>ERZ772827.516-NODE-516-length-21116-cov-4.697070_pt1 | contig 21116 bp, 13 predicted proteins | sample MGYA00580850_ERZ772827 | MGnify/ENA primary metagenome ERZ772827 (study PRJEB29015, sample SAMEA2737950) | human oral metagenome | biome: human oral; feature: human-associated habitat; material: dental | place: China | collected 2145 ...
GGGGGGCTGGCATCGGGGGGAGGGAGCTGGCGGGCCAGCGAGCCCTCACTCCAGCTCGAAGGCCCCCGTGTACAGCTGGTAGTACGTGCCCTGGGCGGCGATGAGCTCGTCGTGGCTGCCTCGCTCGATGATGCGCCCGTGGTCGAGCACCATGATCGCGTCAGCGTTACGCACCGTGGACAGGCGGTGGGCGATGACGAAGACCGTACGCCCCGCCATGAGGTTGTCCATGCCCGCCTGGACAAGCGCCTCGGTACGCGTGTCGATGGAGCTCGTCGCCTCGTCGAGGATCATGACCGGCGGGTCCGCGACCGCGGCGCGCGCGATCGACAGCAGCTGGGCCTGTCCCTGGGACAGGCTCGAGCCGTTGCCCGCCAGCACCGTCTCGTAGCCGTGCGGAAGACGGCGGATGAAGCCGTCCGCGTTCGCCAGCCTCGCCGCCGCGACGCACTCCTCGTCGGTCGCGTCCAGGCGCCCGTAGCGGATGTTGTCCATGACGGTGCCGGTGAAGAGCTTGACGTCCTGCAGGACGACGCCGAGCGAGCGACGCAGGTCCCCCTTGGCGATCTTCGTGATGTTGATGCCGTCGTAGCGGATCTTGCCGTCGTCGATGTCGTAGAAGCGGTTGATGAGGTTCGTGATCGTCGTCTTGCCCGCACCCGTCGCGCCGACGAAGGCGATCTTCTGGCCCGGGCGCGCGTACAGGCTGATGTCGTGAAGGACCTCGGTGACGCCGTCGTAGGAGAAGTCGACGTGCTCCATGACGATCTCCCCGCGCAGGCGCGCGTAGGTCACCGTGCCCTCCGCCCGGTGCGGGTGGCGCCAGGCCCACACCTCGGTGCGCTCCTGGGTGGGGACGACCTCGCCGTCGTCGGTGACCCGCGCGTTGACGAGCCCGACGTAGCCCGCGTCCTGCTCGGGCTCCTCGTCCATGAGCGCGAAGGCGCGCCCCGCACCCGCCAGGCCCATGGCGATGAGGGCGACCTGCTGGGCGGCGTTGCCGATCGTCTGGGAGAGCTGGCGGACCATGCCGAGGTAGGACACGATGATGCCCACCGTCATCGTCCCCATGTCGGACAGGCCGATATTCGTGGCCTCCAGCTGGATGAGCAGGCCGCCGACGACGGCGACGAGCACGTACAGCAGGTTGCCGAGGTTGCCGATGATGGGGGCCAGGACGTTGCCGTAGGCGTTCGCCTTCGAGGAGTCCTCGAAGAGCCGCTCGTTGAGGACGTGGAAGTCGGCCTTGGCGGCCTCCTCGTGGTTGAAGACCTGCACGACCTTCTGCCCGTCCATCATCTCCTCGATGAAGCCCTCCACCGTGGCCACGGACTCCTGCTGGGCCACCATGAAGCGCGAGGAGGCGCCGCCGATGCGTCGGGTCGCACCCACCATGACGGCCGTGACCACCACCACGAGGATCGTGAGCCACAGGCTGTAGTAGACCATCATCGCGAGCATCGCCACGAGGGTGAGCAGCGACTGGATGAGCGTGGGCACGGCCTGGCCAATGAGCTGGCGCACGGCGTCGGTGTCGTTCGTGTACGTCGACATGATCGAGCCGTGGGCGTGGGTGTCGAAGTAGCGGATCGGCAGGGACTGCATGCGGTCGAACATGTCGTCACGCATGTGCTTGAGCGTGCCCTGGGTCACCACCGCCATGATGCGCGAGTAGAGGAAGGTGCACACGACGCCGACGGCGAAGACGACGCACATCATGACGATGATCGAGGTGAGGGTGCCCGCGACCGGCGCGAGGCTGCCGGCGGCCAGGCCGGGGGTGATGACCTCGTCGACGACGCGCTGCATGAAGACCGCAGCCGCCGTCGAGGTGACCGAGGCGATGACGACGCACACGGTGGTGACGATGAGCCGCCAGCGGTAGTAGCGCAGGACGTAGCGCAGCAGGCGTCCGGCGGTGCCGGGGGCCACGTCGACGGCCGGGGCCTGCTCGGCGGACGAGTCGGTGCGAGCGGTGGTGGAGCGGGACATGGTCAGGCGGCCTCCTCGTCGTCGGAACGGTTCTGGGAGGCGTGGATCTGCTGGTACTCGCCACCGAGCGCCATGAGCTCGGCGTGCGTGCCCTGCTCGAGGATCCTGCCGTCGTCGAGCACGATGATGTGGTCGGCGTGCTCCACGGAGGCCAGGCGCTGGGCGATGATGATCTTCGTCGTCTGCGGGATCTCCTCGCTCATGGCCCGGCGGATGAGGGCGTCCGTGCGGGTGTCGACGGCGGAGGTCGAGTCGTCGAGGATGAGCACCTTGGGGCGCTTGAGCAGGGCCCGGGCGATGCACAGGCGCTGCTTCTGCCCGCCGGAGACGTTCGTGCCACCCTGCTCGATGCGGGTGTCGTAGCCGTCGGGCAGCTGGCGCACGAACTCGTCGGCCTGGGCCAGGCGGCAGGCGTGCACGAGCTCGTCGTCGGTGGCCCCCGGGTCGCCCCAGCGCAGGTTCTCCTTGATGGTCCCGGCGAACAGGACGTTCTTCTGCAGGACGACGGCAACCTGGTCGCGCAGGGCCTGCAGGTCGTAGTCGCGCACGTCGACGCCGCCGACGCTCACGCGCCCCTCGGTCACGTCGTACAGGCGTGAGACGAGCTGGATGAGCGTGGTCTTCGCGCTGCCGGTGCCTCCCACGATGCCCAGGGTGGAGCCCGAGGGGATCGTCAGGTCGATGCCGGACAGGGCGTCGGACTCGGCGTCGTCGGAGTAGCGGAAGGAGACACCCTCGAAGCGGACCTCGCCGTCGGGCACCTGCCTCAGCCCGCCGGCCGGGGAGGTCAGCGACGGGGCGTGGTTGAGGACCTCGGCGATGCGGGTGGCGGACTCCGTGGACATCGACACGATGACGAAGATGAAGGCCAGCATCATCATCGCGGCGAGGATCTGCACGCCGTAGGTCATGAGCGAGGAGAACTCGCCGGTGGTCAGCTCGGTGGCCCCCGAGGAGACGACGACGCGCGCACCCAGGTAGTTCACCAGCGTCAGGGCCGTGTAGATGAACAGGACCATGACCGGGTTGTTGAGCGAGATGATCTTCTCCGCGCGGGTGAAGTCGGCGCGCACGTCCTGGGAGGCGGCGCCGAAGCGCGTCCTCTCGTGGTCCTCGGTGACGAAGGACTTGACCACCCGGATCGCGGCGACGTTCTCCTGGACCGAGTTGTTGAGGGCGTCGTACTTCTTGAAGATCCTGCGGAAGATCGGGAACACGTAGGCGACCAGGCCGAAGAGGACCGCGCCCAGCAGGGGCAGCATGACGAGGAAGATGAGGGCCAGGCGCGCGTTGATCGTCAGTGTCATGACGACGGAGAAGACGACCATGAGGGGCACGCGCACCGCGACGCGGATGATCATCTGGTAGGCCATCTGGACGTTGGTGATGTCCGTGGTCATGCGCGTGACGAGCGACGACGTCGAGAAGTGGTCGATGTCCGCGAAGGACAGCTCCTGGACGCGCGTGAACAGGTCCTCGCGCAGGTTGCGGGCCAGGCCGGCGGAGGCGGTGGCGGCGCGCACGGCGCTGAGCGTGCCGCAGGCGAAGGAGGCCATGGCCATGAGGACGAGGATCAGGCCGATCCGCAGGAGGGGCCCCATGGTCTGTCCGGTGAGGGAGTCGATGAGCGCTGCCATGACGAAGGGCAGGAGGCACTCGAGGACGACCTCGCCGACCATGTACAGCGGTGCCATGGCCGAGGCCCGCCGGTACTCGCGGATGCTGCGAGCGAGGGTGCGGAGGATCTTCATCCGGATATTGTCGCGCCCCCACCCCCGATCTTTTACGCGCGAGCGTACGGTGATCTGCCGTACTTTCGAGCGCAAACCGAGGAGGTGGGGGTGTGGCGGCGTGTGTTCCGACGGCGGATGCGGCTCGCGCTCAGGACGGAGGTCCCGGAGGCTGCGCGTCTTGCGCCCTTGTGCGTGCGCAGCGCAGAAGAACGTGAGAAGGCGGGACACGCCGTCGGTCTCTTCAGGGACAATCAGCGGTAGGGGCCGGTACCGGCCCGCACCACGCACGCGAGCTCGACGGAGCTCGCCTCAAGGATGAGGAGCAAGCCATGGCACTGAGCATCGGCGTCGACGTCGGGGGGACCAAGATTGCGGCCGGTGTGGTCGACGAGTCGGGCGCGGTCGTCGCCCGCATCCAGAAGGACTCCCCGGCGAACGACCGGGACGCGATCATGACGACCATCATCGACTGCGTCAACGAGCTCAGGGCTGAGGTCGAGGGCGTCGAGACGGTCGGTGTCGGGGCCGCGGGCTTCGTCTCCAGCGACCGCAACACCATGGCCTCGGGCACCAACCTCGACTGGACCGGCGTGAGGATTGGCGACGTCGTCTCCGAGGGGACCGGCCTGCCGGTCGTCGTCGAGAACGACGCCAACGCCGCGGGCTGGGCCGAGGCGCGTTTCGGGGCGGGTGCGGGCAGGTCGAACGTCCTCGTCGTCACGCTGGGCACCGGAGTGGGTGGCGCCGTCGTCATCGACGGGCACCTGGTGCGCGGCGCCGCCGGCTTCGCCGCCGAGATCGGGCACATCAACATCGTTCCCGACGGCCGTCCGTGCGGCTGCGGGCTGCGCGGCTGCCTCGAGCGCTACGGCTCGGGCACCGCCCTGGGCATGAACGGCTTCGAGCTGGCGCGCTTCCGGCCGGACTACGCCGCCCGCATCATCGAGCTGTCGGGCGGGCAGGTGCGCGACATCTCCGGCAAGGCCGTGACGATGGCCGCCCGCGAGGGCGATCCGGCCGCTCTGGAGTGCTACCAGCGCCTCGGTGACGCCCTCGGTCAGGGGCTGGCGGACCTGTGCGCCGTGCTCGACCCGGAGGTCGTCGTGCTCGCCGGCGGCATGACCGAGGCGGGGGAGATCCTCCTGGGGCCGGTGAGGAAGGCCTTCGTCGCCTACCTCACCGCCGGTGCGCGCCGACCCGAGATCCCGGTGCTCATTTCCTCCTCCGGTCAGGACGCCGGCCTCATCGGCGCCGCCGACCTCGCCCGACAGGGCGCCTGAGCGCGCGGGGCCGTCGGTACGCCGACGGCCCCGCGGCCGTTGTGCCCGTGCGGCAGGGCCGTGTGCCTGCCCCTGAGCACGTGTGTTGCAACGGATCACGTGCCCGCTGGTGGATCACTTGTGTGCCGATGGATCACCTGGTGAACGCCGCTGGGTGATCCGACGGTGCACAGGTTGTCCAACGGTGCGGAGGTGATCCGTGCGCACCGGGGGTGCCCGCCAGCGTCGACGCTGCCTGACGGCGGGCGCTGACTGGAACCTGGAACGCGCTTACTGGGGGCGCGAGAAGCGCACGGCGGTGCCGGAGGCCGTCACCATGAGCATGCCGTTGTCCGAACCGAGGGCCTCGTAGTCGATGTCGACGCCGACGACGCCCTCGGCGCCGAGCTCGGCGGCGCGCTGGACCATCTCCGCCAGGGCGGTCTCACGGGCCTGGACGAGCTCCTGCTCGTAGCCCTCCGAGCGCCCACCGACGATGTTGCGCAGGCTGGCACCGATGTCCTTGAACATGTTGACGCCGGCGATGGTCTCACCGCAGACGACACGCAGGTACTGCGAGATGGGGTAGCCCTCGACGGTGGGTGTGGTGGTGACGAGCATCTGACCTCCTGTGATGGTGTGGGCCCGTGCCGACCGACGGGGAGCGGGTGTCGCCGCCCTCCTGCCGGTGCCGCCTGGGACCTTGTGTGCTGTACATCCTGCCGTGCGGGCGCGGCAGTGTCACGACGGCGGCCTGGGACGGGTGTGTCCTCCGATGGGGTTACCTCACCATTGCGGCGCGGAGAACGCGGTGGGAGCTCGCCGTGCCCACCCGGCCCTGCCCCGGCAGATCCGCCTGGCCCGGTCTGCCTGGGAGCCGCCGCGAGTTGCCTTCCCTGTGGGGTCTGATGTCTACTTACCCTGAGAACGATTCCCATTACGGTTCCCTTGGAAAGGTACGTCTCATGACCAGCCCCTTCCCCCTCCTGCGGCGGCAGGAGACCCGGTCACCTCGCCCCCCGCGGCCGCGCCTCGCGTCCTGCCGTGCCTCCCGCCTCCTCTCCCGCAGCCACCAGAGCACCGCCGTCCGCAGCCTCCTCAGCGTCGCCGCCGTCGTCGCGCTCGCGGTCCTGGGTACCACGGCGGCACTCACCCCCCAGGCGGTCGCCGCGCAGGCCCCGGTGAGCTCGGGGAGGGTCAGTCTCTTCCAGCTCCTCGGCACCGACGCGTCCGGCGGGACGATCGGGCTGGGCATGACGGTCGACGGCGTCGCCGCCGACCCGGCCACGACCGTCCTCGACGTCCTCGGCTCCGCCAGCCCCGTCACCGACCCCGCTCTTGTCGCCGCCGGGGCGAGCACCGGCTGGACCGTCGCCCCCGACGGGCCCCTCGCCCTGGGGTGGGACGCCTCCGCCGTCGCCGCGCAGCCCTTCGCCTACGACGGTGCCGGTGTGAGCGTGAGCTGGTCCGGCCCCGAGGGCGCACAGGTCTTCCTCGCCCAGGTGGACCCCACCGGCCAGAGCACCGGACTCGTGCCCCTGCTGTACAGCGGCTCCCTTGAGCTGGCGCAGGGCACCGGCGTCGACGAGTTCCCCGACACCCTCCTCATCGGCCGCCATCGCGTGAGCGGCGGCAACGAGGTCGCGCCGCTGGCAGGCGCGGCCACGTGGGTCTTCACCCAGCCGGGCACCTACACGTTCACCGCGACCGCCTCCGCGGCGCGCAGCGCGGACGCGAGCAGCTCCAACCGGACCGAAGCCGTTACCTACACGATCCGGGTCGGGGGCGACGGCGCGCCTCAGACCGACCCGCCCTCCGCCCCCGCGGACACCCCGGAGCCCGCCCCGTCCGACGGCGAGGCCCCGCCCCCTGCCGACACCCCTGCCGACACCCCGGCCGACACCCCGGCCGCGGACGCCCCCAGCGCCCCCACCGCGCCGAGCGCCGACCAGCCCTCCGTCCCCGCGGCCCCCGGCGCCTCCGCGACCACCTGCGAGGTCGTGGGCAGCACCGAGGGCTTCGACACCGTCCTCGACCACGGCCACGTCGACATGTTCGACCTCGCCAGCGACAGCGCCGGAAACCTCTCCCTGAGGATCAAGGAGGACGTCACCGGCCACGGCGTCCTGCGCGAGCCCGGCAGCGTCCTGCTCCAGGTCAGGGAGCGCTACACGGTCCCCGCCCGCGACGGCGCCCCCGCCCGCGAGGGCCAGACCTACACGAGCCTGCCCCAGGACCTGCGCGAGCTCATCCCGTCCCTGCCCGCAGCGGGCTACGTCCTCGATGCCAACGGCGCCGACCAGGCCTACGTCCTGTGGCCGGGCTGGGACACGCTCGAGACCCGCCAGGGCGGCTACGAGTCCGCCACCTTCGAGGTCAGCTACGTCGGCCCCGAGGGAGGCAGCATCCACGCCTTCGCGGGCGGCACCCTTCTCGGCCTGGAGTCCGTGCTCGCCGACGGCGGCTACGCCCTCGCCCCCTCCGGCTCCGTCATCACCCAGCCCTACGCCGCCCACAAGCACGTGACCTGGGTCTTCTCTCACGCCGGCCGCTACGTCCTCACCGTCAGGGCGACGGCGACGAGCGCCGACGGCTCGACCACGGCGCAGACCGTCGCGCACACCTACACCATCGACGTCGGTGAGCGCGCCAGCTGCCTCAACCCCGTGGACCCCGCACAGCCCTCCGTCCCCGCGGCCCCCGCACAGCCGCCCGCCTCGACGACTGCCCCCGTGAGCAACGCTCCCGCCCCGGCGGCCCTGGCGGCGACGGCCGAGCTCGCCCAGAGCCCCCTGCACGGACCCGCCGCCCCCTCGCGCACGGGCAGCATCGGCACGTCCGGTGGCGCCGGGACCTCCGGCGCCGGGGCCTCCGGCCAGTGCGTCGCCACGACGATCACCCGTGAGGCCACCGAGGAGGAGACCACCCGGCTCTCCGGCGCCTCCTCCACGGGAGCCTCCGCCGCAGGCTCCGGTGCCGCCGCTAACACGGCGACGACGACGCTCACCTTCAACGTGGGACCCGGCGCGAGCGGCAACGCCACCGAGGGCCACTTCGACCTCGGCCCGGCCATCGAGAACAACACGCTCGTGGCCCGCATCAAGGACGACCGCAGCCAGCCCGCGAGCTGGGTCGCCCCCGAGTCGCTCACCTTCGCCCTGGGTGACGCGGCCGCCGTCCAGGCCCCCGCCGCCCTGTCCTTCGTCGCCACGGAGGGCTCGACCGTGTGGATGATCCCCTCCACCCAGACCGCCGGCGTGCCCTGGCTGGGCATGAACTCCCAGCGGGAGGAGGTCGTCAACGGCACCAAGGGAGGGGTCACCTTCACCCTCGACGCGGTCAGCGGTCCCGGCAGGGTCGCCGTCTTCAACGCCGGGGCGCTGGGTGGAGGCGTGGGCACCCACGTCTTCGACGGGGCGGGCAGCGCCTACCACCTGCCGGCCAACACCCACGCCCACCAGAACTGGGTGTTCACCGAGCCCGGCACCTACACGCTGACGATCTCCATGTCCGTGACCCCCACCGGCGCGGACCTCCAGGGCTCCACCGGCGCCTCCGCCCCCGCGGGCAGCGGCCCCGTCGGCACCCTCACCCCCACGGGAGAGAAGGGCCCCAACGGTCGCCCCATGGTCTCGGAGGTCGTGGGACGCACCCCCGACGGCAAGCCCTGCGACCTCAGCCTCTCGCGCACGGGCGCGAGCGCCGGTGAGCCGCTGGTCGCCGCCACCGCGCTCGTGCTCGCCGGACTCGTCCTCGTGGCCGCCCGGCGACGCCAGGCCGTGAGCGCGTGAGCCGCGTCCCCGGGCACGAACCCACCCGCAGGGCGGTGGTCACGGGGCTCCTCGCGAGCACCCTGGTCACCGCCCTGACGGGCGGCTGCACCCTGCCCCCAGGCGGCCTGGGCCACGTCGACCCCGCCCGGGACGGCGTCCTCAACGTCGTCACCACCACCGGCATCCTCGCGGACCTGGCGCGCAACGTCGCCGGGGACCGCGCCCACGTCACCCAGATGGTTCCCGACGGCGCCGACCCCCACTCCTGGGTGCCCTCGCTGCGCTCCGTGCGCGACGTCGCCTACGCCGACCTCGCCCTGTCGAACTACCTCCTGCTGGAGGAGCACGCCCTCATCCGCACCCTGGACGCGAACCTGCCCGACTCGGCCATGAGCGTGTCCGTGGCCGAGGAGGCCGCCAAGAACGGGGCGACGATCCTGCCCCTGGTGGAGGACCGCTCCCTGGACACCGTGTGGCTGGGGATGCGGGTGCTCGGTGACGGCGGCGCCCACGGCGCCGACCGCTCCTCCACCGTCGAGCTCACCCTCACCGCCGCCGAGGGACCCGGCCAGGCCAGCGCCTACCTCGTGACCTCCTTCGGTGACCCGGAGATCGGTTTCGCCACCTCCGACGGGGTGGGGCCCGACGGCGAGGGGGACACCTCCGTCCTGCCGGCCGACGCCCACCAGCACATGTCCTGGGCCTTCACCCGCCCCGGCATCTACCGGCTCACCTTCAGCGCCGTCCTGCACCCCGACGGCGAGCGCGGCAGGCGGGACGGTGGCGGGGCCGCACCCGTCGCGCTGGGCTCGGCCACCGCCGTCTTCGCCGTCGGCGTCTCCGGCGGCGAGCTCGCCGCCTCCGAGGGGCGCAGCCTCCTGGGCGCCGGGCACGCCGACCTCACCGCCCACCTGTCCGCAGGCGCACCGGGCAGCGGGGCCGACGGCGTCGTCCTCGCCGTCGACACCGCCTCACTGCCCGAGGACCTGGCCTCCCGCGCCCAGGAGGCGGGCGGGCTCGCCGCCGCCATGAGCGTCGTGGACCTCGACGACGTCGTCATCGAGGTCCCGCCCCGCACCCTCACCCAGGTCCCCGGCTCCAGCGGCTACCGCTTCGTCGGTGCGCCCGGCACGGACGTCTACGTCCTGCCCCAGGCCGTGCTGGGCAAGCACGTCCACGGCGACATCGACCCCCACCTGTGGCATGACGTCCACAACGCCGCCGCCTACGTGCGCGTCATCGAGGCCGCCCTCATCGCCGTCGACCCCTCGGGAGCGGAGACCTACCGGGCGAACGCCACCGCCTACCTCCGGCGCCTGGAGGCGCTCGACGAGGAGGTGGCCACCACCATCGCGACCATCCCCGAGGACCGGCGCCACCTCGTGACCACCCACGACGCCTTCGGCTACCTCGCCTCCGCCTACGGCCTGAGCGTCTCCGGCTTCGTCGCCCCCAACCCCGGTGTCGAGCCCAGCGTCGCCGACCGCGTGCGCCTGGCCGCCACCCTGCGCGACCTCGACATCCCCGCCGTCTTCCTCGAGCCCAACCTCGCCCGCACCCGCTCGGTGCTGCGCAGCGTCGCCCAGGAGGCGGGGGTGGCCGTCTGCCCCCTGTACGGCGACACCCTCGACGCCGACGCACCCACCTACATCGACATGATGCGGTTCAACGCCCACTCCCTCGCCCACTGCCTGGGCGCACCCACCCCCTAGGAGAGCACATGACCCCCCTCCCGTCCCCCCGGTCCCGGCACGCCGCCCGCCTGGTGGCCGCCACCGGCCTCGCCCTGGGGCTGGTGGCGCCCGCGCTCGCGGTCCCGGCCGCCACCGCCGTGGGCACGCACCCGGGTGGTGCCGGGGCCCCGGTGGTCGCGCAGGTGCGTCCGGCCACGACGACGGCGACCCCTGACGCCCAGGACCCCTCCCTGGAGCAGACCGTCACCGCCGAGGAGTCCGTCGGCCAGGGGCCCGCCGTCATCGACGTCGGCCACGTCGACCTCGGCCCCCGCTACGTCGACGGGCAGTGGACGGTCATGCTGCGCGACGACTCCGGCTCCGCCCCCGTGTGGCGCGACCCCGACGAGGTCGTCCTGCGCGTGCGCGACGCGGCCCTGCTGGATGCCCCCACCGACGAGGCCTACGCCTTCATGGGGGCCGAGGCGGGCCAGCGGTGGTACGTCATCCCCCAGACCCAGGACCCCGACGTCGTCTGGCTGGGCTGGAACACGCAGGACCCCGGCGTCGTCGCCGCCGTCGACCGCGGCGTGACGATGAGGATCGGCCCCGTCCAGGGCCCGGGACGCTCCTGGATGTTCACCCAGTCCGGGACCTTCGGCGAGCCCCTGCTGCTCGTCGACGGACAGGACCACCGACCCCAGGACGTGTGGGTGGACGCCAACACGCACGTGCACGCCAACTGGGTCTTCACCGAGCCCGGTGTCTACACCGCGCGCCTGGCCTTCGCCGCCACCACCACCGACGGCACCGAGCTGAGCGGCTCCACGGTTCTGCGCTTCGCCGTCGGCGACGCCACCAGCACTGACGACACCCTCGCCGCCGAGGCACCCGCCGCTGAGGGGCAGGAGCCCCCGGCCACCGCAGAGGGCGGCGCACAGACGCAGGGCGCGGGCGCCGAGGAGGCGGACGCGCAGGGGACGGCGCTGCCCGCGAGCCTGCTGTGGCTCGGGGGCGCGGCCGCCCTCGTCGCCCTCGGGGCGCTCGGCGCGCTCCTGGCCCGCCGCAGCCGCGCCGTCGCCCGCGAGCAGCGCCAGGCCCGCCAGTGGGCGGACGCCCAGGAGGCCCTCGCCACCGAGGCCGGTTCCGGGGACGACACCGAGGCGGGCACCCAGTCCGACCCCGGGGCCCAGCCTGACGCCGACACCGAGGAGGACCGGCGTGACGGACGCGACTGACAGCGAGCAGCTGCCGCTGAAGGTCAGCGGCCTCGCCGTCGACCTGGGCGGACGGACGGTCCTGACCGACGTCGACCTGCGGGTGCGCCCCGGTGAGCTCGTCGGGCTCATCGGCCCCAACGGGGCCGGCAAGACCACCCTCCTGCGGGCCGTCCTGGGCCTGACCCCCCGGCGGGCGGGCACCGTCACGACGGCGGACCCCGCACCCCGCATCGGCTACGTGCCCCAACGTCACGAGTTCGCCTGGGAGTTCCCCCTCACCGTGCGCGAGGCCGTCATGTCCGCCCTCACCCTGCGCCTGGGGCTCATTGCCCGCCCCCGCCTGGAGCACCAGCGCGCCGTCGAGCGCGCGCTCGCACGCGTGCGCATGAGGGACTTGGCCGACCGGCCCGTCGGCGAGCTCTCCGGCGGGCAGCGCCAGCGGGTCCTTGTCGCCCGCGCCCTGGCCCTCGCCCCCCGGCTCCTGCTCCTGGACGAGCCCTTCACCGGACTGGACATGCCCACCCAGGAGATGCTCGGGGACCTGTTCCGCGACCTCGCCCAGGAGGGCTGCGCCGTGCTCATGACCACGCACGACCTCGTGGCCGCCCGCGCCCAGTGCGACCGCCTCTACCTCGTCGCCGGGACCGTCATCGCCTCGGGCACCCCCGCCGAGCTGACCAGCCCCGAGCCCTGGGTGCGGACCTTCCGCCTGCGCGCGGGCAACCCCCTGCTCGCCGCCCTGGGGGTGGCCTGATGCTCACGCCCCTGGACTTCCTCATGGACCTGTTCAACCCGGTCCTGGCCTTCCTGCCCCGGGCGCTGCTCATGGCGGTCGTGTGCGCCCTCGTGTGCGGGCTCGTCGGCGTCCACGTCGTCCTGCGCGGCATGGCCTTCATCGGCGACGCCGTCGCCCACTCCGTCTTCCCGGGTCTCGCCGTCGCCTTCCTCCTGTCCGGCTCCCTCGTGCTCGGCGGGGCGGTGGCGGGCGTGACGACGGCGGTGCTCGTCGCCCTGCTGAGCCAGAGCAGGCGGCTCAAGGAGGACTCCGTCATCGGGGTCCTCTTCGTCGGGGCCTTCGCCCTGGGTGTCGTCATCATCTCGCGGGCCCCCGGCTACGCCGGCAGCCTCCAGGACTTCCTCTTCGGCTCCATCACGGGCGTGCCCGCCTCGGACGTGCCCGTCGTCGTGATCGGGGGCGGGATCGTCGTCGGCCTCGTCCTGCTCCTGCACCGTCCGCTCACAGCCGTCAGCCTCGACCGTGAGACCGCCCGCGCCGCCGGGGTCCCCGTCCTGCTGCTCGACGTCGCCCTCTACACGGCGGTCTCGCTCGCCGTCGTCATCTCCGTGCAGACCATCGGCAACGTCCTCGTCCTGGCCCTGCTGGTGACGCCCGCGGCCACCGCCCGGCTGCTCACCGACCGGCTCACGCGGATGCTGTGGCTCGCCCCGCTCATCGGGGCCCTCGGCGGCGTCGTGGGCCTCTACCTGTCGTGGGCGGTGGACGTGCCCACCGGAGCCACGATCGTCCTGCTGCTCACCTCGGCCTTCACCCTGGCCTGGCTCGCCGCACCGCGTCACGGGGCGCTCGTGCGGCTGCGCTCGCGGCGCAGCGGCGGCAGCGCTGACAGGGCTGACAGGGCTCTGGCGTAGCGGGGGCCGATCTCCTGCGGTGAGACGCTGCGGCCGTCATGGGTCCAGCTCAGCAGGTTGTCGAGGCTGAAGGCGCGGGCGCAGGAGGCGCAGGCCAGGGGCACCGAGGGGCGACGCATGCGTACCACCGTGTGCCCTGCGGGGCAGGTGCCGCGCCAGCGGCCCTCGATCCGCGGGGCGCTCGGCGGCACCAGACGGCGTCCGGTGGCACCCAGGCGCCGGGCCTCCGCCCGCCACACGGCGTCATGGCCGTGGCTCGCGCCCACACGAGCGTGGGCGATCTCATGCAGGACGGTCTCACGGACCTCCGACTCGTCGTACAGGCTCATGAGTGCGCGCGAGAGCGTGATCCGGTGGCGGGCGTGGTCGGTGAGCCCGGCGCGCCTACGGGCGCGGTCGAGAGCGAGCCCCCAGTCGCCGACGCCGTGCTGCTCCATGAGGGAGCGCGCGAGGGCGAGAACCGCGGGGATGTCCATGGGCAGAGGCTAGTGGGCACCCGCTGGTGCCGTGCGCCGGGGACCGCCCGCAGCCTGACGACCTGCCTCCGCCGCCGCGTTATGGCAGCATGTCCACGATGACCGACCAGCAGGACCCCCGGCCCACTGACTCGCGGCCCGACGCCACAGGACGCCACCGTGCCGTCTCACCGGAGGAACCGGTGTCCGGGGCCTCGCGCGCGTCCGCCCGTCACCGGGCCGACGGGCCGGCACTGCGGCCGTCCCGGCTCCGGTCCACGGAGACGACGGCACCGGAACCGAGCGGGCGGGTGACTCCGTCCCCCTCGGGCGAGACAACGGCACCGGCCCGCCGGGCCTCCCGGGCCCGTTCGGCCTCTCCGGCGCGTTCGACGGACCCGCTCCCGACGTCCCGTTCCGCCTCCCGCTCCGGTACCACGCCCTCGGCGCGCCCCTCCGAGGAGAGCGCGGCCCCGGCCCGACGTCGTGCGGTCCCGTCCGCACGCGCGACGCAGCAGCCCGCCGAGCCCCGCAGCCGCTCGGCTGCCTCCCGCGCCGCCGAGCCCGCCTCACCGCGTCCAGCCGCACCGGTCCGGGACCGCTCGGCCTCGCCGTCCCGCTCGGCCGACCGGTCCCGCTCAGGTGCGCGGGAGCGTTCGGCCTCTCGGCCCCGTTCGGCTGCGTCGGGCTCGCCGTCGGTGGACTGGCTGAGGGAGTCGGAGTCCTCCGCGAGCACCGGTGAGTGGGCGCGTCCCACCCAGCCGACGTGGTCCGCCCGGGAGCGTGCTGAGTCTGTGGAGCGCGCCGGGGCGGTCAGACGTAGGGCGTCTGGGGGCTCCCCGGCTGGTTCCCCGGACGCCTCGGACGCCTCGGCTCCGTCGACGCGCTCGGCGAGGCGGGCTGCCGGCACCCCGTCCCGTTCGGCGACATCCGCTCGGTCCGCGGCCCAGTCCCGCTCCTCGGCCTCGGCTCGATCTGCGGACCCCGCTCGCTCCGCGTCGTCGGCCGCGCCCGCGCGCTCCGCGCCGTCGGCTGAGCCCTCGGCCTCGCCGTCCAGGTCGGGCGACCGGTCCCGCTCAGGTGCGCGGGAGCGTTCGGCCTCTCGGCCCCGTTCGGCTGCGTCGGGCTCGCCGTCGGTGGACTGGCTGAGGGAGTCGGAGTCCTCCGCGAGCACCGGTGAGTGGGCGCGTCCCACCCAGCCGACGTGGTCCGCCCGGGAGCGTGCTGAGTCTGTGGAGCGCGCCGGGGCGGTCAGACGTAGGGCGTCTGGAGGCTCCCCGGCTGGTTCCCCGGCGGGTTCCTCGGACGCGTCGGCCCCGTCGACGCGCTCGGCGAGGCGGGCTGCTGCCCAGTCCCGTTCCGCAGCCTCGGCTCGGTCCGCGGAACCTGCTCGTTCAGCGTCGTCGGCCACCTCCGCGCGTTCGGCCGCCCCCGCCCGCTCCGCGGCCTCGGCTCGGTCCGCGGCCTCAGTTCGCTCTGCGGATCCCGCGCGTTCCGCGCCGTCGGCCGCCTCCGCCTCGCCCGCGGCCTCGCCCTCGGCCGCCGCCGCGGCACCGGCCGGCCCGAGCCCCGCGCGCCGGTCGGCGGCCTCGACAGGCGCGGGAGCACGCCCGGTGGACTGGCTGAGGAAGGCGGAGTCCTCCGCGAACACGGGTGAGTGGACGCGACCGGCTCGACCGACGTGGTCCTCCCGGGACAGCGCGACCTCCTCAGCAGCCACCGCCTCGGACGAGCCCCCGATCTCGTCGGCCGCCTCACCCGTGCCCGTCAGCGCCGCCTCACCCGAGCCCCAGGCGACGGATCGCATGACGTCCGACATGCCGGAACCGGGCCAGCCCGCCCCGTCGGCGACTGCGGACACGCTCTTCGCCCACCACGGAGGCCACTCCGGCCACTCCCCGTCCTCCGCCCGACGTCGGCGCCGCCGCCGGCGGCTGGTCAGCACCCTCATCGTGCTCGTCGTCCTGTCCGCCACCGTCGCGGCCGGTGCTTTCGCCATCCGCGGCCTCGGCCTGCTCGACCCGAGCCCCGAGCCCACCGAGGACACCAGCACGTGGACGGCCCCGTCACCCACCCCCACAGGCCCCGCCGTCGTCAGGCCCGACTACACGGGCTTCGACCCCGCACACGTCATCGACGACGACGTCTTCTTCGACTCCACCTCGATGACCCTGGAGGAGGTCACCGCCTTCATCAACCGGGTCAACAAGGGGTGCGTCCCCGGCGACGACGGCACCCCCTGCCTGGCCGACCTCGTGATCGCCACCGAGACCCGCGAGCCCGGTCCGGGCTGTGCCGGGGGCTACACCGGCTCCGAGGGCGAGACCGCCGCCGAGGTCATCACCAACGTCGCCACCTCCTGCGGCATCAGCCCCCGCGTGCTGCTCGCCCTCATCCAGAAGGAGCAGGGCCTGCTCACCGCCTCCGGAGACACCCTCACCGCCCACGACTACGAGGCCGCCGCGGGCTACGCCTGCCCCGACGGCGGGGCCTGCGACCCCGAGCACGCAGGCTTCTTCCGCCAGCTCTACGGGGCCGCAGCCCAGTTCCAGCGCTACCACCAGGACCCGACGGCCTACGCGGTGGTCGCAGGCCAGACGACGACGCTCGGCTACGCCCCGAGCGAGACCTGCGGCACCGGGGAGGTCACCCCGGTCAACCAGGTCACCGCCAGCCTCTACAACTACACCCCCTACCTGGTCAACGACGCTGCCTGGAAGGGCGGGGACAGGTGCACCACCTGGGGCACCCTCAACTTCTACGGCTACTACCGCACCTGGTTCGGCGACCCCACCCCCTCCACCGCCGACTGAGTCCGGCACCGGGGTGTGACCGCCTGCGGGCGCGGCGCGCAGCGTGCTCGCCGCTACCGCGAGGCCCGTCGTGACAGGATGACCGCATGCCGCTGCCCGAGATCCTCGCCTCCGTCTGGGTGACGCTCGAGTACGCCATCAAGATCGCCGCTCTGGGCACGGTCCCCGAGAACCGACGCCCCTCCTCGTCGACCGCCTGGCTCCTGCTCATCTTCCTGCTGCCCGTCGTCGGCCTGCCCTTGTACATCTTCCTCGGCAGCCCCTGGATCCACGGCCGCCGCCGGGAGCAGCAGGTGACCGCCACGGAGAGCACCCTGCGCATCACCGCCGCCCTGCCTGACGCTCCCGACGGAGCCCGGCCCGGCACGCACCTGGCCTCCGTGCTGCGAATGAACCGCAGGCTCACCGGACTGCCCTGCGTGACGGGGGAGGCCGTCGCCCTGCACGCCGACGCCGCCGACACCTACGCCGCCATGGCCCGGGTGGTGGACGCCGCCGAGAACCACGTCCACGTCGAGTTCTACATCCAGTCCTGGGACGAGGTGACCGAGGTCTTCTACCGCGCCCTGGAGCGCGCCGCCGCCCGCGGTGTCAAGGTCCGCCTCCTCGTGGACCACCTCGGCTCACGCAAGTACCCGGGCTGGGGCGCACTGGGCCAGCGCTGGGAGGCGGTGGGCATCCAGTGGCGGCTCATGATGCCCCTGCTGCCCCACAAGCGGCGCTTCCGCCGCCCCGACCTGCGCAACCACCGCAAGCTCCTCATCGTCGACGGCCGCACCGCCTTCATCGGCTCCCACAACATCATCGACCCCAGCTACCGCCTGCGTTCCAACGTCCGGGCGGGGCGGGTGTGGCACGACCTGTCCGTCGAGGTCACCGGCGACGTCGTCCTGGAGGCTCAGGCCGTCTTCGCCATGGACTGGTACTTCGAGGCCGGCGAGCTCATCGACCTGCTCGAGCTCGTTCCCGGGCCGGACGGGAAGGCACTGGCCGGGGAAGGCGTGATCGCCGAGCGCGCCGTCGTCGGGACGCCGGCGCCCCAGCCCGGGCGGCCCGACGCCGTCGTCAACGCCATGCAGATCATCCCCTCGGGTCCCGGCTACCCCACGGAGCCGAACCTGCGGATGTTCCTGTCCCTCATCCAGACCGCCGAGCGCAGGGTGTCCATCACCAGCCCCTACTTCGTGCCCGACGAGGCGCTGCTGTCCGCGATGACGACGGCCGCCTACCGGGGCGTCGACGTCGAGCTCTTCGTCGGCAAGGAGTCCGACCACTTCATCGTCAACCACGCCCAGCGCTCGTACTACGCGGCCCTGCTGGCGGCCGGGGTGCGCATCTTCCGCTACCCGGCGCCCACGGTCCTGCACGCCAAGTACATGACGGTCGACGACAACGTCGCCGTCATCGGCTCCTCCAACATGGACTTCCGCTCCTTCGCCCTCAACTACGAGGTCATGCTGCTGGCCTTCGGCGGAGACCTTGACGACCTCCTGCGTGGCAACGACGCGGTCTTCCGCGAGCTGAGCGAGGAGCTGACCGCTGAGCAGTGGGCGAAGGAGCCGTGGTACCACCGCTACGTCGACAACGTCTGCCGACTCATGTCCGCGGTGCTCTGAGCCGGGCCCGGCGGGGCCGGCCGCCCCGGCTGCCCCGCCCCGGCCGCTCTGCCCCGCCCCGGCCGGTCCGGCGGTCCCGGCGCAGGGGCCCGTGCTCAGACCTTGGCGAGCAGCTTGCCGACGCGCTGGACGCTCACCTTGCGGCTCGTTCCCAGCGTCTGCGCGAACAGGCTCACCCGCAGCTCCTCCACGAGCCAGCGTCCCTCGACGAGCAGCGCCTCACGCTGCGCGTCCTCAGGCAGTGCCGCCGCCCGCGCCCGGGCCCGTTCCACCAGGGCCTCGGCCTCACTGACCTGGTAGGCCAGTGCCGCGTCCTGGCTCGGAGCGGACTGCGCCTTGTCGACGCGCAGCGCCGCGGCCCGCAGGTACCTCGGCAGGTGGTCGAGGTACTCGGCCGGCGTCGCGGCGACGAAGCCGTCGAAGACGAGCGAGGCCACGTGCTCACGCACCTGCTGGAGCGTGGACAGCAGCGCCAGCGAGGTGTGCCGGTCGACGGCGCGACCCACCTCCCGCTGGGCCTCAAGGGCGCGCGCCACCACCTGGGCCACCCGGTAGACCTCGTCCTCAAGCTCACGGCGCATGACGGCCACGAGCTCCTCGAAGACGGAGCGTGCGCGCACCTCCTCCAGGCGCCGCCCGACCCCGGCGGCCCACCGCGCGGCGACGGCCCGCGCCGCCGCCAGCTGGATGTCAGCCACGAGGTCCTCGGTGCTGCGGTACGGGGAGGCCGCCAGTGCCAGCGTCTCGGCCGCCGCCCAGCGCGAGGTCACGCGCGCCACCGGCAGCTGGGTGCGGGCGAGCGCGAGCGCGGTGACACCGGCACCGTGGGCGCGCGCCTGGGACTCGGCGTCGGGCAGGATCGTCAGGTCGGCGCTGGCACGCCCACGGGCGACGAGCGTCGGGTAGCCGCGCACGACGAGCCCGGCCGGGCCCGTGGAGGTGACGCTCGCCGGCAGCGTCGAGCGGTCCTCGCCGTCGAGCCCGGCCACACCGCTGGGCCAGTCGGTGAGCCCCGACTGCTCGGCCAGGCCCGCACGCAGCCCGGAGGAAGCGGCGGCACCCGGGTGGGAGGCCGACGGCGATCCCGGCTTGCGCGCGGCGGGCGTGCCCCCGCCGCCGGAGGCGGGGCCGGAGGCCCGGCCACGGCCCTTTCCCTTCCTGCGGCGCCCGCCCGCGGCCTGGCGGTCCTCGGCCTCCGCCATGGCCTGCGCCAGCGCCCCGCGCACGGCCGAGCGCACCGCCTGCTCCGTGCGTCCGGCGAGCTGCTTCTGGAGGGCGACGAGGTCCTTGCCGCGGCCCAGCTCGCGGCCGCGGGCGTCGAGCCCCACGAAGGACACGCGCAGGTGCTCCGGCAGGTGCTCCTCGGCCTCGCGCCAGTCAGCCTCCGTCACCTCGACGTCGCGCAGGCGCCGCACCGTCCGGGTGAAGGCCTCCTGGAAGGAGGTGGCGGGCGCGCTCGCGCCCTCGGGCACCGGGAACTCCTCGCGCATCATCGCCCACACCTGGGCGCCGACGTCGGGGGCGGGCACGAGCTGGCGGCGCACCCGCTTGGGCAGGGAGCGGATCGTGGCGACGACGAGCTCAGGGCGCATCCCCGGCACCAGCCAGTCGAAGCCCTCCGGCTCCAGGCGCCCGAGCACCTCGACGGGGACCTGCACGCTCACGCCGTCGTCGCTGCGTCCCGGCTCGAAGACGTACTCCAGGCCGAGGGTGAGGTCGCCCTGCACCCAGCGCTCGGGGTAGGAGCGCTCCAGGTCGGCGTCGTCACCGCCGGGCAGCAGCAGCTCACGGGTGAAGTCGAGCAGGTCGGGGCGCCGTCCCTTCTCCCGCTTCCACCAGGCGTCGAAGTCGTTGGCGCCGTAGACGTCGTCGGGCACCCGCTCGTCGTAGAAACGCAGCAGCGCCTCGTCGGAGGCCAGCAAGCCGTGCTCGCGGCGGCGCGACTCGACGTCGCTCAACTCCTCCACGAGACGGCGGTTGCGCTCGACGAAGCCGTGGCGTGCGTGCCAGCCGCCCTCGACGAGCCCCTGACGCAGGAACATCTCGCGGGCGACCTCACGGGCGGCGTCGGTGCCGACGCTCGCCAGCGTGGCGGGCCGCTCCGCCGCCAGGGTCATGCCGTACAGGAGGACCTTCTCGTGGACCATGGCGGCGCCCCGGCGCGTGGACCAGTAGGGCTCGCCGTACACGTGCCTGACCAGGCCCGCGGCCTCGGCGGTCGCCTCCACCCAGCGCGAGTCGACCCGCGCGACCGTGCGGGCGAACAGGCGGCTGGTCTCGACGAGCTCAGCCGTCATCACCCAGTCATAGCTCTTGCGGCGCAGGCCCGAGCCCGGCCAGATCGTGAAGCGGGTGCCGCGCGCCCCCGCGTACTCGCGGCGCCGCTCGTCCCAGTTGCCGACGTTGGACAGCAGCCCCACGAGCAGGGAGCGGTGGATCGCGTCCGCGTCCGGCGTGTCCGCGCTGCGCCCCAGCGCGACGACGGCGGCCGCCACGTCCCCGTGGGCGATCTGGGCGGCGTGCGAGCCGGGCTCCAGGGCCTCGCGGGCGGCACGGATCGAGCGGGCGGTCGGCAGCTCGACGGGAGCGGCGCTGAGCCCCAGCGGGCGGGCGAGCTGGCGCAGCTGGGTGTGCACGTCCTGCCACTCGCGCACCCGCAGGTAGTGCAGGAACTCCTCGCGGCACATGCGGCGGAAGGCGGAGCCGGAGAGCTCGCGCTGCTGGGTGCGCAGGTAGCGCCACAGGTTGAGGTAGGTGAGGAAGTCGCTCGTGGGGTCCGCGAAGCGACGGTGCAGGGCGTCGGAGGCCTCCTGGCGGTCGAGCGGCCGCTCGCGCACGTCCTGGATCGACAGGGCCGCGACGATGACCATGACCTCCCCGGCGCAGCCGAGCTCGCCGGCCTCCAGCAGCATGCGCCCCAGGCGCGGGTCGA
>ERZ772827.517-NODE-517-length-21096-cov-9.716839_pt1 | contig 21096 bp, 32 predicted proteins | sample MGYA00580850_ERZ772827 | MGnify/ENA primary metagenome ERZ772827 (study PRJEB29015, sample SAMEA2737950) | human oral metagenome | biome: human oral; feature: human-associated habitat; material: dental | place: China | collected 2145 ...
CTATTATTTTGAAGTAAATTTGTTGGGTTTGGTGAGTATTTTCCAGATGGAATTATATGAAGATTTTCTATCTCTGTTTCATAAATATTATCTTCTATTCTTGTTTGTCCTGATAAATATGATGTAAATCCTTCTATCTTTTTATTAAATTTTATTCTTCCTGCCATTACAGAATTTCTAATATCTGCATCTAAAAGAAGAACTCTTTTTTCTAATTTTGCAAATGATATTGCAAGATTAAGTGATACTACACTTTTTCCTTCATTTTCTTGTACTGATGTAACAACAATGACCTTAATATTAGGTCCGACTAAATTGTATATTTGTTCTTATCTTATTATAATATTCTTCTACTTTACTATGTAAAACCTTGTTTCCAATAACTGTCATTTTTTCTTTCATATTATTTTTTAGCACCTCTCTTTGCCGTTTTTATAAGTGGTACTGTACCTAAAAGTACCATTCCGAAGTCCTTCTTCTACATCTTCTTGTCTCTTAACTCTATCATCTAACACTTCTCTTAATACAAGTATTGCAAGTGTTAAAAGTATTCCGAAGTCCTATTGCCATTATTGTATTTTTCTTAATATCTGGTGATGATGGTGTTTTTGATGGTTGTGCTTTTTCTAATATATTAACACTATCTTCTTTTGTTATTTCTTTAATTTCTTCAAATGCTTCATCTCTTACAGAGTTTGCAAGTTCTGCTGCTTTATCACCATCTGTATCTTCAACAGTAATTGTTAATATTCTTGTCTCTTGTGGTATTTTTACTTCTATTTTACTCCTAAGTTGTCCGTATACCATATTTTATATTATTTTTTTCAATAACTCTTTCTAATACTTTACTTGATAATATTATTTCCTTATAGTCTTTAAGTAAATAATTACCTATTTGGAAATCTTGTGTTGTAAGTTTCTTATTTGCTAAATTGTTATTAAGTACATATACCTTTGTACTACTCTTATACTTTGGTGTTATCATTATACTACTCCATAAAAATGCAGTAATACCAAATATAAATCCTGCTAAAACTATAATCCACAAATATTTTAATACTCTTTTTAATATTAATACTGGATCTATATCTATCATATCTTCTTTGTTTTCCATTTATTATTCCTCTTAATCTCTTTCCATCATTATCCTTGCAGGCGTCTTATAAAATAAGTTTTCTGCTCTTTTTTTTCCATATTTATCTACTATTATATCATATGCTTTTTTCATATATGGTTTTCTTGTGCTTAAATTATGTGCATCTGATGCTATAATATCTACTAAATCATTTTCTAAAAAATATTTAGCACGTTTTTTATATACTTTCTTATTATCACCAAAAAGAGCTGTCTTTAATATACTTTCCGCATTTACTTGTATTTTTGCTCCAAGTTCTATTAAATTTAATATTGTTTTATCATTTTTTTCTAAACAATCATATCTTTCTATATGTGCAATTATTGGTGTTTTTCCAAGTGTTACAATATTATATATAGCATCTTCTAAATCTTTAACACGTATCCCATAATTGAATTCTACTAGTACGTTTCTTGTACCTGCCATAGAATGTATTTCATTTTTTTCTATTTTATCAAGTACATCTTCTGTATAATAAATCTCTGTTCCTAAGTATATTCTTATTAAATCATTATATTTTTCTTTTATTGCTTGTTTTAATATTTTGAAATTTTCTTCTATCTCTTGTTTACTTTTTTCAAACATATTTTTTCTTCTATGTGGAGTAAGTATGAAGATTTTAACTCCTTGATTATACATTTCTTCTATTAGTGCTAACGAATCTTCAATTGTTTTTGCACCATCATCTACTCCAAATAATATATGTGAATGTATGTCTATCATTATTAGTTACCCATTGTTTCAATTATTTTTTGTCTTACATTATTCAAGCTTTCTTTGTTTATTTCTCCCATATGTATTTTTTTGCCGAAGTGCAAATGATACTAAATCTAATCTTTCTTTTACAACTAAAGCTTGTGATTGTATCTCATAATTTTCCTTATTTTCCATAGCCTTATTTACAATATCCATAACTTCATCCATTTTTACATTTGTTTGTACAGAATTTGCTATCCCGTCTATTATTCTATTTAACTGTGTTATATTTTCTATTCTAGCAATCTTTTTAAGTACTGCTTCAATAACTTTTTCTTGGTTCTTTCCTCTATCATAATCACCATTTTGTAAATGATGTCTTTCACGAACAAATGAAAGTGCAAGTTTTGAATCTAATTTAATATTACCTTTTGGCATATTATATCCACCATGAAATGCTTTAAATGCTTGATCATTATATACTTCTATACTTCCGTACTAAGTCTATTATATTTAAAAATGATGTAAAATTAAGTCTTACATAATAATCTATATCCATATTATATAATCTTTCTAATGTGTCTATAGATGTTTGTATCCCATACATTCCTGCATGTGTTAACTTATCATATTGATTTTGTCCTTTTCCGAGGTATCTTAACATATGTATCTCTTGGTGTTGTTGTTAATAATATCTTTTTAGTATTTGTATTTACTGTCATTATGATATTAACATCAGATCTTGATACTGTGTTAATATTCCCTGCAACATCAATACCTGATATATATATATTATATACACCTTTCTTTTTACCTATATGTTTTTCTTCAGAATTATTATTTTCGGCTTGTTTTTCTTCAGTTTTTAAATTATCTTCTTGTTTTCTTATTTCTTCTTTTAAATTTGTTTCATAAATACTTTTTATCTTATCATTATATTTTTCATCATGTAGTTCAAGTATTCCATTATATGCAGAATTTAATATCATCATTTCTCTTTCTTTTGATAATATATCATTATATATATCTACATACGTATTTTTGTATTCTATCTTAATCTTTGTTTCAATTTGATCTTTTTTTAGTTCATTATTATTTTTTGCTAAAATATCATCAATAAGTTTTTTCTTTGTTTTTTCTGATGTTTCTTCATCATTTTTAGCTCCCATTATAATAATGTCCTTATTTTCCTTAAGTTCTGTTATTATACTGTTAAGATCAGTCTTTTTGCTATCTTTTAAAACATAAATTCCTACATTTGTTTCTTCATATTTTGCATTATTATTAAATTTATCAAACATACCTACAACACTTTGTAGTGTAAAACTTGCCCCTATATTTAATAATATAACAAATATTGAAAGCACAATATTAGTCTTTTTAAATTTAAACATGCATATTATAATTAAAAATATACAAACTATACCTGCAATATATAGATATGTATTAATATTATTAAAACTTAAAATCTTATACCTATATATGTTAAACATTGAATATATAGTAAACAATATTGCTATTATTCCGAAATATATAACTAAATATTTTTAACGTTTTACTTTGCTTATTTTGATCCACTTTATCCCCCAAATCTAAAAAACATATATATTTATTATATTATAGCATATCTTTTAATATTTTTCATCCCTTTTATTTTTTTGTTACATTATACATACAAAAAAGACAGGCATATTGCCTGTCTAAAAAAATCAAATAGCAGTCTCAGATATATCTAAAGAAATTGTTTCATATTTCTTTAGATATTCTCTTATTGATCTAAATTCTTTGTCATTTTCAAGCCGATTGCTGAAAAATTCAACCAAAAAGTAAGTTATAATTTCAGCAAAATCATAATTGACCTTTTTCACTAACTTTTCAGTTTTTTTATTGTAATTCAATTTCAAGAGCAACACCGATCGGTTGTTTTTTATTTCAATCTGCTCTATTTCTCTTGAATCATAATGATTCATGATATACTCTTGATTTCCAAGCTTCACTTTTACAATTCTTGTTAATGACTCTTCTTTTTCTGAGTCATCAGAGAAAATTATCACTTTCCGATTTTTTAGTATAGGATTTGCCCCTAAGAGCTCCTCCCAATTAATACTCTTTTTAATTGTTACTGTTTCCATTTTTTACCTTCTTTCTTCAGTACCCCATAGTTAGCAGTACTAATTTTAAAATTTTATTTTTTTGTTTTTATTAACATAAATATAATATCATAATTTTAGCTTATAGTAAACACTTTAAAAAAAGAAAGAACAAGTTCTTATCCTTGTTCTTCTATCTTTTTTAATATTTCTAGTTGTTCTATAAGCATTCTTTCTGCTTTTGACTTATATTCTTCTATTTCTTTTTTTAAGAATTCTAGTGTATCTTGTTTTTCTTGTATTATTTGATCAATATTTCCTGCTCTATCTTCAAGCATTTTCTTTGCTTCTGCAACTATTATATTTGCTTCTTCTTCTGCTTTTCTCTTCATATCATCTGCAGTTTGTTTTGCAATTAATAATGTTTCTTGTAATATATTTGTATTGTTTGATATACCTTCTAATTTAGTTTCCAAATCTTTTATTCTATCTTCTTGTTTTTTATTTGCAAGCATTAATACTTCATAATCATTTGTTAATTCTTCTAAAAAATCATCAACTTCTTCTACAGCATATCCTTTAAATTGCTTGCTAAATTGTTGTCTATCTATATCTTCTGGTGTTAACATATTTCCTCTTCTCTTTATATTTTTTTATACGTATTATATTATAGCATAAAAAACTAATTAATTAAAATATGATTTTCTTCTTTTTTCAAATCCACCTTCAATTTGATAGTTTTTTGGAACTGCTATAAATATTGAGTTTGTAACTTTTACTATTTGTCCATCTAATGCAGTTATACCACCACTTACTGTATCTACAATTCTTCTTCCATCTTCTTTGCTTACAAATTCAAGATTTAGAACAACTGCCTCATTTTTCTTTAATAACATTATTATTTCTTTTGAATCTTCATATTCTGATGGCTTAAATATTTGCATTCTTACTGTATTTGGATCTATTGTTGTTCTTTGTTTAGTATTTCTACTACTTCCCATATTAAAAATACTCGGTTTTTTAATTTCTTCTCTTGGTGTTTCTTGATATCCCGAAAAATCTTCTTCTGTTTCATATCCTTCATCATAGATTTCTTCATCATATATATCTTCGTCTTCTTTTTTAAAATTGTTAAAATATGCTCCTAATTTTTCTAACATTATTATTGCTCCTTTGTATATTATAATTTTAATTTTTTTCTTATGTAAGTCATATTAATGTTTACATATTCTGTTATTATTTTTTGAGAATCGTTTAAATACATGTATTTAAAGATCATATATTATTATATATACATTTTACGGAACGTTTTTTCAATCTTTTAATTGTTTTTTTATTTTTTTTAACACAAATGTAAAATTTCTACTTGATTTCAGCTTCTTCTGTTGTACTACTATTATTTAAATTAAGTTTTAAATATACGCTTGCTTCTTCTTCTACAATCTTTGGATTTAATATTACCTCATCAAATTCTTGTAATATTGGTATGTCTATAAGTTCTTTTGACTCTTTTTTTGCTCTTAGCTTAGATGAATAACCTTGTACCAAACTATATTCTGCTGTTTCTTTTATTATTTTTATAGGAATCAATTCTGAAAAGCCTGATTTATTCTTAACAACAAAATCTTGATTTTCTATTTTCTTTATTGCCTTATTACTTACTTTTAAGCCTACTTCTGACCACCATATTATTCCTACACTTATCTTTCTATATTTTGAAAGTTCTGTTGATAATTTGTTTGTAGAAAAAACTATTATGCTCTTATTATTTCCAATCTCCTTAATATATTCAACCATTGTTAATACTTCATGTTCATTATTTAAATTAAGTTCTAAAGTTTTACCTCTTTTTAAATCTCCGAAGCTTATTTTTATCTACAATACAAGCAATATATGTATTAAAATCCTTTATTATCTTAAGCTTATTATCACTACTACTTAATATCGCTCCTTTTTTTATATCAATACTTTTAAGTAAGTCTTCTGTTAAGTATTCAAAATTATCTGCCTTTAGTTTTTCTTCATATCCGATCTACAATATATGATATATTTCCGTGCACTTGGTGATAAAATTGTTTTTGTATTAGAATTTAATGTATTTTCTAAATTCTCTTTTGCTTTTATAAGGCCTTTTAATTTACTTCCTTCTTTTGTTAATTCTCCTGATATTTTAGCTTTTTCATATAATGCACTTTTTATTTCTTTATCATATTCCTCTATCTTATTTTGTAAATTAGTATTATTTACATTTGCAAGGACTCTTTCTATTTTTTCATTAATAGTTATATTTTGTGTTGAATTCACATTTATCTGATTTTCTACTAATGCCTCTTCTATATTCTTATTTATCTCTTCTATCTTTTTTACAATATCTTGCTCACTTTGTGTAGATACCTTTGCTACAATTTCATTTTTCGATACTTTTTCATTATTTTCTTTTATTTTTTGTATCTTTTGTCCATTTTCTACATTTAAAACTTCTTCTGAACGTATCAAGATTCCGTTCTACTTGTTCTTCATCTGAAAGTTTACCGAACATTGACCATAAACTTTTGTGCAGGCTCTACTATAAAAGAGATAAGTCTTGGTATTGCATTTATTAAAATTGTCATAATAATTATCAAGAATATTGTAATTATTATTATTCTATTATTTTTCAAAATGTATTTCTCCTTTCTTATCCCTTTTATATTATATATTTTCTTCTATAACCTTTAATAATGTATCATCATCTAAATTTCTATCTAAGACTATTTTTTGATTTTTCTTAAACCACGTTATTTGTCTTTTTGCATATCTTCTTGTATTTTGTTTTATTTTTCCTACCATCTCTTTTTTAGTATATTCACCTTTTAGATATGCTATAACCTCTCTATACCCTATTGCTTGAAGAGATGTTATCACATTATAATTATCTAATATATCATATATACTTTTATTTTGCCTATCTGCTATTTTTTTTATTACTCTTTTTGTTTCTTCTATGATTCCTTCATCTAGCATTATATCTGCTCTTTTATTTATTCTTTCATATAGTTTTTCTCTTTGCATGTCTATATAAAAGATCTTATAGCTTAAATTTTCATGATTATTATTTTCTTCTTCTATATCTTTTTCTTTTTTTATAGCTTTATCTCTTCGTATAATATCTATACCTGTTTTAGTTATATTTGATAAATAATATATTTCAAGTATTCTAAATATTCTTTTTTTATCATTTTTTGATATATTATTAATAGATTTTTCATCTATCTTTTTTGCTTTTTCATATAATGTTTCTAAAGTTTCTTTTCCAGATTTTATACTATCTTCTAGCATTTTTCTATAGTCTAAAAGAATTTTTTCATCATTTTTTTCAAAATTATACCCATATATTAGACTATTTACATATAATCCGTGTTCCACCTATTATAATTATATTTTTACCCTTTTTTATTATTTCTTTTTCTATCTCTTTTACTTTTTTTACATATTCTGCAACAGAAAATCTTTCATCAGGCTCTTTTATGTCTATCATATGATGAATAATATTTTCTTTTTCTTCTTCTGTAACTTTTGCAGTACCTATATCCATATACTTATATATTTGCATACTATCTATTGATATTATTTCTGCATTTATCTTTTTTGCAAGTTTTATACTAAGTGATGTTTTTCCGGCTTGCTGTTGGTCCTACAATTACAGGTATTATCATTTTCTTGAAAACTTCCTTTCTAAATCATAAAGACTTATTTTTATTGCTGTTGGTCTTCCATGTGGACATGTAAATGGATTATCTAATGATAATATTTCATCTAAAAGTGATTTTATTTCCATATCTGTAAGTTCTTTATTTCCTTTTATTGCCGCTTTACATGCTACAGTCGCTAAAAACCTATTTTCGATTTCTTGTCTTCCGTGAATTTGCCTGTCCATCTATTTCATCTAATATATCTAAAAATAGTTCTTTTGTATTTAATACTTCACACATACTAGGTACTGCTGTTAATTTAACAGTATTTATTCCAAATTCTTCAAACTCAAACCCTGCTTTATTAAATACTTCCTTATTTTCATGTGCAAGCTCATTTTCTCTATATGATAATGTAATTATATCTGGAAGAAGTAATGTTTGTACATCTTTTTCTTCATTCTTATAATAATTTGATTTAACTTTTTCAAATAATACTCTTTCATGTGCTGCATGTTGATCAAGTAAATACATTTCATCTTTTACTTCAAATATTATATATGTTCTAAATACTGTACCTATAACCTTATACTGTACTCCTGAATTTCTAAATATACTTTCATTTTTTACTTGTTTTACTGTAGAACTTCCGATCTATTTTTTCTTCATTTTTAAGTCTTTCTTTTCTTTTTTCAGATACTTCTGTTCCAAAAGCTTTTTGATACATTTCATCAAATTTAATTTCATTTTCTTTTTCTAATTTTTTATTTAATTCTGCAACATCAAAAACTCCAGTATTTTGCGGTACTTCTGATTCCACACCATCAATTATATTTTCTATTTGATATACGGTATTTATTTCATTTTTATTTTCTTTTTCTTGTATATTTTTATCTAAATCTTCTTTGTTTATTTCATTATTTTCTTCATTTTCATTTTCATCATATTCTTCTTTAAATTTCTTTTCCAAGTTTTCTAATGTTTCATTCTTATATTTTTCACCTTCATTATCTAAGGTTCTTACTATTATTGTTTTATCATCAGTAATTTCTTTTGATTTATCATCTACATCAAACAATACATCATCTTTATTTTCTTTAATAACATCTACTCTTATTGTTTTTTCTAAAAAAACACCATCTTTATTTTCATTTACAGTGATCTTATTATATTCAACTTTATTTCCGAAAAAGATCTTCTGTTTCTTCAATTGTTATTATTTCTTCTTTTTCATCAAATAAGTTATTATGTATATTATTATTTAAATTATTTTGCTCATTATCGCTAGCATTATTATTTTTGTTTGTAATATTATCATTGTCTATACTATATTTCTTTCTGTATTCTTCTATTATTTGATCTATCTTACTTTTTTTTATAGAGTTTTCATCAGCTTTTTCTTCATTATTACTATAATTATTAATATCATTAATACTATTTTCATCATTATTATTAATTATACTTTTATTATTATCTTTTTCTAAATCATTATTATTATCTTTTTTATTTTTATCATTTAGAGTTATTTTATGAAAAGATGGTTTTAGATATTCAAATGGTGATTTTGTTTCTTCTACTTTAAATCCTTTCCCGTTCTCCTTCATATCTTATTGCATTTCTTACCAAATCTTCTTTTGTAAGACCTTGTTTTACTGTCTCATATATTGCCTTAAATATTTGTCCTTCATTTGAAAAACGTACTTCTAGTTTAGCTGGATGTACATTTACATCAACATATGCTGGATTCATTTCTATATTTAATATACAAAATCCGAATCTTCCAAGTGGTATAAGTCCTTTGTATGCCTTTTCTACCGCACTTAAAAATACCTTATCTGTTATATATCTTTTATTTACAAAAAATATTTGATTTCTTCTATTTGATCTAGAAATTTGTGGTTTACCTATTACTCCATAAACTCTTACATCATCTATCTTATTATCCACTTCTATTATATTTTCTGCAACTTCTCTATCATATAATGAATATACAACATTTTTAAATTCACCGACTTCCGATTTGTACTAAATAATACTTTTCCATTATTTGTAAGTCTAAATGATATATCCTTATTTACTAATGCTAAATGTCTTAATGCTTCATCAATATATCCTACTTCTGTATAATCTTTCTTTAAAAACTTATATCTTACAGGTGTATTGAAAAACAGGTTTGTTACAATTATTGTTGTTCCTATATTTGTTGCAATATCTTCTTTAGATATAACATTTCCTGCTTCTAATACAATTTTTATTCCGCAATTCATCTTCAGCTGTTTTTGTTATCATTGTAACCCTTGATATTGCAGCTACAGATGCTAAGGCCTCACCTCTAAATCCCATAGATGTTACATGTTCAATATCTTTTGCAGATCTTATTTTACTTGTTGCATGTCTTTCAAAAGCAATTTCAACATCTTCTCTTTTTATACCATGTCCATCATCTATTATTGTTATACTTTCTATTCCGCCTTTTACAACTTCAACTGTTATATTCTTACTTCCTGCATCTATAGAATTTTCTACTAATTCTTTAACTACAGATGCTGGTCTTTCTATAACCTCACCTGCTGCTATTTGGTTTATTGTTAATTCATCTAATTGTACAATATCTCGCATCTTTTCTCCTTAACCTATATTAAATCTTCTATATACTTAATTTAATATATTCTATTATTTGCTTTATTTCATTTGCTGTTGTATCTACATATTTTACTTCTTCATCTGTATATATATTATCATATTCATATTTATGACGCATAAGTGCAAGTTCATATTCTATATCTTTTTCTTTTTCATCATCTACTACAACTGGTAGTTTAAGCATCTTTAATTCTTCAATCTTATTTAACACCTTTTCTTCAGATATAACAAAATTTTTAGCAATTGCTTTTTCTATTACTGTTATTTTATCTACAAGTTCTTTTACAAGCGAATCTCCTAGATTTTCTGATTTAAATATCATTATTTTTGCAAGTACATCATGTATCTTATAATTTCTATTTATTGTATATTTTTGTCTTAATTTAGCATCTACCTCTTCTGCAAGTTCTTCTAATTTTAATACTCTTTCCTTATCTTTCTTTCTTTTACCTATTATCATATCAAATATTTTTTCTAAAACCCTTTTTGTTTCTATACTATCTATTTCTTCGTCTATTATAAGGAGGTTAGCATTTGCAATTATTGTATCTACCTCTTTTGTTATTTTTCTTTTTATTTCATTTTCTTCTATAAGTATTAATTCATCAAACCTATTTAAATCTGTTCTTTGTTTTGAATTTTTTGGATTGTATATATAATTTAAAAATATTTCTGCTTTTTCTGCAACTTCTAATATTTTTGTAAGTTTTCTTTCATATTCAATATTAGGCAATTTCTTATTAAGTTTATTAAAATAATATTCCTTATAATCTGAATACATATCTGTTAAGATCTTTCTTAACTTTTCTGCTTCTTGCTTTATTTTAAATCCATCTATTAATGATGAATATTTCGAATTAGTCTCTGCTCCTATTTTAGCATATTTTTGTTGTTTTCTTATAAGATCTGATATATCTTCTACCATTTTATCTGATTTATTTTTATTCTTCCTTAATATTTTTTCAAGTTCAAATAATTTTACCTTTTCTTTATCATCTATTCCTGCATCAACATATCTTTTTTCTTCAAGTTTGATATATTTTATATATTCTAATATATTTAAAAAACTCTCTTTATATCTATCTTTTAAACTTTTTAACTGACTATACAATTCTTCTTTTATTTTTTCTTTTTCTTCAAGTTCTAATCTTAATTCTTCTTTTGCTTTTTCTATATCTTTTATTTCTGAATTTGTATCATTTGTATAATCTTCATCTTTTAATTTCTTTTCTAAAGTTTCTGTTTTTGAGATTTTTTCTTCTATTTCTTTTATCTCATTTAATAACTTAACATATTTTTTTAAATATATTCCAATATCAATACTACTATTAATTATTGTTTCTATTTTATCTTTTTCATCAAATATATTTTTTTCAGAAGAATTACCTTCAAGTGCTAAATCTCTTAAATATTCATGTATAGATTTTTCACTTCGAATTTCTGCTCTTATACTTTCTATGTTTTTAATTATATCATTATTATAGTCATACTCTATATTTTCAATTTCAACATTTTGTTTTAAATCCTTATATACTTCTAGATCTTCTTTTTGTTTGCATTTTTCAATTGTTTTTTCTACTAAAAAAGGATCAAATGTGATTATAATATTAGGGAGTAAAATTTCTGTATATATATCTTTAAATTCCTCTGTTGTATTATATACTATAGTATTTTCATCTTTTTCCATTTCTAGTATCACATATTCACAAATCTTATATTCATTTTTTTGTTCTATTAAATCTCTTTTTAATTTTTCTATTAAACTTTCTTTATTATTTGTAGCAACCATAATATATGGAAGTTTTATCTTACCCCCTCTTGACTTTGAAAATAATTCTTTTAACTTATATATGCTTGTTAATATATATATCTTACTTTTTTCTTTTTTAAATTCAATCTTATCCCCAAACTCTTTTATATTTTTAATTTTCTCTTCATAATTATTAAGAGCGTTTTTAAGTATTCCCATACATGCATAACTATATATATTAGTATATTCTGATATATTTCTATATATATTGGCATTTTCCATATCTATTGTTACTTCATTTATATTATTTTCTAATGTATCTATAACAAAATTAACTCTTCCTAAAGTTTCTTGATTTAGTAATTTTGATATATTTCTCTTTTCCTCTTCTAAAATACTATAGTTCATATAATACCTCTTTTATTTTCTTATTTTTATTATTTTATTATTTTTTCCCTTATTTCTTATAATTATTAAAATTATTATTATTACTACTATTACTATTATTATTTGTAGCTGATACTGAATTTGCTCTTGCTTTTTCATAGTATTTCTTAAGTTTTTTCATTACAAGATAATTTATTGTACCTTTTGGGTATGTCCCGTCTTGTTGTTTTTTTCCTGCTGGTATATCTGTTAATATTTCAATTCCTTCATCAATAGTATTTACTGCATATATATGAAATTCTTTCTTCTTAACACTTTCTATTATTTCATCTGGAAGATGTAAATTCCTTATATTTTGTACTGGAATTATACATCCGGTGCTTACCATTTAATCCTCTCATTTTACAAACTTCATAAAATCCAACTATTTTTTCATTAACACCACCTATTGGTTGTATCTTACCTTTTTGATTTACAGATCCTGTTACTGCTATTGATTGATTTATACCTACTTCTGAAAGACTTGATAAAATTGCATATATTTCTGTTGATGATGCACTATCTCCGGTCTATTCCTCCATATAATTGTTCAAAAGCAATACTTGCTGTCATTGTAAGAGGAAAATCTTGTGCATATTTTTCTCCTAAATATCCTGTTATAATTCCAATACCTTTTGAATGGATATTTCCGTGACATTTGAACTTCTTTTTCTATATTAACAACACCTTTTGCTCCCATATATGTATTTGCTGTTATTTTAACAGGTTTTCCGAAAACTTATTTCTCCAAATGATGTTATACTAAGTCCATTTATTTCACCTATTTGTTCACCTTCTGTATCTATTAATATTACTTGTTTTTCTATAAGTTCTGCTTGTTTTTTATCATATTTATTTATTCTATCTTTTCTTTCAATAAAAACTTTAATAATATGATCATCTTTTATTGTATTACTATTTTCTCTTTTTGCCCAAACATTTGCTTCTGATATTACTCTACCTATTTCTGCAAAATCTGTTGATATTTTTTCTTGTACTCCTGATAATTTTGATGCATATTCTATAAGTTGTTCTACCGCATCATTTTCTATTGGAAGAAGTTTTTCATCTTTTATATAACTTGATATAAACATACAAAGTTTTTTAACATTTTCTTTGTTCATTTCTGCTTCTTCTTCATATTCTACTTTTATTCTAAAAAGTTTTTTAAATTCTGAATCTTGAGTTATAAGCATATTATATATATCACTAGAACCTATAAGTATAACCTTAATATCTAATTTCATACTCTCTGGCTTCAATGTTGAAAGCATCATTGGCATCCTATAATCTTTTGAAACTTCTATACCACATTCTTCTAATTTTAATATTTTCTTTAATGTATCATAAAGTCCTGGTTCTCTTAATAGTTCTTTTGCTTGAAATACAATATATCCACCATTTGCTTTATGTATAAGTCCTGATTTTATCTTCATAAAATTAGTTTTAAGTGTCCCATATTGATTTTCATACTCTACTTTTCCAAAAATATTTTCAAAACTATAATCTACATCCATTACAAGTGGTACTGTTTCTGTCCTACTATTATCTACAAAAATATTAACATTATATCTTTCCATTATATTTTCTTTTTGGACCATTCCTGGTATTCTTCTTTTATCCTCAACCTCTTCATGGCTTGACTCTAAAAATTCATTTATATTTTGCAATATATCTTTTTTAACATTACAAATATATTCTACTATTTTATCATTATCACTATATTTTTCTTCTAAATATTTTGTTGCTACATTCAATGTTGCACTTGCAACAGTTGTTTTCCAATTAGACATTTCTCTTTCTTTTTCTATCTCAAACCCTCTTATTTTTGTTAGGACTTCAAATATTTTTTCTTGTATTTGTGGTGATTTTCTCTCATATTCTACTTTTTCTTTTTGTGGAAGTTTTTCATATTCCTCTTTTGAAAGTGTTTTCCCATTTTTTACTGGAAGCATAAAAACACCTTTTGCTCCTTCAACTATTTCAAACCCCATTGGTTTTGTAGTAATATTTAAATCTTCTACAAGTTTCTTTTTTCTCAACTCTAAACTTTCTTCTGCTACTTTTTTCTTATTTGAAAGTTCATCATCTTTAAATGATTTTGATAAATTTTCTTTAATATATGATATATATTGTTTCATATCATTTTTAAATTTAACTGCATCACCCTTTTTTAAAACTATAGATATTGGTTCATCTTCTCTCATAAAGTTGTTTACATATACATAATCAAAAAGTTCTCTTTCCTTTTCTTTTACTTTTTCTTTTAAATAATTATTAATATATTTCATTTTACCAACACCTGTAGGGCTTTCTATAAATATATTATATCCTTTATTTTCAATATCAAGTCCAAATAAGAATGCTGATGTTCCTCTTTCTTGTCCAAATATAAGATTTGTTGTATCTTCAACATATTCATTACCATCATAATTTATTTCATTCTTATTATATTTTGCTTTTAATTCTGTTATTTTTAATTCATACTTATTTTGCATTTTATCCTCTTATCATTTGTATATATTTTTTCACATATATTATACACATATAGATATTTTATTTCTATATATTTTTCATGTTTTCTAATGATTGTAATATTTAAATCAATACATATTTATTTTATATAACCTAACTAATTTTTATTATTTTTTTCAAGAAGTCTTTTTGCTTGTGATTTTTTAAGATAATTTGGTATTATTTCATATTCTTTTTTTATTTCATCCTCTTCTAAAACATATTTACCTGAATTAATATCTTTTATTCTTTTCTCAAATCCCCTATTATCTACAACAATTTCTTTTAATTCTACTTCTACTCCTGAAATTTTACATTCTATTTTTTCTTTAAGTGTCTTAATTAGATTTTTTCCTTGATCTTTAGTATCTTTGTCATAAATAACCATAAAATTATAATTTAGCTTTTTTAAATCATATTCATTAACATTAAGTTTAACATATAACTCTTCTAAACATTCTTCTATGTTTCCAGCACATTCTATGACCTTTCTTCTTTTATCAGAAAAATTATTATCATATGCTCCCATATATATTTGATCATTATTTGCATATATTATAGATAAATATATCATATTATTAATATCTTTTTTTAAACCTATCTCAAATATATTTTCAAGGCTTGTCATCTCTATAATCTCAACATCTTTTTCAAAACATAATCCTTTTAAAAGTGCAATTCCTATTCTTATACCTGTAAAAGAACCGTGGACCTGTACATACTACTATTCTTTCTATTTCTGAAAATGTAACTCCTGCATTTTTTAATACCTTTTCTAATACTCTCATTACATTTTCTGAATGTGATTTACCGATTATCTTCTATAAGACTATAACTTTTACCTTTTTTATCAATTATTCCTACAATACATTTTTTCCCTGATGTATCTAAATATAATGTATTTTTCATAACATCTCCTTTTATATTTATTTATACTTTTTTATTATATCATACACTAAAAATTTTAACATAAAAAAGTGATATCTCCTAAAAAATATCACTATATTTAAGTATTATATTATATTTCTATTTCATCTTTTACTTTTTCTTGTTTTTCTTTTTCTTCTTTTCTCTTACTTTCAAATTTTTCTACTACTTCTTCAATCTTTTGATCATAATTATTATAATTTTTTTCTTCTTCTAAAAGATCTTTTTCCTTATCTTTTTCTCTTTCTCTTTCCGTTAATGTTGTTATATAATCTTCAGCATAGTTATAACCAATAACTTCCCATTCTCCTGTTTTTTCATTATAATCGTAACTTTCACGAGGTTTAACTGGTAATCTCCTATCTGGATCTTCTTTCTTATAGTATTTTGCCATATTCTTATATACTTCAAACATATTCATAGGGTTTCCTTCACCATCTACCATAACTTCTAGTTTTTCTGTATCTATTGTTCTATCTTTAAATGTATGCATATCCATTTTTGACATCTTTACTTTTTCTTTACCACCTCTGCTATAATTATAGTCTGTTTCATAGCTATAGTCTTCATTCTCAATTATATTCCCTTTTATACATACTTGATTTTCCCATAGTGTTTGTATTGAATCATATACTAAATCTTTAAATTCTTCTTCTGTAACATTTTCATCCATCCCTTTGTCTCTTAAATCTTCTTTAATATATCTAACAATATCCAAAAATCCACCATTACTATCTATTTCACCTTTTTCTAATTTATCTGATTTTGAACGTCCAAAAAAGTTTTTAATTTCATTTCTTATTTCATCTACACTAAGCCCCTCTTTATTCTTAGGAACTCCTCTCAGCCAATCCTCTATATGATATCCCATATTATTAGCTTGACCTAATGTTGTTTCTATTCCTTGACTAAAAAATACCCTTGATTCTATATCATGTACTTCTTTTACCTCTCCATTTCTTATTCCATTATTAGGAACAAGTCCTTTTTCTTCAATGCTTTTTAAATTACCTTTACTTGTTACATGCCAAAACGATTCTTCTTTTAAATATTCATCTTTAAGTTTACTATATTTCATATCTCAACCTCTTTCTTATTATTCTATATATTTTATCATACTATATCATAATTACTATTAAAATAACTAAGTTTTATATAATAATATTTTTAATAACTTTGTTACAATTCAAACAATAAGAAAAAAGAAGAAACTAAGTTCTATTATTAGTTTCTTCTTTGTCATTAAATATTATATTATCTATATTATTCTATATTCCATGTAGTCTTTTGACTTAAATCTATATAATCATCATATTTTAAACTTTCGTTTATATACACATTTAATCTACTTCTACCTAGTGATGATACTGGTATTGTTAAAGCTGTTTCTGTTTTTTCTACTTCTTTTTCTTCAATTTTCTTATCATCAAGTTCTACTTTTACCTTAACTTTAGTAGATGGTGTTGATGTACTTCCTGGTATTGCTGGTATAGCTGGAGGTGTTGCAGGTGGTGTTGTTGTTCCTGTCATTTTAGCAACATTTATAACTATCTTACCTTTTATAAGTTCTGGGACTTTGTTTACAAATATCTTAACTTCTGTTCCTTCTTTTACAGTTGTTCCTGCTGTTGGTGTAGAAAGTGTAACAATACCATTAGATTTGTATTCAACATATGTTTCTTGTTCTGTAACTCTTAAATTAAGTGCTTGTAGTTTTCTTACTGCTTCTTCTTTTCTTAAATCTTCAAGTTTTGGTATTACAACATCTTTTCTAGCTGTTCCCTTACTTACATATATTTTTATACTATCTTTTTTAGGCATTTCACCTTGTTCATTCTTAGTATATTCTAATTTTAAAAGTTTACCTTTTTCAATTTCTTCACTATGTTCTTCTACTATTTCATACTTAATTCCAGCATCATCTAAAGCTTTCTTAATTTCGTCTACTGTCTTTTTATCAAGTTCATCAGGAACTTTGACCATTTCAAGCCCTTTACTTACATATACTTTTATAACTGTTCCTGTTTTTATCATGTAGTTTGGTTGGAATTTTGGATCTTGTTTTATAACCTCATCTTTTGGTATTTCTTCACTATATTCTTCTATTATTTCATATTTAAATTTAAGTTTTTCTAAAAGTGCTATCGCTTCGTCTTTTGTAAGCCTTTTTTCATCTTGAGCACCTGCTAAATTTGGTATATATGCTTCTTTTTGTCTATCTTGATTAAGGAAAAATATAGTTATTGCAATTATTATAATAAGAACAATTATTGAAACTATACCAAGCATCAACCATTTAAGCCATGGTTTTTCTTCAAATATATTCTTCTTCTTATTTTTTTCTTCTTCTCTTCTCCTATTTTTAACAATAGGTATACTTTTTGTCATTTGACTTACTATACCTTCTTGACTAAATGCAGAAAAGTCTGTTTCTGGATGTTTTGATAATATTTCTAAATCTTGTGATAACTCATTTGCACTATTATATCTTTCTTCCTTATCTTTCTTCATCGCCTTTAATATTATATAGTTAAGACCTTCAGGTATCTCTGGATTTATACTTATAGGTTCAATTGGTTTTTCTTGTACTTGTTTAAGTGCAACAGATACTGGTGTATCTGCATCAAATGGTACTCTACCTGTTACCATTTCATACATAACAATACCTATTGAATATATATCTGATTTTGCATCTGTTATTGTACCTTTTGCATGTTCTGGTGAAAAATAGTGAACAGATCCTATTGTACTTCCAAATGCTGTCATTGTAGCATTTGTAACTGCTTTTGCTATACCAAAATCTGTTACCTTAACTGTAAAATCATCTGATATTATAATATTATGTGGTTTTATATCTCTATGTACAATACCATTTTTATGTGCCATTTCTAATGCTGCTGCTATTTGTTTTGCAATATCTACTGCAACCTTCCATGGTATTCTACCTTCTTCTTCTATTATTTCTTTTAATGTTTTACCTTTTATAAGTTCCATAACGATATAGTACATTCCGATCGCTTATTCCAACATCATATACAGAAACAATATTTGGATGTGTAAGTGATGCCGCTGCTTGTGCTTCTGAATTAAAACGCTTTATAAACTCTGAATCTGTTGTAAATTCGTCTTTAAGTACTTTTACTGCTACTTCTCTATTTAAGACATGGCATTTTGCTCTATATACTGTTGCCATACCTCCTACACCTATTTTTTCTAGAATCTCATATCTATTTTCTAGCATTTTCCCTTGTAAATTCATATTTCTCCTATTTTCTTATAACAACAACTGTTATATTATCCATTCCTCCATTTTTATTAGCTTCAGCTGTAAGTTTTTTAGAAACATCTCCTGTTTCTGTTTTTAAAATTTCTGCTATTCTTTCTTCTGAAACCATATTAGTAAGTCCATCTGTACACATTAAAATGGTATCACCTTCTCTAAATTTCTTATGTATTACATCTGGTTCTACAAGCTTAGAATTTCCTATCCCTTTTGTTACCATATTCTTATCTGGATGTTTAACCGCTTCTTCCCTTGTTATCTTACCATCTTCTATTAAATTTTCTATATAACTATGATCTTTTGTAAGTTTTTTTAGGACATCTTTTCTAAGTCTGTATATTCTACTATCTCCTGCATGTCCTATATATATATCATCATTAATAATAAGTAAGATCTCAAGAGTTGCTCCCATATATTTATACTTTTCATCTTCTTTAGATTTTTCATATACTATCATGTTTGCATATTCTATTGCCCCATTTACAAGCTTTTGAATATCTTCCTTATTATTAAATGTAATTTCATAATTATTTAAGATATAACTTTTAGCTGCTGCTGTTCCGAAGTCTACTTGCGATTTCTCCTCCGTTATATCCTCCCATACCATCTGAAACTATATATATATCTATCCCTATTCCATCATCTGCTATATAATATGTATCTTCATTGATACTTCTAACTTTACCTATATCTGAATTTGCAAATACTTCCATCTTTTTCCTTCTTATATTCCCTTATATAATAATATATTTATTATATTTTATCAATATTTTTCTTTCTAAGCTGTCCGACATGCTGCATCTATATCTTCTCCGAAGCTTTCTTCTTACTGTTGCAACTATTCCATAATCATTTAAATAATCTCTAAATTTAATTACATTTTCGTTACTTGTCTTTTTAAATGTTCTTTCTTCTATTTCATTTATAGGTATTAAATTTACATGTGATTTTATATTCCTAATTAAGCTTACTAATCTTTCTGCATCTTTTATACTATCATTTAAACCTTTTATAAGGGCATATTCAAAAGATATTCTTTTACCTGTTTCTTCTTCATAATATTTACACGCAGATAATAACTCTCTTATATTATATTTCCTATTTACTGGCATTATTTTGCTTCTTGTTTCATCATCTGTGTAATGAAGTGATACTGAAAGTGTACATGAAAACTTAAGCTTTGCAAGCTCTCTTATCTTATCTGCAATTCCACATGTTGATATACTAATATGTCTTGCTCCAATATTTAGTCCGAAATGGATCATTCATAATCATAAGTGCATTTACAACATTTTCAAAATTATCAAGTGGTTCTCCAATTCCCATAAATACAACATTTGATATTCTAATATTTTCTTCTTTTTCTAATACTTGTATTTGTGAAACAATTTCTCCTGTAGTAAGATTTCCTTCAAACTTTGTTTTAGTTGATGCACAAAATTCACACCCCATCTTACAACCTTTTTGTGTTGATACACATATTGTATATCCGGTGATTATAACTCATAAGAACTGATTCTATTGCTCCACCTGTTGGAAGTTTAATTAAATATTTTTTTGTACCATCTACAGATACTTGTTTTTTTAATATTTCTAAATTATCAATATAATAATTTTCATTTAGTTTTGCTATAAGTTCTTTAGATAGATTTGTCATTTCTTCAAACTTTTCTGCCTTTTTCCTATATAGCCATTCATATATTTGTTTTGCCCTATATTTTTTCTCATTTAAATGTTCTATAACTTCTTTTTCTAAATCATCATATTTAAATGATTTTATACTTTTTTTATCCATCTTTCTCCTATTTTTTACCTTCTACTTTTAGCTTGAAAAATGTCACTTCACTTGGATTAAATAATCTTATAGGTATATTGGTATTTCCTATACCTCTTGAAATTAATACTCCAGTTCTTCCATTTTTACTATATTTTATCCCTGCTGTATATTTAGGGAAAAATCC
>ERZ772827.520-NODE-520-length-21050-cov-11.613860_pt1 | contig 21050 bp, 25 predicted proteins | sample MGYA00580850_ERZ772827 | MGnify/ENA primary metagenome ERZ772827 (study PRJEB29015, sample SAMEA2737950) | human oral metagenome | biome: human oral; feature: human-associated habitat; material: dental | place: China | collected 2145 ...
CCGCTTGGTTTTATTTTCTCTAAAGGATATTGTTTATTTTTCAATGTACTGTTTTATATGTTTTTGCTTTCTCTTAAGCACATGTTTTATTATAGCTTTATACTGCTATTCTGTCAATACTTTTTTATCAACTTTTTTTATTTTTTTAATTTTAAAAAAGGTGTCATTTTCTTGACACCTAAAAATATAACATGTTTTCTTTTACTTTTCAATACTTTTCATTCTTTTTTTACTATATTTAGTAAATTTGATTTTCTTTTGGTTCTTCAACTTGTTTTGCTTCTATATATTCTATATATGGTTCACCATTTTCAATTTGAATTTTTCCTTGTAGTTCATACCATTTTCCTTCTTCCATCTTACCATCAGCTTTTACTGGATATCCTACAAGTGTCATATCAATTGCACAACAATATATTTTCCATAATCCTATTCCTATATAGCCTTCTTTAATTTCTTCTGCTTTAAATGTTCTTCCTATTAGTTTAATTTTCTTATCTTTGAATAAGTCTGGATTTTCATATATTGCTTCCATTATTTTCATAAAATTATCTACAGTTATTTCAACTACACTATCACCATTTATATATCTTTTAGCAAGTTCTTGTTTTTGTGCTTTTAAATTATCAGTTCTATCTGTATTTTTAAGCTCATTTATCATTTCTTGTGTTGCATAAACCACATCTGCTACTTGTACTTTAGTATTTTCATCTATATTTTTTATATTATTCATTTCTCTTACTTTTCCAAGCATTTTTTGTAATGATAAACTTTCATCTAATTCGAACATGTATTGGCTTATACTTTTCATCTCTCCAACAATTTTCAAATTATATTTTTTAACAAACTCTTGTATTTCGCCTTTTGTTACTCCTTGTTTGAATCCAACCAATATTCTGTTATCTATATACCATGTTTCTGTTTCTGGATCTACTGATATATATTTTTTCTTCACCGGTTTTATATACTCTGTTTCTGTATTTGAATCTGCAGTTAAATATACGCCTTTAAATTCATATTCTTTATCATCTGAAATTTGTTTAGTCTTTTCATAGTTTGCTGTATTAACACCTATTTGTTTTCCTTTTCTATTTAATACTGAATCACTTGCTTTTCCATCTCCTGCATATACTATTAATCCTATAGATATTATAAATACTAGAGTTGATATCCCTATTTTCCTATTTCGTGGTTTTGCCACCAAAAACAATACTATTAATATAATAACTCCAAATACTCCCATTAGATTAAATTGTTTTCCTATATAATTAGAAAAGTTTTGCGATACATATAAGTATATATATAATCCTATTACACCCAATATCCATATTTTTTCTATTAAATTAGATAGTTTTACTGTTTTATTATTTTTTTCTGTATTTATCATCTTTTCTCCTATCTTTATTCTAAATTATAAAACAACTTATTAAATAAACTGTTAAAAATATTGTTCCTATTAAAACAATAACAAATTTTTTATTAAATGACTTATTAAGTACTATAGTATTTTTTATATCAATCATAGGCCCTAATAGTATAAATGAAAGTATACTATTCTTGCTTAAACTATTCATAAATGTTCTTGCTATAAACGCATCAGATGTTGAACATAGACTTAAAGCAAATGCAAGAAGCATCATTATAAATGTTGATATATATTTATTTTGTACAATTCCTCCTATATTACTTATAGGTAATAATATTTGCATTGTTGCTGCAAGAATTGCTCCTACTGCCATATATGATATTATTCCCATAAAATCACCATACATTATATTAATTATATTTTTAACTCTACCTATTGGTCCTGTTTCTTTTTCATGAACTGAACATGAACATCCTTCATGGTGGTGATTACATGTATGTATATGTTCATGTTCATGATGATGGTGGTGATGGTGTTCATGATTTACTATATTTCCTTCTTCTTTTAACACTGAATCCTTACATACTATATCTAATATAATACCTACAACTAAAGCAACTAATATTCCAAATATTGTCCTATATACAAATAATTTTGGCATTTCAAGTCCAAAAAGTAACATTTTTTCTGTTTCTCCAAATGCAAAAAATGTTGATAATAATACAACTGGACTTATTATAGGTGATGCAAGCATAAAACTTACTATTACATTTGTAGGCACTTTTTTCTTTTTAAGTCTCATTGCTATTGGTATTACAGCACAATCACATGCTGGTATAAATAATCCTAAAAATATACCTACTAAACTTCCTAGCACCCTATTTTTAGGTATCATCTTACTTATTCTTTCTTCTGAAACAAATTCTTCTATTATTGCAGATATTAATGCTCCCAATAATAGAAATGGTATTGCTTCTAACATTATTGTTGTAAAATATATGGCTATATCTCTCATCTTCTCTCCTTCTTAAATCACATTATTTTAAATAATATCATTATACACACAAAATTACAATATCGCAAATGATTTGCATATATATTATTCTTATTATATTGAAATTACAATATACAATACATATAATTAAATAAACAAATTAACAAATAATTATAAAAGGAATTAATAATATGAATAATGATATTAAATATATAGGAATTGATATTGGTGGTAGTCACACAAAAGTATCACTTGTTACTAGTAATTATGAAATTATATGTGAAGATAATGTTTTTTATGGAAACATCGAACCAAATTCAAAACCTTCATATATATATGAACATATAACTAAATATATAGATAATTTATCTAAAGAAATCTTTAATAATATCAAAGGAATTGCTGTTGCATGTCCTGGAATAACTAAAGATAATAAAATAATAGGTGCTGTTAATCTAGGTGGTACATCAGATATATTAATAAAAATACAAAAAAAATATAATATTCCATTATATAGTACTAATGATGCTGTTGCAGCTTCTTTTGCTCAATTTAAAAAAGGCTCACTTATAGATACTAATAACGCTATATATTTTGGACTTGGTACAGGAGTAGGTTTTTCAGTTATTTTAAATAAAAAAATTCTTTTGCCAAATGGACTTCCTGTAGATCTTAGTCACACATCATATCTTAAAAATAATACAAAATGTTCTTGTGGCAAAGATGATTGTATAGAAAAATACATATCTATAAAAGCATTAAGAACTAAATTAAATAATAGAATAAATGAAAAATACAATACTAATGATAATCTTAAAATAGAAATTATCTTAGAACAATATGATATAAAAGATTATGAAGATATTCTTTTGGAATATGCTGATAATATTGTAACAATAATAATTAACCAAATTGAACTTTTTAAACCTGATAAAGTTTGTTTAGGTGGAGGTTTTGTTAAGATCTCTAATAGTATTATTTTTACTATGATTAAAGATATATATGAAAATTCAAAAATATTTTCTACATTATTTAACTATAATAAACCTGAAATCATTATATCGAAAAAATTGAATTGTTCTGAAATTGTTGGTGCTACACTATTACTAGAAAACAACTTAAATAAATAATATAAATCACTCTACTTTCAAATTATTGACAATACAATATAATAATATTATACTATTAAAGTAATGCGAGAGTAGCTCAGTTGATAGAGCGATGCCTTGCCAAGGCATAGGTCGCGGGTTTGAGCCCCGTCTCTCGCTCCAGGCGACATAGCCAAGTGGTAAGGCATGAGTCTGCAAAACTTTGATCCCCGGTTCGAATCCGGGTGTCGCCTCCAAAAAATATATGTGATATATTCATATATAAAAAGATGAGATAACAAAACATGTTTATCTCATCTTTTTTACTTCTAATTTCAATCTTATTTATCTTTTGCTTTTATTTTATCTTATCTTATCTTTTATTTTTTTCTTTATTATTAACTATTTGCATTCTTCTTATTATTCACAATTTTTTCTATCTTTAGTATTTCTTTTGCTTTTCTTACATCTTCTTCATTTGCAATCCTTACACCATCTAAAGGATAATTTATTCCCATTTCTTCCCACTTATATCTCCCAAAATCTTTATATGGAAGTATTTCTACATTTTCTATATTATTTAAAGTCATTAGAAAATCTCTTAAATTTTCTAAATCTTCTTCATTATCTGTATATCCTGGTACTAAAACTTGTCTTATCCACGTTGGTTTTCCTATCTCATCTAGATATTTTGCAAATTCTAATTCTAAATTATTGTGAATCCCACATAATGATACACATTTTTTATCATCAATGTGTTTTATATCAAGAAGGACTAAATCTGTAACTTCTAGAACTTGTTCAATTTCTTTAGTTATTTCAAAATTCCCTGATGTATCTAAAGCAGTATGTATTCCATTCTTTTTTAATTCTTTAAAAAGATTATATACAAAAAGAGGTTGAAGGAGAGGCTCTCCTCCGAGATATTGTAACTCCCCCTCCTGATGAATCAAAATATGGCTTATATCTTAATACATATTCTACCATTTCCTCTACCGTACGCTCTTTTCCTATTCCTTCTTTCCATGTATCTCTGTTATGACAATATTTACACTTAAGTTTACATCCTTGCATAAATATTACTGTTCTAATTCCTGGGCCATCTACTGCTCCAAAACTCTCTACTGAGTGTATATTTCCTATTATTTCTTTCATTTTATCCTATATTTTTTCATGTATTGTTCTATTAATTACATCTAATTGTTGTTCTCTTGTAAGTTTTGTAAAGTTTACTGCATATCCTGAAACTCTTATTGTAAGTTGTGGATATAATTCTGGATGTTCCATTGCATCTAATAATAATTCTCTATTAAATACATTTACATTTATATGATGTGCATTTTGTCCAAAATATCCGGTCAAGCATTGATACTAAGTTTGTTTTCTTAGCTTCCTCAGTATTTCCAAGTGTTGCTGGTGTTATTGCAAATGTGTATGATATACCATCTACTGCATACTTATATGGTATTTTTGTTAATGAATTTAATACTGCTAAAGCTCCGGTGTGTATCTCTTCCATGTATTGGATTTGCTCCTGGACCAAATGGTGCTCCTTCTCTTCTTCCATCTGGTGTATTACCTGTTGCCTTACCATAAACAACATTTGATGTTATTGTTAATATTGACATTGTTGGTGTTGCATTTCTATATGTTGGTTGTTTTTGTAATTTTTTCATAAAGTTTACTGTTATTTCTCTTGCTATAGTGTCAACTCTATCATCATCATTCCCAAATTTAGGGAAATCTCCTTCTATCTCATAATCTACAACTATTCCATCTTCATCTCTTATTGTTTTTACTTTTGCATATTTCATTGCTGATAATGCATCTGCAACTACTGAAAGTCCTGCTATACCACATGCCATAGTTCTTAATATATCTCTATCATGAAGTGCCATTTCTATTGATTCATATGCATATTTGTCATGCATGTAATGAATTATATTAAGTGCATTCATATATGTTTTAGCAACATATTCTTGCATTTGGTCAAATTTTTCCATTACTTCATCATATTCTAAATATTCTGATGTTATTGGTTCAAATCTTGGTGTTACTTGTTTTTTAGTTTTTTCATCAACACCACCATTTATAGCATAAAGTAATGTTTTAGCAAGGTTTGCTCTTGCTCCAAAGAATTGCATTTGTTTTCCTATTCTCATTGCAGATACACAACATGCAATACCATAATCATCTCCCCAATAATCTCTCATAAGGTCATCATTTTCATATTGTAATGAACTTGTATCTATTGAAGCTTGTGCTACATATTTTTTAAATCCTTCTGGCAGCCTTGTACTCCAAAGTACTGTTAAGTTTGGTTCTGGTGATGGACCTATATTGTATAATGTTTGAATTATACGATATGAGTTTTTAGTTACAAGTGTTCTTCCATCTATTCCCATACCACCTATTGATTCTGTAACCCATACTGGATCACCACTAAATAATGCATCATATTCTGGTGTTCTTAAAAATCTTACAAGTCTTAATTTCATAACAAAATGATCCATTATTTCTTGTACTTCAGCTTCTGTTATTGTTCCATTTTTTAAATCTCTTTCAAAATATATATCAAAAAAGGTTGATACTCTACCAATACTCATTGCTGCACCATTTTGTTGTTTAATTGCTGCTAAATATGCAAAATATGTCCATTGTACTGCTTCTTTTGAGTTTTTAGCTGGTCTTGAAATATCATATCCATATCTTTTTGCCATTTCTTTTAGTTCTTCTAATGCAACTATTTGTGTAAATATTTCTTCTCTTAGTCTTATTATATCTTCTGTTATATTTTCTGCTGTTGTATTATTATAATCTTTTCTTCTTTCTTCTATTATATAATCAACACCATATAATGCTACTCTTCTATAGTCTCCTATTATTCTTCCTCTACCATATCCATCTGGAAGTCCTGTTATTAGATGGCTTGATCTAGCTTTTCTTATTTCTTCTGTATATGCTCTAAATACTCCATCATTATGTGTTGTTCTATATTCAGTAAATATTTTCTTGATTTCAGGATTTAAAGTAACTCCTGCCGCTTCACATGATTTTTCTACAATTTTAATACCACCATTTGGCATTATAGCTCTTTTAAGTGGCTTATCTGTTTGAAGTCCTACTATTTGTTCTTTATCTTTATCTATATATCCGAGGATTATGTGATAATATTGTTGATGCAACATCTGCTGACACTTCTAATACACCACCATTTTCTTTTTCCTTCTTATATAATTCTAATACTTCTTTCCAAAGTTCATTTGTTCTTTCAGTTGGTCCTTCTATAAAACTTGCATCTCCATTATATGGAGTATAGTTTTTTTGTATGAAATCTCTTACATTTATTTCATATTGCCATTCTCCTTTTACAAATCCATTCCACTCTTCAAACCTCATTTTTATACGCCCTTTCCTAGAATTTAAGAACTTCTATACATGTAATATTTATATAGTTTTTAACTTAAGTTCTATACTTTCATTATAGCTATTCAAAGTAATATTTTCAATTGATTTTATATAATTAAAAATTTATTTTTATTATTATTTATTAACATTTCAATCTTGAAATATACAAAAAGATATACCTAAACCAATTTAAGTATATCTTATCATTCTATAATTTATTATTCATATATTTTTCATGCTTCTTCTATTTCCATTACAAGTTTTTTAAAATGATTTCCGTCTTTCTTCATAATTCTTGTATTGGTCAAAACTTGCACATGCTGGTGAAAGTAAAACATTCATTCCTTCTTTTGAGTGTTTTATTGCTTCTTTTAATGCTTCATCCATTGTTTCTACAACTGAATATTCTTTCCAATTATTTTCATCTAAAGCTTTTTTTATCTTTTCTCTTACTTCTCCATAAAGTACTACATATACTATATTTTTATTAAATGATTTAACAAGCTTAGTAAAATCACTATTTTTATCTGAACCACCTAAAAGAAGTATTGTTCTTCTATTCATTGCATTTATAGCTTTTATTGTTGAGTCTGGATTTGTTCCTTTTGAATCATTATAGTAATATATTCCATTCTTATTTGCTACATATTCTATCCTATGCTCTACAGCTTTAAATTCTTTTACTGCATTTTTTATTATATTTCTCTTTATTCCTATAATATATGCCATACCACTTGCTACCATAATATTTTCTATATTATGTCTTCCGAAGTAGATGTATATCTTGTATATTTACTAAAACCCTGTAATTTCCTTCTTTTTCTTCTTTAGATATATCTTTATCTTTTTCATTTTCCTCTATAGTAGAATCTTTGCATTCTAAAGATATACAAATTTTTTCTTTTTGAATATATATATAATTTTTGAAGAAAGTAAAGTCTTTAAAATCATTTATCCATTTTTCTTTCTTTTCTCCATTTTCAAAAGGCTTTGTTTTCATTATATATTCATATCTTATTTCATTTATATATTCTATTTTTTCTATAATTTCTTTTCTTGTAAGAGTGCTTGAAAACCATACAATATTTAAGTCTGAATGAAAAATATGTTCAAGTGTATATCTTACAATCATTTCATCATCTAAATTTAATATAACATAATCGCCATATGATTGATTTTTTGTTATATTAAACTTACATTCAATATATCTTTCCATTGTCTTATGTCTATTTAAATGATCTTCTGTAATATTTATTATCGCAGATACTTTTGGTCTAAATTCATTTATTGTTTCTAATTGAAAACTACTTGTTTCTACTGCTATTATGCTTTCTTCATCTGTTTTATCTGATATATCAGATATTGGAAAACCAATATTTCCAGTTACATATGAGTTTGGAGTATGTCTTCTTATTATATCTCCTACAAGTGTTGTTGTTGTTGTTTTTCCATTTGTTCCAGTTATTGCAAGTATTGTTCCGATATGAATATCTAAAACCAAATTCTATTTCTCCAATTGTTTCTATTCCGCTTTTTATACTTTTTTGTGCAATTTCTGATTCTACAGGAACACCTGGACTTAATACTGTAATATTAATATTTGTAAAATCTATATCTTCTATATTGTTATATACTTTATCTACGACTTCCTTATTTACTTCTACATCTTTATTATCATCATATACAAAAACTCTTGCTCCTAATCTTTTTGCAAGTTCTGATGATTTTACACCACTTTTTCCATATCCTACAATTAATATATTTTCATTCTCTAAATAACTATTTCTTATAATTTCCTTCATCATTTCCCCACTTATCATTATAATAGATTTTATTTCTCATCTCTTTTGGTAAATATTCTTGTTTTATATATCCACCTTCATAATTATGTGGATACATATATTTTTGTTTTTCTGATATTTTCACATTACTTTTTAAATATTCTGGTATATTGGCATTTAATATTTCTTCTTTTTCCATATCACTAAGTGCCTGATTTATAGCATTATATGCACTATTAGATTTTTTAGCTTTTGCTAAATATATTGTAACTTCTGCTAAGATAATTCTTGCCTCTGGCATTCCTATCTTTTTAACTGCTTCTAATCCTGCATTTGCTATAACAAGTGCATTTGAATCTGCAAGTCCTATATCTTCAGCTGCTAATATCACAAGCCTTCTTCCTATAAACTCTATATCTTCACCTTTTTTAAGCATTTTTGCTAAATAATATATTGATGCATTTTCATCACTGCCTCTAACAGATTTTATAAATGCTGAAATAGTATCATAATGTACATCATCTCCTTTATGTACTTTAAGTCTATTTTCATCAATACATTTATTTATAATTTCTTTTGTTATTTCTATATCTCCATCTTTATTCATTTCAGACATCAAAATACTATTTTCAAGTATTCCGAAGTGAATATCTTATATCTCCATAAGATTTTTCTGCAATAAGTTTTAAGACTTCTTCAGATATTTTTAATTCTAAATTACCAAATCCTTTTTCTTTATCAGTTATTGTTCTTTTCAATAATTTTAATATATCTTTTCCTGTTATATCATTTAATTTTAAAGCCATTGTTCTTGATAATAATGCATGATTCAAAGAATAATAAGGATTTTCTGTTGTTGCTCCTATTAATATTATTGTTCCATTTTCTATATATGGAAGAAGTACATCTTGTTGTGCTTTATTAAATCTATGTATCTCATCAACAAACAAAATACTGCTACCTTCAGGGCAATATAATGGATTTTCTGTTTCTTGTATTATCCCCTTTATATCTGGTACCCCTGCTGTAACAGCATTTAACTTATAAAATTTATATTTTGTTGTTTTTGCAATTACTTCTGCAATTGTTGTTTTTCCTGTTCCTGGGCTACCCCATAATATTATACTTAAAAGATTATCTGTTTCTATTCTTTTTCTTAAAACTGTTCCTTTTCCTATTATGCTTTCTTGACCTACTATTTCATCTAAAGTAGTAGGTCTCATTCTATTTGCTAAAGGTTCTTTTTTCATCAATTATTCTGCCTCTTTAACTACTATATTTTCTATAACAACATCTGTTTTTGGCTTATCATTTTCTGCATTTGTTTCTACTGTTGCTATTTTATCTACAACATCCATTCCTTCATATACTTGTCCAAAAACAGTATATTGTAAGAATAAGCTTGGATATCCTCCATATTCCTTATATGCTTTTAATATACTTTCTGGTACATTTTCTATTTTTAATCTATTATATATTTGTTCATTATATTTTGCTTGTGTTATAAAAAATTGACTTCCAAGTGATTTTTTAACTCCAGATACACTTGCCATTGCTAAACTTCCTCTAAAAGGAAATCTTTTTAGACTAACTTCTTTTCCGAAAAGGTTCCTTCCAAATACTTTCTCCACCTGTTCCAGTCCCTGTTGGATCTCCACCTTGTATCATAAATTCATTTATAACTCTATGGAATATTTGTCCATTATAATAACCGTTTTTAGCATGTGTTAAGAAATTTTCAACCGCTTTTGGTGCTTCATCTTTAAAAAACTTAAGTTTTATTTCACCATAATCTTTAACTTTTATTATAGCTATTGTTTCACCTTTTTTAGGATTTTCTAATGCTTCTTTTTGCAATGCAATATAATCTATATTATCTGCACTATCTTTCTCTTTATTTTTAGCATTATCACTATCCTTTTTATCATCTTCATTATTTTCTTTACTTGTTTCTGTCTTAGTATTTGTAACTATCTTTTTTTCTTCATTTAATTTATATTCTCTAAATACAAATGCACATATTACAAGTATTATCATTATTGCTAGAATAAATATTATTGCTATGTTTTTTTTCTTGTCTTCTCCCATTTTTCTCCTTTGTTTTTCTTAAGGTGATTTAATCTGGTATATATAGCCTATTTTTATTAAATCCAAAGAATTTTTTTATACTTTTTATCATCCTTTTTATAAATCCTTCTTTTTTTACAACTATCAAACCATTAATTTCCCTATTTAATTGTCTTGCTCTTTGCCTTCTATCTTCCAAAAATTCTTCTTCATTTACTTTATGATTTTTTTTCAAGTTATTTATTGTTTTTTTATCACACCATGATGATTTTAATATTATTGATAGTATGACTACAGATTCATACATTAAGTTTTGATCTTTTAGTCCTTTTCTTAAATCTATTTTAAAATAGTGTGTTTCATCTTTAAATTTTTCCATAAACCATATGAAATTTTTAGGAACTTTTGCTCTTAATGTAGGGTCTGTATAATCTAAAACAACTGATACTTCTTTTAAAGCCTTATATAGCTTGTCTTGTTCCCCCATATTTTCTCCATTATCTTAATATTTTAAGTGCCTGTTTTATCATATCTTCTGTACTACTATTTATATCTAATGTTTTCATTACATTTTCAATTTCTTTTATATTGTATCCAAGAACTTTTAATGCTTCTACAACATCCTTTTCTTTTTCTGTTATACTTCCAAAATTTTTATTAACATTATTTTCTTTTTCTTCTGTAAATATTATTTCTTCTGTTTTTACTTTATCTGTTATTTCCAGTACTATTCTTTGAGCTGTTTTTTTACCTATACCTGGAAGTTTTGATAATCTATTTATATCATTTGTAATTATAGCTATTGCAAATTCTGCTGTTGATATACTTGATAATATTCCTATTGCTGTTTTTGCACCTATTTTGCTTACAGATATCAAATTTTCAAACATTTTCTTTTCTTCTAAATTTTTAAATCCAAAAAGTGAGATATTATCTTGTGAAACATTATAATATGTATATATTTTTGTTTCTTCTCCTATGTTTAATTCAGATAATGAAATTTCAGTCATATATATTTCATATCCTATATTATTATTTTCTAATATCAAAATATTTTTAAATTTATTTATTACTTTTCCTATGATATATGAATACATAATATCTCCCTTTTAAATTTTCCTTTTGTTCTTTTTGATTATATAACCATTAAAGTGTTTTTTCAATATTTTACGATAATTTTATATTTTTTTAACTCGAAACTACTTTAGTTAAAATAAATATCTATAAATATATATTTTATTTTCATTTAATTTTCATTTGATTTTTCTTTATATTTTTAATATTTCTTTAATTTTTATAACTTTTATTTTTTTATTTTTTTATAATAATTTAATAAATTTATAAATAAAATACAACAATTAAAAGATCTCTAAAAATAAAAATATATTATTAAAAATATATAATCTAATATTATATACTAGACAAATCTGATATAATAATTATAGATAAATAAATATCAATAACTATAATACAAAAGAAAGGAATAATAATTAATGAATAATTTAGAAAATACACAAAATATATCAGATTTAATTATAATAGGAGGACGGTCCACGGACGGAGTAACTGCCGGAATATATGCTATTCGTAGTGGCTTAAATGTAAAAATCATAGAGAAAGGTATTTTAGGTCGGTAATATTGCAAATACACATCTAATAGAAAATTATCCTGCATTATTAGGAATATCAGGTCTTGATTTTTCTGATAGATTAGATAAACATATAAAAATGTTTGAAATACCAATTATTACTGAAGAAGTTAAATCGATTGAAAAAAACGATGAACTTACAAATTTAGAAAAAAATAATATTTTTAATGTAAAAACTAATAAAAATGAATATATCACTAGAAATATTATAATAGCAACAGGTACTACTCCTAAAAAATTAGGTATACCTGGAGAAATAGAATATTCAGGAAAAGGTGTTTCATATTGTGCAACATGTGATGGAATGCTGTATAAAAAAAGAGATGTTGCCGTAATAGGAGGAGGTAATACTGCTTTGGAATCTATAACTCTTCTTTCAGAAATCTGTAATAATGTTTATGTCTTTTTAAGAGGTGATAGTTTTAAAGGTGAACAAATTGTTGTAGATAAAATAATGCAAAAAGAAAATGTACACATCATTTATAATACAACACTTAAAGAAATAAAAGGTAATAACGAATTTGTTACTGAAATTGAAACAACAAATGGAAATTATAATATTGATGGTGTTTTTATTACAATTGGTACAGATCCAAATTCTAAACTTTTTGCTAATATTCTTGAATTAAATAAATTAAATGAAATTATAACAAATAAAGATACAATGGAAACATCTGTAAATAATATTTATGCTATTGGGGATGTTAGAGATACAAAAATAAGACAAATATTAACTGGTATGTCTGATGCAATATATGCAATACATGATATTTTATCAAAAAAACATTAATGATATATTAAGAAAAAGATATGAAAAATAGTTTAAATTTAATTATACTACTATATTCATATCTTTTTATTAATTATATAAGCACTACATTTGCTGGTATATTTTCTTCATCTATTATTTTCTTTTCTCTGTTAGAACATGTAAATATTATAACTTGTCTATTAATATATTCTTGACTTAAAAATCTCATTATATTAGCTAATCTTTCATCATCATAAAATGCAAAAGCTTCATCTAATATGATTGGAAGACTTTCTTTTGATATTGTATCAATATATGCAAGTCTTAAAGCTAAATTAACTTGTTCTATCGTTCCTGTGCTAAATCTTTCTAAATTAACATATTCTCCATGTTCTGTCTTCATTTTTATATTATGATTTATATCTATATATACATCATCATACTTTCCATTAGTTATTTTTTTTACAATATAACTAAGTTTTTTATCAAATTCTGGTCCCACATTATTTTTAAGTTCATCATATGATTCTTTCAATACTTCTTTAGCTATTTCTATTGTATCATTATAGTTTAATAATTTTTCTCTTTCTTGTTTTAATTCTTCTAACTCTTCAACAATCTCTGCTAGTTTACCAGAAGTAGATTCTACAACATTTCTTTCTGCATTTATTTGGCTTAATCTGTACATTGTTGTTTCATATTCTTTTTCAATTTCTGAAGCTTCTTTAAATACCCCTTCAATATCCTTTTTTAATATTCTTTCTAAATATTCTCTATTAACAAAATTTTTATATTTTTGAAACATTTGTTTTTTTACATTTTCAAAACGTTCTTCAAATTCTTTTTTTTCTTTTTGTATAACTCTCTCATCTTGTATAACATCTTTTCTTAAAATATTAAGTTCTTTTTCTACAGCTCTATTTTTTTCTTCTAGATCTGCCATTCTTTTATCACTATTATTTTTTGCTATTATATATATAAATATTAATATTAAAAAATATACTATCAAAGAATAAATATAGAAATATGCTGTAGGTATTGCAATTAATGTTAAAATTAAATATATCCATTTTATTCTATCAAAAACTTTTTCTTTTGTTATAACATCTATTCTTTCTTTTTTCTTTTCTTCTATTTCTTCTTTCTTTTTTTCAATCCTATTATATATTTCTGTATATATCTTTTTTTCTGTTTCTTTTTTTAAGAAGTTTTCTTTTATCTCTGTTATCATTTGCTTTATATATCCAATTGTTGCAAATTTCTTTTGAGTTTCTTCTCTTTCTTCTGTCATTCTCTCTTTTTTATCTTTTATATTTAAAACTTCTCTTCGTTCTTGTTCTAACTTCAATATTCGTTCTTCTATATTATTAATTGGTCTTTTCTTTGTCCTACTGCTCCCTATTTCCTCTAATTGCTTAGTATTTAATTTCTTTATTATATCATCATAAGAATAATTTTCTTCACCTGTTGATATTAAATTTGCAAGTTTTCCAGACATTTCTGCCTTATTCTTATCATCTAATACAACTAATTTCTGATATGATATACTAGTATTTTGGAATGTCTTTTTATCTACTCCTATTTGTTCCTCTAAAAAATCTATTCCTTTCTTATTTTGTTTAAAATTTGCTGTTATATCATTTCTATTACTATCTAAAATTATAGGTGTTTTCTTTTTAAAATCTCTAAATACATAATAAGTATTTCCATTATCCAACCTGTAATTCATACTACCTGAAAAGTTTGTTGAAAGCCATGGTAGATATTTGTCATATTCTGATATATTACCTTTTTTAGTTTTATCTATTCCATAAAGCATTGAATTTAAAAATGAAAGTATAGTACTTTTGCCTGCTTCATTATATCCTTTTATAAGGTTTATACCATTTTGTAAAAATACTTCACTATTTTCTATTTTTCCATAATTATTTATCTTAAAATCATCTATTTTCATAGCCTTCCCTCATTTCTGTAAGTACTAATTCAATAGCATTTTCTAATTTTTCTTTTTCTTCTTTCTTTGAAGTTTTAGCTATTTTTTCAAGTATTTTCCTTACAAATATTCCTCTTAATGTATTTTCCTTAGATATTTCTTCAATATCTAATTCAATTTCTGTTTCATCTTCAATTCTTAATATATTATTCCATTGAATATTATCTAATACATATTTCTCGTTTATTAAAAAGTCTTTTTTACCTTTAAAAACAAGCTTATAAAAATTATTTTTATCTATTTCTAAATAATTTATCTTTGTTACCAATTCCTCTTTTGATGAGATATCACTAATATTCATATATAGTGTCTCATATTTTATAGGATCTAAATTAATATGTTCAATTCTTACTTTTGTACCTTCATTTACATTATATCCATTTTGATGATTTGTATTCATCCTTACAATACTATAATTTTCAAATTCTCCAATAATCATACCTGTTTTTCCTTCTTTAAAAGAAGTATTTATCATTGATCCTGGATATACAATATTCCCATCTCCAAATATCATATGTTTATGTATATGTCCTAAGGCTATATAATCAAATCCTTTTTTCATAAGTTCTTTTGATGATAATGGAAGATATTTATGGCTTGTTTCTCCATCATAACTTGCATCAACATCTCCGGTGTATTACAAGTATATTCTTTTTACCATTATCTAAAAGTTCTATATCATCTAAATTTATTCCATCATCATAAAAATCACTAAACCCATATCCATATATATTATAGTCTTCTGTTTCTACAACTTCTAAGTCACTAAATATATGAACATTTGCTGGAAATTCAAATCTATCATATACGCTTCCTGCAACAAATGGGTCATGATTTCCTGGAGATATAAATATTTTAGTGTCTAGCATCTTTTTAATTATGTTAATAAGTGCATTTATCGTACCATCTTTTATATATTCATGTTCATAAAGATCTCCTGCTATAAACATATATTTTATCTTATTTTTGTTTACATATTCTGCAACTTGTCTTAATATATCTAGTTGCATCATTCTTCTTTTTTCTCCCATTGCTCCTACAAGCTTAAATGGCATATCTAAATGTATGTCTGCTAAATGTAAAAATTTCATATTTCCTCCTTTCATTATTTTCTATCTCTCATATCTAATGATACAAGCTTACTTACACCATTTTCTTCCATTGTAACACCATAAAGTATTTTAGATGTTTCCATTGTTCCTTTTCTATGTGTTATTATTAAAAATTGTGTGTCTTCTGAATAATTTTGTAAATATCTTGCAACCCTTGCAACATTAACATCATCAAGTGCTGCTTCTATTTCATCAAGCACGCAAAATGGTGATGGATTTAGTTTAAGTATTGCAAATAGTATTGCAATTGCAGTAAATGCTCTTTCTCCACCAGATAAAAGCATCATATTTTGTAATTTTTTGCCTGGCGGTTCTACTTTTATTGCTATTCCTGAATTTAAAGGATCTTTCTTATCTTCTATTTCAATTTTAGCATTTCCGTCCACCAAATAATGTTACAAATATTTCTTTAAAGTTTTTGTTTATTATATCCATTCTAGATACAAACTGTTCTTCCATAGCAAATGCTATTTCTTTTATTATCTTTTCTAAAGATTTTTTAGAAGTTTCTAAATCTTCTCTTTGATTTAAAAGATAATCATATCTTTCTTTTGTATTTAAGTATTCTTTTATAATACTTGTATCTACCTCACCTAAGTCTTTTATACTACTTTTCAAGTCTCTAAGTATCTTCTTTGCCTTTATTATGTCAAAGCTCATTATGTTACCTTCAATATCTCTTGCTTGAAGTCCTTTTTCTATATAATATTCCTCATATTCAGCTATATCTATATTGTTTAATGTTATTTGATATTCATTCCACATATTTTCAATATAGTTTTCTTCTTCTAGTTCTATCTTAAACATTTCTTGTTCTTTGCTTAATTTTACTGGAATATTTGTTTCTATCTTCTTATCATTTTCTTCAATCTTCTTATTTAAAAGCTTAATAATGTTTTGTTTTTCTTCTTTTTCTTTTCTTATTTCATTTTGAAGTTCTTTTATTTCAACATTTTCTTCTTCAATCTTATTAATATCGCTCGTATTTTCTTCTATTTTTTGCCCAAGATTTATATTCTCTTTTTCATATTCTAAAAGCTCAGTATTTCTTTTTTCTTTTCTTTCTTCTAATTCTTTTTCTTCTGACGTTATTCTTTCTAATATTTCTATAATAGAATTCTCGCTTTCTTCAAATGAAGCAATACTTATCTTAACATTCATTATGTCTTCTGTAATTTCTTCTATCTTAGAACTTGTGTCTTCATCATTAAGATTTTCTTTTAATTTTAATCTTTCATCATTCATTTTTTCAAGTTCTTCTACAAGTTTTTCTTTTACTTCTTCTATCATAGACTTATTGGCAAGTATTTCATTACTTTCTTTTGTTATATTTTCTATCTCACAATTTATATTCTTGATCTTTTCAGAGATTTCTTCTACTTTTTCTCTTAAAGCATTAATTTCTTTTTCTTTTACTGCTATCTTAAGCTTTTCTTCATATATTTCATTTAGAATATTTCTATGTTCTTTTTCTTTTAAAATATATTCTGCTTTTTTATCTTCAAACTCATTATTTGTTTCTTCTGCTTTTCTTTCTAAAGAAACTATTTCTTTTTCTAGTTTTGCAATCTCTTCTTTTCTTCCTAAAATATTTGCTACTTTTTTACTATATCCACCTGTTATACTACCAGTACTTGCAAAAAGTTCCCCATTTAATGTTACAACTTTTATTCCTTTGATCTTTTTAGTAACAGATATAGCAATATCAATATTTTCTACAATTAATGTTTTATCTAAAAATACAGATATTATTCCTAAATATTTTTCGTTAACCTTTACAATGTCCTTCGGAAAATATACATATTTTTCTACATCTTTTATATCTTTAAGCTTAGAAATTATACCATTTTTATAATTTTCATATTCTGCACTACCATTAGTATTATTATTAAACTTAGAAAGTGGTAAAAATGTGGCTTTTCCTGCCTTTTTTTCTTCTAAAAATTTAATAATTTCTTTTGCATCTTCTTCCTTATCAACAATTATATTTTGCATTGTATATCCGAAGTGCTGTTTCAAGTGCTAATATATATTTTTCATCTGTGGATATTACATTTGCTAAAATATTATCCACTTTTTTACCAAAATATGTGTTTTTCTCTTTTTCTTCTAATATTTTTTTTACAGAATAACTTAAACCTTCTTTTTCTTTCTCAAGTTCTTTTAAAATATCTAATTTAGTTTTTAATGAATTTAAATTATTTAATACATGATTTTTTTCTTTTTCTTTTTCCTCAAGTTCTGTTTTTTCTTTAGAAAATTTAGAACTTTCTCTTTCTTTTTCTTCAATTTTTTTAAGAGTATTATTATTTTCTTGTATAAAAATCTTATTCCTATCTTCTATATCAAAAGCTATATTATCTTTCTCTTTTATATATCCTTTTTTTATATCTTCATATGTAATAATCTTTTCTTTAAGCTTGGTATACTTAAGTTCTTCTTCAGATATTTCATTATCTTTTTCAAAAATTTCTTCTTCTTTTTCTGTTATTTTTTCTAATAATTCTCTTTCTAAATTAACAAAATTTTGATTCTTATTTTTGTAACCTTCAAGTTCTTTTTCTAATGATTTTAATTTTTCAACAAAATCTTTTTTACCATTTTTAAAACCTTCTAGTTTCTTTTCTCTTGTTTCTTTTTCTATTTTAATATTTTCTAATTTAGAATCTATTTCTAATATTTCTTGATTATTTTTTCTAATATTTTCTTGATTATTTTTTATCTTTTCTTCAAATATCTTTATTTCTTTTTCTTTTTCTTGAAGACTATTGTTTATATTCCCTAAATCTTGATACATTTTTTCTGCTTTTTTATCAATTTCTTCAATCTCTTCTTCAATCTTTTCCTTATTTGTATCAAATTCAGATATTTGTTTCCTATATTCAGCTATTATATTTTCTAATTCTTTTACTTCTTTTGAAACTTCTTTTTTTCTATCTGATAATACTGTCATCGTTTCTTTAAAAAGCTTAAACTCTATCTTTTTCTTTTCATCAAATAGCTTAATATATTTTTGTGCTTTTTCTGCCCTTTTCTCTAAATCAAATATTCTTTCTTCTATTTCTGATATTATGTCATTTACTCTCATTAAATTCTGATTAGTATTTTCTATATTTTTGATAGACTCTTTTCTTCTTTCTCTGTATTTTACTATACCTGTAGCCTCTTCAAATACCTTTCTTCTTTCCTCAGAATTATCACTTAATATCTCATCAATTCTACCTTGCCCTATAATACTATATCCATCTTTACCAATACCTGTATCCATAAATAATTCTTGTATTGTTTTAAGTCTTGCTTGTTCACCATTAATATAATATCCTGATTCACCATCTCTGTATAATTTCCTTGTAACTTTTATCTCATCAAAATCTATAGGAATTTCTCCATCTGTATTATCAAATATAATACTAACTTCTGCAAATCCCAATGACTTTCTATATTGTGTACCAGAAAATATTATATCTTGTGACTTATTCCCACGAAGAGATTTTATACTTTGTTCTCCAAGCACCCAACGTATTGCATCAACTATATTACTCTTACCAGAACCATTTGGCCCTATAACTGCTGTGATCCCATCTTTTACCTCTATTTCCGTCTTATCTGCAAAAGATTTAAATCCATATATGTATATTTTCTTTAACTTCATTCTTTCCTCTTTTTTCTTTCATTTAATTCTACCATATACATGATAAAAATACATTAATATACACTATTTTATAATATTTTTCTTATATAACTCAAGTAATATTTAGGAAATATTCTTTATCAAATATTCCAATAAACATTACAAAAAAGCTACCAACTGGTAGCTTTTACATTCAATTTTATCTTTGATTTAGTTTTTCTATTACTTTTATAGCTGTTTCTTTACTATTAACAGCCATAAAAAACTGTTTCAAATGGCAAAAAATAACCCCTTTGATTCCTATCGCCTGTTCAAGTTCTTCACCTGAAAGTCCTGCCCATTCTTTAGGCATGGGCTTTCTTTGCTCAAACTTTTTTCTTCTATCTGGAGGAATGCAAACAATATGCACACTTCCATCGATATACGGATATACAATGTAATCTATTTTGTGTTTTTCATCTATTTCCAAAATATTCTCACACCAATTAGGATAATATTTTTTTAAAAATACTGTATTTCCTTTCGTTATCTCCATTTCTTTTTTTATTTCTTCATATTCCCTGTACTTACTTTCAGCAGTTTTAATCTTATTTGCTATTATTTTTCTTGCAAACATTACTGCTTCTATAAAGCAACTATCATAAGAAGATAACTTATAAACTATATTCGGATTAAATTCTGATATTAATTTACTTATTTCACTTTCAGTTTCAGTTTCTCCATTATCATAAGCATCAATTTTGCTCATCAATTCATCATCAACAACTTCAAAAACTTCATTTTTAAACTTTAAATTGTTTTTTTCTAATATTTCTTTTCCATAATACATCCAAATTAACCCTGCAGATGCAAAATTTCCTCCATTCTTTCTTCTTATCAATCCTTGGTGATGGTCAAAGTATCTTTTGCCATCATATCTACCTCCAACGTCTACTATTATTGTATCATTTAAAACTCCTTCTATATCCCGAGTCCTTGTAAGTTTTATTTTTTTTAAAAATGTTAATATTGCTACTGCAAAAACATCATCAGCATGGAATTCTCCAGAATGTGTAATTACATTCGCATCTTTTCTACTTACAATCTTAATTATATTTTCCATTTTTATTCCTCCTTAATTAAGTTTAAATTCAAATTATTTTAACTATCATAATTATATATTAACATAATTTTATATTTATGTAAAATGTTCTGCTCATATCATTTAACT
>ERZ772827.521-NODE-521-length-21026-cov-8.344476_pt1 | contig 21026 bp, 15 predicted proteins | sample MGYA00580850_ERZ772827 | MGnify/ENA primary metagenome ERZ772827 (study PRJEB29015, sample SAMEA2737950) | human oral metagenome | biome: human oral; feature: human-associated habitat; material: dental | place: China | collected 2145 ...
TTTTGCCGCTTGTCAAGAATGCCGCAAGGCACGGCGAAGCCGCATGGTTCTTGATAAGCGGCAAAACCTGCCAAATCATCATGCAGCCGAAAAACGAAAGCCAGGCAGCCTGAAAAAGTGTAAACAACGCGACCTTTTCCAACACTAAGGCGCCGCAGACAAAAAGCAGCCTGAAAACCCTTTTCCGGTTTTCAGGCTGCTTTTATATGCACTGCAGCCGTAGGGTGCGCCCCGCGCACCATCACAACACCCGCCGGCGTTTGAAACACACACCACAGGCAGTCTGAAAGCCTTTCAGACTGCCTACAGAGGCAAAATATCCGCCCTACCCGAAGTCCAAACCGATAAAAAAGCAGCCTGAAAACCGTGAAATCCGGTTTTCAGGCTGCCTGCGTATGCGCTGCGGCTTACAGATCGAGCAGCAGGCGTGCCGGGTCTTCCAGCAGGTCTTTGATGGTTACCAGGGTCAGCACGGCTTCGCGGCCGTCGATGATGCGGTGGTCGTAAGACAGCGCCAGATACATCATCGGACGCACGACAACCTGGCCGTTTTCCACCACGGCGCGCTCTTTGGTGGCATGCATACCCAAGATAGCAGACTGCGGCGGGTTGATGATCGGAGTGGACATCATCGAGCCGAAAGTGCCGCCGTTGGTGATGCTGAAGGTGCCGCCGGTCAGATCTTCGATGGCGATTTTGCCGTCTTTGGCTTTCACGGCGTAATCGACGATGGCCCGTTCAATGTCGGCAATGCTCATTTGGTCGGCGTCGCGCAGAATCGGCACGACGAGACCGCGCGGGCTGCCGATGGCGATGCCGATGTCGAAGTAACCGTGGTACACGATGTCGCTGCCGTCAACGGAAGCGTTCACCACGGGGAATTTTTTCAGCGCGGCAACGGCGGCTTTGACAAAGAAGGACATGAAGCCGAGTTTGACGCCGTGTTCTTTTTCGAATTTTTCTTTGTATTTGGCGCGCAAATCCATCACCGGTTTCATGTTCACTTCGTTGAAGGTGGTGAGGATGGCGTTGTCGGCCTGGGATTGCAGCAGGCGCTCGGCCACGCGGGCGCGCAGGCGGCTCATCGGCACGCGCTGCTCGGGGCGGACACCGGCGGGCAGCGGAGCGGCAGGGGCGGCGGCTTTGGCGGCGGCCGGTGCGTTCTGCACGTCTTCTTTCAGCACGCGGCCGTCGCGGCCGGAGCCTTGCACGCTGTTTACGTCCACGCCTTTTTCGGCGGCCAGTTTGGCGGCGGCAGGCATGGCCACGCCGGCTTGGGCATTGGAAGCGGGGGCAGCGGCCGGTGCGGCAGGAGCGGCTTGGGCAGCAGGCGCCGCAGTGGTGGCGGCAGCGGCTTCGGTGTCGATTTTTGCCAGAAGCTGCTGGCTGGTTACGGTTTCGCCGTCTTGAACGATGATTTCAACCAGCACGCCGGCTTGCGGCGCGGGCACTTCCAAAACCACTTTGTCGGTTTCAATTTCCACCAGGGTCTCGTCGCGGCCGACGCTTTCGCCCACTTTTTTATGCCAAGTGAGCAAAGTGCCTTCGGAAATACTTTCGGCAAATACGGGAACGTTTACTTCTACAATCATGTTTGACTCCAAATCGGTTTTCGGGCAGGCAGCCTGAAACTTTCAGGCTGCCTGTTCGCTTATTGCGGCACTGGGCGGTGCCGGGGGTTTGTGTTAAAAGGTAAGGGCGTCTTCCACCAGCTGTTTGAGCTGGGCGGCGTGCAGGCTGCCGTAGCCGACGGCGGGAGAAGAGCTGGTGGGGCGGGAGGCAACAGACAGCTTCTGCCCCTCTTGCAGCAGGCGCTCCAAGCGGTGGCGGATTTGGTACCACGCGCCCTGGTTTTTCGGCTCTTCCTGCGCCCACATGATTTCCGCGCCGGGATATTTCACCAATTCGGCGGCAGCTTCCTCGTAAGGCATCGGGTAGAGCTGCTCCAAACGCAGGATCGCGACTTTGTCGTTCAAACCGCGCTCTTCGCGGCCTTGCGCCAGATCGTAATACACCTGGCCGGCGCAGAGGATAACGCGTTTCACGCTGCCGTTGTCTTTGCGCTCAGCGGTGTCGCCAATAACCGGACGGAAGGTATTGCCTCCAAGGAAATTCTCCAGCGGGCTGGTGGCGTCTTTGAAGCGCAGCAGGCGTTTGGACATGAAGATAACCAGCGGTTTGCGGTAGCTGCGCAATACCTGGCGGCGCAGGATATGGAACATCTGCGAGGCTTCGGAAGGCATGATGATCTGCATGTTTTTCTCGGAACACAGCTGCAGCCAACGCTCGACACGGCCGGAGGAGTGTTCGGGGCCTTGGCCGTCGTAACCGTGCGGCAGGATGGTGGTCAGACCGCACATGCGTCCCCATTTGGTTTCGCCGGAAGAGAGGAACTGGTCGATGGTTACTTGGGCGCCGTTGGCAAAATCGCCGAACTGGGCTTCCCAAATCACCAGTTTTTCGGGGGCGGAGCAGGCATAGCCGTATTCGAACGCCATAACGGCTTCTTCGTTCAGAATCGAATCGAATACGTTGAACGGAGCCTGGTTCTCGGCCATGTGCTGCAGCGGAACATAGTTGCCGCTGTGCGCTTCGCTGCGGTTTTTGTCGTGCAGCACGGCATGGCGGTGCGAGAAGGTACCGCGGCCGGAGTCTTCGCCGGAAATACGCACGCCGGTGCCGTTGGTAACCATTGCGGCATAGGCCAGCGTTTCGGCCATGCCCCAGTCGAAGGGCTGCTCGCCTGCAGCCATGGCGCGGCGGCCGTCCAGCACGCGCTTGGCGGTGGCATGCAGTTCGAAATCGGCCGGAACGGCGGTAAACTTCTCGGCCAAGCGTTCGATGTCGGCGCGGGAAAGACCGCTTTCTACTTTTTCGCGCCAGTCCTGGCCTTTGTATTTGCTCCAATCTACGCGGTGTTTGCTGGCGTAGTCGGTCAGGCGGGTTTGTTCGACGTGTTCGCCTTTGTCCAAAGCGCTGCGGTAGGCTTGGATGTAGCCTTCGGCTTCTTCGGTGCTGACCACACCTTCGGCAGCCAGTTTTTCGGCGTAGATGGCGCGTGCGCCGGGATGCTGGGCGACGGCTTTGTACATCAGCGGCTGGGTCAGGGTCGGGTCGTCGCCCTCGTTGTGGCCGAGTTTGCGGTAGCAGACTACGTCGATTACCACATCTTTTTTGAACAGGCGGCGATACTCCAAGGCAGCCTGAACAACGTAGCACACAGCTTCCGGATCATCGCCGTTCACATGGAATACCGGCGCTTCGACCATTTTGGCGATGTCGGTGCAGTAAACGGTGGAGCGGGTGTCGCGGGTGTCGGAAGTGGTAAAGCCGATCTGGTTGTTGATAACCAGGTGGATGGTGCCGCCGGTGGTGTAGCCGCGGGTTTTCGACATATTGAAAGTTGCCTGGTTCACGCCCAAGCCGATAAAGGCGGAGTCGCCGTGAATCAGCACCGGCAGAACCTGGGCGCGGCCGTCGCTGCCGCGGCGGCGCTGTTTGGCGCGGGTGGAGCCTTCAACCACGGGATTGACGATTTCCAGATGCGAGGGGTTGAACGCCAGCGTAACGTGCATCGCGCCGTTGGGGGTGGCGATGTCGGAACTGAAGCCCATGTGGTATTTCACGTCGCCGCTGGGCAGGCTGATGGGCGCGCGGCCTTCAAATTCGGCGAACAGGTCGGCGGGTTTTTTGCCCAGGGTATTGACCAGCACGTTCAGGCGGCCGCGGTGCGCCATACCGATGATGACTTCTTCCACGCCGTCTTTGCCGGCATTCTGGATCAGGTAGTTCAGGCCGACAATCGCGCTTTCGCCGCCTTCCACGCCGAAGCGTTTCTGGCCGACATATTTGGTGTGCAGGTAGCGTTCCAGCGTTTCGACGGAGGTAATCTGCTTCAGGATGTAGCGTTTTTCCTCTTTGCTGAAGCTGGGGGTGGATTGGTTGCGTTCGAAATAGTTGCGAACCCAGTGGCGCTCCTCGCGGTTGTTGATGTGCATGTATTCCACACCAATGTGGCCGCAGTAGGTTTTTTTCAGCCGGGACAGGATGTCGGCCAGCGTGAGCTTGGTCTCGCCGCCGCCGAAATCGCGGCTGCCAACGCTGAATTTAACCGCCATATCGGTGCTGCCCAACCCGTGTTCTTCGGGGGAGAGGCCTTCGGTATGGCGGGGTTTTTTCAGTTTCAGCGGATCCAGATCGGCGGCGCCGGAACCCTGGATGCGGTAGGCGGACATCAGGCGCAGCACGCCGATTTGTTTCTGCAGCATGCTTTCGTCGATGCTGCCGGCTGCGGCTGCGGTGGCACGGTTTTTGGCCAGATTGGCGAAAGATTCCTGAATCGGACGGTGGGCGACATCGCGCGCCACTGCGCCCGGCTGGGCGGCCAATTCGCGGAAATATTGCTGCCAATGCTCATCAACCGAATTGGGATCGCTCAAGAAGCTCTCGTACAATTCCTCGATGTAGGGGGCATTGGAGCCGAACAGATAAGAAAAATTGAGTTTTTCGTCCATGATGGCTGAACCTCTGCTTTGCGGTCATCGTTATTCAAAATGGCTGGAAGATGTCGACCGCGGTGCGGCCAAACGGCACCTATTGTACTCTTTCCTGTAATCCTTTGTAAGGGCTTGGCAGCCTGAAAAACGCTTTTGGCGCCGGCATAATTTTTCAGGCTGCCAAACGGACGGCCAAACCGGCTTTCAGGCAGCCTGAAAGCCGGTTTGGCTATGCTTGCGGCACGGGTTTTACGTCCAGAAATAGCGCACCAGATGAAAAAACACCGGCGCGGCAAAACAGATGCTGTCCACCCGATCGAGCATGCCGCCGTGGCCGCGGATCATCCGCCCCCAGTCTTTCACGCCGAAACTACGTTTGATCGCCGACATCACCAGTCCGCCGAAAAAGCCCATCAGGCAGATAAGCAAACCGAGCAAGGCAGCCTGAAACGGCGAAAACGGGGTAATCCAATACAGCGCCGCCGCCAGCAGCGTCGCGCAGCTGATGCCGCCGACGGTGCCGGCCACGGTTTTGTTGGGTGACAGGCTGGGCATGATGCGGCGGCGGCCGAAGAGTTTGCCCCACACATACTGCAGCACGTCGCTGGCCTGCACTACGGCAATCATAAACACCAGCAGCAGGATGTTGCTGCCGCTGAAGCCTTGGATTTCCAGCGTCATCAGCGCCGGCACGTGCGAGATGCAGTAGATGGTGATCATCGCGCCCCATTGAATTTTGGCGGTGCGCTCGAAGAAATTGCCGGCATCGCCCGACAGGCTGGCGATAATCGGCAGAATCAAAAAGGCGTACACCGGAATCAGAATGGTAAACATGCTGTACCAGTCGATCAGCACAAACCAGTATTGCAGCGGCAGCAGCACGTAAAAGCAGGCGACCATCGCGTTGTAGTCGCTGCGGCGGCGGTACACCAGCGTCATAAATTCGCGCAGGGCGGCGAAGGAAATCAGCAGAAACAAAACGATGGTGCCCCAATAGCCGAACCAAAAGGCAAACAACAATACGATGGTCATCACCCACCACGAATAAATGCGGGCGTTCAGATTGCTGATGGTGGGATTGTGGCTGTCGCTGGCAAAACGGCGCTCGAGAATCTGGCCGATCAGGCCGGCCACCGCCAGCGTGGCGAAAATGCCCAGAAACACAATGCCTGCCTGCACGGGCAGGGTAGCGGGATGCGGATTCATGCGGATTCCTTTGCGGTGGCGGCGGCACGGTTTTCAGGCTGCCGGTAGGCCTGGCGTTTGCCGGCGGGCGCCAAATCCAGCAGCGCGTTGCGGGTGCGTTCGAGAAAGGCTTCTTTGTCTTCGCCCGGCAGCAGCTGCATTTCCTCGCCGATGTTCACTTCGCACACCAGCGGCACCGGCAGCAGCTTGCCTTTGGGCAGCACGCGGTTGATGTTGTCGATCCAAATCGGGATAAAGCCGACGTCGGGGTTTTCCCGCGCCAGATGGTAGATGCCGCTTTTAAAGGGCAAAAGCAGCACGTCGTCGTCGGTATTGCGCGTGCCTTCGGGAAAGATAATCAGCGACGAGCCTTGATCCAGCGCCGCGCCCATCTGCGCGGTAATCGCCTTGGGGTCGCTGCCGTTGCGCATAATCAGCAGGCCGTTGAAAACATTGTTGATGATAAAACGCTTGAAGCGGTTGGTGAGCCAGTAGTCCGCCCCCGCCACCGGCCGCGCCAGCCGGCGCCAGCGCTTGGGCAGCGAAATCCACACCATCACAAAGTCGCCGTGGCTGCCGTGGTTGGCGAAATACACTTTTTTCTCCGGCGTAAAATCCAAAGCGCCCTCAAACTTCGGCCGGATGCCGGTGATGAAGGCGACGAAAAAATACAGGCCGTGATCAATCAGCCAGGCCAGACAACGGTTTATCAGCGTGCGCATGGTTTCGGTTCTTGCGGGTGGTTTGGGGCAGCGCGGATTGTAGCCTATTTGCGCGCAAACCGTACTGCGCCGCGTCAAACGGCACCGGCGCAAATAGGCTACAATCCGCCGCAGCGTTTTTTGGTTTCAGGCTGCCTTGGCGCAGCATTATTCTTAAAGGACAACATCATGGCAGCATCTTCCGACACCCCCGCCATGCGGCTCGACAAATGGCTGTGGGCGGCACGCTTTTTCAAAACCCGCGCGCTGGCGCAAAAGCACATCGAGCTCGGCCGCGTGCAGGTAAACGGCAGCAAAGTCAAAAACAGCAAAAACATCGCCGCCGGCGACGTTATCGATCTCACGCTCAACTCCCTGCCCTACCGCATCACCGTGGCCGCGCTCAACCACCAGCGCCGCCCCGCGCCCGAAGCGCGCCTGCTCTACTGCGAAGACGAAGCCATCGCCCAAGCGCGCGAAGCGCAGAAGCTGCTCGACCAGGCCGCCCGCGTCAGCGCCGCCTACCCCGACGGCCGCCCCACCAAACGCGACCGCCGCCAGATCGACAAACTCAAACGCGGCGACTGGTAAACCCGCCGCCATCCCCCCCCCAAAAAGGCAGCCTGAAAACTTTTCAGGCTGCCTTTTCGGCTTCAAACAGCCGTTCTAAACCATATAGACAAACAGTCTAATTTTGTCGCGCCGCCGCACTTATACTGCCGCCCTTTACAAAAACACACACAGGAACGCACATCATGGATTGGACGCCCAACGACTGGATCATCGTTTTCTTTTTCGTAACCGGCGCCCTGCTGCACGGCATCACCGGCTTCGGCTATCCCATTGTCGGCACCGCCGTGATTGCCGGTTTTTACCCGCTCAAAACCGCCGTGGCGATGGTGGTGGTGCCCTGCCTGGTGATCAACATTATGATGCTGCGCACCGGCGAAGGCTTCAAACACAACCTCATCACCTACGGCCGCGCCTTTTTCCCGCTGTTTGCCAGCAGCTTTATCGGCGGCCTGATCGGCATCGGCCTGCTGCTCTTTCTGCCCGAAGGCAGCCTGAAAATCTTTCTGTGCATCACCCTGCTGTTTTACGTGTTCACCCAATACAGCCGTTTTCGCATCCGCTTTAAAACCGACCGCACCACTATGGCCGTTTTCGGCTTCGTAGCCGGCATCGTCGGCGGCGCCACCAACGCCATCGTCGCCTTTCTGATGATTTATCTCTTGGGCACCGACCGCAACAAAACCGAAATGGTGATGGTGAACAACATCAGCATCCTGATTACCAAGCTTATCCAAATCGTGCTGCTGTTTCCCGTGATTTCCGCTTTCGACCGCAAAAGCTGGCTGCTGCTGGCCAGCGTGATTGTAGTGTCGCTCGGATTTATGTATGTCGGCAACCACATCCGCCACTGCCTGCCCCAGCGCGTGTTCAACCACGCCATCGCCGCCATGCTGCTCGCGCTCGGGCTGTATGCCGGCTATCAGGGCGTGGCGATGTCGGGCTGAACCAAACCGACAGACCGCGCAGGCAGCCTGAAAAGTTTTCAGGCTGCCTGCAGCCGTTTTTCCGCCGTTCCAAATCCCAAAGCAGCCTGAAACCGCGATTCCGAACCCAAAAGCAGCCTGAAAACCCCATTAGCGGCGGCGAAAAAGCGGCACGGCCGGCAGGCGTTTTGCGTATAATCGCGCCTTCTTTTTTCCTGTCTTTTTTCCGAGAGAAAATCCACCCATGTCCGTCGTCCTCCCCCTGCGCGGCACCCGCGCCCTTTCCGATTTCCGTGTTGAAAAACTGCTGCAAAAGGCCGCTGCGCTGGGTTTGCCTGCGGCTCAGTTGTCCAGCGAATTTTGGTATTTTGCCGCGTCCGACGCGCCTTTGGCGGCGGATGATGCGGCGAAACTCGAAGCCTTGATCGACGCGCAGAGCGTGGCCGCGCCGCAGGTTTCAGACGGCCTCAATCTGTTTTTGATTACGCCGCGCTTGGGTACGGTGTCGCCGTGGGCATCGAAGGCGACGGACATCGCGCACAACTGCGGCCTGTCGCAGATTACCCGCATCGAGCGCGGCATGGCGGTGTGGGTGTCGGGCCGTCTGAACGAAGACGAAAAACGCGCGTGGGCGGCGCTGCTGCACGACCGCATGACCGAGTCGGTTTTGCCCGATTTTCAGGCTGCCGAAAAGCTGTTTGCCCACCCCGAAGCGCAAACCTTTGCCACGGTAAACGTGTTAAACGGCGGCCGCGACGCGCTGGTGCAGGCCAATGCCGAGTTGGGTTTGGCACTTTCGGCCGACGAAATCGATTATCTGGTGGAAAACTATCGCGCGTTGAACCGCAATCCGTCGGATGTCGAACTGATGATGTTTGCGCAGGCCAACTCGGAGCATTGCCGCCACAAGATTTTCAACGCCGATTTTGTGTTAAACGGGCAGGCGCAGGCGAAATCCTTGTTCCGCATGATTCGCGACACTCACGAGGCGCACCCCGAGGGCACGGTGGTGGCCTATAAAGACAATGCGTCGATTATCGAGGGCGCGAAAATCCGGCGTTTTTATCCGCATGCGGCGGAAAATCAGGGCTACCGTTTCGCCGAGGAAGACACGCACATTCTGATGAAAGTGGAAACCCACAACCATCCCACCGCCATCGCGCCTTTTGCGGGCGCGGCCACCGGTGCGGGCGGCGAAATCCGCGATGAGGGCGCAACCGGTCGCGGCGCGCGGCCGAAAGCGGGTTTGACCGGCTTTACCGTGTCCAACCTCAATATCCCGGGCTTTGCGCAGCCGTGGGAGCAGCCCTACGGCAAGCCCGGCCATCTGGCTTCCGCGCTGGATATTATGATCGACGGCCCCATCGGCGGCGCGGCGTTTAACAACGAATTCGGCCGCCCGAATTTGCTGGGCTATTTCCGCACCTTCGAGCAGGAGTTTGACGGCCAAATGCGCGGCTACCACAAGCCGATTATGATTGCCGGCGGCTTGGGCAATATCCAAGCGCAGCAGACGCATAAAAACGAAATCCCCGAAGGCGCGTTGTTAATCCAACTCGGCGGCCCGGGGATGCTGATTGGCTTGGGCGGCGGCGCGGCATCTTCGATGGACACCGGCAGCAACGATTCCAGCTTGGATTTCAACTCGGTACAGCGCGGCAACCCCGAAATCGAACGCCGCGCGCAGGAAGTGATCGACCGCTGCTGGCAGCTGGGCGACGCCAATCCGATTATCGCCATTCACGACGTAGGCGCGGGCGGCTTGTCCAACGCCTTCCCCGAATTGGTGAACGACGCAGGGCGCGGCGCGGTGTTTAAGCTGCGCGACGTGCCGCTGGAAGAACACGGCTTAACCCCGCTGCAAATCTGGTGCAACGAAGCGCAGGAGCGTTATGTGTTGTCCGTGTTGCCGGAAAATCTCGACACCTTCTCTGCTCTGTGCGAGCGCGAACGCTGTCCGTTTGCCGTAGTCGGTACGGCTACCGACGACGGCCACTTGCAGGTGCGCGACGATTTGTACGGCGACAATCCCGTCGATCTGCCGCTCAACGTATTGCTCGGCAAACCGCCCAAAACCACCCGCCGCGATGAGACCGTAAGGCCGTCTGAAAAAGCATTTTCAGGCAGCCAAATCGACCTGAAAGAAGCCGCCTACCGCGTGTTGCGCCTGCCTGCCGTGGCCGCTAAAAACTTCCTGATTACCATCGGCGATCGCAGCGTCGGCGGCCTGACCGCCCGCGACCAGATGGTCGGCCGCTACCAAACGCCGGTGGCCGACTGCGCCGTAACCATGATGGGCTTCGATACCTATCGCGGCGAAGCGATGGCAATGGGCGAAAAACCCGCCGTTGCCCTGTTTGACGCACCCGCCTCGGGCAGAATGTGCATCGGCGAAGCCATCACCAACCTGGCGGCGGTGAGCATCGGCGACATCGGCAACATCAAACTCTCCGCCAACTGGATGGCCGCCTGCGGCAACGCGGGCGAAGACGAAAAACTCTACCGCACCGTGCAGGCCGTATCCGAAACCTGCCAAGACTTGGGCATCAGCATTCCCGTGGGCAAAGACTCGCTGTCGATGAAAACCGTGTGGCAGGAAAACGGCGAACAAAAATCCGTAACTTCGCCGCTATCGCTGGTGATTACCGGCTTCGCGCCGGTGGCCGACGTACGCAAAACCGTTACCCCCGAATTGAAAAACGTCGCCGACAGCGTATTGCTGTTGGTCGATTTGGGCTTTGGCAAAGCACGCATGGGCGGCTCGGCGCTGGCGCAGGTGTACAACGAAACCGGCGGCGAAGCGCCCGACATCAATATAGGCCGTCTGAAAGCGTTTTACGATGTGATGCAGAAGCTGGTGGCCGAAGACAAACTGTTGGCCTACCACGACCGCAGCGACGGCGGCCTGTTTGCTACGTTAGCGGAAATGGCGTTTGCGGCACGTTGCGGCTTGGATATAGATTTAAATTTATTGCTTGCACAAACATTTATTACCAACCATACCGCTCTGTCTCAATCATTGCGGACTGAAGAGGTAAAAGCGTTGGCTGAATGGCAAGAAACCATTGCCCGCACATTATTTAATGAAGAGTTGGGTGCTGTTATCCAAGTTAGGAAACAAGATGTTGCCGATATTATCAATTTATTCTATCAACAACAGCTTCATCACAATGTCTTTGAAATCGGTACGTTAACTGATGAGAACACGTTAATCATCCGCGACGGGCAAACGCACCTTATTTCTGACAACCTAATCAAACTGCAACAAACCTGGCAGGAAACCAGCCACGCCATCCAACGCCTGCGCGACAACCCCGCCTGCGCCGACAGCGAGTTCGCCCTGATTGGCGACAACGACCGCAGCGCATTGTTTGCCGACGTGAAATTTGACGTGAACGAAGACATCGCCGCGCCTTTCGTCAACAGCGGCGCCAAACCCAAAATCGCCATCCTGCGCGAACAGGGCGTGAACGGGCAAATCGAAATGGCCGCCGCCTTCACCCGCGCCGGATTCGATGCCTACGACGTGCATATGTCCGACCTGATGGCAGGCCGCGTCCACCTTGCCGACTTCCAAATGCTCGCCGCCTGCGGCGGATTCAGCTACGGCGACGTACTCGGCGCGGGCGAAGGCTGGGCGAAAACCATCCTGTTCCACCCCGCGCTGCGCGAGCAGTTTGCCGCCTTCTTTGCGCGCCAAGACACCCTCGCGCTGGGCGTGTGCAACGGCTGCCAAATGATGAGCAACCTCGCCGAAATCATCCCCGGCAGCCAAGGCTGGCCGAAGTTCAAACGCAACCGCAGCGAGCAGTTTGAAGCCCGTTTGAGCATGGTCGAAGTGGCCAAATCGCCCTCGCTGATTCTGGCCGAAATGCAGGGCAGCCGCCTGCCCGTGGTCGTCAGCCACGGCGAAGGCCGCGCCGATTTCGCCCACTTAGGACGCGACGGCAATTCGGTGTCAGACGGCCTTGCCATTGCCCTGCAATACATCGACGGCACCGGCGCCGTAACCCAAACCTACCCGCTCAACCCCAACGGCTCGCCGCAGGGCATCGCCGGCGTGACCAACGCCGACGGCCGCATCACCATCATGATGCCCCACCCCGAACGCGTGTACCAAACCGCGCAAATGAGCTGGCAGCCTGAAAACTGGGGCGAATTGAGCGGCTGGTACCGAATGTTCGCCGCCGCGCGTAAGGCGTTGGGTTAAACCTGCACAAAAGGCCGCCCGAAAGGATTTCAGACGGCCTTTTTATTCGGAGACCAGAAAATAAAAAAATTCCTTATCGCCGCAGCCGTTTTGCTGCCGCTTTTTGCCCGCGCCGAAGAAGCGTTCGACCCCAAAGCCTACCAGCAGCTCGCCGCAGCATGCGGCCAAAACGATCTTTACAGCTGCGTTAAATTTGCCGTGTGGACGCAGGAGCATACGAACACCCCCGCCGATGCCTACGCACCGCTGAAAAAAGCCTGCGACGGCGGCAATATGAAAGGCTGCTATGCCTTGGCCAATCTTTATCTCGACCCCCGCAGCGGCTTGGGCGCAAACAAAGACAAAGCGCGCGCACTGTACTGGAAAGCCTGCGACATCGGCCACGAACTTTCCTGCCTGATTTCGGCCCACCTGAGATATAAAGAGAACAAGCAAAGCCAGCCCGTTTTGCCGCAATAACGGCGTTTGGAAAAAGGCCGAAAGGCAGCCTGAAAAACCGCAAAACCGGTTTTCAGGCTACCCTTGTCTGCCGCCGCCGGCAAAACCTAATGGCGCCCTGTGATATTCGCGCCCCGTCCCGTTAACCGTTTTAAAGGAAAAGCATATGAAAAAAACCGTATTAACCGCCGCCCTGCTGCTGCTCGCCGCCTGCGGGCAAAGCAATGTGGAGCGAGAAACTGCGCCCGCGTCCGCAACTGCGCCTGCCGCCGCTTCCGCTCCCGCTGCAGGCTCCGCAGCCGCAGCCGCGCCGCAATGGCGAATCGTCGGCGAAGTGAACAGCCGTTTCCGCTATCTTTATGTGCTGGTGCCCGCCGGCAGCGGCGATGCCGAACTGGTAACGCTGGCGCAGGATATCCACCGCAGCGAGCCGGATGCCTGGCTGTGGCTGGTGGACAGCGACGAAAAAGTGGCCGACGGCGTGAAGGCGGGGCAGACGGGCGATATGTCGGCGTTTCCGAAAGAATGGATGGAGCGGCATATCGTCGCCAACTCGGTGCTGGTGCTTCATCCCGACGGCCGCCATGTGTGGACACTCTACGGCGGCAGCGGCCGCGAGCGCGAAATCGCCACGCTGCCGTGTATCGACGGCAAGGGTTCGTGCCGCGACTGAGCCGCCCGGCTTGCGCCACGCCGATCGCCAGCATCCCAAGGCAAAACCAAAGCAGCCTGAAAACCGCCGATACGGTTTTCAGGCTGCTTTTTTGTGCGCTCAAGCCCTGCGCGGCCGGCATTACAGCAGGTTTTGCGGGCGGCCGGCGGCAAAGGCGTTGATATTGGCTTCGAGCATCTGCGTAAGGTTTTCGACGGTTTCCGCCGCCGCCCATGCCACATGCGGGGTCACAATCAGATTGGGCAGTTGCGAGAGCAGCGGGTTGCCTTCTGAGGGCGGCTCTTGGCTCAGCACGTCGAAGCCGGCGCCGCCGAGCATGCCGTATTTGAGTGCGGCGAGCACCGCCTGTTCGTCGGCCAGGCCGCCGCGGCCGACATTGACCAGCACCGCCTGCGGCTTCATCTGCCGCAGTTCGTTCTCGCCGATCATATGGCGGGTGGAATCGTTGAGCGGGCAATGCAGCGAAACGGCGTCGGCCTGCGACAAGGCAGCCTGAAAGGCGGTATAGCCCGGGCGTACGGCGGCGGCGTCTTTGCGCTCGCCCCACAGCACGTTCATGCCGAAGGCTTCGGCATAGCCGGCGAGCCGGCGGCCGATACTGCCGCGACCGAAGATGGCAAGGGTTTTGCCGTTGAGATTGCGTATCGGCGCGCCGAAATGGCAGAAATGGGCGGCCTGGCGCCAGGCGCCGGCGGCCACGTCGCGGCGGTAGGCGGGCAGGTTGCGCATTAGGGCAAGCAGCAGCATAAAGGCGTGTTCGGCAACGCTATCGCTGCCGTAATCGCGCACGTTGCAGACGGCAACGCCGGCGGCGCGCGCGGCGGCCAAATCGACGTTGTCGTAGCCGGTGGCCGCCAACGCCACCAGTTTCAGCTGCGGATTGGCGGCAAAGTGTTCGGCGCGGATGGCGACTTTGTTGGTGATGACGATATCGGCGCCGGCCAGCCGCGCGGCAGTCTGATCGGGCGCGGTGTGCGGGTGGTTTTGCAGCGTGTGCGGGAAATCAAAACGCAGCGGCCGCGCGGGCAGCGTGCCGCTGTCGAGAAAAACGATATTCACGGGTTCTCCTTTGGGATGGGCAAGGCAGCCTGAAAACGGTGGGGACGGGGTTTCAGGCTGCCTTTGGGGTTTTGATAAATGTAGCTTGGGATGGGAGCCAAGGAACCGTAAAGCAGCCTGAAAGCTGGGTCTAGACCCAGCCTACGCTTCTTGCTGCAAAGGCAGCCTGAAAACCGTGCAGACGGGCTTTCAGGCTGCCCTAGGTTATTTGCGTTTGCGCGTTTTGGGCGCGGCGGCTTTTTTGGCGGGCTTGGCAGCTGGTTTGGCGACAGATTTGACGGCAGGCTTGGCGGCGGCGGGTTTGCCTTTGGCCGGGGCTTTGGGGGTTTTGCCGCGTTTGCCATTAGCCGGTTTTTCAGGCTGCTTTTTGTTGCGTTTGGCGGGCGTTTTGGGGCTTTCAGGCTGCCTTTTGTTTTTGCCGGTTTTGGCGGATTGGGCAGTGCCGTCGGCGCTGCGTTTTTTGCGCTTGCCGCTGTAGCCGCCGCTGACCAGGGTAAGGTCGATGCGGCTGGTTTCCAAATCGGCGCGGACGACGCGGACGGTTACGCTGTCGCCCATATCGAAGCGGATGCCGCTGCGCTCGCCGACCATCGCCATGATGTCGCGGCGGTAGTTGAAGTAGTCTTCGCCCAAATCGCTGACGTGCACCATGCCTTCGGTGTGGATGTTGTCCAGCGTAACGAAGATGCCGAAGGTGCTCATGCCGGAGATGCGGCCGGTGAAGGTTTCGCCGACTTTGTCGCGCATGTAGTAGGTTTTGAGCCAGTTTTCGACGTCGCGGCTGGCTTCGTCGGCGCGGCGCTCGCAGAAGGATGCGTGGGCGCCGAGCGAGGGCCAGGAGTCTTCGCGGTAGTTTTTGCCGGCGAGCACGGCTTTGATGGTGCGGTGGACGGCCAGGTCGGGATAGCGGCGGATGGGGGAGGTGAAGTGGGTGTAGTGCTCGTAGGCGAGGCCGAAATGGCCTTGGTTTTGCGCTTCGTACACGGCCTGCTGCATCGAGCGCAGGAGCATGGTTTGCAACAGTTCGCGGTCGTCACGGCCTTCAAAGCGTTCGGCCAGCTCGGCATAGTGCTTGGGGGTGGGGTTGTCGCCGCCGCCCAACTGCAGGCCGGTCAGGGCGAGCTGTTCGTGCAGGACGGCGAGTTTTTCGGGGGTGGGGCCGGCGTGGTTGCGGTACAGGCCGGGGTGTTTGTGCACCAGCAGAAAGTCGGCGGCACAGACGTTGGCGGCGAGCATGCACTCTTCGATGAGTTTGTGGGCGTCGTTGCGGACAACGGGTTCGATGCGCTCGATTTTGCCGTGATCGTCAAACAGCATCTGGGTTTCGGTGGTCTCGAATTCCATGGCGCCGCGTTTGAGCCGTTTTTTGTGCAGGATTTTGAACAGGGCGTAGAGCGTGTCGAGGTTTTTGCGGTGGGGGTTGTCGGCGCCGCTTTCGAGCCAATCCCACACTTGGTTGTAGGTCAGGCGGCCGTGGGAGCGCATCACGGCGGGGTAGAAGCGGTAGGATTTGACGTTGCCGGCGTAGGTGATGGTCATGTCGCACACCATGCACAGGCGCTCGACGTCGGGATTGAGCGAGCAGATGCCGTTGGACAGGCTTTCAGGCAGCATGGGGATGACACGGCGGGGAAAATAGACGCTGGTGGCGCGTTCGCGGGCGTCGCTGTCGATGGCGTCGTGCGGGCGCACGTAGTGGCTGACGTCGGCAATGGCAACGATAAGACGGTAGTTTCGCCCCTGTTTTTCGGCGTAAACGGCGTCATCGAAATCGCGCGAGCTTTCGCCGTCGATGGTAACCAGCGGCAGATCGCGCAGATCTTCGCGGCCTTTGCGGTCGGCGGGGCGTACTTTTTCGGGGATTTTGGCGGCAGCCTGAACGCAGTTTTCGGAAAACTCGTGCGGCAGGTGGTGTTTGCGCACGGCGATTTCGATTTCCATGCCGCTGTCGGCATAGTCGCCCAGCACTTCGGTAACCCGCGCCACGGCGGGGCGGTGGTTGGTGGGATAGCTTTCGATCGCCGCCACAATCACCTGGCCGGATTCGGGCTTGAACGCGGCCACCGATTCGGGCTCGAGAATAATCGGCTGGTGCAATCGGCGGTCTTCCGCTTCCAGCACCGCCACGCCGCGGTCGAGATAAAAACGGCCGACGACGTCGGTTTGCGCGCGCTCGATAATGTCCAGCACCTGCCCTTCGCGGCGTCCGCGCCGGTCGCGGCCGCCGGTGGGGCGCACGGTTACCAGATCGCCGTGCATCAGCCCGCGCAGCTGGCGCTCGTAAAGCACGAAATCGCCGCCACCGTCGTTGGTGAGCGGCACGGCGAAACCCAAGTCGTCCTTATGCACTTCGACGCGGCATTTGACGATTTCCAGCTTATCGGCCACGCATACCAGATTGCGCCGGTTGATCAGCACCTGGCCGTCGCGCGCCATTGCCTTGATGCGGCGCTCGAAAAACTCGTATTCTTCATCGCTGATCGACAGCTGTTCGGCCAGCGCGGAAATTTTCTGCGGCACGCCCGCATCGTCCAGCAGGCGGATAATCCATTCGCGGCTGGGCAGCGGATGTTCGTATTTCTGCCGCTCCCGCTGCAAAAATGGGTCTTTTTCTCTAAGATTCAATAAATTTGTTTTTTTCTTCGTTTTCATGATTGACAATTTTCAAAGGGTTTATATAATGCCGCCTTTCGCTTGCGGCACTTTAACCCAAGCGCAATACAAATGCAAAGCCCAGGTGGCGGAATTGGTAGACGCGCCAGCTTCAGGTGCTGGTATCCTCACGGGTGTGGAAGTTCGAGTCTTCTCCTGGGCACCAAAACGCAGCGCAAGCTGCTTTTACTTTGCATTCACAATCTAGCTTTGCCCAGGTGGCGGAATTGGTAGACGCGCCAGCTTCAGGTGCTGGTATCCTCACGGGTGTGGAAGTTCGAGTCTTCTCCTGGGCACCAAATTCAAACCGGTTTGACGATTTCAAACCGGTTTTTCCGTTTCAGGCTGCCTGAAAGGCAATCGGGCATCACCCGGCAGCCGGTGTTTCCCCCCTTTTTTCTCCCCGCCGATAATTTTCAGGATGCCTTTCAAACGGAAAAGGCAGCCTGAAAACTTTTCGTGCCGGCAATCCTAGGCCTGCGCCGCTGCCAGCCAGTCGGCGGGAACGATCAAACGCAGATGCTGCGCATCCAGCTGCCCGCTGCCGAACACTTCCGCCCACGCAGCCACGCATTTCTCGGCGGCGGCATCATCGGCCAGCCCCCAGATTTTTACCCCAGCCCCTTCAGCCGGCAGATGCTCTTTCAGCGCGGCAAACGGCGTGCTGCCGTCTTCCGGCAGCGCGAAGGAAACGAAATCGCAGCCGGCCGCCCAAGCGGTTTGCGCCACATGAAGCAGCTGTTCTTCGGTTTGATACTGCCTGACCATCACCGTCAGCCGCTTTTGGCCGGAGCGGCACAGCTCGGCCACCGTTGCCAGCATATGGCGGCTTTGGGCGGCAGTATCGCTGTCGAAGCCGGCGGCGTCGGCCAGCACCAGCACGATGCCGTCGGCACCGAAGGCCAGCGCGGTAGCGGTATCGGCCACTGCCGACACCGGCTCGGCACCGTCGGGATTCAGCACGGCGGCAATGGTTACGCCTTTACTTTTGGGCAGCGCCATCCGCGCGGCGCCCAAGCGATCGGCGGCCACCAGCACCGCGGCGGCGGGCGGCTCGGCGGCCAGGGCGGCGGCACAGCCCTGTTCGGCAGCGGCATCGTTTTCTGCATTCAGTAGGTCGATTTCCAGCAGATGGCGGAAATTGGTCGGGGAGTCCATAACTTCGTCCTTTATTGATTGGTTTGTTGTCGCCGGTATTGTTTTCGGCTTTCAGGCTGCTTTTGTCTCCAATGTGGAGAGAGCTTCAATGCCGGCCATGAATCGTTGAGCAGGATTATCTTTTCGGGGCTACGGTGTGCGAGGGTTCCTAGCGCTAAAGACCTCACCGGGTGCCTCCTCAAGAGGAACCAGCCGCTCACCGGCGGGGAAGGGGAGCTCGTATGTGGGCATTGTGGCGGCAATATCCCCGAAGTTGTCTTCTGTGATCGTGATGCCGCGAACCGAAGCCTCCACCAGGCGCACCCGTACCCATACGGCCGGCTCCACCTCGTAAGCGTAAGCCTCTGCCAGGTAGCGAAGGCCAAGGTTATCTAGGTGCGCCTCGGCACCCAGCCAGTCGGTCGCCTCGCTTTCTCTGCCGAGCAGGTCGATAGCTATGAAATCCTCACCGCGAGGTGTTATCCACCCCAGCAGCTCGCGGTCTTCGCGGCGGTGCTCAAACCAGTCTTCGGGTATTTCCATGTTCCCAGTCTAGCAAAAAGGCAGCGGGCAGTTATAAAGCTCTACAAAGCGTAGGAAAAACGTTTTCAGGCAGCCTGAAACCGTCCGGCGCTTATTCCTGCTCGGCTTGTTCGGCCGGCATCGGCATTTCGCTCATTTTGTCGCGGTTCAAATCCAACTCCGCCTCGTAGGAAATGCCGCCGGTCCATTTTTCTTTGATGCGGATATCCATTTCCTGCGGGCCGCGGCGAAACTCCAATGTGGCTTTGCTCGGGCTGACTTTGGCTTTTACGGTGCGAAAACCGTTGTTTTCGGCATTGCTGCGCGCTTCGTCGGCCAAATCGCGGATCCGGCCGCGGCGCAGGAAGTATTCGACTTCGAATTTGTCTTCGCCGATGCGGCGCGATTTGACAATCTGACCGCCGTGCGGGCGGAGAATCAGGCGCGGCACGGGGTCGAAATCGCGTGCTTCAAGCATGGCGGGTGCTGCCAGCAGGGCGGCGGCGGAGAAAGCGGCGAGCAGTTTTTTCATTGTTTTTCCTAAAAGCGGTATGGATTGAAAACAGAGCGAATCTTAATCAAAGCGCAACCATTCGGGCAAGTTTGGCGGCGCGGCGAGCGGGGTTTTGTTGCGCCGGCCGGCACAAGGCAGCCTGAAAGCGGCGGATACGCCTTGTGATAGAATCGCGCCCTTTTCCACTTGCACTCACAGGGAAAACCAAATGCAAAAAGTGATTGCCATCGACGGCCCCAGCGCATCGGGCAAAGGCACCATTGCCGCACGGGTGGCGCAGGAATTGGGCTGGGCGTATCTCGATTCGGGCGCGCTCTACCGGCTGACCGCGCTGTATGCGCAGCGGCAGGGCGCGTCGCGGTCGGACGAAGCGGCGTTGGCCGAGCTGGCCGCCGCCTTGCCCGTACGCTTTGCCGGCGGCACCGTCTTTTTGGCGGACGAAGACGTCGGCAGCGCCATCCGCAGCGAAGAAATCGGCATGGGCGCATCCGCCGTGGCCGCCTTGCCGGCTGTCCGTGCCGCCCTGCTGCAGCGCCAGCGCGACTTTCTTACCGAGCAGGGTCTGGTGGCCGACGGCCGTGACATGGGTTCGGTGGTGTTTCCGCAGGCGCGGCTGAAAATCTTTCTGACCGCCGCCGCCGAAGTGCGCGCCTGCCGCCGTGCCAAGCAGCTCGGTTTGCCGTGCGAAGGCTTGGAATACCAGCGCATCGTTGCCGACATCCAAGCGCGCGATCTGGCCGACAGCCGCCGCACCAGCGCCCCGCTGCGCCAAGAGCCCGATGCGAAGCTGCTCGATACTTCCGATTTGGGCATAGACGAAACGGTAAAAAAAGTGCTTGATTGGTATCGCGAAAGCTGATTACACGCTATAATCGCGCGTTTTTTCAGGCAGCCTGAAAAATTCAACCCGCGCCCGCCTGCCAAGGAGGCCGGCGTTTCCAACCCCAACCCCGCATCCCTTGGCGGTGCAAAGAAAGCAAACTCATGGAAAATTTTGCCCAGTTACTGGAAGAATACTCAGCCAGCCAGGAAATGACCCACGGTGAAGTCATTACCGCAGAAGTTGTTGATATTACGGATAAATTTGTAATCGTAAACGCCGGTCTGAAATCCGAATCGCTGATTGATCTGGCCGAATTCAAAAACCCGCAAGGCGAGTTGGAAGTCAAAGTCGGCGATTTCGTTACCGTGACCATCGAATCTGTGGAAAACGGCTTTGGCGAAACCAAACTTTCCCGCGAAAAAGCCAAGCGCGCGGCCGACTGGATCACTTTGGAAGAAGCGATGGAAGACGGCCAAATCCTGTCCGGCGTGGTCGGCGGCAAAGTCAAAGGCGGCCTGACCGTAATGGTCAACAGCATTCGCGCCTTCCTGCCCGGCTCTCTCTTGGATGTGCGTCCGGTGAAAGACACTTCCCACTTTGAAGGCAAAGAAATCGAATTCAAAGTCATCAAACTGGATAAAAAACGCAATAACGTCGTGGTATCCCGCCGCGCCGTTTTGGAAGAAACCCTCGGCGAAGAGCGCAAAGCCCTGCTGGAAAACCTCAAAGAAGACAGCGTGGTCAAAGGCATCGTCAAAAACATCACCGACTACGGCGCGTTCGTGGATCTGGGCGGTATCGACGGTCTGCTGCACATCACCGACCTGGCATGGCGCCGCGTGAAACACCCCAGCGAAGTGCTGGAAGTCGGCCAGGAAGTGGAAGCCAAAGTGCTGCGCTTTGACCAAGACAAACAACGCGTATCTCTCGGCCTCAAACAGTTGGGCGAAGATCCGTGGGACGGCCTTGCCCGCCGCTACCCGACCGGCACCCGCCTGTTCGGTAAAGTTTCCAACCTGACCGACTACGGCGCATTCGTCGAAATCGAACAGGGCATCGAAGGCCTGGTACACGTTTCCGAAATGGACTGGACCAACAAAAACGTACACCCAAGCAAAGT
>ERZ772827.528-NODE-528-length-20881-cov-5.767262_pt1 | contig 20881 bp, 18 predicted proteins | sample MGYA00580850_ERZ772827 | MGnify/ENA primary metagenome ERZ772827 (study PRJEB29015, sample SAMEA2737950) | human oral metagenome | biome: human oral; feature: human-associated habitat; material: dental | place: China | collected 2145 ...
TACACATCAACTCATTAGCAAATTAGCAAATTAATTCGTACTTTTGCAGGAAAAAAGATGACACTTTCTGAAAAAGACCAGCGATACCTCTGGCACGCCTATACCCAACACAAAACCAGCGATACCCCTATCGCTATTGTAAAGGGGAAAGATGCCCTCCTTTGGGACGAAAACGGCAATACGTATATTGATGCCATCGCCTCTTGGTGGGTTAATCCGTACGGACATAGTAACGAACGCTTAGCTCGAAGGGCTTACGAGCAACTCACCTCTTTAGAGCATGTGCTTTTCGGGGGCTTTACCCACCAGCCTGCTTGCGACTTGGCAGAAGCTCTTTTGAAGATCTTACCTAAGAACCAGAGCAAGGTCTTCTTCTCGGACAATGGCTCTACCGCAGTGGAGGTAGCTGTAAAGATTGCCCTACAGTATTACTATAACCAAGGAGAGAAACGTACCACCTTTATCGCCTTTGAAGAAGCTTTCCATGGGGATACTTTTGCAGCGATGGCTGTATCGGGTATTTCCCTATATACCACCGCTTTTCAGGGGCAGCTCTTGGACGTAGTGCGTATCCCTATCCCTGAGAAAGGCAAAGAAGAGGCTTGCAAGAAGCGCCTCTTGGAAGTACTCTCTCAGGAGAAGTGTGCAGGTTTTATCTTTGAACCCTTAGTGATGGGAGCCGCAGGTATGCGTATGTATGCCCCAGAGGTCTTGGATGAGCTTATCCAAATCTGTCGTGAACATCAGGTACTGACCATAGCCGATGAAGTGATGACAGGCTTTGGGAAAACAGGGAAAAACTTTGCTTGTGATTACCTGAAGGAAATGCCCGATATGATTTGTCTCTCAAAAGCACTCACAGGGGGAACTATTCCGCTTTCAGTAACCACCACCACTGAGGCTATTTATCAGGCTTTCTATAGTGATGATATCAGCAAAGCGCTCTTCCATGGACATACCTTTATGGCCAATCCTACGGGCTGTGCGATAGCCTTGGAGAGCCTTAAGATTCTTGCAGAAGAAGAAATGCAGGACAACCTCAAGCGTATCCATGCCAAGCATGTAGCCTTTGCTGCCAAAATGGACAAACACCCTAAGGTAGCACGTACTCGCACGCTGGGGGTTATCTTTGCTATGGATCTGAAAGTACCCGATACAGGAGAGTATTATGGAGCTATTCGTAACGAACTCTATCGGTTTTACATCGACCATGGTGTAATCCTACGCCCTGTATACCATACCATTTATATATTACCCCCTTACATCATGACTGACAAACAGCTCGATAGAGTGTATGAAGTAGTAGAAGAAAGTATCACCCATCTTAGTAAAAAAGGATTGTTATAACAGCCTATGAAGCAAGTACCTACTAAAATATCCCCACCCCTTAGCATAGGACAACGTATCATCGCTTTCAACAAAGGCTTACAATACACTGGCAGCCTTCCTGAGGGTTTTGCAGTGCTGAATCCCTATTTAGACAATCCAGAAACCCTAGAGGTGATGACCGCTTTTTATAATAGGTTCTATCATGATGAGGCACCGCGCAAGTTTATCATTGGAATCAATCCCAGCCGGCACGGGGCGGGGGTTACAGGGGTACCTTTCACTGACACCAAGCACTTGGAGAGTGATTGTGGCATTCGCATGCAGTCGGCACGTACTCACGAGGTCTCCTCAGTATTCGTCTATGATATGATAGCTCAATATGGTGGAGTGGAGGCTTTTTACAAAGATTATTATATCAACTCACCCTTTCCGTTGGCCATTGTTCGCCGAAATGCACAAGGGAATTGGCTCAATGCTAACTATTACGATGACTCTGAGCTCTTTACCCTCACACGAGAGTATATGATAGAGACCCTCAAGAAACATATAGCCTTGGGGCTTGATACCCAAAAAGTATATGTCTTAGGCAAGAAAAATGCTACTTTCTTAGAAAAACTCAACAAAGAAGCCTCTTTGTTCGAGAAAATGGTAGTTTTGGAACACCCTCGCTATATAGAACAATATAAATCCAAGGAAAAACAACTCTATATAGACAAGTTTATCACCTTATTAAAAACCTGATTATATGAAAATCCTAAATGAATTAGACGAATTAGTCTCCGCCGAGGTCATCTCCGCTGAAGTTGCTGAGCGTATTCGCAACTATGCTCAGGAGCGAGCAAGGAGTTCGTCCTCACATAGACTATTGCTTATCTTTGGCTCTTTAGGCGCCTTACTGATAGGGTTGGGAGTGATTGTCCTTTTAGCTCATAACTGGGACGAACTCCCGCGCTGGACAAAAACTTTCATTTCCTTCCTTCCCTTACTGGCAGGACAGGCAGCATGTGGCTACCTCCTCTTTAAGAAAGGTATCCACTTGTGGCATGCCGAAGCTGTAGCCATCTTTACCAGTCTCTCTGTAGGAGCCGCTATTGCCATGATACATCAGGTATACAACCTGCCGGAGAGTTCCTTTGCCAACTTTCTATCCCTATGGCTACTCTTAGCCCTTCCGACCCTCTACCTGATGCGTTCGCGGGCTACCGCCGTTCTCTATTACATTGGCTGTTGTGTACTGGCTACATTAGGCTCCGACAAAGAGTGGACTACCTTCTTTATTGCCCTCTTAGCCTTTGCCTTAGCACTTCCCTTTTACCTCTGGCATATAAGAGAGAAAGCCTCCAGCTACATTACAGGAATCTTCCACTGGGCAGGAGCGGCCTTTGTAGCATGTATTGTTTGTTCTTTCTTGGACAACATTGACTTCAATAACGACTATGCTTTCTGTTTGGTCATGCTCGCTGGCGCCTATCTTATCATAGGGAAATACCTACAATCCAAAATCTATTACAATGCCTACAAGGTGTCGGCCATTTGTGGATTGGCTATTTGTTTCTTTGTCAAGGAAATATTCTATGTAAACCTCCCTCCTAAGACAATAGTCTCCACTATACTTTTGTTTGCCTTTGTGTATCTCCCATTAGTTATCAAGTACTATTCGTTAGATAAAAAAGAGCAAACCATAGACCTTATCCTATTCTACCCTATCCTATATATATTGCTTGCTTTCACACAAATAGCTTACCTATACGACTTAGCTATTCTTGCCCTTGGGAGCTACTATCTGTGGAAAGGCTTCAAGAGCGAGCGTACCCTACTGGTCAATTTCGGACTTGTAGTGATTTCCGCTCAAGTAGTCTACCGCTTTTTCGACTCTTCCCTATCCTTTGTACTCAAAGGAATTGTCTTTATTCTCTTAGGGATTAGCTTTTTTGTGGTTAATTATCTCATCCTAAAACAAAAGAAAAATGCGTAAGAAACACCTTATCATAGCCTTTGCCTTCATGGTATTAGCACAGTTGGCTTTTCCTCTGAAAATGATTTTAGAGAGAGAATTTATCCTTCTCAAGGGAGAGACCTTCCTCTTCCAGATTGAGCCCCTTGACCCTTATGATGCTTTTCGTGGTCGGTATGTAAATATCAGATATCACAATAACAAAGTAGATCTGCCTATAGAATTGCAAAATCTCAAAGACATAAAAGAACTTTATGTCACTGTAGAAAAAGACAATTCTGGTATGGCTTTTTATGGAAAGATAACCAAGGAAAAACCTACAGGCACCAATAGTTATCTTTCTCAAAAGACAGACCTTTTCTACGAATATAGCTATACAAATATGCCACACAACCTATGGATAGACCTTCCCAATCGCTACTATATGAATGAGAACAAAGCCCCTATCGCAGAGCGACTCATCAGCGAAGCCTATGCTGAGGTAGTAATCTACCAAGGACAGGCCATTCTCAAGGGAATACAAGTGAAGGGAATGCCTATAGAAAAATATATTAACACATTAGAAAAAGATAAATCCCATTAAGAAAACACCTGCCTTTCTATGAAAAAATTCTCTTTAGACACACTCAAGCAAGAAATATTCAGCAAAAGATCCTTTCTCTGTGTAGGATTGGATGTGGATTTGAATAAAATTCCTCCTTTTCTCCTCAAGGAAGAAGACCCTATTTTCGCCTTCAACAAAGCGATTATTGACGCTACCCACCCCTATACTATCGCCTACAAGCCCAATATTGCCTTCTATGAAGCCTACGGGGAAAAGGGCTGGCAGTCGCTGAGAAAAACCATTGAGTACCTCAACGAACAACACCCTAAGCTCTTTACCATTGCTGATGCCAAGCGAGGTGATATAGGCAATACCGCTACGATGTATGCCAAGGCCTTTTTCGAAGACTTACAATTCGATAGTGTGACGGTAGCCCCCTATATGGGGCAGGACTCTGTAGAGCCTTTTCTTGCTTTCGAGGACAAAGCGACTATCCTTTTGGCTTTGACCTCCAATAAGGGAGCTTTTGATTTCCAAACACTTACTACCGAAGGCACTCCACTATACCAGCAGGTACTCACCCGTTCGCAACAGTGGCATAATGCACAGAACCTCATGTATGTAGTGGGAGCTACCAAGGCAGAGTACTTAGCTGACATTCGCCACATCGTTCCTCGAGCCTTCCTACTTGTCCCTGGAGTGGGTGCCCAAGGAGGCAACCTACAAGAGGTATGTAAGTATGGGCTCAATGATGAGGTAGGGTTGATTATCAATGCTTCTCGCGCAGTAATCTATGCCTCACAAGCAGAAGATTTCGCCCAGAAGGCAGCTGAGGTAGCCCATAACCTACAAGAGGAAATGGCCTCTATCCTACAACAAAAATATCCAAATCTATGACTTTTTCTGAAGAAAATTATCTAAAAATCATCTATCACCTCAGCCAAGAGCGCCAAGAGGAAGTAACCACCAATGCCATAGCCGAAGCCATGCAGACCAAAGCCTCCTCGGTGACCGATATGCTCAAGAAGCTACATGAGAAAGGCTGGGTGGATCACAAGAAATACCAAGGAGTTTCCCTAACCGAAGAAGGAGAAAAAAACGCTCTTTTTGTCATTCGCAAGCATCGCCTTTGGGAAGTGTTTTTGGTAGAAAAGCTGCATTTTTCCTGGGATGAAGTACATGAGGTTGCCGAACAATTAGAACATATACAGTCGGATAAGCTCATAGAAGAGTTGGACAAGCTCCTGCTCTACCCTGAGAAAGATCCGCATGGAGACCCTATTCCTGACAAAAGAGGCAATATGCCCATATTCAAAAGTGAACTTCTCAGCCTACTGAAGAAAGGAGAATCGGGGCAATGTATTGGTGTGAAGAATACCTCCAAGGAATTCCTACAATACCTGAACAAAATGGAGATTTCTATCGGGAAAAAAATACAAGTAACAGAGATACACCCTTTCGATAATTCCATTGAAATTCAGTTAGATAACAAAACAATTAACATTTCGGCTATGGTAGCAGCGAATATCTATGTTAAAAAAAACAAATAAGTCCTATTTTTCTTTTTTATTTCCCAAAAAAAAACTACTTTTGCCGTCCTATTCAAGATAAAATGTTACGAAAAAAATTATATCTTATCCTCCTTATAGTGGCTGCTATTGCCGTTGGAGTTTACTTCTTGTGTTTCCCATCAGGAAAGTACCGATTTGTCAATCAAGAGATTATACTCGATGATTGTGATGGAGAGGATTGTGCCGAAGTCTCCATCAACTACTTGTTGTGCAAAAGCCCCAGAGACTTTGCCAAGATATTCAATGACTCCCTACAGCGACAACTCATCAGAAAGCTTATAGCTAAGGACACCCTAATGGATGTAGAAGAAGCAGGAAACCTCTTCCTCTCCCAATACAAGTCCGATAAGCAACAGTTTGAAGGAATCACCCCCTATCAGATCCAGATTGTAGATACCATTACTTTCCAGAACCACTCCTTGGTATCACTTCAGCGCTCTGGTTCAGAATACTTAGGAGGTGCTCACCCTATTGATTGGATTACTTACTGGAACTTCAAGCCTACTGGAGAAGTATATACCCAAGAAGACCTCTTCACAGACAAAAGGAAAATATTAGATCTGGCCGAAAAATATTTTAGAAAAACATTCAATCTTTCAGAGAACCAAGAATTGAAAGATGGAGGGTTCGTATTCCAAAATGATATCTTCGCCCTCCCCAAGAATATTGGATTTGACAAGGATAACCTTATCCTACTATACAATCCGTACGAGATAGCCCCCTATAGTACAGGGATTATGGAAGTGAAAATACCTCTGAATGAAGTGATTCCTTGGCTATCTTTTAACCTAAAAGACGACAAGAAATAATGACACCTACCAAGAAAATATATTACTTAAGTTCCTGTGATACTTGCCAACGCATTCTTCATGAATTGCGTACCTTAGAAGACTTTATCTTCCAAGATGTAAAAGAAGAACCTATCTGTGAAAATGATTTAGACTTTCTAAAAAACTTTACAGGTAAGTACGAGCTCCTCTTCAACAAAAGAGCCAAACTCTACAAAGAAAGGAACCTAAACCAAAAAGAACTCACTGAAAAGGATTACAAAGACCTTATCCTAGAGCACTATACTTTTTTAAAACGACCTATCGTGGTTATTGACGATCATATTGTCTTGGGCAATGCTACCAAAATTATAAAGGAAACACGCAAACATTTATAATTTTTTCCATCTCTTTACCGAACTTTATAGACAAGGAACTCAAGGGTTCCTTGATGTTCGTTTGTGTACCTAATAAATTAATCCCTTAGAAAAATTATGAATACTATCTCACAGTTGAATATTCCCACTGTAAACCTACCCCGCATTGTTGTCATTGGGGCAGGATTTGGAGGTATCAATATAGTAAAACAATTGAACTTCTCCCAGATGCAGGTGGTACTGATCAATAAGACCAATTACCATACCTTCCAACCACTACTCTACCAAGTAGCTACTGCAGGTTTGGAACCCGATTCTATAGCGCATTCTGTACGCTCTATCTTCAAGAAAGAGAATCAATTCCATTTTCGCATAGCAGAGGTAAAGAAAATCAATCCCGATAAGAAAAATATAGAAACCGACTTAGGTGAGCTCTCCTATGATTATTTGGTAATTGCCACTGGTTCTCAGACCAACTTCTATGGAAATGCCAATATTGAGAAATATGCCATGCCCATGAAGACTGTCCCTGAAGCAATTGATATGCGTAGCCTTATCATTCAGAACTTGGAAGCCGCTATTCTGACCAATGACTTAGAAGAGCGCAATAGTCTGATGAATTTTGTCATCGTAGGGGGAGGTCCTACTGGAGTAGAACTTGCCGGAGCCTTTGCTGAACTCAAGAGCCATATCCTCCCGACAGACTATCCTGATTTGGACATTCGCAAAATGAATGTACACCTGATTCAGGCGGATCCTCGCTTGTTGGTAGGGATGGGAGAAAAATCCAGCCAAAAAGCCAAAGAATACTTAGAGAAAATGGGAGTTACTATCTGGTTCAATACCTTTGTAAAAGACTATGATGGCTCCAATGTAGTGACCAACACCCACCATTTCGAGACCCGTACCCTTATCTGGACAGCAGGGGTAAAAGGAAGTACCATAGAGGGACTTCCCCAGGAGAGTCTCCAGTTTGGTCGCTATATAGTCAATGAATTCAATGAAGTAAAAGGCTGTGAGAACATCTTTGCCATAGGCGATATAGCTTGTATGATCAGCGACAAATACCCTAAGGGGCACCCCATGGTCGCACAACCAGCGATCCAGCAAGGGAAACTCTTAGGAAAGAATCTCAAGCGAAAGATCAACAACAAATCCATGACCCCTTTTAGCTATTTTGACAAAGGCTCTATGGCCACTGTAGGGCGCAATAAGGCCGTGGTAGAAGTCGCTGGTATGCGCTTCTCAGGCTGGTTTGCCTGGATCCTGTGGATGGTAGTGCACCTGGCCTTCTTGGTAGGGTTCCGCAACAAGATGGTTGCCTTGGCCAACTGGATTGTGCAATACTTCCAGTACAACAAAGGGGTGCGCCTGATTATCCGCCCCTATAAGTCCGCCTACGAAAAAGAGCAAGAAAAGAAATCACAACCCAACCCATAATCCTAAGAAAGAGGCTTTCCAAAAAGGAAAGTCTCTCTTTATTTTGAGTAAAAATTAGGGGATAGTTCTTGCATATTCAAAAAATATAAGTACCTTTGCGCCCGTATTTAGTACTTAATATCATTAAAATTATCTAAATTATCAAACGATGAAGAAAATTATGTTTTCGGCAATAGCCCTTTTGAGCTTTGCCACTTATGCACAGGAAGAAACAACCAGCACTGAAGCTGCTGTTTCTACCTCGACCGATACCCCTGCAGAAAAAACATGGACACGTGCAGGTATTATCTCCCTATTGTTCAACCAAGCAGCTTTCAACCATGATTGGACAGGAGGAGGAACCAATAACTATGGAGGAAACCTAAACCTCTCCTATGATGCCAACTACAAAAAAGGTCTTTGGACATGGGATAACAAGCTCCTTATTGACTATGGTCTTACCCGTGTAGATGGTGATGCTTTCTCTAAGAAAACCAATGACCGCTTTGCCATCACCTCCCTATTAGGAGCACAGACCAAAGAAGACTCACAATGGTACTACTCCTTCTTCGCTAACTTCCAGACACAATTGGACAAAGGGTACAAATATGGTACGGATGCCCAAGGAAACCAAACCCGTACAGAGTATACCCACTTTATGGCTCCAGGGTACTTCTCTTTCGGTCCTGGTATGTTGTGGAAAAAGAGCGACAACCTAAAAGTGAACATTGCCCCTGCTACTTCTCGCCTTATCTTCACTGCTAAGAAGTTTACTGAAACAGCAGACCACTTTGGGGTAGAAAAAGGAAAGACCTTGCGTTATGAATTTGGTGCAGCTGTCAATGCTTATGCTAAGTTCGACCTCATGGATAATATGACCCTTGAGAACACACTTAACCTATACAGCAACTACCTTGACAAACCAGGAAATGTGGATATAGATTACACTTTCAACCTAATGATGAAAGTAAATGACTACATCTCTGCCAGCTTAGTATTCCAAGCTATCTATGACGATGATGCCGTGAAAGCTTTCCAGATCAGAGAAGCCTTCGGAGCTGGACTTACTTACAAGTTCTAAGAGAAGCATCCTATATAAATAAAAAAATCCGTCCTTGCTCGGCAAGGACGGATTTTTTATACAATGAAAAAAAGTTCTTTAAAACTGATAAGTAACTCCTGCTTTGAAACCTCCAGAAGTAATAGAGTTATTTTCTACAAATAGCTCTGCATTCACACCGAAGTTGTCAGTGAAGAAGTAACGACCTCCTGTCTGTACACGCAAGCCTAAGCCTGAATCATAGTGAGAGTCCCAACCATAAACACGACCATTATAGTCATTACTCCAAGAATAGAAACCAAGGCTCACCCCAGCATACACATCTACCTGAGAAGGTAAGCGGAATAGCTTATCGAAGTGGTAATTTCCGTTGGCAAGTACCCCAAAGTTGTTATAGCGTACCCCTCCTATTTTGTCAGTACGATAGAAGAGTTCTCCCCCTACAGTTACCTGAGGAGCTACCCCAAAATCCAACCCTAAGTAGACAGGGATACCAAATCCTGTGAAACCGAAACCACCATTGAGTTGTACACCTCCTCTGTCCAAGGAGGCTTGTTGTGCAGATGCACTACCAATAGCTAGTATAAGACTAGCCAAGATTAATAATTTTCTCATTTCTTTTCTTTTTTAAGCGTCGTGCAAAGGTAGCATATTTTTTTTATATTACCGTCCTTATCTTCGATAATTAACAAGAATACAACTGTTATTAAGAAATAATTTCTATAAAGAAATATGGCTATCTATCCTAAAATAGACAGCCATATTCACTAAGAGATCACAAATAGAGTCTCTACCCAACACTAAGCAAGTAAAACTCTAATTCGTGTAATTACTCGTTTTGAGTAGTGACCTATATTAATAAGTTTCTTTTTCTTCATGAGGACGCTTTCCGAAGATATTTTCCAAGTCCTCCTTAAAGATAACTTCTCTTTCCAAGAGCAATTCAGCCAAAATAGTAAGTTTCTCCCTATTTTCCTGTAGGATAGAGATAGCACGCTGGTATTGTTCTTCTATGATACGATTTATTTCCTCATCGATTACCTGAGCTGTTTTCTCACTATAAGGCTTGGTAAATCCATATTCTTCGCCTGTAGGGTCATAATAAGTCAAGTTACCAATCTTTTCATTAAGGCCATATACTGTAACCATAGCGCGAGCCTGCTTAGTGACCTTCTCTAAGTCACTGAGAGCGCCAGTGGATATTTTCCCGAAGATAATCTGCTCGGCCGCGCGTCCGCCCAAGGCAGCACACATCTCATCCTGAATCTGATCTGTACGGACGATCTGTCGCTCTTCAGGTAAGTACCAAGCGGCTCCTAAGGAGCGACCACGAGGGACAATAGTTACCTTAACCAAAGGAGCTGCGTGCTCCAAAAGCCAGCTTACTGTCGCATGACCTGCTTCGTGATAAGCGATTGCCTTCTTCTCCTCTGGAGTAATAATCTTATTCTTCTTCTCCAAACCTCCAATGATTCTATCGACAGCATCCAAGAAATCCTGTTTGTCCACCGAGGTCTTGCCACGGCGAGCAGCGATCAGTGCCGCCTCATTACATACATTGGCGATATCTGCCCCAGAGAAGCCAGGAGTCTGTCGGGCTAAGAAGTCCAAATCCAAGTTCTCGGTAATCTTGATTGGGCGTAAGTGCACCTTGAAAATTTCCTTACGCTCGTTCAGGTCGGGCAAGTCCACATATATCTGTCGGTCGAAACGCCCAGCCCTGAGCAGTGCCTTATCCAAGATATCTGCACGGTTGGTAGCGGCAAGAACAATCACATTGGTCGTAGTACCAAAGCCATCCATCTCGGTAAGTAGCTGATTGAGTGTGTTTTCTCTTTCATCATTAGCATTGGTAAGATTGTTTTTTCCACGAGCTCTACCTATGGCATCAATCTCATCAATAAAAATGATAGAAGGCGATTTTTCCTTAGCCTGACGGAAAAGATCCCTCACACGAGAAGCCCCTACTCCGACGAACATTTCGACAAAGTCAGATCCAGAGAGCGAGAAGAAAGGCACCTTAGCCTCACCTGCTACCGCCTTGGCAAGAAGTGTTTTCCCTGTTCCTGGAGGACCTACCAAGAGAGCCCCTTTAGGGATTTTTCCTCCTAAGGAGGTATATTTTTCTGGATTTTTAAGGAAATCCACAATCTCTTGTACTTCCTCTTTAGCTCCTTCTAAACCAGCTACATCCTGGAAAGTAATCTTCTTATCCTTTTCTCCATCAAAGAGGCGAGCACGAGAACGTCCTATATTGAAAATTTGTCCTCCTCCCATACCACCACCTCCTGCACGTCGCATAAGGAAAATCCACAAACCGACAAAGAGCACCAAAGGCAATACTACTGTGATAAGAATATCCCCTAAGAAATTCTGTTCTGTCTTATAGATAAGCTGTGTATTGGAGAGGTTGTTCTCAGCAACAATCTTATTGAACCTATTTTCGAAATTCTCCAATACCCCTACTTCCATTTTGTACTGAGGCACCTCGGACTCTGCTCCCCCCTTGAAGAGAGAACTCTCGGGACGTACCGACTTATGATCTGGCTTTTCTAAAGCTTCAGGGAATAGGTAGATACGCGCTTGGTGCTTATTGACCACCACTACTTTGGAGATATCTCCATCCTGTAGGAATTTTTCGAATTCTGTCTGAGGGATTTCCTCTGGTTGTTTCCATAACCCAGAAGAAGAGAGCGGGTTAAGGATAAAGAATAAAATAATAGCAAGTCCCGCATAGAACCAAAAGGCCGAAAAGCGAGAGGGTTTGTTTTCGTTCATAACTATTCATTCGTTTTTATATGAGTAATTTTAGCATCACCCCATAGGCCTTCTATATCATAGTATTCGCGTATAGGTTTTTGGAAGACATGCACCACTATATCCACATAGTCCAGGAGAATCCACTCAGCATTCTGCTCGCCTTCTACATGCCATGGTTTCTGAGGAGTCTGTCTCTGTACTGCTCCAGAGATGGCCGATACTTGGGTATTGGAGCCCCCTGTGCAGATGACAAAGTAGCTACATACTGCATTCTCAATGGATCTAAGGTCTAAAATAGTGATATCCTGACCCTTTACTTTTAGTATTCCTTCCAGTATGGAAGACAACATTTGTTCTGTGTTATTTTTTTCTGACATTCAATTTTTTTAATTACTTTTGCAAAGCGACAAAGGTATAACATTTTATGGAAATTATCAAACTTAATGCCACAAATTCTACCAATACATATCTGAAAAATCTCTTAAAAGAAAAACAAGTAAAAGACCTAAGTTGTATATGGGCTCTCTCACAGACACAAGGGAGAGGACAACAAGGAGCTAAATGGATTTCTGAGCCAGGTAAAAACCTAACATTCAGTGTTTTGAAAAAGTTTGAGAACCTCCCTTCCGAATACCATTTCCTACTGAATATGGAAGTATCTTTAGCTATTTTTCGTGCCTTAAAAAAACTATATATCCCTGACTTGGCTGTCAAGTGGGCAAATGACATTTTGTCATCAAAGAAGAAAATCTGTGGAATCCTTATAGAAAATACCCTACACAAAGAGCAAATTAGTTCCTCTATTATAGGCATAGGTCTGAATGTAAACCAAGTATTTTTTAACGATTTACCCAATGTATCCTCTTTACAAAAAATCATGGGACACCCTTTTGACTTAGAAGAAGTATTACTTCTTATATGCCAAGAGTTGGAGGTATCACTCAAGAGCCTCTCCCCTACTCGCTTTGAGACCGTATTGGACGAATACCATACCCACCTGTTCCGCAAGGACAAGCCCTCCACCTTCGAATATCCCAATGGAGAACGCTTTATGGGCTACATCAGGGGCGTAAGTCATAATGGGCAACTCCAAGTAGAACAGGAAGATGCCCTAATGAGCTCCTTCTCCCTTAAAGAAATCAAATTACTCTACTAACCTCTTATCTTATGAAATATTTTTTCAGCTGCCTTATGCTCCTTGCTCTTAGCCTTAGTGGTTGTCAATCTCACAAGACAGCTATAGAGGCTCTCTCAGGAGATACTTTCTATGCCTATTCGCAAGGTAATAAAAACTATCAGGAAAGTCCTTTTCCTCTCCTACCAAAAGATGCTCAAGAACATCCATACAAATACCTACATTTCCAGCTACAACCTAAGGGCAACCGCCTGTATGTAACCTACGACAAGGTAGAGAACGGACAGCTCACTACCCATACCAAGCGTTTCCGAGGTCGTTGGGGAAAACAGGACTTTAGATATCAGTCTCGCTTTCTTATCTTTCCCTTATTTCCTATTCTCTTGGGTTGGGATATCAAACGCTCCTATCTCAAGGCTGATGAGCAACAAAATATTGTTACTGATGAGAAAGGGAGCTCTTGGTACTTCTTTATGGGCTATGGTTATGTGTATGAGCCTTATTTTGGTGGTTATCTTTTTAAAAAGATTGAAAACACAGATCAAAGTATGGTCTATTTTGATAAAGGACATTATGGTCTTAGAACAAATAAAGATACCCTAACCGCTCCTATTTATAACGAATTGGACTGGTTTAAGAATGGAGTAGCACGTGCGCGAAAAGAGCATTCTTGGGGAGTGATTGATAGCTTTGGCAAGGAGGTCATCCCTCCTATATATGATTATATTAGCTATGAAGAATGGGAAAAACTGCCTTTTTTCTTAGTTCAAAAAGACAGTCTCAAAGGAATTTTTTCTCTCAAGGGAAAGCAGATTACTCCTGTAGAATACAAATTTCTAAAATATGAATGGGCTCCTGGGATGCTCTTAGCCCAAAAAGACAGTTTATGGGGCTTTATTGGATCAGATGGCAAAGAAAAACTACCTATCGCCTATGATAGTATTCAGAAGAATAATTATCCTTCTGGATATATCCTCACCAAAGGAGATAAAGTAGGTTTTTTCAAATATGGAGATAGCCATGCTTGGTTTGTTCCTGCTGTATATACGCGAATAGTATCGTCTACAATCTACAAGGAATATATGGCAGTCTATCGTGGGGAAAATCTCCTATTTGTCGATAAAAAAGAAAACGAATATGACGCACTCCCCGTTAAAATTAGGAAGATAAACGAAATCTTAGGCAATCTTGACGATGCAATAGAGGTAGAAGGGAGCTATTACAAGCCTGACCTAAAAAGCAAACGAGCTATTAGTCCGTAATGAATACAGCTTGTAGAAATCTCATTTATTACTTTTTAAAGCATTGGTCATTTGTCATTAATTTTGTAACTTTGCAAAAAATATTCCTCAATGAAAGAAACAGATATTATCATCATAGGAGCAGGGCCTACGGGACTCTTTGCCGTATTTGAAGCAGGTCTTTTGCGCCTTAAGTGTCACCTAATAGACACCCTACCACAGCCAGGGGGGCAGCTTACAGAACTTTATCCAAAGAAGCCTATCTTTGATATTCCTGGCTACCCCAGTGTAGGGGCTGGAGAACTGATAGACAACCTCATGGAGCAGATCAAACAGTTCCAACCTGAGTTTACCCTATCGGAAACAGCTGTAACTTTGGAAAAACAAGCCGATGATACCTTTATCGTCACCACCGACAAGGGTACCCAAGTGAAAGGTAAAGCAGTGGCTATCGCAGGAGGCTTAGGAACCTTCGAGCCACGCAAGCCCGAGATCAGCAATCTGGCTGATTATGAGGATAAGGGAGTAGAATATTTTGTAAAGAATCCTGAACGCTTTGCGGGTAAGCGAGTAGTGATTGCCGGAGGAGGAGATTCTGCCCTTGACTGGAGTATCTACCTATCCAACATTGCACAGTCGGTGACCTTAGTACATCGCCGCAATGAGTTCCGTGCAGCCTTGGATTCGGTAGAAAAAGTCAAAGAACTCAAAGCAGCAGGCAAGATCAACCTTATCACCCCCTGTGAGGTGGTAGGCCTAAAGGGAGAGGGAAAACTCTCAGCAGTAGTCCTTGAAAAAGAAGGTGCGCAAGAGGAACTCCCTACCGACTACTTTATTCCCCTCTTTGGACTTACTCCTAAGCTAGGACCTATCGCAGATTGGGGATTGGAGATAGAAAGAAATGCCATCAAGGTAAATAATGCTCTTGATTACCAAACAAATATAGAAGGGGTCTATGCCATAGGCGATGTAAATACCTACCCAGGAAAACTCAAGCTAATCCTATGCGGCTTCCATGAAGCTACCCTGATGTGCCAAGGGGTCTATAACCGCCTCTACCCTACCAAGAAGTATGTACTGAAATACACCACTGTAGCAGGTGTTGATGGCTTTGATGGCTCCCGTAAAGAAGCTGAAAAAGCAGTCATTCAATCTATTTAAGTGAACGGTGAGCAGTGAACGGTAAGCAGTGAACAGTTACTCTGTTCACTCTTTTTTATTGGAATAAGACAGGGTAAATTGTGCCCCTATATGATAGAAAATGTAAAATGCAATAAATTGCATCTACAGAGTAGACACAATTTATTGCATTCTATAAGGGTTATCCCTGTTTTATTCTTCACCGATTGCTTTTACAATTTCCTCTATAGGGTAGGAAGTTTGCTCACCTGTAAGCATATTCTTCAGTACAGCCTTTGCATTACTTAGTTCCTCTTCGCCTATAAGTATCACATACCTTACTTGCCTACCATCGGCATAGGACAATTGTTTCTTAAGCTTAGTAGATTCTGGATAGAGTTCTGCCCTATAACCTTTTGCGCGTAATTGTTGTATTACCTTGAAAGATGCCAAAGCCTCTTTTTCTCCAAAATTGATACAAAGCACATCGAGCGTATTATCCAAAGTCTTGGGGAACAAATCCAATTGTTCTAAGACAAGGTATATCCTATCCAAACCAAAAGAAATACCTATCCCACTCATGCCCTTAAGACCGAATATCTCAGTGAGTTCGTCATAGCGCCCTCCACCGCCTATAGATCCTAAAGCAACCTCTTTGGGTGCGGCTACCTCGAAAATAGCCCCGGTATAATAGTTCAGACCGCGAGCGAGTGTTACCTCCAACTCCAGAGCAGCCGTTTGTAAACCCAATAGCTGAGTCTGAGTATAGATAAACTCTAAGTCAGCAATTCCTTCCAGTCCTGTAGGAGAAGTAGAAAGGATGTCCTTGAGCTGCGCTATTTTCTGAGAGAAATCCCCTTCAAGAGAGAATACAGGCTGTATCTTGGCAATAGCCTCAGGAGTAATTCCTCTTTGGATCATTTCCTCTTCGACTTTCTCCTTGCCTATCTTATCGAGCTTGTCCAAGGCTACTGTGAAGTCAATCAACTTGTCTGGAGCTCCAATAATTTCGGCAAAGCCAGAGAGAATCTTTCGGTGGTTCATCTTGACAGTAACCCCTTTCACTTGTAGGTCGGTAAAGACCCTATCATAGAGCTGTACGAACTCCACTTCCTGCCAAAGCCCCCTTGCGCCTACCACATCGGCATCGCACTGATAGAACTCTCGATAGCGCCCTTTCTGAGGGCGATCTGCACGCCATACGGGCTGAATCTGATAACGCTTGAAAGGGAAACTTATCTCGTTCTGATGCTGTACTACATAGCGAGCAAAAGGTACCGTAAGATCATAACGGAGTGCCTTTCCACTTATATAAGACGCGAGCTTAGCACTATTGGCTGACTGATATACCTCAGCAGGGACTTCTGAGAGGAAATCTCCTGCATCTAAAATTCTAAAAATCAATCGATCTCCTTCCTCTCCATATTTGCCCATAAGCGTTTCTGTTTTTTCAAAACAGGGAGTCTCTATAGGTTGGAATCCAAATTGTTCGAAATTCTTTCGGATTGTTTGTACAATATAATTGCGCTTGGCCACCTCCGAAGGAGAGAAGTCACGCGTTCCCTTGGGTATGCTTGGTTTTTGCATTCTAATAGTTATTGTAACAAAAAACAGCTAATTTGCATTAACTGTTTTTTGTCTGATACTGAAATTTAACTTTTATAACATTAATCTACATTGTCATGTAAGAAGCTATTGTTCTCACGAATCTGAGTTACATTGTTAGAGTCTAAGCTAATGGTACTACGTGAGACAGCAGGAGCCTGAGAGGAGGACGAAATATCAACATTTTTCCTCATATATGCAGGAGTATTCTCCAAATCCTCCAATCTGTAATTATTCTGATTAGAGAACTGATGGCTCATATTTTTGAAAGTTGTTCTTCTGTTAGCCGCATTTTCTTTCAGAGCTGCGAGGTAAGCATTTTGGTTTTCTTCCTTAGGCAAAGTAGTTTCTTTCACACGTATTTCGGCTCTGAACTCCTCGTCGATTTTTTCCTCTGGCTGTGGAGAATGGGCTTGAATAAGCATTTCTTCCACCTCCAGATAATCATTGAGATTGTGTACTATCTTGGCATCCTCTTCTGCCATAGCTGACATTACTGCTTTTTGTTTTGTAACAGATGCCTGAGGGCGTTGAGGTTCCATTACAATTACCTCTCTTTCCACCTGCAAAGGTTGTACTGGCTGAGGCTTAGGCGTTGTTTTTTTTTCTTGATATATTACAAACTCTTCCTGAGGAGCTGCAACAAAGCGCTCTACTACCTCATACTGCACAGGCACTCTATATAGAGAGTCATCAATGGTTATAGAATTAGTTTTTTTTTCAGGAGCATGGAGAGTGATCCCTACTTCACTTCTAATTGGCTGAGAGACTGTGGCCTGTGGTGTAGTAAAGGAAGGCACACTTTCACTCTGAGCTTGTTGCTTTCTCTTTAGAGAATTTTCAAAAGAAATATCGGTAAAAGAAGAAGTAGTATCCAGTTCCTGAACAAAAGGTGTATTTTCATCCAAGGAATGGACTATTTTCTTAGGTTCTACATCAATAATCTCATGTTGTTGTTCGGTAGAGAAACCAGTGGCTACGACTGTAACCATAACCTTGTCCTCGAGGGCTTCTTCTTCGCCCATACCCATGATAATATTAGTCTTGTAACCGGCAGCTAATTCCTGACTGTTACCTGCTTCCTTCTGGATATACTCATTGATTTCAGCCACTTCGTCCATGGTGATCTCCTCTTTTCCATAGAGGATAAGTAGGAGGACATTCTTAGCACCAGTGATTCTATTATCATTGAGCAAAGGAGATTCTAAGGCACTTTTTACAGCATCCATAGCACGATTGTCACCTGTTCCGTAACCTGTACCCATGATAGCAGTACCACTATTGGAGAGCACTGTATGTGCATCCCTTAGGTCAATATTCACTTCGAAATCCTTGGTGATCACCTCTGCAATTCCTTTGGCTGCAATGGTAAGCACCTCATCTGCCTTAGCAAAACCAGTCTTTATTCCCAAGTTGCCATAAGTATCTCTGAGTTTGTTATTATTAATAACAATGAGAGAATCCAGCTGTTTGCGGAGATTTTCGATTCCTTTTTGCGCTTGAGCCAAGCGGATTTCCCCTTCGAACTTAAAAGGACTGGTTACGATACCTACAGTGAGTATCCCCATATCTCGACAAATCTTAGCGATAATAGGCGCCGCTCCTGTTCCAGTACCGCCACCCATACCTGCGGTGATGAAAGCCATTTTGGTATTGGTACCCAACATAGCTTTTATCTCCTCGATACTTTCCATGGCAGACTGTTCTCCTACTTCAGGATTGGATCCTGCACCGAGTCCCTCAGTCAGTTCAATCCCTAAGTGGATTTTGTTCACTATGGGGCTCTTATCAAGTGCTTGTCGATCCGTATTGCATATGATATAGTCGACCCCTTTGATATTTTGCTTATACATGTAGTTTACGGCATTGCCACCGCCGCCGCCTACACCAATTACTTTGATTAGGTTTTCCGCATTCTTTGGAAGATCAAATGTCAGATTATCGAATTCTATCCCCATAATTTTTTTGCTGTTTTTTTATAATTGCGCCTATACCGCCTTGCAAAGTGATGTATATTATAGCTCATACACTGAGTGTGCTGACCTATATATACCTGATTTACAAATGAGTATAACAAATATTATTCTGTATATATACTTTTGCTCATTGAGAAAATGACTCGGTGCAAAATTATTGTTTTTTTCTCACTTATCCACAAAAAAATGAAAATTGTTCATAACTTTTATTGTGTTAAAATTAAGTGTTAATATTTGTTTAATTACACGAGTTTATTTGACAGTATTTTAAAACCACCCCCTTAGTTTCCTTATTTTATTAAGAAACACCCCCTATAAAGAAATGAGATGAGGTATCCTACAAAAGGATACCTCATCTGATCTATTTAGTACTTTTAGTCTCTTTTGAGATACAACCAACCACTCTTGGTTTGAGTCTGGTTATTGCTGTTTTCGTACTCTAAGATATAGTAGTAAGTACCTTGTGGTAGCTTCTTACCACTCTCTATCGTAGAGCGTCCGTTAGAATAACCTGTGAATGGATCCGCATTGGTATAGCCCTCCTTCTGGTATACCAAAACTCCCCATCGGTTGAATATCTTCAAGGTATTCTTTCGATAATTCTCAATACCTTCTATCCTAAAGCCATCATTCTTACCATCGCCATTGGTAGAGATTCCATTGTATATCTCAATAGGATCTTCCTTGGATACCACTATAGTCACTACTGCATCATCACATACAGAGGATTGTTGTGACATACATAGGTTATACCTTACCCTATAAGTACCCGCTGGGGCTCCTTGTGGCACTGTAACTTCCCCATTAGGTGCAAAGGATACTCCTACAAGACCACCGTTATCCACCAAAGTAATGGTCACCTGAGTAGGATCCGTGATAGATGCCCCTCCCAGTGTATCATTCTCCAATACATTGCCAACCACAGCTGCATCATGTATCACATTGACAGGATGGGTCGTATAATCATCGTCATTGGCTACCAATGAAGGATGTAGGTTGATAATTGCTTGGGTTGTCTTACAATCCGTCGGATTGCTTACCCTACATATCGTATAATCATAGGTATAAACCCCATCCGGTGTATTAGGCGAAATGGTTATCGTACCATCAGGATTCATATGCAAGTTAGGGTGACTTGGAGTTCCTGGAGTCAAGGTAACATCCGTACCTATCACCGGTGGCTTCTTACCATCCATCTCATCATTGGTGATCACACTTGGAGTCTTCTGCTCCCTATCCTTGGTATTGGTCAGACTATATTCGTCCTGTTGTGCTACAAAGCTTACCACTTTGATAATCGCCTTCGCACTCGAAGTCTGGTTATTATTTGCCCTGTCGATAATCGTATAGTAATAGATATAAGTACCTATTGCTATTCCTGATTTTACAGTAATACGACCATCATCATTCATTACCAAGTGGCTATCTGGTGCTGGCTGACCTTGTGTCCTCTCGATAAGCACATCTGAAGCATTCAAGCCTGTTTTGCTACCTATACGGTCGTTGTTCAGAACACTTGGGGTAAGGAACTCGCCCTGAGTACCTACTTCCCATACTCCATCATCCACCGCTTCTATATTATGAATTGTTCCTGGGGCTATGATAATCTTCACCTTTGCGGTATCACAAACCGTTGGATTTGCCTTATCACAAATCTTATAGGTTACCGTATAAGTACCTGGGGTTGAGTTATTCGATACAACCAACTTGCCCGTGGTAGGATCAATCATAGCTGTAGTAAGTCCTCCATTATCTTCAATTGTAATATGGACATTATCCTTAGTCGCTTGCCCTCCATTGAGCTTATCATTACTTAAGATATCTATACTTCCTCCTGTACGAGGTATATTCGTATCTGGATCATCATTTGCCTTGATGGTTGGAGTAGCAGGTACTGTAATCTTAACAGTTGCTGTATCACAAACCGTTGGATTCGCCTTATCACAAATCTTATAGGTTACTGTATAAGTGCCTGGAGTAGTACCATTAGGAACTACTAATTTCCCTGTTGTAGGATCTATACC
>ERZ772827.530-NODE-530-length-20848-cov-3.239311_pt1 | contig 20848 bp, 24 predicted proteins | sample MGYA00580850_ERZ772827 | MGnify/ENA primary metagenome ERZ772827 (study PRJEB29015, sample SAMEA2737950) | human oral metagenome | biome: human oral; feature: human-associated habitat; material: dental | place: China | collected 2145 ...
GACCATACGACGACGAGCCTCTTCCATTGCCTTTTGCACAGCCACAGGAACTTCACGTGACTTACCTTTGCCCATGCCAACGCGCCCATCACCATCACCGACAACAGTCAGTGCCGCAAAACCAAGAATCCGCCCACCTTTCACAACTTTGGTCACTCGATTAATCGAAACCATTTTCTCACGCAGGCCATCATCCGGTTTATCGACCTGTTGTGTTTTTTTACTTTGTGGTTTTGCCATAAACCTTTACTCCAATCTTTTTGACTGGCTTAGAATTTAAGCCCAGCTTCACGCGCAGCCTCAGCTAGCGCTTTAATTCGCCCATGATATTGAAATCCTCCTCTATCAAAGGCCACATGCTCAACTCCTATTTTTTTTGCGCGCTCGGCAATCAATTTACCAACAACCGCTGCCGCTTTGGCATTTCCACCATTCGCAATATTTTTACGAACTTCTGAATCAAGGGTTGATGCTGAAGCTAAAACCTTAGAACCACAGAACGAAAAAATTTGGGCATAAATATGAAGATTTGTTCTATGCACCGACAAACGCAACACCCTTAGCTCTGCAATTTTAAGCCGAGTTTGGCGAGCTCTGCGCAAGCGCGCTTGATTTTTTTTAACCATTTAACGCACCTTTACTTCTTCTTGGTTTCTTTAAGAATAATAACTTCGTCAAAATAGCGGACACCCTTACCTTTATATGGCTCAGGTTTTCGATATGCCCGAACATCTGCTGCCACCTGACCAACCAACTGTTTGTCAACTCCCTTAATAAGGATTTCAGTTTGCGAAGGTGTTTCACATTTAATACCAACAGGCATCTTATATGCCACAGGATGAGAAAACCCTAACATCAAATTTAACGTATCACCCTGCACCTGAGCACGGTACCCCGTACCATGCAAAACTAATTTACGCTCAAATCCTTGACTAACACCTGTCACCATATTAGCGAGAATTGCCCGTATCGTTCCAGACAAAGTATTAGCGCTTACAGACCCATCACTGGGGCTACACAACAACGATGTGCCTTCTTTCTCAATTTTGACCGCGGGATTAGCATCCATTTCAATAAGACCCAACGGCCCTTTAACGGAAATTTTTTCCCGTCCCAAAGTAACTTCTACTCCCGACGGTAAAATTATTGGATTTTTAGCAACGCGGGACATAATTTCCTCTCAGCTTAAGCAACAACACACAACACTTCGCCACCAACATTGGCAGCGCGGGCTTTGCGATCAGTCATTACTCCTTTAGGCGTTGACACAATTGCAACTCCCAAACCATTCATTACACGAGGAATATCGTTAACCCCTCTATAAATTCGCAAGCCAGGCTTTGAAACACGGTCAATACGCTCAATCACTGGATGACCTGCATAATATTTCAAGCCAATTTCAAGAATTGATTTTTTATCTTGCTCACGAACTGAATAGCCATCTATATACCCTTCTTCCTCTAATACTTTGACAATAGCTAATTTGAGTTTCGAAGACGGCATAACAACGGACACCTTATTTGCCATCTGGGCATTGCGGATACGTGTCAGCATATCACTGATCGGATCGCTCATACTCATAACTTTCCTCCCACCTACCAGCTGGCCTTAGTTACACCCGGGACTTCGCCGCGCATCACAAAATCGCGTAATTTACCGCGCCCCAAACCAAACTTACGAAAAACGCCACGCGGACGACCTGTTAACTGACAACGATTACGCAAACGAACCGGACTAGAGTTACGGGGTAAATTCTGTAATTTTAAGCGCGCATTATCACGCTCTTCCTCACTACGACTGTTATCATGAATCACCGCATCCAAGGCCGCTCGCTTAATCTTAAATTTTTCAACCATCTTACGGCGCTTAGCTTCTCGATTGATTAATGCAAGTTTCGCCATCTTTTCCTCAATTTCTAAACGGAAATTTAAACGCAACCAATAAAGCCTTTGCTTCTTCATCAGTTTTCGCAGTCGTTGTTACACTAATATTCATTCCACGCAACGCATCAATTTTATCGTATTCAATTTCCGGGAAAATAATTTGCTCTCTAATGCCCATATTATAATTACCACGCCCGTCAAAACCCTTACCTGAAATACCGCGAAAATCACGCACCCTGGGCAAAGCAATTGTTACCAAGCGGTCAATAAACTCATACATACGCAAACTACGCAGCGTCACCATACAACCAACAGGATAACCATCGCGAATTTTAAAACCAGCAATTGATTTACGCGCTTTAGTAATAACTGGCTTTTGTCCTGAAATTTTAGCCATATCATTTACGGCAAATTCAAGAATTTTTTTATCCGCCACCGCCTCACCAACACCCATATTCAAGGTTATTTTGGTAATACGAGGCACTTCCATAACCGATTTGTACCCAAATTTTTTTATTAGATCTTGCACTATATGATTTTTATAGTGATCTAGTAAACGCGCCATAATCCTTACGCCCCCAAAACTTCACCACTAGATTTAAAAATACGCACTTTCTTTTTGCCATCATCAATCCACTTAAATCCGACCCGATCTGCTTTTTTAGACAAAGGATTATAAATAGCAATATTTGAGACATGTATTGGCATATCTTTTTCTAAAAGGCCGCCAACAACTCCTTTAACCGGATTTGGCTTGGTATGCTTTTTAACACGATTGACCCCTTCTACCACAACATACCCAACCTTGACATAGCGAAGCACTATGCCTCGCTTACCCTTATCTTTACCGGCAATAACCACTACCTCATCGCCTTTACGAATTTTTTCCATGGCCGCTCCTTACAAAACTTCTGGCGCCAGCGATACGATTTTCATAAACCGCTCACTCCTCAACTCGCGTGTCACAGGCCCAAAAATACGCGTACCAATCGGCTCTAGTTTATTATTGAGAAGCACAGCCGCATTACCATCAAACTTAACCAGCGAACCATCTTGACGACGAACGCCCTTAGCTGTACGCACAACGACGGCACTATAAACATCACCTTTTTTGACACGGCCACGTGGAGCAGCATCCTTAACACTAACCTTGATAACATCTCCAATGCCAGCATACCGGCGCTTGGAACCGCCAAGCACTTTAATGCACATTACTGAACGCGCGCCGGTGTTATCCGCGACGTCTAAAATCGTTTGCATTTGAATCATTATTTAACTCTCCAACTTGTGCCGCACACTTTTTAGCAATTTGCGGCCAGTCTTGGATCCCGTGCTGAGAGAAGGCCTACCCCTTCTCAAAGGGAAAGTCTGAAAAGTAGATTTTATCTCTAATAATAAAAAATAGCAAGGCCTAAATCATAACGGCCTTTTCTACTAATCTGACTACAAACCAAGCTTTTGTTTTCGACAAAGGGCGACTCTCTTGAATTTCAACAAGATCGCCAATTTTTGCCATATTGGCATCATTGTGCGCATGATACTTACTAGAGCGCACAATGATTTTGTCATACATTGGATGTTTGACACGACGTTCGACCAGTACCGTTACTGTTTTTTCCATCTTGTCACTTACTACGCGCCCGATCAGCATGCGCTTAATCATTTTTTTTTCACTCATGACTTATTCCGCCTTTTCATGGATAAGAGTGCGAACACGCGCAATATCGCGGCGCACCTTAGCGAGCTGACTGTGATTATTTAGCTGCTGAGTCGCTGATTGCATACGCAGGTTAAATTGCATTTTGAGCAAATCAAGTAACTCTTTGTGCAACTCATCAATATTTTTTACCCTGAGTTCGCTAGCTTTCATATTTACCCTACCATGCGTGTGACGAAAGTCGTCGAAATAGGTAATTTGGCGGCCGCTAGCGCAAACGCCTCGCGCGCCAAAGCCTCGTCGACACCATCCATTTCATAAAGAACCTTACCGGGCTGGATTTCGGCAACATAATACTCAGGGTTACCTTTGCCGTTACCCATACGCACCTCTGCAGGTTTTTTTGAAATCGGCTTGTCTGGGAAAATGCGAATCCAGATACGACCACCACGCTTAATATGGCGCGTCATAGCACGACGCGCTGCCTCGATTTGGCGCGCCGTAAGACGACCACGTTCAGTGGCCTTAAGACCAAAATCTCCGAAACTGACTTTGACGCCACGCGTCGCTAAACCAGTATTACGCCCCTTCTGCTCCTTGCGATATTTTCTTCTAGTTGGCTGCAGCATCTTCGGTTCCCGCCTTTCTTACGCGCCTTGCCGGCAGTTTTGTCTCATCGTATGGTGAAACATCCTCTTTCTTTGTACCAGATTTCATTTTTATAGTTTGCGTCCGCGGTTTTGCATCGCCATCGCCTGGCAACTTCACAGCACGACGTGCTTTTCGCGCAGATTCTTCAGCTACCTCCGGCACCAACGCTGGACGTTCATTTCGGTCAAGTGTTTCACCTTTATAAACCCAAACCTTAACACCAATAATTCCGTATGTTGTCAGCGCTTCCGAAGTCGCATAATCAATATCTGCACGTAAAGTATGAAGTGGAACTCGGCCTTCGCGATACCACTCGCATCGAGCAATTTCCGCACCATTAAGACGCCCAGAACTCATAATCTTTATGCCCTGAGCGCCAAGACGCATGGCATTTTGCATTGCGCGCTTCATAGCCCGACGAAACATAATCCGCTTTTCGAGCTGCTGTGTAATCGAATCAGCAATCAATTGGGCACTAAGCTCTGGTTTGCGTATTTCTTCAATACTAATATGTACTGGTACGCCCATAATTTTTTGCAAAGCCGAACGAAGATTTTCAATCTCTTCGCCTTTTTTACCAATCACAACACCTGGACGCGCGGAGAAAATCGTTACACGAGCATTTTTTGCTGGACGTTCGATTAGAACTCGGCCAACAGAAGCGTGTTTTAGTTTTTCTTTAAGAAAATCACGAACCTGTACGTCCTGATTCAGCATGCTGGCAAACTCTTTACTATTTGCATACCAACGCGAAGACCAGTCATGCGTTGCCGCCAAGCGAAAACCAGTCGGGTGTATTTTTTGTCCCATTATTCTTCCTTTAGCTCCCAACGGTCAGGAAAATATGACAGGTCGGTTTACTGATCCGATTGCCACGCCCTTTAGCACGAGCGGTAAAACGCTTAAGAACCATACCTTTTTCAACATAAATTGATTTAATCTTCAGTTCATCAATATCAGCGCCGTCATTATGTTCAGCATTAGCAATCGCCGACTCTAAAACCTTTTTGATAATACCAGCACTTTTTTTCGAACTGAAAGTAAGAATATCCAGCGCCTTACTTACCGACAAACCACGAATCTGGTCAGCCACCAAACGTCCTTTTTGGTCGGACAAGCGGACGCCGCGCAAAATAGCACGAGTTTCCATATATATCCCCTACTTCTTCGCCTTTTTTCCGGCAGTATGACCCTTAAAAGTACGAGTCAAAGAGAACTCACCAAGTTTATGACCCACCATATTTTCCGTAACATAAACCGGGATATGTTGCTTGCCGTTATGAACAGCAATAGTCAGGCCTACGAAATCCGGCAAAATCGTTGACCGGCGTGACCACGTTTTAATCGGCCGCTTATCGCTGGTCGCACGCACAGCGTCGACCTTTTTGATCAAATGAGCATCGACAAACGGGCCTTTTTTGACAGAACGTCCCATAGTATTTTTACCTCTTAACGTTTGTGACGACGCTGCACGATCATCGAATTCGTACGCTTATTACTACGCGTACGATAACCCTTAGTTTTAACACCCCATGGACTTACCGGATCCCTACCAGCAGAAGTCCTTCCTTCCCCACCACCATGCGGGTGATCAATTGGATTCATCACCACACCACGAACGGTCGGGCGAATACCACGCCAGCGATTGGCGCCAGCCTTACCAACTGAGCGCAGACTATGCTCTTCGTTACCAACCTCACCTACTGTCGCACGGCATTCCACATGCACACGACGCACTTCTCCTGATCGTAAACGAAGTTGAGCATACACACCTTCGCGCGCCAATAACTGCACAGACGCTCCCGCAGAACGTGCCAGCTGGGCGCCTTTACCAGGAATCATTTCCACGCAATGAATCGTTGTGCCAACGGGAATATTACGAATAGGCAATGCATTGCCAGGTCTGATTGGAGCATCAACGCCACTCAGAATCTGACGACCAACAACCAACCCCTTAGCGGCAATTACATACCGCCGTTCTCCGTCCGCATAAAGTAGCAAAGCGATATTTGCTGTACGATTTGGGTCGTATTCTAAACGCTCAACTTTAGCAGGAATGCCATCTTTATTTCGCTTAAAATCAATAATCCGGTAATGTTGCTTATGCCCACCACCTTGGTGACGCGTCGTAATATGCCCATTATTGTTACGCCCCGCTTTCTTTGACTGTGATTCAAGCAAAGGCGCGTACCCTTTCCCCTTATGCAAACCTGGCGTAACAACCCTGACGACAGCGCGACGCCCTGGCGATGTCGGTTTAACCTTGACGAGCGCCATTATGCAGCCCCCCTTCGACAAAATTGATCTCTTGGCCAGGCATCAGATTAACATAAGCTTTTTTCCAACTTCTACGCACACCTGTGCCACGACCAAAACGCTTTTGCTTACCTTTTATATTGGCAATCTGCACTGATTTAACAACTACTTTAAACAGCAACTCAACCGCCGCCTTAACTTCAGGCTTACTTGCATCAGCAATAACGCGGAAAATTATTTGTCCATTCTTATCAGCAATATAAGTCGCCTTCTCAGAGATCTGGGGCGCTAGCAATACTTGCATCAAACGCTGTTGATTCATCCCCACATCTCCTCAAACTTGGCCACTGCCTTTTTAGTCACCAGCACTTTTGGAAAACGAATTAACGACACAGGATCCGCCTCATTGACACCCAGCACCAACACATTCGGCAAATTACGCGACGCCAAGTAAATGTTCTCATCAAGACTATCAGTTACAACCAACACTGGGCCATAACCCATATTCTTGATCTTTTGTGCAAAAACCTTGGTTTTTGGCGCATCAATAACAAAAGAATCGACTACTGACAAACGATCCTCACGCACCAGCCGAGAAAGAATTGATGCCATTCCAGCACGATACATTTTTTTATTTAATTTCTGACTAAAATTTTCATCCGGGGAATTCGGAAAAATTCGCCCACCGCCACGCCATAAAGGCGAAGAAGACATACCGGCGCGCGCGCGGCCAGTACCTTTTTGACGAAAAGGTTTGGTCGTGGTGTGCCTGACCTGACCACGATCCTTTTGTGCTCGATTGCCACTGCGCGCATTGGCCTGATAGGCCACAACCACTTGGTGCACCAGCGCTTCATTATATTCACGAGCAAACAGGTCATCGGAAGCCTGCATACGACCAGACTCCTGACCCAGATCATCAATCAACCTGAGCTCCATTTATGCCCCCGCTTTAACCGCAGGGCGCACGATCAGACTCGAGCCTTTTGAGCCGGGAACAGCACCCTTAACTAACAACAATTGGCGATCAACATCAATACGAATCACTTCAAGATTTTGTTGCGTTCGCTTGGCATCACCCATATGACCAGACATTTTTTTACCCGGGAAAACGCGCCCAGGATCTTGATTCATACCAATAGATCCAGGAGCATTATGCGATACCGAGTTACCATGAGAGGCGCGCTGAGAACCAAAATTATGACGCTTGATACCACCTTGAAAACCTTTACCGACTGAACGACCCGTCACATCAATTTTCTGTCCAACACTAAAAATATCGACGCTGACTTGGTCACCTGGCTTAAAGCGGTCAAGGTCATCAGTACCAACAACAAACTCCTTGAGCACATTACCCGCCTCAACTCCAGCCTTAGCAAAATGCCCTGCCAACGGTTTGCCTACTCGAGAAGGACGGCGCTTACCATACACTACTTGAATCGCGGCATAACCATCATTTTCAGGTGTTTTAACTTGGGCAATACGATTATTCGACACATCAAGCACTGTCACCGGAATGGACAAGCCATCATCGGTAAAAATACGCGTCATGCCGACCTTGCGCCCAACAAGGCCTAAACTCATGATTATTCTCCTCTTCCCGGCTGCGATTGGCCGGTAAGTACTACAAACATAAGGGAATTACCCCAACCGAAGGGGTGGAATTATAACTACAAATCCCACTCACTGCAATCTAATTTCAACATCCACCCCTGCAGGGAGATCAAGTTTCATCAATGCATCAACTGTTTTATCTGTCGGATCAATAATATCCATCAAACGCATGTGTGTACGAATTTCGAACTGATCACGCGAAGTTTTATTAACATGCGGCGAACGCAGAATATCAAAACGCTGGATCCTTGTCGGCAAAGGCACAGGCCCTCGAACAACAGCCCCTGTACGCTTAGCAGTTTCAACAATTTCTTGCGCCGACTGATCAATCAGTCGATAGTCAAAAGCCTTCAAACGCAGGCGAATTTTCTGGTTTTGCATATTTTTCCCAAAGAACGAAGGGGCGGTAGCACCAGCGACCGCCCCGATGACTGTTATTCGATAATCTTGGTCACTACGCCGGCGCCAACGGTACGACCGCCTTCGCGGATAGCAAAGCGCAAGCCTTCTTCCATGGCGATCGGCACGATCAGTTTCACCGTCATGGCAACGTTGTCGCCCGGCATCACCATTTCAGTACCCTCCGGCAGAGTGATGGCACCCGTAACATCCGTAGTCCGGAAGTAGAACTGCGGACGGTAGTTGTTGAAGAACGGGGTGTGACGACCACCTTCTTCTTTGGAGAGAACATAGACTTCGCCCGTGAAGTGTGTATGCGGGGTGATGGTACCCGGTTTGGCAAGCACTTGTCCGCGTTCAACTTCTTCTCGCTTGGTGCCACGCAGAAGAACGCCCACGTTATCGCCCGCCTGGCCTTGATCGAGCAGTTTGCGGAACATTTCGACACCGGTACAGGTGGTTTTCTGGGTGGGCTTGATGCCGACAATTTCGATTTCTTCGCCAACTTTGATGATGCCGCGTTCGACACGCCCGGTCACGACGGTGCCTCGTCCGGAAATGGAGAATACGTCTTCGATCGGGAGCAGGAAGGGTTTGTCGATGGTGCGTTCAGGTGCGGGGATGTAGCTGTCGAGTGCCGCAGCCAAGGCTAGAATGGCGCCTTCCCCGAGATCGCTGGTGTCGCCTTCTATGGCTTTCAGTGCGCTGCCTTTGATGATGGGGATGTCGTCGCCCGGGAATTCGTATTTGGAGAGTAGTTCGCGTACTTCCATTTCCACGAGTTCAAGAAGTTCGGCGTCATCGACCATGTCGCATTTGTTGAGAAAAACGATGATGCAGGGAACGCCGACTTGGCGGGCAAGCAGGATGTGTTCCCGCGTTTGCGGCATGGGGCCGTCCGCCGCAGAAACCACGAGGATGGCGCCGTCCATCTGGGCCGCGCCGGTGATCATGTTTTTGATGTAGTCGGCGTGCCCCGGGCAGTCAACGTGGGCGTAGTGACGATTTTCGGTTTCGTATTCAACGTGCGAGGTGTTGATGGTGATCCCGCGCGCCTTTTCTTCCGGCGCGTTGTCAATCTGATCGTAGCCCTTGGCCTCTCCTCCAAATTTCTTCGACAGAATCGTCGTGATCGCCGCCGTCAATGTCGTCTTACCATGATCCACGTGACCAATCGTCCCAACATTCACGTGCGGCTTCGTCCGCTCAAATTTCGCCTTTGCCATTTTTTATATCCTCAATAATCAAAGTTACTATTACTTCTTGTTGATCACAGCCTCGGCGACATTTTTTGGCGCCTCAACATAATGTTTGAATTCCATAGAGTATGTTGCCCGCCCTTGTGAAAGCGAGCGCACCGTCGTTGCATAACCAAACATCTCAGCCAAGGGGACTTCCGCTTTAATTACCTTAATACCGCCAGGCAGGTCTTCCATTCCTTGCACGATACCACGCCGCCCAGAAAGGTCACCCATAATATTACCCATATACTCTTCAGGCGTTTCCACTTCGACCGACATCATTGGCTCAAGCAAAGCTGGCTGAGCCTTTTTCATCCCCTCCTTAAAGGCCGCAGAAGCCGCCATACGGAAAGCATTTTCGTTTGAGTCAACATCATGATACGAGCCATCAAACAAGGTAAATTTAATATCAACAACAGGGAAACCCGCTAGCACACCGCTCTTAATCGCATCCTGCAAGCCTTTATCAACAGCAGGAATATATTCACGCGGCACTGTACCACCTTTGATGGCATCAACAAATTCGTAGCCTTTACCTGCTTCGTTCGGTTCCAGTTTGATCCAAACGTGACCATACTGCCCACGACCACCAGACTGCTTGACGAACTTGCCCTCTTGTTCAACTGCTTTCTTGATGCACTCACGATAAGCAACTTGTGGTGCCCCTACGTTCGCATCTACACCAAACTCACGCTTCATGCGATCAACGATAATCTCAAGATGCAATTCGCCCATGCCAGAAATAATAGTCTGCCCCGACTCTTCGTCACTACGCACACGAAACGACGGATCCTCTTGCGCCAAACGACCTAACGCAACTCCCATTTTTTCTTGATCAACTTTGGTCTTTGGCTCAACAGCAATATGAATTACTGGCTCAGGAAATTCCATGCGTTCGAGCGTAACTGGCGCAGTCGGTTCAGAAAGCGTGTCGCCCGTCGTTACCTCTTTCAAGCCGACACAGGCAGCAATGTCACCGGCCAAAACTTCCTTAACCTCTTCACGATTATTGGCATGCATCTGCAGTAAACGCCCGATACGCTCCTTGCGCCCCTTTACCGGATTAAGAATCGTATCACCCGACTTGAGCACCCCTGAGTAAACACGGATAAACGTCAACTGCCCTACATATGGGTCAGTCATCAACTTGAAAGCCAGCGCAGAAAATTGTGCATTATCATCCGCGTTGCGAGATACTAGCTGTCCATTCTCATCTTCACCTACCACGGGTGGAATATCGACCGGGGAAGGCAACAACTCAATAACCGCATCAAGCATCCGCTGCACACCTTTGTTCTTGAATGCTGTACCACATAGCATCGGCTGAATTTCGCAATTGATGGTGCGCGCACGAAGCCCTTGCAGGATTTCCGCTTCAGTCAAGTCGCCACTCTCGAGGTATTTATCCATCAAATCCTCAGAGGCCTCGGCCGCCGACTCGACCATCTTGCTGCGCCATTCTTCCGCCAAGCCTTGCAAATCGGCAGGAATATCACGGTGTTCGAACTTCATCCCCTGGGATGACTCATCCCAGATGATCGCTTTCATCTTAATTAGATCGACAACGCCAGCAAAAGAATCTTCTTTACCAATTGGAATAACGATAGGCACAGGGGTTGCCTTCAGACGTGAAATCATCTGCTCGACAACCTTAAAAAAGTCAGCCCCTTGCCGATCCATCTTATTGACAAAGGCCAAACGGGGCACTTTGTATTTATTAGCCTGTCGCCATACAGTTTCTGACTGAGGCTGCACACCACCCACCGCACAGTACACCATGCAAGCGCCATCAAGCACACGCATCGAACGCTCAACCTCGATCGTAAAGTCAACGTGACCCGGCGTATCAATGATATTGAACCGATGTTCAGGGTATTGCATATCCATACCCTTCCAGAAACAGGTCGTCGCGGCAGAGGTAATGGTGATACCCCGCTACTGTTCCTGCTCCATCCAATCCATGGTTGCCGCACCATCATGCACTTCGCCAAGTTTATGGTTTACGCCGGTGTAATAAAGAATTCGCTCGGTTGTCGTTGTTTTGCCGGCGTCAATATGCGCGCTGATACCAATATTACGATAGCGCTCAATAGGGGTTTTACGTGCCACGTTTAAGCCTTCATTGATAAAGAACGTTTACTGGCAGCCATATACCACCAGCTATTAGCTATAAAAATATTAAAAACGGAAGTGTGCAAATGCCTTGTTAGCATCCGCCATTCGATGCACTTCATCGCGCTTTTTCACCGCGCCACCACGGTTTTCTGCAGCCTCCAGCATTTCTGCCGCCAAGCGCTGATCCATGGATTTTTCGGAGCGTTTACGGGCAAACTCGCGCAACCAGCGCATAGCTAGCGCCATACGGCGACTTGGACGCACTTCCACCGGAACCTGATAGTTAGCACCACCAACGCGACGACTCTTGACTTCAACCAGCGGCTTAACGTTATTCATTGCCAAACCAAATACTTCAATAGGGTCTTTACCGGCTTTAGAAGCAATAATATCGAATGCACCATAAACGATACGCTCGGCGACCGACTTCTTGCCGCTTAGCATAATGGTATTGATGAACTTGGAAACTTCGACATTACCGAATTTTGGATCCGGCAGAATATCGCGTTTAGGAACTTCACGACGACGAGGCATATTGACCTTTCACTATAAATTCAGCTGAAGACCGGCGCAAAATTAATGTGACACCAGCCCCCACGGCTACCCAATAGAGCAGCTCTACTTACTAAACGGCGGTTACGCCGCTTTTGGACGTTTCGTTCCGTACTTAGAACGAGCCTGTTTACGATCCTTGACACCCTGGGTATCCAGGGAGCCACGAACCGTGTGATACCGGACACCCGGCAAATCTTTAACACGACCCCCGCGAATCAGAACCACAGAGTGTTCCTGAAGATTGTGCCCTTCGCCACCAATATATGAAATGACTTCAAAACTATTGGTCAGACGCACCTTGCACACCTTGCGCAAGGCTGAATTCGGTTTTTTCGGCGTCGTTGTATAAACACGCGTACACACGCCACGTTTTTGTGGACAACATTCCAACGCCGGTACTTTATTCTTGCTGATCACAGCCATCCGCGGCTTACGAACCAGTTGATTGATGGTTGGCATACCTTTTGATTCCTATCCAAACCGTAACGCCATGACACACAACTAAGCGTTACACAGCCCAACGCAGGGTAGAGCCCGCATTGACATACTAAAAACAGTGCATACAACACACGCTATGTTTGCACTATGAAAAAAGAAGCGCATTCTATGAGCTAAGCCTTACCAAGTCAACCAACGGAAGCATCTGCGACATCCAGTGGCGCCTCTTTTTCAGAAGATTCGGAAGTAACATGACTTTCGACGACATCACTCAATGACGACTCTGTTAAAGCCTGATTCTTGCGCATCCGATGGTAGGCAAGCCCAGTACCCGCAGGAATCAGGCGGCCAACGATGACATTCTCCTTGAGACCGCGTAATTCATCACGTTTACCCATAATTGCCGCTTCGGTCAGTACGCGTGTCGTCTCTTGGAACGATGCTGCGGAAATAAACGAGTCGGTCGATAGCGAAGCTTTAGTAATCCCCAGTAACACGGGTTCATAGGTTGCAGGCAGCTTACCTGGCGGTAGTGCGTCATTCTCGTCAAACAGATGCGCCTTCTCGACTTGTTCACCACGGATAAACTTAGTATCACCCGGATCGACAACCAGCGCACGGCGCAACATTTGCCGCACGATGACCTCGATATGTTTGTCATTGATCTTGACGCCCTGCAAACGATAAACGTCCTGCACCTCATCGGTAATGTAGACAGCAAGCGCCTCCGGCCCTTGCAAACGAAGGATGTCATGCGGATCAGGCGCGCCATCGACAATCATCTCACCCTTGTTGACGATTTGACCGTCGTGCACCATGACGTTCTTGTCCTTCGGAATCAGGTACTCGTGCGGCACACCCTCAAAATCGGTGATGATCAGACGCTGCTTACCTTTCGTATCCTTACCGAAGGAAACTGTCCCGGTATTCTCCGCCAGAATGCCAGCATCCTTAGGGGTACGCGCTTCGAACAGCTCAGCAACACGTGGCAAACCGCCCGTAATATCACGGGTTTTGGCCGATTCCTGTGGCAGACGCGCCATCACATCGCCCACTGAAATCTGTTGCCCGTCGGCTACCGTAATGATTGCACCAACTTGGAATGTGATTGTGACCGGCTGCTCGCTGCCATGCATACGGACTTCTTCACCTTGGGCATCAAACAGCTTGACCTGTGGCCGCAGCCCTTTACTTTGGCCTTTACCTCCACTCTTAGAATCAATGACTACAAGCGTCGAAAGCCCTGTGACCTCATCGATCTGCTTGGCAACCGTCACCCCTTCCTCGACATTCTCAAAGCGAACCTGTCCGGCGTACTCGGCAATAATTGGGCGCGTATGCGGATCCCAGGTCGCCAGCTTGGTTCCTGCTTTGATCTGCTGACCATCGGTTACCTGCAAGGTGGAACCATAGGGCACTTTATGTCGCTCGCGCTCGCGCCCATTGTCATCAGTAATCGCGACTTCACCGGAACGGGTAATGACGATTTTTTCGTTCTTATCACTGGTCACATAGCGCATCGAAGCCATGAAACGCACGATACCAGCACTCTTGGATTCGACCTGGCTAGCTGCGGCTGCACGCGATGCTGCACCGCCCACATGGAACGTCCGCATGGTCAACTGTGTTCCCGGTTCGCCAATCGACTGCGCGGCAATGACGCCCACTGATTCACCCACATTGACCAACGTACCGCGTCCAAGAACGCGACCATAACACTTGGCACACAAGCCATAGCGCGTATCACAGGTCAGCGGTGTCCGCACCTTGATTTCATCAATCCCCAACTTACCGATCAGTTCGCACAAGTCCTCAGTAATCAGCGTGCCCGCCTCGATCACGGTTTCACCGGTTTCCGGATGGGCAATATCATGCAAGGTCACACGGCCAAGGACCCGGTCACCCAGCGACTCGACCACCTCCCCGCCTTCGAGCAAGGCACGCATGGTCACGCCCCTTTCGGTACCACAGTCTTCTTCCGTCACCACCAGGTCCTGGGTGACATCCACCAGACGGCGGGTCAAATAACCCGAATTGGCGGTCTTTAGCGCCGTATCGGCCAGACCTTTACGGGCGCCGTGCGTCGAAATGAAGTATTGAAGTACGTTCAGCCCTTCACGGAAGTTGGTCGTAATCGGCGTTTCGATGATGGAGCCGTCCGGTTTGGCCATCAGACCGCGCATCCCGGCCAACTGGCGGATTTGTGCCGCCGAACCGCGTGCACCGGAATCCGCCATCATGTAAATCGAGTTGAAGGACTCTTGCTTGACCTTTTTGCCCTGATAATCGACGACCTCTTCACTGCCCAGCTGCTCCATCATCACCTTGGCAACACGATCCCCGGTTTGCCCCCAGATGTCGACCACCTTGTTGTAGCGCTCTCCATCAGTGACCAAACCGTTGGTGTACTGCCCTTCGATCTCCTTTACCTCCTTCTCGGCCGCTGCAATGATTTCGTATTTTTGGGGTGGTACGAGCATGTCGTCCGAGCAGATCGAAATTCCGGCATGGGTCGCCAAACGATACCCGTTTTGCATCAGTTTGTCGGCAAAAACTACCGTCTCTTTGAGGCCGCAGCGCCGAAAAGCAGCATTGATCAGTTTCGAGATTTCTTTCTTTTTAAGCGGCTTGTCGATCACACTGAACGGCAAGCCTTTGGGCAGAATCTCCGAGAGCAAGGCACGCCCAGCCGTCGTCTGGTAACGGGTCAGCTTTTCCTGCCAATTACCATCGGCATCTTTCTCATACTCTTTGATGCGCACCGAAATCTTTGCATGCAAATCCAGTACACCCGTTTGAAGCGCACGCGATACTTCGGCGAGGTCGACAAAAGCCATTCCTTCGCCGTTGGCGTTGATACGTTCGCGCGTGGCGTAGTACAAGCCCAACACGATATCCTGCGAAGGTACGATGATCGGGTCGCCGTTCGCGGGCGACAACACGTTGTTTGAAGCCAGCATCAGCGTCCGGGCTTCCATCTGTGCCTCAAGGGAAAGTGGCACGTGTACAGCCATTTGGTCGCCATCAAAGTCAGCGTTAAACGCCGCACAAACTAATGGATGCAACTGAATGGCCTTGCCTTCGATCAAGGTAGGCTCAAACGCCTGAATTCCCAGGCGGTGCAGCGTCGGCGCGCGGTTGAGCAGAATCGGGTGCTCACGGATCACTTCTTCAAGAATGTCCCAAACGATTGGCTCCTGCATGTCAACCATTTTTCTCGCCTGTTTGATCGTCGTCGCCAGCCCCATCAATTCAAGCTTGTTGAAGATAAATGGTTTAAACAGCTCGAGTGCCATCAATTTGGGCAGGCCACACTGGTGCAGTTTGAGCTGCGGGCCAACGACGATCACCGAACGGCCAGAATAATCAACGCGTTTACCAAGCAGATTCTGGCGGAAACGCCCGCCTTTACCCTTGATCATATCCGCCAGCGATTTTAGCGGCCGTTTGTTGGCACCCGTCATGGCTTTACCGCGCCGCCCGTTATCAAGCAGCGAATCAACGGCCTCCTGCAGCATGCGCTTTTCGTTGCGCACGATGATCTCCGGCGCTTTCAGTTCAAGCAGCCGCTTCAGGCGGTTATTGCGGTTGATGACACGACGGTAGAGATCATTGAGATCGGAGGTTGCGAAGCGGCCGCCATCAAGCGGCACGAGCGGACGCAGATCCGGCGGCAGCACCGGCAACACTTCAAGGATCATCCATTCGGGCTTGATCCCGGATTTCTTGAATCCTTCAAGAACTTTCAGGCGCTTGGAAAATTTTTTGCTCTTGGTTTCCGACGATGTTGTTTCCAGTTCGGCGCGCAAGCGTTCTATTTCACCGGAAAGATCGATCGAGCACAACAACTCACGGATGCCTTCGGCGCCCATCATGGCTTGAAACTCATCGCCATATTCTTCCATCATTTCGAGGTACTGCTCTTCAGTCAGCAGTTGCCCACGCTGCAAATTGGGCACCAGCCCCGGGTCGCAAACGACAAAGGCCTCGAAATACAGTACGCGCTCGATATCGCGCAGGGTCATATCCAGCACCATGCCAAGCCGCGAAGGCAGGCTCTTGAGGAACCAGATATGCGCAACGGGCGATGCCAGCTCGATATGCGCCATACGCTCCCGGCGCACTTTAGACAGCGTCACCTCGACGCCACATTTCTCACAAATGACGCCGCGATGTTTTAAGCGCTTGTACTTGCCGCACAAACATTCGTAATCCTTGGTTGGACCAAAAATCTTGGAACAAAACAGGCCATCGCGCTCCGGCTTGAACGTCCGGTAATTGATGGTTTCCGGCTTCTTGACTTCGCCGTAAGACCAGGAACGAATCTTTTCCGGCGAAGCCAGGCCAATGGTAATTGCGTCGAACTGTTCTTCCTGTGTAACCTGTTTGAATAAATCAAGCAGTGCTTTCATTTTTTCCCAAACCTCCGGTTTTGAGTGAAATACGAAATCTGAAAAAGGGAACGTGGTCGGTTTATTCCCACAATTTACGATTCACTCAATCAATAGCGATCCAGATCAATGTCGATTGCCAGCGAGCGGATTTCCTTGACCAGTACATTAAACGATTCCGGCATGCCGGCATCGATCTTGTGGTCGCCTTTGACAATGTTTTCATAGACTTTGGTGCGCCCGTTAACATCGTCCGACTTGACAGTCAGCATTTCTTGCAGGACGTACGAGGCGCCATAAGCTTCGAGCGCCCACACTTCCATCTCGCCGAAACGCTGACCGCCGAATTGGGCTTTGCCGCCCAACGGCTGCTGCGTCACCAAGGAATATGGCCCGGTCGAGCGCGCATGCATCTTGTCATCGACAAGGTGGTGAAGCTTGAGAACGTGCATATAGCCTACAGTTACCGGACGATCGAACTGCTCGCCCGTGCGCCCGTCGAACAACGTCATTTGACCAGATTCCGGCATACCGGCGAGACGCAGCATTTCCTTGATCTCTTTCTCGTGAGCGCCGTCAAACACCGGGGTTGCGAACGGCACCCCCGCTTCCAGGTTGCCGGCCATTTCGACAATCTCGTCATCACTCAACTGCGTCAGATCTTCTGGTTTGCCGTTAGTGTTATACACCTTGTCGAGGAATTCACGGAGTTCTTTGGCGCTCGCCTGACGGCGCAGCATTTCGCCAATCCGGAACCCCAATCCTTTGGCGGCCAGCCCTAAATGCACCTCCAGAACCTGGCCGATGTTCATCCGCGAAGGAACCCCCAGCGGATTGAGCACCACATCGACCGGGCGGCCATCGGCCATATAGGGCATATCCTCGACCGGCACGATATGCGAAACGACGCCTTTATTGCCATGGCGTCCAGCCATCTTGTCACCGGCCTGCAAACGGCGTTTGACAGCCACATACACTTTGACCATTTTTTGCACGCCCGGCGGCAGTTCGTCGCCCTGCGTCAGCTTCTTGCGTTTTTCCTCAAAGGCGATATCGAAGTCCTTGCGTGTCTGTTCCAGACCATCGCGCAAAGACTCAAGCTGCTGCGCGACATCTTCATCCACCATGCGGATATCAAACCAATGATGCATGTCGATGCCATCAAGATACTCTTTAGTAATGAGCGTTCCTTTAGCCAAACGCTTCGGGCCGCCATTGGCTGCCTTACCGATGAGCAAGCGCTCGACACGCGCAAAGGCATCGCGTTCGACGATACGCAACTGGTCGGCCAGATCAAGCTTGTAGCCGCGCAGATGATCATCGATGATCGATTGCGCACGCTTGTCGCGCTCGATGCCTTCTCGAGTGAAAACCTGTACGTCGATGACTGTGCCGGAAATACCGGACGGTACCCGCAGCGAGGTATCTTTTACATCCGAGGCCTTTTCGCCGAAAATTGCGCGCAGTAGTTTTTCTTCCGGCGTCAACTGCGTTTCGCCCTTGGGCGTCACCTTGCCAACCAGAACATCGCCCGCGTTAACCTCGGCGCCGATATAGACAATCCCGGAATCGTCCAGGCGGGACAGCTGCGCCTCGCCCAGAGAGGCGATATCGCGGGTAATTTCTTCAGGTCCGAGCTTGGTATCGCGGGAAACGACGGTCAGCTCTTCGATATGAATCGACGTAAAGCGATCTTCCGCCACGACGCGCTCGGAAATCAGGATCGAATCCTCAGAGTTGTAGCCGTTCCAGGGCATGAAGGCAATCAGCATGTTCTGGCCAAGCGCCAGTTCGCCTTTGTCGGTCGACGCGCCGTCGGCCACGACGTCGCCCTGCGTAATTACATCACCCACGCGCACCAGCGGTCGTTGGTTGATGTTGGTATTCTGGTTTGAACGTGTGTATTTGACGAGGTTATAAATATCGACGCCGACTTCGCCCGGCACCGTTTCCTCATCATTAACACGCACAACAATCCGTGAGGCATCGACATAATCGACCTGGCCGCCGCGCAAAGCTTGCACGGCCGTACCGGAGTCAACGGCGACGGTACGTTCAATACCCGTACCGACCACCGGTTTTTCCGGGCGCAGACATGGTACCGCCTGACGCTGCATGTTGGCGCCCATCAAGGCGCGGTTCGCATCGTCATGTTCAAGAAAAGGAATCAACGACGCCGCCACAGAAACGATTTGTTCCGGCGCAACGTCCATATAGTTTACGCGCGAAGGTTCGGCCAGGATGGTTTCGTCCTTCTCACGACAGGTGACGAGTTCATCCACCAGACGGCCTTCCGCATCCAGCGCAGCGTTGGCCTGGGCAACGATAAAATTGCCCTCCTCGATCGCCGACAGGTACTCAATCTGGTCAGTCACCTTGCCATCAACCACCTTGCGATAGGCTGTTTCCAGAAAACCGTAGGCGTTGGTGCGCGCATAGAGTGCCAGGGAATTGATAAGGCCAATGTTCGGCCCTTCCGGTGTTTCAATCGGACAAACGCGACCATAATGTGTCGGGTGTACGTCACGCACCTCGAAACCTGCCCGTTCCCGGGTCAGGCCGCCTGGACCCAGCGCTGAAATCCGGCGTTTGTGCGTAATTTCGGACAGCGGATTGGTCTGATCCATAAACTGAGAAAGCTGGCTCGACCCAAAAAATTCGCGCACGGCTGCGCTGATCGGCTTGGCATTGATCAGATCATGTGGCATCAGGTTATCCGACTCGGCCTGCGATAAACGCTCTTTCACCGCGCGCTCGACGCGAACCAAGCCAGCGCGGAACTGGTTTTCGGCCAGTTCACCAACCGAACGCACGCGGCGATTGCCCAAATGATCAATATCGTCGATCTCGCCGCGACCATTACGCAGTTCGACCAGGATCTTGATGACTTCGACAATATCGCGCGGCGACAACGTCAGCTGTTCGCTCACCCCCCCAACCACGCCCAGTGATTTGAGCTGCGTCAGCAATGAGGTCGCTTCTTCCAACGTCAGGTTTTCGGCAACGGCGCGCATGCCATAAACCAGCTCACCCAGCCACTGTTCGACGGCCTCTGTTGATCCGCCTGCCACATCGACAATCGCCTGCACCACGGCATCGTGTTTAGCCGGGACACTCTTGACCATCACTTTGTATTCAATGACATCCTGGCGCCCAACGCGGCGGTTGAATTTCATGCGCCCTACACTAGACAAGTCATAGCGCTCGTCGGAATAGAACAAGCCATTGAACAGATTTTCAACAGCATCCTCAGTGGGCGGCTCACCCGGACGCATCATGCGATAGATAGCAACGCGCGCCGCCTGTTTCGATGAAATCTCGTCTGAACGCAGTGTCTGCGAGATAAAGGCGCCGCGGTCGAGATCATTGATGTACAGGGTCTGCAACTGGTCGACACCCGCATCGATCAGCGTAGCAAGCAGTGTCTCCGTAATCTCATCGTTTGCATTGGCGAGAATTTCGCCGGTTTCTCGGTCGATGACATTCTGCGCAACGACACGGCCGATAATGAAATCTTCCGGCACGGCAATCTGGTGGATATTGGCGGCATCAAGCTCGCGAATATGCTTGGCGGTAATACGCTTATCCTTGGCGACAATAGTTTTACCCGATTTGTCGTTGAAATCGAAACGCGCCACTTCACCACGC
>ERZ772827.531-NODE-531-length-20841-cov-3.838497_pt1 | contig 20841 bp, 18 predicted proteins | sample MGYA00580850_ERZ772827 | MGnify/ENA primary metagenome ERZ772827 (study PRJEB29015, sample SAMEA2737950) | human oral metagenome | biome: human oral; feature: human-associated habitat; material: dental | place: China | collected 2145 ...
GCTATATAATAAACTCCTTAACCTGTTAAAAGTTAAGGAGTTTATTTTTTTTATATCTTTAAAATTATTTAAATTCTGTTAAAATTCTATAGGGGTGGGTATTTTTCTAATAAACATTTGCTTCATTAGTTTTTTTTTTTGTAATTTTGCTCCGCTTGAAAGAGTAATTCTTGAGGAGCAATAATTTTTTTTTCATCATTTGTGTTTTTGGGCTCATATTGTAAAATATGAGCCATTTTTATTGTTCAGACTCGTATCTAATAAAGAGTTCGAGGAAGTAAGAATAGGTGATGACACCTTCCTGCTGGTTGGTTTTTAGGAATATATCATTGGCTTTTCGAAAAAAGTTCTCAGCTTTTCCCTCATATTTAGCATTAAATTCAAGTTCATACGCCCGATCTCTTTTCATTGCAGGAGAATAGCTTTCCAATACACTTTCTACAAAATCAGTATGTTTATCATACAGTGTTTTCAGAAGGCTTTTCAGTATAAAATAATAAGTGCTGTAACGAAGACTGGCTGATTTTGCCTCTTTTCCTGTAAGAAATGCGATAAAGTGTGCTTCCTGTTCCCTTGCATAGCCTCTTTGGTGAGCCATTTCGTGCGCAATGGTAAAGGGGATATAGGTATCGGGTTGGGTAGAGCAGATTTGTGCCTCTCCACTAAAAGGATTATAATACCCGAGAATACCCGCATAGTTCATTATGGGAGAGAACAGACTGTTTTTAATACTCTGTGATTGGATCGCTTTCTTATCTATAAGATTCTTGGGGAGACTCTTTTGCAACTCTATTATTTCTAATTTTAATGCATTTATATCTTCTATAATGAAGACACCTTGTGCATTTTCTTTTGTCCTCTCTCTTTCTTTTTTGCAGAGTTCGAGATATTTTAAGCTAAGTTGTTTTAGCTCTTCGGTTGTGATTTGTTTTTCTGGGAGTTTATTGATTATCGGTTCTTGAAAGTAAAGCATACCCCAGAATATTTGGTAGATAAAATAGAAAATATTTAAGGTAATGAGAAGTTTTAATAATGATTTCTTCCTCTTCTTAGGCTTTGATAAACCGCTCATCAGTATTAAAATATAAATTCCTAATAAGATGTAGGCTGTATCTCCAAATGAGAAAGGGAATAATGAAAATATTTTGGTGTGTATTTCTTTTTGAGCTTCAAAAAGGAGTTCAAAAAAGTATATAGCAGAACTGATTTTAGACAATGTGTAAAACAATGCAATCTGCACTAATAGAGCTATGCTCCAAAACCTTTTTTTATGTATTGGCATCTCTTTACTTTTGCGCAAATATAGGGTTCTTCATCTTTGTTTTCTCCTCGTTTTTGTACATTTGCTCGCAAAATTATAGTGGAATTTTATGGATATTAAGCAACGAATAGAGCAGCTAGCCGAGGAACTTCATCAGCATAATTACAACTATTATATTTTGGATGAGCCTACGATTTCCGACTTTGAATTTGATTCCAAGTTGAAGGAATTACAAGAGCTTGAGCAGCAATATCCTGAATTTTCAACACCCAATTCGCCCACACAGAGGGTAGGAGGGGGCATTACTCGCAATTTTCCTACAGTCCAGCACCAGTATAGGATGTATTCTCTGGATAATTCATACGATTTTGATGACCTTAAAAACTGGAAGAATCGCCTTGAAAAAGCGATAGATGAGCCCATTACATTTGTAGCAGAGCTGAAATACGATGGTGCCTCTATCTCCATTACCTATGAAAATGGAAAACTCACCCAAGCCGTTACCAGAGGAGATGGTATTCAGGGAGATGAGATTACAGCAAATGTTCGCACCATATCCGATGTTCCTCTTGTATTAAGGGGTGATTTCCCTCAAAAATTCCATATTCGAGGAGAGATTTATCTTACAAAAAAGAACTTTGAAAAGCTCAATGAAAGCCGGCGAGAAGAAGGTTTGGACTTGTTTATGAACCCGAGAAATACTGCCAGTGGAAGTCTTAAAATACAAGATTCTGCAGAGGTTCGCAGGCGCAATCTCTCAGCTGTACTCTATCAGTATATCGCAGAAGACTTTCCTGCAAAGACTCACTGGGAGCTTCTGGCAAAGGCTAAGGAATGGGGTTTTAAAGTTTCAGAAGATCAGGCAAAGCTCTGTAGAAATTTAGATGAAATAAAGGAGTTTATCAATTATTGGGATAAAGAAAGGCATCATCTCCCTTTTGAAATAGATGGTATTGTCATTAAGGTTAATTCTCTCAGGCAGCAGCAGTTGCTCGGTTATACGGCAAAATCTCCCCGCTGGGCTATGGCGTATAAATTCAAAGCCGAAAAGGTAGAAACTGAGCTCCTCAGTGTAGATTACCAAGTGGGGCGTACGGGTGCCATAACCCCTGTGGCAAATCTAAAACCCGTTCTACTGGCTGGGACTATCGTGAAACGAGCCTCTTTGCACAATGAGGATATTATCAAGAAACTGGATTTGCATAATGATGACTTTGTCTATGTAGAGAAAGGTGGGGAGATTATCCCCAAAATAGTGGGGGTAAATACAGAAAAGCGAAGCCTCCTCCAGCAGCCATTGAGCTATATAAAAAACTGTCCAGAGTGCGGTACACCTCTTATTAAGATACCCACCCAAGCAGTACACTTCTGCCCAAACGAAATGCACTGCCCACCGCAGGTCATCGGAAAAATGATACATTTCGTCTCTCGAAAAGCACTCAATATTGAGAATCTCGGCGAAGAAACCATAGAGCTCCTCTACCGTCATCAGCTGGTAGAGAACCCTGCCGATTTCTACACCCTTACCAAAGAGCAACTGCTCCCACTCGAGAGAATGGCAGAGAAATCCGCACAAAACATCATAGATGCAATACAAAAATCTAAGGAAATTCCCTTCGAGAAAGTTCTCTTTGGGCTTGGTATAAAGCATATCGGGGAGACCGTAGCCAAAAAACTCGTAAAAACTTTCCCCAATATAGATGCACTGAGAACCGCTTCTTTTGATGAACTCATACAGGTAGAAGATGTAGGCGATAAAATTGCCGAAAGTCTGATACGCTTCTTTAAAAACGCTGAAAATCTCCTACTCGTAGAGCGACTAAAGTCCTATGGCGTGCAGATGGAGAAGCAAGAGAGCACCACTGAAACTCTTAGCAATGTCCTCAAGGGTAAAACTTTTCTTTTTACGGGAAAGCTCAGTCTATTTACCCGCGAGCAAGCCGAAGATATGGTAGAAAAGCACGGCGGAAAGAATATCTCTGCAGTGTCTAAAAATCTCAACTATCTTGTAGTAGGAGAGAAGGCCGGTAGCAAACTCAAAAAAGCCCAAGCTATAGGGACTATTAGAATTTTAGATGAGCAGGAATTCCTCAATTTAATTTCCCAATAGCGTAGGGAGCACTTACCTATAAATAATCACCTAATAACTTTTGCTTATTACTTAAAGACTGCTACTTATTGTATTTAGCAGAGTAGCGAAAGTCATTACTTCTCCTGAGAAACTAGTCTCTATTGTATCTTTTAGGTGCAAGAGCTCAGAGTTTAGGAAATCATCCCTATCGGAAGAAGTATTGAAGAATAAGAGGAGATTGTAGTTTTTGCCTTCGTTTATCATTTCAGAATATATTTCGGAGAAGATATGTTGATGAACGCTTTTAAACCCTTGAATAGACTGGGGAAGTTGCTGGTTAAAGTATTCTTCCCAGTTTTTAATTACAGCTTCTGGGCAGTGGAAGGTAAGGCTAAGTATACTCATAAATTCGTATTTGTTCTCGTGCAAAAATAGAGCTTTCAGTAAAAATTGATAAGAGGAAAACGATTATCTTTGCCCCAATTTTTATGAAAAACACACAGAAAAATGCAGCGATGGGCTTTATTTTCATCACGCTGCTAATTGATATTACAGGCTGGGGCATCATCATCCCCGTAGTACCAAAATTAATAGAAGAACTCATCAATGGAGATATAAGCCAAGCCGCTAAATATGGCGGATGGCTTAGTTTTGCTTATGCTTTTGTACAGTTTGTTTTCTCGCCTATTGTGGGGAATCTCAGTGACAAATATGGTAGGCGACCGATTATCTTGCTTTCGCTTTTTGGCTTTGCGGTAGATTATATCTTCCTTGCCCTCTCGCTCAATATCTGGTGGCTCTTCATTGGGCGGATTATCGCAGGGGTTACGGGGGCGAGTATTACTACTGCCAGCGCTTATATCGCTGATATTTCTAATGATGAAAATAGGCCGAAGAATTTTGGGATGATAGGTGCGGCATTTGGTTTGGGCTTTATCATTGGTCCCGTGCTCGGAGGTTTGCTCGGGGCGTATGGCTCGCGGGTGCCGTTCTATGCTGCTGCGGTTTTGTGCTTTTTAAACTTCCTTTATGGGTATTTCGTGCTCCCTGAAAGTCTTCCGAAAGAAAAACGCCGCCCATTCGAGTGGAAGAGAGCTAATCCTGTCGGTTCGTTGCATTTTCTCACCAAATATCCTACGCTTTCTCGGCTTGTTGTTGCACTAATTCTTATACAAATCGCCCTCCACGCTGTGCAGAGCAATTGGAGCTATTTCGTGATGTATCAATTCGGATGGACGGAGAAAATGGTCGGGCTTTCGCTCGGTTTCATCGGGCTGCTGGTTGGTTTGGTGCAGGGGGTACTTATCAGATGGAGTACAAGGCGGATTGGTGAGCGAAACAATATTCTCTACGGGCTAATGATGTATGCCATAGGTATGCTCCTCTTCTCTTTTGCCTCTCAGGGATGGATGATGTTTGCCTTTCTTATTCCTTACTGCTTGGGTGGGGTTAGCGGGCCGTCATTGCAGTCCCGAATTACGAAAAATGTACCTTCCGATGAGCAGGGTGCACTCCAAGGAGCCCTCACATCGCTGATGAGCGCCACCTCTATCATTGGTCCACCCTTAATGACCAACCTCTTCTATTATTTCACCCACGAAAATGCACCATTTGTTTTCCCAGGAGCACCATTTTTCCTTGCTTTTCTCCTTTTTATCATCGGTATCCTTCTCGTAAGGCATAGTTTCAAGCGATAGCCCACCTTGCAGGTGATGCACAGCTTCCAGCTGAGGGACTTATCCTTTTAGCGTGGAGAAGGAGTTTTTTCTAATCTTTTCCTCTTTTATTTTATGAGTTCATTATGGGGAGCACTTAGAAATAATTGCCCCACCGGCTACGGTGTGGAGGAAAATTCGCGTGAATCTTGTCAATATTTTTCTCATCGGAGGAAAATTCGCGTGAATCTTGTCAATATTTTTTTCATCGGAGGAAAATTCGCGTGAATCTTGTCAATATTTTTCTCATCGGAGGAAAATTCGCGTGAATCTTGTCAATATTTTTCTCATCGGAGGAAAATTCGCGTGAATCTTGTCAATATTTTTCTCATCGGAGGAAAATTCGCGTGAATCTTGTCAATATTTTTCTCATCGGAGGAAAATTCGCGTGAATCTTGCCAATATTTTTCTCATTGGAGGAAAATTCGAGCGTTTCTAGTTTCATCCAAGCCCACTACGTGGGGAGCACTTAGAAATAATTGCCTGCTATGCTGTGGCTAATCGTCTGCCACGCGAGTGGTTGCCTCCCCTGCTAGGAGGGTACTCTTCACGCGAGTGGTTGCTTCGCTAGCTAGGTGGGGGGAGGGGGGATGTTGAGGTTATTTTATTGGCTAGGGTATGCTATGGTGCAAAATAGTATATTTGCGGTCGCGAGAAAGTTGGCCTGTTGATTCTCCACTTTGGAGGGTAGGAAAGTCCGGACTCCACAGGGAAGCATAGCGGATAACATCCGTCCGCCGCGAGGCGAGGACAAGTGCAACAGAAAGAATGTACAGTACGGCTGTAGTGAAATCAGGTAAACTCTATGCGGAGCAATGATAAGTATATCGGTTCTTTTGGCTTAGCCAGAATAGGAGTGCCCGCTCCGAATGCCGAGGGGTAATCAGCTCAAGCTATGCAGCAATGTATGGCGTAGATAAATAACAGGCATCTCGGTTTCGAGGTACAGAATCCGGCTTATAGACTTTCTCGCGTTTTTATTTTCAATTTTTCTCAAAAAATCAGCTTAATATTATACATTCCGCAAATTTGTTTATATTTGTGCATCATCAAAAATTAAGAAAATGGCAGAATATAAATTATTACTCCCCTCTATGGGCGAGGGCGTTATGGAAGCAACAGTAATTACTTGGCTCGTGAATGAGGGCGATAGGGTAAATGAAGATGATAGCGTAGTGGAAATCGCAACCGATAAGGTGGATTCTGATGTGCCCACTCCTGTGTCTGGGAAATTGGTAAAAATCCTAAAAAATAAAGACGAAATAGCAAAAGTAGGAGAGCCTATTGCCATTTTAGAAATTGAAGGAGAGGGTACAGCGGATGCAGAAGCCGTAGAAGTACCTCAGAAAGAAGAACCAGCGCCAGCCGTAGAGGTAGTTGCTGCATTGGAAGAGCCGCTTAAAGCAGTTGCGAGTGGGGAATCAGGGCAGTTTTTATCGCCATTGGTGAAGTCCATCATCCAGCAGGAAAAAATTACAGAAGCAGAGCTTTCCAGCATAAAAGGTACAGGTCTGGAAGGTAGAATTACCAAAGATGATATCCTCACCTTTGTGAAAAATAGAGGTTCTCAGCCTGCCAAAGCAGAGGTAGCTCGTACGGAAACAAAAGAAACGCCTAAGGAGGAGGCTAAACCTCAAACTCAGACGGTACAAACACTCCCTACAAGCGCAGGGGATGAAATTATCCCAATGGATAGGATGAGGAAAATCATCGCTGAGAATATGGTGAAGTCTAAGCAGATTTCTCCGCATGTAACTTCATTTATTGAAACCGATGTAACCAATGTCGTAAAATGGAGGAACAAGAATAAATCGCTGTTTGAAAAGCGCGAGGGCGAGAAACTCACCTTTATGCCGATATTCGTGAGAGCAGTGGTGAGGGCTATCCAAGATTACCCGATGATTAATATCTCTGTAAATGGAGACCAGATTCTTAAAAAGAAAAATATCAATATAGGTATGGCTACGGCGCTGCCAGACGGTAACCTCATCGTACCTGTAATTAAAAATGCAGACCAGCTCTCGCTCTCTGGGCTTGCAAAAGCGATTAACGACCTTGCACACAGAGCGAGGAATAAGAAATTAAAACCGGAGGACACACAAGGCGCTACTTATACTATCTCCAATGTAGGGAGCTTCGGGAATCTGATGGGGACGCCTATCATCCCTCAGCCACAGGTTGCTATTTTAGCAGTAGGGGCTATTGTGAAGAAGCCCGCAGTCCTTGAAACCAAAGATGGAGATGTAATTGCCATTAGAAACTTGATGTTTATGTCTCATTCCTATGACCACAGGGTGGTAGATGGCTCTTTGGGCGGATTATTCCTGAAAAGGGTAAATGATTACCTTGAAAGCTGGGATTTAGATACAGAAGTTTAATCAATCATACCAATAATGTTAAGAGCAGGATTAGTAGGAGCGGGGCATTTAGGGAAAATTCACCTGAAATTACTCCATCAATCGGAAAAATATGAACTTGTAGGCTTTCACGATAAAGATGTGGAGAGCGGGAAGCACCTTGAAGCTGAGTTTGGTTATACATTCTTTGAAGATTTTGATGAATTGCTCTCTCAGGTGGAGGTAATAGACATCGTTACCCCAACTATTTATCATTATGATTATGCCCAAAAAGCGATAGACAGAGGTATTCATTTCTTTATAGAAAAGCCCGTTACCCAGACCTTAGAGCAGGCAGAGAGCATAATGAAATCCAGCTCCGAGAAAGGAATTAAGGCGCAAGTAGGTCATGTGGAGCGGTACAATCCTGCATTTATTGCGACTAAGGGCTATATCCACCATCCGATGTTTATAGAAATCCACCGTTTGGCGGAGTTTAACCCTCGTGGAACTGATGTTTCGGTGGTATTAGACCTGATGATTCACGATTTGGATATCCTCCTTAGCATTGTAAAATCTGAGATAAAAGAAATACACGCCAGCGGAGTATGTGTGGTGAGCAAAACGCCGGATATTGCCAATGCACGGATAGAATTTGAAAACGGCTGTGTAGCGAATCTTACGACTTCCAGAATATCGATGAAAGCAATGCGCAAATGTAGATTCTTCCAGCAAGATGCTTATATTTCGGTTGATTTCTTTGAGAAAAAGGCAGAAGTTATCCGAATGAAAGAAGCACCGAAAGAACCTTCCGAATTTGATATGATTATAGAAAATGCCGAAGGAGAAAAAAATCAGATTCTCTTTGAGTATCCCAAGATAGAGCCTAATAATGCGATACTCGATGAGCTTAATGCCTTTGCAGACTCAATAGAAAAGAATACACCGATACAAGTCCCCTTAAAAGACGGTACAGAAGCTCTGAAAGTAGCCCTGAAAATAGCCGAGCTTATTAATAAATAGAGAGGAGAGAAAAATTCTCTCTTTTTTATGTTTTCTTATCAGTTCTGTTGAATCTTTTTTTGAAATTCTACTGAGAAAACCTCTCGGTCTTTGTGGAGTTTTTCTATAGTTTTTGGGAGAATATAGCTAAAAATTGGGGTGTTTTCGGAGTTGAGGAAGATGATATGCTTTTCCTCACCGTCAATCATTTGAGAGAAAATATCCCACATAGAAGTTTCTTTTAGTTTTAGGAGTTCGAAAAAGTCAGGTGCTTTTATTTGTATTGTTTTCATTGCGTAAAAGTAAGAATTTAGAAGAATAAACCGTTACATTTGTGGTATGATTTCACAGGCTACGATAGATAAGATTTTCTCTGCAATGCGGATAGAGGAGATTATTGGCGAGTATGTTCAGCTCAAAAGGGCAGGCACTACATTGAAGGGGCTTAGCCCTTTTCAGGATGAGAAAACACCAAGTTTTGTAGTCTCCCCAAGCAAGCAAATCTGGAAAGATTTCTCCTCTGGAAAGGGGGGGACGGCACTTTCTTTCCTTATGGAAATAGAGGGCTTTAGCTATCCCGAAGCACTGAGATTTGTTGCTAAAAAATATGGAATCGAGGTAGAGGAAGACCGAAAGGAACTCAGTGAAGAAGAGAAGTATCAGCGCTCCGAGAGAGATTTGCTCTATAAAATAAATGAAGTTGCCAATGCCTACTACCAAGAGCAACTTTGGGAAACGGAAGAAGGAAAAGCTATCGGGCTCTCATACTTTAAGGAAAGGGAACTGAAAACCGAGATTATACAGAAGTTTCAGCTGGGCTATTCTCCAGAGAAAAAAGATGCATTTACCGAATATGCGCTCTCCAAAGGCTATTCAAAAGAGATACTTGAAAAGTCTGGGATTTCTATTTTTAGGGAGAATAGTGGGATTGATAGATTCCGAGAGCGGGTAATCTTCCCTATCCATAGCTTTTCGGGGAGGGTTTTAGGTTTTGGTGCGAGGATATTAAAGTCCAATGTAAAAGCTGCGAAATACCTTAACTCGCCAGAGACGGAAATTTACCATAAATCCAATGTGCTCTATGGCTTGAACCAAAGCAAGCAAGCGATTTCTAAATATGACAAATGCCTTTTGGTTGAGGGGTATATGGATGTGATTTCCCTACACCAGGCGGGGATAGAAAATGTGGTCGCGAGCTCGGGAACCGCCCTTACCGTAGAGCAGATAAAACTCATTAAAAGGCTTACTGAGAATGTAACCATCCTCTTTGATGGAGATAAAGCAGGGATAAAAGCCAGCTTCAGAAGTATAGATTTACTCCTTACACAGGGGATGAATATTAGAGTTTTGCTATTCCCAGACGGTGATGACCCCGACAGTTTTGCGAGGAAACATCCAAGGGATTATGTAGAGGCGTTTATCGATAAGCATTCGCAGGATTTTATCGATTTTAAAGCAGAAATTCTCTTCAAAGAAGCCGATAATGACCCGATAAAAAAAGCAGAAGCAATTCGGGATATCGTAAAATCTATAGCCCATATAGAAAATATCCTGAAACAGGAAGTCTATATAAAGGAGGTTTCTACAAAGTTTCAGATTAGTGAGCCATCGCTCTTTAATGAATTGAGCGTACAGCAACAGATACTCAGAGGGAATTCTTCTGCCGAGAGGCAGAGGCAGCCCGCTATAAAACTTGAGGTTATAAAATCCAAAAGTTCGGAGCTGGGGGTAAATCCGCTTCTCGTCCTTGAAGAAAAATTGGTAGAGCTGATGCTCAAATACGGCAATTATGTACTGCAAAGAAAAGATGAGGAGGGAAATGACTACAAAATAACCGCAGTAGAGGAGATTATTAACTATTTTGATGAAGATGATTATTCGGTAATCTCACCCGTAAATCAGATGATTATTAATGAAATTAAGGCGGGCTTAGCAGAGGGAGAGCTCCGTACCGATAGCTTTTTTCTCACCCTGATGGATGAAGATATTACCAAGAAAATCGCCGATATATCGGTAGAGAGATACCATACCAGCAATTGGGAGAAGTACAATATCTATTTCAGCCGAGAAGAAGAGGTGGTTCCTAAAATAATAAGCGACAGTATTTACAGACACAAACGAGAATATGTAGTAAGCCTCATACACGAGATAAAGAAGAATTTGGAAGATTCGGAAAATAAAGAGGAGGATTACTTAAAAATCGTGAAGCTCACTCAGCTTAAAAACGAAATTGATAAAGTTTTCGGAAGTGTGAAGATCGACCTTATGAGAAATCAAATTTAACCAAATCATCCAGGTTTTTGAGTAGAGGATTAATCTCTAAAAACTTCTCAAAAGTACTTTTTTCACTTACAATTTCTCTTTTAGTACTCACATCAAGCGTATATTCTACAGAGATATTGAAGTGCTTGGTCTTGTGCTTAAAAGCATTAAAGAACTCAAGCTGTATCGCTTCAAATTTATCTTTTGCCGTCTCTGATGGATACTTTATTTCAATTGTATTTTCGCCAGTTTTGGTGAGGACAAAGCCATTAATAGCCGCATAGACTACTATATTTTTCACTTTCAGAAGTTCTAAGAATTTATTCCATTCCGTCTCTAAATCGGTTTGGGAAAAGTGTTGATTGGGTAGGGGAGTGTTGCTTACCGCTGTTTCTGTAGTCTCTGTTTTCTCCTCGCTGTTGAGCTTGTTGTGTATATTAAACTTGGAAGCAACGGATTTGCTCCCCGCCAACGGCTTTGATGCCTTAGGAATTGAGATTTCTTTTCTAAGCTCTGAGAGGTCGGCTGCTGGTTTTGGGGCACTTTCTGTTTTAGTGGGCTTGGTTTTCTCTTGATGAGGTTCCGCTTGGTCCAAGAAAGGAGCGATTATTCTAAACTTTTTTTTTTAAGCCCTTCTGTTTCTGCCATCAGGCTTGAGAGCTGCATTAATGCAATTTCTACCGTCAGCCTTGGGTTTTTGGAGGTTTTGTAATTAATATCGGCAGCGTTGCATATTTCTATGGCATCAATCAACAGTTGAGGTTTCCATTTCTTGCTTTGCTCGGCAAATTTAGCTTTTGTTACTTCGCCAACTTCTATTAAGTTCAGCGTATTGGGGTTCTGAGCCATCATTAAATCTCGGAAATGGCTTCCAAGCCCTGCAATGAAGATATGCGGGTCAAATCCCTTTTTTACGATTTCATTAAAGGCGGTGAGAACCTCTGGTATTTTGGATTCAAAAGCTAAGTCAGCAATATTCACATACTGGTCATAGTCCAGCACATTTAATACCTCTGCTGCCTTTTGTAGTGTGATATTCTTTTGGGTAAAGGTAGAGAGCCTGTCAAATATAGAGAGTGCATCTCTTAGAGCGCCATCGGCTTTTTGTGCAATGAGGTAGAGGGCATCATCTTCGTATTGAATATTCTCTTCCTGTGCAATTTTTTTTAGGTGATTTTGAATATCCTCAATGCCTATTCTTTTGAAATCATAGATTTGGCAGCGGGAAAGAATGGTCGGGATAATCTTATGCTTTTCCGTAGTTGCTAAAATGAAAATAGCGTGTGCAGGAGGCTCTTCCAATGTCTTTAAAAAAGCATTAAATGCTGCCTGAGAAAGCATATGAACCTCATCTATAATATAGACTTTGTATTTGCCCACTTGCGGAGCAAAACGAACCTGGTCTATAAGATTTCTAATATCATCTACCGAGTTATTAGAAGCCGCATCGAGCTCATAGATATTATAAGCGAAGCCATCCTCTGATGTAGAACCATCTTTTTCATTGATTTTTCTTGCGAGAATCCTTGCACAAGTAGTTTTACCCACCCCACGAGGACCGCAAAATAAAAGAGCCTGAGCAATCTGCCCATTCTCTATCGCGTGTTCCAAAGTATCAGTAATGTGTGCCTGCCCTACAACGGTTTCAAACTCTTGAGGGCGGTATTTTCGGGCTGAAACAATGAAATTTTCCATACGCCAAAAATAGGTATTTTTATTTTAATACTATTGTTTTGAGGAGTAATTATTTTTTACAGAAATTTTCTATTCGATACATTAGAGAAATTTCTTTTTAATTCTGCCTCTCCACAGCCTATCAATACAAAAAAGAGTGTGTGCATAATGAGAAAAATAGGAAAAACGCCCTCTGAGGGAGCTCTATGTAGGGTAATGACAAAAAAAATGCTCCAAAAATTTTTTGCGAAATCAAAATCGTGAAGATTTAAAGGGTTTTTGCTTGTTTTGTTATTAAATCAATAAAAAAACGATGTTTTAGTTTTAAAGGAGCTTGCCAGAGAGTAGTAGCCCTGCTACGGAGAAGTAAATAATCAGCCCTGTAACATCTACAAGAGTGGCAACGAAAGGTGCAGATGAGGTAGCGGGGTCAAGTTTCAGTTTTTTCAGGATAAAAGGCACCATAGAGCCAGAAACCGCTCCCCATAGTACGATAGCCACCAGAGAAATCCCTACGCTGAAGCCTATGGAAACCCAGAACTGACCATAATCTATAAGCCCCGCTTCTTGCCAGAGGGCAATTCGTAAGAAACCGATAGCGCCTAATATGCTTCCGAGGAGTGTGCCTGTTATAATCTCTTTGCGCATTACATACCACCAGTCTTTTAATGAAATTTCTTGCAGCGCCATTGCCCTGATGATAAGTGTTGCTGCCTGCGAACCAGAATTCCCTCCACTGGAAATGATGAGAGGGACGAAGAGTGCGAGTACCACTGCTTTTTCAATCTCGTTTTCAAAGTAGCCCATAGCCGTTGCTGTGAGCATCTCGGAGAGGAAGAGGATAACGAGCCAAAAGCCCCTTTTTTTTACCATTTCCCAGATAGACGTATCGGTATAGGGCAGGTCGAGAGCTTCCAAACCCCCGAATTTCTGGATGTCTTCGGTGTTTTGCTGTTCTATCTGGTCGAGGATGTCGTCTATGGTTACAATCCCTACCAGCACCCCTGCTTCGGTGATGATGGGCAGTGCAGAGCGGTCGTATTTCTCAAAGTAGGAAACGGCGTCTTCCTTCGTTGTAGTGGTAGTGATTGCCACGAAGTGGTTATCGGTAATATCAGAGACCAAAGCGTCTTCCTCAGCGAGGAGGAGATTACCTATGGTAAGGTCATCAATCAGTCTGTTTTTTTCATCAACCACATAGAGGTGGTTCATTGTTTCCACTTTTTTTCCCACCTTTTTAATTTGTTCAAGGCACCTTTTTACTGTCCATTCCTTTCGGATTTGGATGTAGTAGGGCGTCATCAGTCGGGCAATGGAATTGGCATCATAGCCTAAGAGTTTGAGGGCAACCCGCCTTTCCTGAGGATTAAGGTGGTTGATGGAGTATTTTATCAACTCATCGGGAAAGTCTTCAAAGAGTGCCGTACGGTCGTCTGGCGTCATCGCATTAAGGATTTCCGAAACCTCTTCACTTCCGATTCTCCTAATGGTTTCCTCTTGAAAATCTGGTGCAAGATGAGAAAAAACCTCTGCTTTATATTCTTTGGGTACTTTTAAAAAGGCAAGTACGCGCTCGTCTGCGTGAAGCTCGCTCAGAGTTTCAGCAATATCGGCAGGGTTGAATATAAGTTCGGTTTGATTCACGATTTCTCCTCTTATTTGCGGTGCAAAAGTAGTTTAATTTCATAAAAAATGAAAATAGATACCGTAGGCAATTGTGGCAATTAATTAAACTTCTATTTTAATAAGTCATCAATAGATAATCTTATTTTCTTAGTTAAATAAAAACTCTCTGTGCAGTGGATAAATGCTTCAGAGGCTATCCGTTTGTGTTTGGTGGGAGGGTGAGGCTTTTTTATTTTTGCACTTTGATTTTTTTTACAGAAAAAGATGAAATTAATTAGGTTTATATTGATTTTTGGAGCCCTTTGGGGAAGTTTGATAAAGGCGCAAGAGGATTCATTGAATGTAGAACTGAAAAAAATACATAAGAAAACCAATATTTTAAAGGAAAAAGACTCTTTGAGAGAAGTTTTGCTTAGGGAAGAGTTTGCAAATCTGGCTGCACCCAAGTCTGCAGAGCTCGAAAAGTATAAAAAAGAGCTTAGAAGGATTCGGGAGGATGATTCTCTGCGATTGGCACAGGAAAAAGAGGCGATTAACAGGCTTCGAGAAAAGGTTGAGCCACATTTGGTGCAGTTTGACCACAAAATACTCTTTAAAATATACTCTGGGCTCGGTCCTTTCTCAGCAAAAGACCGTGCGGTTACTGCAACGCAGCAAATAGAAAAGATTTTTAAAGGTAAAATCTATATAAAAGACTCGCTAAAAGCACAAAAGACGCATAATTATATCAATATTTTGTATGCCGGCGATATCATTACCAGTATTTCCGAAGAAGATGCGCTTTGGGAGGAAACTACGCAAGAGAACCTCGCAGAGAGGTACCTAAACATCTTACAAACAAGCGTAGAGGCGAGCAGAGAGGCACATACTTTTGAGAATACCGTGAGCCGATGGCTGCAAGCGCTGGGCATTGTAGTGGGGTTTGTGCTCCTTTCCCTTTTTACTGACAGGCTTTTTGGCTTTGTGATAAGGAAAATCATCCGCTCTTGCGAGAGGAAAGAAGGTGGCCTCGAGGTGAAAAACTATCAAGTGATGAACAACCGCCAGCTGAAGAAATTCCTCGTCAGAATCCTGAAATGGCTCAGAATCATCATCAAAATCTTCCTGTTTGGTGCGAGCCTTAGCCTTATTTTCATCGTCTTCCCTGCTACTGAGCACTGGATGATGATGCTTTTGCACTGGCTATCCGCCCCATTAAAGGAGATTTTTGATTCGTTTGTGGAGTATATCCCTAATATGCTGAGGATTATCATCATCCTTATCGTCGGGAACTACTTAAACAAGCTGCTGAGGTTTATTACCATAGAAATAGAGAGAGAAAAGCTGAGAATAAAAGGTTTTCACACGGAATGGGCGAGGCCAACTTACCAACTGATGAGGATTTTCCTGGTTGCCTTCACCATTATAATGGTTTTCCCCTTCCTACCAGGGGCAGATACCAGCGCATTTAAGGGAATATCTGTCTTTTTTGGGGTCATTCTTTCCTTAGGTTCGTCCTCTGCCATCGCAAATACCATTGCGGGCTTCATCATCACCTATATGCGGCCTTTTAAGGTGGGCGATTGGATTAAAGTGAACGATATTACGGGCGAAGTGATAGAAAAAACCGCCCTTGTAACGAGGCTGAGAACCATAAATAACGAAGATGTTACCGTACCTAACTCAATGATTCTCACAAATAAGACGATTAATTACAGTTCCTCCACACCAGAAAAGGGATTGATATTAAATGTAGAAATGAGCCTGAGACACGATATCCCATACCACACGATCAACCATTTAATGATAAAAGCGGCGCTGGAAACAGTGGGAATAGAGCCTTCGCCCGCGCCCTATGTCCTTAAAAATAAGATACTGGAAACCAATGTAGTCTACCAACTCAATGCCTATACACTACAGCCCGATAGAATGTTTTACATCATCTCCGACCTTAATGAAAATCTCATTAAAACCTTCGAAGAAGCGGGCATACCAATGCTTAGCCCTGTATATTACCCAAAACCAAAGACTGATTAATGCAAATAAACCTTATAGAATCTATCTATAATTATAAATTATACATTAGATTTGGAGGATTATATGAAATTTTATACTTTTGCCGCTCAAATTTTTAATAATACAGAATTATGAGAAAGATTATTCTTGGAGCTATAGTATTAGGAGCAGGATTATTCTCCAATGCTAATGCACAAATCCAAAAAGGTAATTTGATAATTGGTGGAGACATCTTCGGTGCTAATTTTGGACTGAACAAAGGTGGAGGATATAACTTCAATCTTCAACCGAAAGCAGCTTATTTTGTAGAAGATAATGTAGCAGTCGGTGGATATGCAGACTTAGGTTTCAGTGGCTCGAACGGAGGACAAACAAAATTCACTTATACAGTAGGAGCTTTGGGAAGATATTACTTATCACCAGGACAAGGTGGCGTAGATAACCTTCTAAAGCACGGAAGATGGTTCTTGGAGGCTAATGTAGGCGTAGGTGGAGAATCAATTTCCAAAGGAGGAAACTCTGCTAACGGTCTTGGCTTTGGCTTCGGACCTGGATACTCTTATTTCTTGACACCGAACATCGGACTAGAGGGAGTTGTTAAATATGATGCAAATGCGGGCTTTGGTAATGGAGGTTATACCCACAATATTAAATTTGGTTTAGGGCTCAACATCTTTATTTCTACTGCAAAGGCAGAAGAAATCATTAAAAATGTAAAATAATTTATATTTCATAGTTGTAGAATCTCCACTCAGTTTTTTTGAGTGGAGATTTATTATATATCTCTTATATATTGATGATATCCATCTCACCGCAGAGTGGGCGCTCAAATAAGCTGGCAAAGGGCTGGTTTTTATAGTTCGGATTGCCCATAATGTGCATAGATTTCGTAATGGCAGCTTCAGCAGTAATATTATGACCGCTAATGGCCCCAACTTTATGGAAAATATTTGAATTGGAATACTTCCCAATGGCTATTCCACCAGATACACACTGGCTGATAACGACAATCTCTATCCCTTTATCTCTAATTTTCATTAAAGTGTCTTCAGTATCTTTGTTATTGAATATCGTACCAGAGCCAAAGACTTGAAGCACCAGAACTTTCACCGTAGGAAGGATGGAGAAGTGCTTAAGATTCATACCTGGGAAGATGCGGACGAATAAAACATCAGTGGAGAGGTGGAAGTCGCAATAAAAATCCTCATCCGAAGGGGAGCGGTAGAGCGTTTCTTTATCAATATTGAGATGTACCCCCGATTGCCCCAGCACAGGATAGTTTGGGCTTTGATAAGCATCAAAATACTCGGCAGAATGCTTCAGCGAACGGTTTCCGCGCAGGAGTTTATACTCAAAATAGAGGGCTACTTCCTGTATTACAGCCTCGTTACCTTCATAAAGGCTGGCGTAGTAGAGGCTCGTCAGGAGGTTCTCCTTAGCATCTGTTCGGAGGTCTCCGATCGGGAGCTGGGAACCCGTTAAAATCACAGGTTTCTTTAAATTTTTGAGCATAAAACTAAGAGCAGAGGCAGTGTAGGACATTGTATCCGTACCGTGCAAGATGAGAAAGCCATCGTAATCCTCGTATCGCTCTTGGATACAGCCTGCAATGCGTTTCCATTCCTCAGTACCTACATCTGACGAATCCAGAGGCTCTGGGAAGGAGTAAAGAGAGACTTCGCACTCAAGTAGATTCATTTCGGGAATCTTTCGGAAGATATGTTCAAAGTCAAACGGCATAAGGCTACCTGTTTCGTAGTTCTTTTCCATACCTATCGTCCCTCCTGTATAGATAATGAGCACTTTTCTTTTCATTATTTCAGAAAAATTTTATCGGTAATTAGAAATGAAAGCTTTGCCCGAGCTCTGGGAGGAGAAGTTCTACGCCATTCTCTTTAAAAACCTGTACAGCTGCCTTATGATCTATGCTGATAGGAGGGAAAGTATCAAAATGAGCACCGATAACTCTTGGAGTTTTAATGAGTTTTGATGCTGCAAAGGCCGCCTCTTGAGGAGACATTGTATAATGCCCACCGATGCACAAAATACTGAGGTTTATCTTTCCATAAAGCCCTTCGAGCAAGCCCATATCGGCGATAGCACCAGTATCTCCCGAGAGGTAGAGGTTATATTCTGGCATTCTCAATACAAAACCTGCCACAGTGCCTCCATAACTCCCATCTGGAAAGGAAGAAGTATGAGCAGCAGGTACCATACTGAGCATCAGCTCACCAAGATGAGCCGTACCTCCTATATTGAGGTCTATTGATTTAGAATGAGAGAAGTAAGCGCAGATTTCGGGTTGAGCGATGAGAGAAGCATCGGGGTGATGCTGCAAAACCTCTTGCACATCTGCGGTATGGTCTGCGTGAGCGTGGGTTATTAGCACAAAATCTATTCTCTGAGCAGCGATATCAAAGCCCGATTTTTCCTTTTGATAGTTATAAAATGGGTCGGTAATGATCGTTTTTTCGTTATAAGAAATTAAAAAGCAGTTTTGACCTAAAAATCTTATTTCCATAGAATTATTTTTTAGAGGTTGAGTTTAATGCCCAAATATAAACATTTCAAAATAAACCTTGCCATCCTTGTGAATCATTTAATTCTTAGTATATTTACCGCATTAATTAATACTTATAATAATGAACATCAATTGGAAAACAGCGAAAGAATACGAAGACATTACTTATAAGAAATGTAATGGAGTGGCGAGGATTGCAATCAACAGGCCTGAGGTGAGAAATGCATTTCGGCCGAAAACAACCTCAGAGCTTTACGATGCTTTTTATGATGCGTATGAGGATGCATCAATTGGGGTAGTTCTCCTCACAGGGGAGGGCCCGAGCCCGAAAGATGGGGGCCACGCCTTTTGCAGTGGGGGCGATCAGAAGGCTCGTGGGCATCAGGGATATGTAGGGGAGGATGGTAGGCATAGGCTGAATATCCTTGAGGTGCAGCGGCTTATCCGATTTATGCCAAAGGTGGTCATCGCCGTAGTGAATGGATGGGCTGTAGGTGGTGGGCATTCGCTTCATGTGGTCTGTGATCTTACCCTTGCCAGCGAAGAGCACGCGATTTTTAAACAGACAGATGCCGATGTAACCAGCTTTGATGGAGGATACGGTTCGGCATATCTCGCAAAAATGGTGGGGCAGAAAAAGGCGCGGGAGATATTCTTCCTTGGGAGGAATTATTCCGCAAAAGAAGCAGAGGCTATGGGTATGGTAAATGCCACAGTACCACACGAAAAACTAGAGTCCACAGCCTATGAATGGGCTCAGGAGATTTTGGCAAAATCGCCTACCTCCATACGAATGCTTAAGTTTGCTATGAATCTAACAGATGATGGTATGGTAGGCCAGCAAGTCTTTGCAGGAGAGGCTACTCGCCTTGCTTATATGACGGATGAGGCTAAGGAAGGAAGAAATGCTTTCCTCGAAAAAAGAAAGCCCGATTTCGGAGAGAATCAATGGATTTCATAGGTGAAAAATCCAATAGATAGAGGATGAATCCTTAAAGGAAAGAACCAATACACTATATGCAGAAATATTACCTGTATCAAGGTTCTTCTTGCTAACAATTGGTTATTGAAAAAAAATCTATATCATAGAAAAAAGATAATCTGTACTCAATGAAACAACTCATCTATGTATTTATAGGAGGTGGGGTTGGGAGTCTGTTAAGATTTTGGCTGTCTAATTATACACAGAAGTTTTGTCAACTCCATCATTTCCCTATTGGAACACTTGTAGTAAATATTTTGGGATGTTTTATTATGGGATTGCTATCATCTTGTATTAATGTAAATTCAACATCTCTCCGTCTTCTCTTAATGATAGGTTTTTGCGGTGGTTTTACTACTTTTTCTACATTCTCAGCAGAGAGTATTAGCCTTCTGCAAGAGGGGAGTGTCATTACAATGTTCCTCTATATAGTATTAAGTCTAATATTGGGCTTTTTTGCTTTTGTTTTGGGAATGAATATTATAAATAAAGTATATTGATGGTGAGAATTTATCCCTGATTAGGATATAGATGATGAGCAATCTGTTTAGAAATTTCGTCTAACATCTTATATCTATTGCGATACAGAGCTCTTTTGTGGGTTTTTATCTCTTCCATTGGCTTGCGGTAGAGCGTTGTAGGGAGTTTAAACCAACCTTCGGTATATTCCTCTCCTCCTGCCTCTTTCCAAAGAGCGTTATAATCAAAACTCAGTTTATGCAACCAGTCAATATGGATGAAGTGCTTTTTATTATGGGCTTGTATGCGGTTACTAGTACCTAATATTTGGGAACAACCGAGTTGTCGTGCAATTTCCTGAACAATAAAGATAGCCAGAGCTTTTGGTCGCAGTCCATACATCAGTTTTTGAAGGTCTTTTACATTGTTTTCCACAGCTGAAAGTCTGTTGCCCTGTACACAACCGATAAGGCAGGTATAATTTCCATTTTCTTCCCGCTCTATACTGAATGCCACTTCATAGATAAGCCCTCCTAATTGCTCGCAATTGATAGATGCTACAAATTCACCTTCTTTTCGGAATCTTTCATTGTAGCCGAGATAGATTTCTCCTTTCGTTTGTTGGTCTTTAAGGATAAATTCTGAGATTTTAATGGGAGATGAATTTTTTACTACTCTTCTAAGAAAGGTATTGGTGTTTGCAAGGGCATATGAATCAAGGATAACCTTTAATCTTCTGTTTTTATCCCACTTTGTTGAAAGATATACCCGAAAGGGTTTAAAGAAAAGTCGTGGGCGGCTCTCAGTAAGCCATTTGTTTTCTTCCTGGCTGATAAAGCTGAACCACTTTTTAGCAAAACCTAAATTTAGAAAACTATGAAAGAGTATTTTTCTCTTCTGTTTTATGATATATTTTGGACTTTCGGTAGAAAATCCC
>ERZ772827.537-NODE-537-length-20737-cov-5.185669_pt1 | contig 20737 bp, 22 predicted proteins | sample MGYA00580850_ERZ772827 | MGnify/ENA primary metagenome ERZ772827 (study PRJEB29015, sample SAMEA2737950) | human oral metagenome | biome: human oral; feature: human-associated habitat; material: dental | place: China | collected 2145 ...
CCTTCCTGCGTGATCGCCGCATAGATGCTTTCTCCGACCTCACCAAGCGTTATCGACGCTAGAAGAATATAGCCAGAGGATACGTTTAGTCTTGTGGAGCTATTATTATAAATTTGTAAGCAGTAGACGACCTCGTATGTGAGCGTCCATATACGAGCAAGAAGAGATACAAATGGAAACAGAGACCATATATCTGCTCCCCAATGTAGGAGCTCTGCCTGAGGTGGCACAGCAGTTCATCCAGGAGGTACTCCCCTGGGGGGATGTCTTTGCCTTCTATGCCCCCATGGGGACAGGGAAGACGACCTTTATCAAGGCTCTATGTGAGGAGCTCGGAGTCACTGATGTGATCAATAGCCCTACCTTCTCGATCATCAATGAGTATCGAGCAGAGCCCTCGGGCGAACTGATCTATCACTTCGACTGCTATCGCCTAGAGCAGCTCTCTGATGCCCTTAGCTTAGGGGCAGAGGACTACCTGCAGAGTGGTGCCCTATGCTTCATCGAGTGGCCAGAGGTAATCGAAGATATATTACCCGTAGATACGGTACGTGTGACGCTCGAGGAGCTAGAGGGCGGAGTACGTAAGCTCACGGCACGCTATAGACGCACGGAGGACTAGGTATGTACTACAACCTATTTGAGACAGGGCGGACTCGCCAGCGAGGGAGTATCGAGGTGATCTGTGGCTCTATGTTCAGTGGTAAGACGGAGGAGCTCCTTCGCCGTCTCCGTAGAGCCAAGATAGCAGGGCTACAGGTAGAGATCTTTAAGCCTAGCCTGGACACTCGCTATGACGAAGAGCAGGTCGTCTCCCATGACCAGAATATGATCCCTTCTACCCCTGTAGACCATTCGTCGAATATCCTCCTCTTAGGCTCTGATGTAGATGTCGTCGGGATCGATGAAGCTCAGTTCCTCGATGACCATCTACCCGAGGTCGTAGAGGCTCTTGCCGACCAAGGCATACGTGTGATCATCGCAGGGCTAGACCTTGACTTTAGGCGCAAGCCTTTCGGCCCTATGGCTGACCTCTGTGCTATCGCAGATTCCGTAGATAAGCTCCATGCCATCTGTATGGAGTGTGGCCACTGGGCCAATTATTCCTATCGCCTCGTGCTGGGTGAGCAGCAGGTAATGCTCGGCGAAGCTACTGAGTACAGCCCTCTATGTCGTACCTGCTACCTCAAGCACCTAAATACCACCACCGAAAAGTAAATCTCTACTACTTAATAGAAGATATGAAATCACCCTGGACACTATTCGTCACCTCTGCCTCGCTCCTGCTTAGCCTCTCGCTCCTGCCTAGCTGCAGTATCTCTGTGGGGCAACGTACAACGATAGAGCAGGCTCATCAAGGGCAGTACATGAGTCCCACCCTAGGGGGGAAGCTATTCACCTCTGCTTGGATGCAACGCTCAGCAGAGTACAAGGCGCTCTGTCAGCAGGCCTACAACATCGCTACCGAACGTCTCCTAGCCGCTACTTCTGATCCTCGTAATAAGGGGAAGAAGTGGGCTATCGTCACCGATATAGATGAGACGATCGTAGATAATAGTGCCAACTCCGTGCATCAGGCTCTCAAGGGTAAGGACTACGAGCAGGCCTCATGGGATCACTGGTGTGACCTCAGCGAGGCGGTGGCACTGTCTGGGGCAGTGGAGTTCTTCCGCCTAGCAGATTCGCTCGGTGTGTCGATTTACTACATCTCCAATCGTGATGAGGTCAATAAGCCCGGTACCAAGAGGAACCTTATCGCCCTAGGCTTCCCTCAGGTAGATGAGGAGCACTTTATGTTCCGTGATGCCTCTCGGAGCTCGGACAAGACTGCACGACGTAGTGCCGTCCTACGCTCCCACGAGATCTTGATGTTGCTAGGCGATAACCTTGGGGACTTTGATCACATCTTCGACGTACGAGATGAGGCGAAGCGAGATGAGTCGGTCAAGGCCTTTGCTAAGGAGTTTGGTCGTCATTTCATCGTCCTGCCTAACCCCAACTATGGTGCTTGGGAGCCTGCTATGAACGGAGGTTATCCTAAGCTCGAGGAGAAGGATGCTAAGCTACGTACGCTCCTTCGCTCCCATCGCTAGTAAGCACCCATAGAATAAGTCACTACACTATATACCTAAAGTCACTCTTCCATGCTCACTACACATCAATACGAGCAGATCGGACGTCTCATCCGTCGTGAGGTCGTCCCTGCTACTGGCTGTACAGAGCCAGCAGCTGTAGCCCTAACTGTTGCCTACGCAGCAGCAGTACTCCCTGGTACAGTACAGACGGCAGAGGTCCTGCTGAGTACCAATATGCTCAAGAACGCTATGGGCGTCGGTATCCCAGGCACTGGGATGTTCGGTATCCCCATCGCTATCGCTCTGGGGATTGTCCTTGCAGCTCCGGAGAAACAACTTGAGCTCCTCGATAGCTTCTCTGATGAGGAGCTAGCAAGAGCCAAAGAGATTGTTGCCCAAGAGAAGATCTCTGTTCTCCTCAAGGAGGGGAGCAACGTGGACAAGCTCTACGTAGAGGTCATACTGAAGGACGAGGCTGGTCACACGGCTTGTGCTGTCCTCGAGAAGACCCATACGGGTATCTCTGCTCTCTCGCTGGATGGCGTGTCGTGCCTTGATCGCTTTGAGGTCGCAGCCTCCCCTTGTGGTTGTCCCGAAGAGACGCAGGCAGAGGTCGAGCCAGACATTCAGCTCTCCTTTGACCTCGTCTATGAGTATGCCCTCACAGCACCTCTTGAGGATATCCGCTTCATCTATGAGGCAGCTCTGCAGAACAAGCGTGCCAGCGAGTTCTCTCTATCTCATAACTACGGGCACGCTCTAGGCAAGATGCTCCACAGCGACCTCGGTCTACAGTTCTTCGGGGATACACCCCTCACGCAGATGCTTGCCACTACGAGCCTAGCCTGCGATGCTCGTATGGATGGTGCACCCGTCACCGTGATGAGCAACTCGGGCAGTGGTAACCAAGGGATCTCCTCAATGCTCCCAGTGCTGACCTTTGCACAGCGTCAGGGGAAGGACGAGGAGACGACGACCCGTGCCATCATGATGAGTAGCCTGCTCGTGGTGTATATCAAGCAGCAGCTCGGTCGCCTCTCCTGCCTCTGCGGTATGGTCGTCTCTGGTACGGGGACAGCCTGCGCTCTGACCTATCTGCTCGGCGGGACGAAGGAGCAGTCCATAGGCGCTGTCAAGAATATGATCGGCAACGTCTCTGGGATGATCTGCGACGGAGCTAAGCCGAGCTGTAGCCTAAAGGCCTCTACGGGCGTTAGCTCTGCTCTCATCTCTGCCCTCCTAGCTATGGAGGGGCATGCAGTCACCGCCAACGAAGGTATCGTCGAGGAGGATATAGACTGCTGCATCCGCAACCTCGCTGACCTGGGGCGTGATGGTATGGCCGAGACTGATCTGAAGGTACTGAAGATCATGACCAGCAAGGGGCGGCATGGCTAGTCTCCCAGCCCTCGGGACTTGGGAAAGTCTCCGTGCCTAGCATATAGAATACGATTAAGACAACTGATTGATGACAAATAGGACGCTTCTCTTTGCGCTCTCATTCCTCTTCTGCTCCCTAGTCGTCTGGGGCTGTGCGAACCAAGGTTCCCCCGAGGGTGGGCCATACGATACGCAGCCCCCTCGCCTAGTTAGTGCCCATCCTACACAGCATGCTACTGGGGTGAAGGAGCGTCGCTTCGTCCTGCGCTTCGATGAGTATGTCAAGCTCTCCTCGGAGCAAGACAAGATTATTGTCTCTCCTCCCCAGATCCAGCCAGCCCGTATTACGGCCAATGGTAAGAGCGTGGTTATCTACCTAGAAGATAGCCTAAGGAAGAATGCCACCTATAGCTTCTACTTCGGTGATGCCATCCAGGACAACAACGAGGATAATCCCCTAGAGGACTTTGGCTACCTCATCTCCACGGGGGATCACATTGACTCCATGCAGATCTCCGGGCAGATCGTAGATGCGCTGACCTATGAGCCTATCGCTGACCTCCTCGTGGGAGCCTATCCAGCCTCTTCACTTACGGATAGTACGCTGGCTCGTGAGCTCTTCCCCTACGTCTCGAAGACCAACCGAATGGGACGATTTACCCTACGTGGGCTACCTGATATGACCTATCGGGTGTTTGCTCTCAAGGATAATGACCGCAACTATAAGTACAACGAGCGGAGCGAAGGGCTTGCCTTCGACCGCACAGACTACCGCACTCTCCTGCGTGATAGCGTCCGTACCGACACGATCCGTATAGACTCTATCGTGAGGCGTGATACGCTACACCGTGACTCGCTCGTCTCTTATCCCTATACCTTCTACTATCCCGATAACATCTCGCTAAGGTATTCAGTACCTACCCTTGTACGAGAAGGGCTGGAGCGACACAGTCGCCTAGATAGCTTGGTCTGCAGGCTGGAGTTCCTCACGGAGCCAAAGCGTATCCCTCGTCTTCGTTCACTGGATCGTCCAGATACGGCTGATACGCTCCTCTACTGGGCGACCGCTCGGGGGCGGGCAGTGGACTATTGGCTACGTGACCCTTCCTTGATCGCTCGGGACTCAGTACGCTTTGCTGTGACTTACCAGAGGACAGACTCCCTTTTCCGCCTAGAGGAGCGAACGGATACCTTGACCTTCCTTCGTACCAAGGTACGTGAGCGTAAGAAGAGTAAGGATGAGGAGAAGAAGTCCCACCTACAGCTCTCCTTCGCAGGTGCGAAGGGGCTCCTAGCTGGTACACCGAGTGATAGCCTAATCCTTACGGCGACACGCCCACTAGCGGCACTACCTCAGGAGGCTCTCCGGCTCGAGGTGACTCGTGACTCCACCACGACGAAGCACCCCTTCACGCTACAGCAGGATAGCTTAGATCGTCTGCGCTATCACCTCCTCTTCCCTCGTAGCTATGGAGATAAGTTCGAGGTTCGGATCGACTCGGCTGCTCTTCGGGATATCTATGGTGTCGCCTCAGACTCGGTCGCCTTCACCCAATCCGTGGAGGCGGAGAAGGAGCTCGGGCATCTTACCGTCACCCTCAGTGGCATCAAGGAACATGCCCTCGTAGAACTCCTGGACAAGGGTGATCTCGTGCTGGCCACACAGCGTGCTCACCCCGTGACCTCCACCTCGGGAGCTAAGGGTAGGGCAGACTCCCTTCCCTCCTCTACGCTGGATACAGACCCTATCCTTCAGTCACTGATCAAGAAGCAACTGGCCGGTGCTGATAGCCTAGCCTCGCCCCGCCAAGGTGTTGCTCCCCAAGCTCCGTCTGATACTACTGTGAAGGTGGATAGTCTCCCTGCGAAGGCTGTGGAGACCTGCCAAGTGACCTTCCGTGACCTCAAGCCCGGTGAGTACTACCTACGTCTCATTATTGATGAGGATGCCAATGGTGCCTTTACTCCGGGGGATTATCCCAGCCGAGATCCCGAGCCCGTGTACTATTGTCCGCAGACCTTCGCCATAAAGAAGGGCTTCACCTCGGAGGAGAAGTGGGAGGTACATGCCACCTCACCCTTCCTCTCTAAGCCCGAGGCTCTGCGCAAGGTCAAGCCCGATGAAGCGAAGAAGAAGCGAGAGGATAAGAACATCGAGTACTACAAGCGTTGGGGACGCAAGAAATAGCCCTGCATTTATCCTAATGTGCCACTGTGCACACCGAAGATCCCTCCATAGGTCGCTACGTCCTATGGAGGGATTATTCTTTGTGGAGAGGTGGATCTCCTGCCTCAGGGGCTTGCTCGGTGATCACGTTCCCAAGGGACACATAGGGAGACTCCTGCGCCTTCTGTCTAGGGGCGACGCATGATCTCTTTAGTACACTCCATTCTTTGGCTCTTTGGGGATATTGTTTTATGTCCTAGGGGGAGTCTTCGCCGTATCCCTAGAGTGCCTAGACGTTAGCCCCGAGGATAGCTGTATACAAGAGCTCTCCTAGGGACATACTTAGAGCGAGGTAGTGTACACGTGGGTATACTGTTGTGTACACACGTGTATACTCACCCCTCCTAGGTAGTAGGTATTCGCTTGGCATATCTATACTAGGACATAGATATTTCTATCTTCGGTGTATGCTCCTTGACTACATTGCTCTCGCACTGGGGGAATTTTATGCGTTGGCCCTAACCTTCTGTCACTAGGCTCTTGCTTTCTCAAAATAAATCGCTAATTTTGCACCGCATTTCATCTGCTCTTTATTGGGTAGAGCCCGTTTGGGTAAGAGTGCTTACTTAGGTCGAATCGCTAGCTCAGTTGGCAGAGCACATCCCTTTTAAGGATGGGGTCCTGGGTTCGAACCCCAGGCGATTCACTGGGCGGTTATCGAGAGGTAACCGCTTCCGCTTTGATAGCGACTGTGTTTCAGCTGGTTACGTGTCTGTTTCGTTGGTTTAGAGCAGTATTGATAACCTGCGATTTTAGGGCTTTTTGCGCACAATTTGCACTCATTTTGCGCACGCCACAAAAAACGTGCGCAAGAATTGAGGGGTGTACGGAGCTCTATCGCATAAGCTGGAACGAAATGAACGAACTACGTATTCGGCGACTTTTCGACAGAAGGAATGTCGCCACCAAGACAAAGGATGCTCCCGTAGTCTTCGAACTCTATCGGGGGAAGTCTCGTCGTTACCTAGACACAGGTATTCGCCTGCGTGCTGGGCAGTGGAGTACTGATATTGGGATGGTGTACAAGACACCACATGCCAGAGAGTATAATCGTGCCCTTGACGAGATAGAGGAGCAACTTCAGCAGGCCTCGGGGAGCGCCTTCGAGCGGTACGGGCAGGCCTATACCCTGGATCAGTTATTGGACGCCTATAGGGTGGAACTCAATCGCCCACGTTGCTTTATTGACTTCGCTTGGGAGCGATTCAAGGAACGGAGCGGTACACCAGGCACCAAGCGTCAGCACAGCGCAGCCCTCAAAGCCATAGAGGCCTCTGGGCTATTCGTCTCTTTTGCTGATGTCACCCATACAAGCATCGTCAAGTTCGATGATTGGCTTCGGAAGAAGCGTAACCTAACCCACCAAGTCACTATACATAACTATCACAAGAGGCTCCGTGTCTACATTCACGAAGCGATGGCTTTTGGCTTCATCGAGAAGGATCCTTATGCTAGCTTCAAGGTTGCTCGAGGAGAGAGTAAGGGGCGTCGCTTCCTAAGTAAGGAGGAGTTGCAGAGGATCGTGGAGACCGAACTAGTGGATCCTATCCTACAACGTATTCGAGACCTCTTCCTCTTTCAGTGCTACACGGGGCTTGCCTACGCAGACCTCGCTACCTTCGACTACAAGAACACTGAGGAGCGAGATGGAATGCGCTATCTACGTGCACAGCGACATAAGACCAAGACCGAGTACTTCATCTATCTACTACCTCCCGCTATCGAGGTGCTGAAGAAGTACGACTATAAGCTACCTATTCTCTCCCAGCAGAAGTACAATGTCTATCTGAAGGCACTCGGGCAGGCCTGTGGGCTAACGCAGAAGATCTCCTCACACATGGCTCGTCATACCTTTGCCACGACAGTCACGCTGGCTAATGGTGTCCCCCTGCATATCCTGCAGAAGATGCTGGGGCACACTAGCGTCAAGACCACACAGCTCTACGCTAAGACTCTAGCAGAGGATGTAGCGCAGGAGTTCCAGCGTCTGCAAGGCCTCATATAGAGAAGATGAAAAGGGCGACGCCCCCGATCCTACAGAGGTCGGGGCGTCGTCCTTTTATGAGGTATAGAGGAGGATGGTAGTATGTGGTTGCTGTGCACAATGGGCACAGCCTTACTTCTGTTCTTTCTTGATGTCCCTCGGAGGTTGACGATCAATGAGCTCACGCCAATTGGGGAAGGCCGCCATCAGCTGGTAGTCCAGGCTGTCTGCTTGGTGACGAAGGGAGGAGCGCCAAACGAAAAGCAGGATGGAGATACCGATCCCAGAGAAAGCTAGGCCAAAGGAAACGCCATCTTCCCTGTAGCCGTTGAATATAGAGATGCCAGCGACGATGCTGATGATAAGGACAAAGACGGCTAGAGCGGTTAGCCCAGTGGCGGTGCTACGTAGCCCATCGTTGCGCTCGAAGGATTTGCGCACATAGGTGCGTTCGTCGATAGATAGTAGTTCTTCAGTTCTCATGAGTTGGATATATGATTAAGTTACACATTAAGTCTTTAGGAAGAAAGAGAAAGTAGCTACGATACTGCGTGTATGCTGGCTTATCCCTTTCTCCTCTCTTCCTCTCTGATGATACGCTCCTCTAGGTCTGCTTTGAACTTGTATATTGCGTAGATGTTACGGAGGTTATATACGAGCGAAAGAGCTATGATTATGGATGAGAGTAGGCTTATACTTAGAGATAGGGATATGCCTGAAAGTGTTATCGTAAAAGACTCGTTGGTTATCGATGCAAGCAAGGCGAAGGAGGCAATGCTGAAGTCACAGACTAAGCTATCTAGGAGCGTCCGGATGTCTTTCTTGAGCTTGCTCCGGTATCTGGGCTCTCTCACCTCCTTGAGGTCAATGGAAATAGCCATGCTTATTGAGAGAGAGGATGCAACTCCCACAACGGTATACAGCGCTCCTGTGACTGACGATGATGCAGGGATAGAAGTCCCAGATGATAGTAGTAAAGCGAGTATTACTGCTATCACCATCTGTACAACTAGTCTTCTTACGATGGGCTTCATGTAGTGGTGTTCTCTATGAGATTTGGGATACTCCCGAGGAATCCTTCCATCTCTTGTTCTTCATCTACCAGACGGGAGTGTTCGTCTACTACCTCGATACTGATTTCCTTAATAATAGCTATATCACTCCCTGTGTTTCTTCCTCCTTTCTTCTTCATCAAGCTTATCTTCAATATCTTCTCGTAGCTTTTGAGTGCTGGTGAAGGTTATGGTCATGTATAGAATAGATTCACAGATGATTAGGGTGACCACGAGAGGAATGTTAACTGAAATGAAGCCAATGATACTAGGCTCAATGGTACCTCCTCCATCAGGGATAAGGTAGATAGTTATCAAGCCTATCATGGCCATGATGAAGTGGAAACAGAGGCCATTCCGCTGATCTCTCAGGTTGCGCCTAATCTCTCTTCTTGCTTCGGTATTCTTAACTCTGTAGAGATCCATCGAAGTGATGACCGCTAGTGATACGGGAAAGAAGATTCCAGCCACACCAAACAGAAGCTTTGCTATTTCGATATTAACGGTTAGCCTTGGGAGTAGACTTGAAAAGACTATTCCTAGCACAATAACGAAAAGGTAGCGAAGTAAATTTGCCTGGATCTTCATCTGAGTTACTATCCTTGTGTGAGTTCGAGAAGATATCGCTCCATCTCCTGCTTGAGCTGCTCCTCGGAAAGATGTCCATTTTCTGTTAATTCTATCTTGACGCTCTTCTCTCGTTGCATATCTGAGCCTACTACATATTTCTTTCCCTTCTTTCCCCTAAATTGGACTTGATCTAAGCCAGATATAACCCTTAGACTCTGGCCGAGCAGTCGCTCATAGTTCTGCGGAGTCATATTCTTAGGCCGTGTGAACTTTATATTAAGTTCAGCTTCAAGAATGTTGTTTGCTTTGAGCTCGTCTAGGTTCAAACTGTCACCGAAAAGACTCTTGATCCTGTTCCAGTTTATCTTGTAAGCCCTTGATGCTTCCTCTGTATCCGACTGACTATCCTCCGTCTCGATTAACCTCGTTCTAGGAGGGAGTATTGTCATCTCTTTAATGTCCTTAGGCTTGATTGGAAGTTCCGTTGAAATCATAGGGGTAAAGTTGAATAGTGTCTCTCCACGGATTTCTTCTATCAACCAATTCAAATAAGTCTCTACTCTGCTGATAGAGGAGCTTTTTCCAAGAGTCGTCACGAGACTTCTACTACTAAGAGCGAAATAGTAGCAGTGCTTATAGATGGAAGAATTAGCATTAGCCTCCAATCCTCCAAGCTCATCTATACTTATCATCGGCTGCGCAAACATCTCTGGGCGGATCTCCCCCATCTGAGTGCCTGGGGCAATGCATAGTATGACACCAAACAAGCAGTTGTTAGAGTCTGCATAGGCGGAAAGTACATCTTCATCATCACTTGTAGGATTTAGAGGCATGCGTCGATCTCCAGCACATGTCGTGGGGAGACGTTGCCGGAGCAAATCTAAAAGGCTCAATGGTTCGCTTTCGCTCAAGGATACACCACTCATTCTTTCAACTGAGAATGCGCGCAATGTTAAGTCTTTCCTCCTCATAATCTAGCTGTTTTTATCTCCGTGAAGGTACAGAATATCTCAGAATGGATGTGTAACTATCTCAATGGTGGCCCATAGGCTGTCTTTAGAAGGAGAAGAGGGGCTCGACCTCAATGCGGGCAACGACCGCCGAGAGATGGCAGATGTCCGAGACCGATACCTCGAAGTCGTCGTAGTCGGGATTGATGCTACGGGCAATGTAGGTGGTGTGCTCCTTCGCCTTGTCGGGGTGACGATGCAGGCGCTTGATGAAGTGTAGGGGAGGATAGCCGTCCCCTTGGCGTACCGCTACCGCATAGACCTCCCCAAACTGGATGCCTAGGGGATTGGCTGGACTGAACGGGTAGCGCTTGAGAGCGACACGACAGCCCGCTGGGAACCTAGGAGCCATAGAGTTACCATGGATAGGCACGATCATTTCCCCTTCGAGGTTGGGGATGCCCCAATAGGTGTCTATCGTCTGAAGCTCGTCTGCCTCTCCTTGATTACCTCCACGGAAGGCCTCGGTGTACTCGGGGATGAGGCGTACCCCCTCGGACTGAGCTCGCTGTAGATCCTCTTCGTGACCAACCTGCAGCGCCTCCGTCCAATACACACGGTTATCCGTACCGACCCAAACGTCAGTACGACGACCTACGTCGGGCAGGCCTGCTCCGGGATTTGGCTCTGTCAGTAGCATCTCGCCCTCGCCTGTACGAAGCCAGGTGGCAGAGAGCATAGGTAGTTTTTGCTCTATGTTTACGGCGAAACGCTTTATCACCTCTTCGCCTATAGCTTTCTTCCCGGTGAGGTAGTTGCTCAAGTTGCCTGAGCTGCTCTCGCCTATGAGTTGCCCAAAGTGCGCCTGATTTCGTACAACTCCCTCTTTTTTAAGCCATTCAAAGGCTTGTTTGAGTCGTTCGTTACTTGTGCTCATGTCAGTATAGTGTTCTACCCAAACGTCCGTACGACGACCTACGTCGGGCAGGCCTACTCCAGGATTTGGCTCTGTCAGTAGCATCTCTCCCTCACCCGTGCGCACCCAATCGATGTTTAGGTCTTGATAGGAGTTAGCTATTTTTCTAAGTGAGGCTTCTGTTATTTCAGCCTCCTTATCTAGGAATCCGTTAGACAAGCCGGTAGATCTATAGAAGGATAGCTTGCTTAGCTTCTTCAATTCTAAGAATTTAAGTATCCTTTTTCTCATATCAGTATAGCGTAGTTTAGCTTTTTAGAAATCTTTCTATATCTTTGTACTGCAAACCAACGATACAGCCCCCGACAAGGGGGGCGGCGTACACGAAGGGGGCGGCAACCAAAAGGAAGCGCCTGCTGGTCTTAGCATTCATCACTATTCACCTGCTAAGTTAGCCAATCCCTAGTGTATCGCCAAACCACGTAACCAGCTGGCACAAAAGCTAGCAGAGTATAAGAAGACAATGATGATGACAACACCTCAAGGAGCTCCACCCACGACCCTCTACCCCTCTCAGGAGGATCCCGAGGAGCTCTACCACAGCCTTCGAGCTAAGGCTATGGTGTTCCTGGCGAACGAGGCTCAGGAACTAGCTCGAGGGGTCTACGTCCCCAACCTCGGGGCGGAGGCAGCGGGGGTACCGATCTTTCGGTCGATCCTTCCTGGTAGCTGGGTAGCGGTACGCCACGATACGCTCGCCAATGCTCGACGCTCGGGACAGCACATCCTCCGTAACTCAGACCGGGAGCTGAAGCCCAAGGGGCAGCGTATCCGCTACTTCGTAGAGAAGAGCATGATATCGGGCTACCTACTCTTTCTCCTGCGTGTCCCACTTAGCCGAGCTCCCCAAGTGGCTAAGGCTGGGTAGCAGGCCATGATATTAGATAGACGATATGCGTACGAACGAAGAACGTCTTGACAGCCTAGAGCGGGAGCAGCGTCACCTCTCGGCACTCTTCCTGCAGATCGCAGATGGGAGTGAGGGATGGATGAAGCCTAAGGAGGCAATGGCGCTCCTAGGGTGTAAGCAACGGACACTCTCCCGACTGCGTGTGCCTCCAGTAGATAAGGAGACGGGTGAGCCTACGGGAGAGCCCGCTATCCTCGAGGCGGTATGCCTGCCGAGCTTCCGAAACCCAATGGCGGGGCGATGGATCTACTCACGTCGTAGCGTGCTTCGTCTACGTGCACAGCGTCTAGGTGATGCTAGTGTGGCTAACCTCTCTCCCGCTGAATGGCAACGACGAGAGGAGGCGAGAGCCTTCCACCGCCAGCAGCGCAAGGATGCAGGCCTAAGCAAGGAGCTCGTCGAAGCACGTGTCTACGAGTAGTCCGAATACACAATCCGCAACTACTATTATGAATATGCTAAGGAAATGTAAGGAGCTAGCGAAGGCTCCTATAGACTGGTTCCGGTATAGTTACATGCCGAGCCTGGAGGCAGGCTATCTCTGGGCAATGATACTCTACGTCCTATTCTGGTTCGTCGTCTGCGCTGCGACCTTCGTGGCGTTCTTCGATATCGGAGAGAATCTGTACCTCCGCTATAAGGGGAGGTAGCACGACCCTCATGAATACTTCAGGTAGGCTAAGAACCACCCAGAGAGGAAACCAACTAAGGCACTTACGATGGCAACGATCAAGGAATTACGCAGGGTCTCTATCATGCGTATGCGCTTCACCTCCGCTTGCCCCTTGGAGACGATAGCGGTAAATCCACCCTTCTCCATCAGCGCCCTGCCTGCAGGTGTGATGTCCCGGATAGCTCCCATGAAGGAGTCCTGCGAACTGATGAACCCCTGCTGGGCAAGGAATGCAGAGCAAGCAATAAGGGAATCGGTGGAGACTGGGCAAGCCCCCTTCTCGCCCTTGGCGATAAACTCAAGAGTCTTATCTAGCTCCTCGGGGGTAAGCTGACTGGGTATATTCATATCTCTAACAAATATAACTAGGTGTTTCAGTGACACAAAGTTACGACAACGATAACAACTAAACACATATACAATAATGAACCTAGCACAACTCGTCAGCATCACCCTCTTAGGGGTATGCTGCGTCATACTCGACGCGGTAAATCACAGTCTCGGATTCAGCTTCCTATGGCTCCTGGGCCTCGGTGTCTTCGGGGTCACTATGGCTAGTCATTGGAAGTCCGAGTACGAGAAGCTCCAGCGCAAGCAAGGTCGGAGGCAGTCTCAACCCTGATCATGTCCGCACGATGAACACGACACGAAGACAAGTCACAACTAATATCCACACTATGCTACCCTCCCTATCTCGACACAGGATGGAGCTACTGAGTGCCTATCATCTCGTGCTCCTTATGGCTTTCTTGACCATGGAGCACTATGGGATAGAGCTCCTGAGCCTATCAGGCTATATCTCGATCCTAGTAGCTACGATCGCTCCACACCTACTACTCACTCTCATCTCCGATCTATACGACGAAGATGAGGCAGGCCAACATTAACGCCAATACAACTCAATGGACACAACACCAACTCGTACATCCACACCTACTCAGTCTCCACACCTCATCCATCGGAAGACTATCCCTCTGACAGGCTATGTAAGTCTCTTCGGTGTCGAGGAGCGCCCGATGCGTGAGGGAGTCAATGCCCTCGGATACTCCTTCCACTACGCTCAGAGCTGGAAGTTCTACGTCAAGCTTACACAGTCGGGCGCTCGCTATGATGGTCCCGATGGGCACTATGGGCTCAACCTAGTCACCAGCGATCCCCAGGAGGCCGCTCATGTCATGGAGCGTATCGCTGAACTCAAGGAGACTAGAGAGACGATATCCTTTTCATCTCCACTAAGCTTCACGAACTGGACATCACGCACCACCGACCGCTTTGCTTGTGGGGAGGTGCTTGGCTTGCCCCTCTCTGTGCTCTTTGGTACAGGAGAGACTATCCCTCCTAGCGATCCTCTCCCATCTCCAAAGGAGCGTCTCAAGGTCACGCTCACTGGGCGGGTAGAGCTATTCAGTGTCGAGACTCGACAGATGCGCATAATGCCTACTCCTATCGGGTATAGGCATGCATCTAGGAGAGCTGGCTGGAAAGTCAATGTGCTCTTCGCTGAAGATGGCTGTACCCCTACAGGGGCAATAGGTCGCCACGGCCTTCACTTCTATACGTGTGATAGGACAGAGCTTGCCTATGTAGAGCGTGCTCTATCATACCTACAGAGCTCTAAGGAGGTATTCACCATGGAAGCGCCCGTGAACTACTATCAATGGATGGATAAGAATTCAGGTGCTTTCCGTTGTGGAGCTGCGCTTGACCTCCCAGTAGAGATCTTCGATGCCTGCCCGATAGATCTATAGCTCTACATATCTCTCTGCGCTCTCTGCCTACTTCACTGCAGGAGACAAAACGAACGAACTAACACCCATTATCATGTGTCGCTACTACTTTGCCCACGATATCACCGCTGGTAAGGACCTCAAGCTCCAGCGCCTCCGTGCTACGTATGGGCTAGAGGGTACGGGTACCTTCTGGGCGATCCTAGAGCTCCTAGCAGAGGTCACCGTAGAGGATGCTGGCTCACCTGGTCTTCCACTTGATCCAAAGTTCATCGCTCGTATGATTGGCTCTCGTAGTCCCAAGCGAGTAGAGAGCGTGATACGCGATTTCTCTCTATTCGTCATCGAGACGGACGAGGAGGGTGTAGAGACCTTCTACTCCCGACGTCTCCTCAGACGCTTCACTCATGATGTCCTCCTGAGAGAACAGAGTGAAGCAGATGAGGAGGCAGAGGTGGTGGAAAAGCCTGCCAAGCGCAACATCTCTCCCGAAGCTCGTCAGCGCATGTCTCTTGCAGGCCGTAAGTATAGGCCTTCAAGTAAGGTAGCGACCAAGGTAGAGGAAGGCACAAGTAAGGTAGAGGAAGGTACGGAGGAAGGTACAAGTAAGGTAGAGGAAGGTACAAAGGAAGGTACAAGTAAGGTAGAGGAAGGTACAAAGGAAGGTACAAGTAAGGTTGCGACCAAGGTAGAGGAAGGTACAAAGGAAGGTCGTGGGGGGAATATAGGGGGGCTAAAAGCCCCTAAAAAGAAAGAAAGAGAAAAGGGGGAAAGAAATGCGCCCGCCGAATCTTCAATTGATAAGAAGAAGGGAGGGGATGGCTATTATGATGTGCCCGCCCATAATGGCATCCTTACTCCTATCCTCTCCATCTACGAGGAGGTACGCAATGAGTACCCCATCCTGCCAGCACCACCACTCTACGACAGCAACATCTTCTATCAAGCCAAAGAGCTGACCGACGCTTGGGGCGGTGAAGGATTTCGGGATCGATTGGAGAAGGCCCTGCGCCGAGCCTGCGCCTCTACCTTCCTGCGTGGCAAAAAGAATCTCTTCAAGTATGCTTGGCTGACGAAGCTTGCTAATCTCGAGAAGATCGAGGCTGGCAACTACGATGATGACGAGCCCAAGGCACGATCCTCATCCTCCGCCTCGACGGCCACTCACTACACTAATGCAGCTTGGCAGGAGGTCACCCCTCCCCCTACCACTCCAGAGCAAGAAGCACTCCTAGAGAGACTCAATAGCATGACGCTCGAAGACTTCTACGAGCAGGCCTCTGTCCAGCAATAACCACCAATAAGACTCACTAAGCAATAATACTACTATCAAGAAATGGATAACCAACTATTACAGGCTCTACTCTCTGCAATGGAGGCGACAAATGCCCGCCCCTTGGCTCGCAGACGTAGCCTCTTCACAGATCTAGAAGGCTTAGCTTCTAACGGGCCTGCGAGCGACATCGTAGATGCGATTATGTTCTTAGGGCAAAATCAATGCCCAAAGTTCAGAATGGACGCGCATAATCTCTTCGCCTACACCAACGCCGCCCTATGGGTAGCTGGACGTAGCGAGATGAAGGCACTGGACCTACAGGGTAGGGAGCGACAGGGAGATCCCACACGTGGGCTACTCATCCTCGGAGGTACAGGCACTGGCAAGAGTATGCTAGTACGACTCCTTCGACAGCTTGCCACCGCATTCTGCACCGAACATCTCATCTACGATACCACCTCCCAGAGAGAGGTATGGAAGCCCTTCGTTTGGGCTGATAGGCATGCAGTGGAGTACGTCAGCGAGTACAACACCACTGGTACGATCTCCAGCCAGAATGCCCCAGTGCTCTGCATCCAGGATCTAGGCACGGAGGTCGAGGGATCACACTACGGTAAACGCTGCAATGTCCTCTCGGAGCTTCTCATCTTCCGCTACGACAAGCAGGACGCCACCCGCCGTACCAGCATCATCACCTCCAACCTCACCCTCTCAGAGATCGGAGACCCTGCCCGCTATGGAGAGCGTGTCCTATCTCGCCTCCTGGAGGAGTGCAACATCTTGCAGCTGGCAGGACCAGACCGACGCCGTGCGCCGCTCCTGTAGGGACTAGTCACCATCAGAATAATAAAAAGAAGACGATATAATAACACGTAACTAAACACCAACGAGTATGAACAGACTTTTCAATGTGGAGACGCTTAACAGGCTCTCCATAGAGTGTCACGAACGAGCAAATGATAAAGGCTTTTGGGATGCTCCTCATAGCATCGGTCACCACCTGATGCTGGCGTTCGGAGAGCTTCACGAGGCTATAGAAGCCGACCGCTTGGGGAAGTGGGCAAAGCTCACGCTCGAGCAGATCGAGGAGCTTCGAGGCCTCAAGGATGCAGCGTTCGTACAAGCATTCCTGCGGATGGTCAAGGACTCCGTGGAAGACGAGATATCCGATGCCGTTATCCGCTTGCTTGACCTACTGGGCTGGTTGCTCAAGAGAAAGCGTACGACTGAACTCCTAACCGAGAGCGACCTCAATAGAGTGTTTGCAGTTCTCGACGCGACACGCCCAGAGGAAGAGCTCACGCATCTTCTTTTGCGCATCGTGGCAGAAACCTCTGGATATTGGAGGTTGGGGCTTCTTCGTGATAAGGGTATCCTCTACGCCATCAAGAGCCTCGAACAACTCTCCGACCACCTCGGTATCGACCTTATGACGCACATCGAGCTGAAGATACGCTACAACTCCACCCGACCGCATCTTCATGGCAAGAAGTACTAATAAATAGACGAAAGGAATGAACCGAGACAAGATGATCGAGTGGATAGGCCTCCATAGTGTAGGAATAAGCTCCAAAGCTATGTGGTGTGCACTTATGGATTTGCCTATTGATCTATACTACGGGGATATACCTAGAGACAGAAGTGACCTGTCGCGTTGTGTTGATCTCGTGCGATACTGTAGCATCACCAAGGAGGATCTAGCTAGAATATCCGACAAGCTTCCATATTGGGATCCAGTTATTAGGATGTGGGACAGGCTAGTAAAAGCATACGAATCGGAAGAATCAGAAGATATAGACTTGGATAGTGAGGAGTATGAGATTGTATACGACCTCTTGTATAGTGTGAGAGATGAGGTTGAATCCATCAAGAGCTATCCCAAAGAGTCCAAGCCTTCCCACCTCAAAAGGCTATCAACCCTCTAAGCGTACAATCAGCCCCTAGGAATACCCACAAGAGATAAGTCACCCAATCACTTTCAGATCCTCGAGGAGAATATGCAACACATCCGTAGCCCCACGACCACGGTCGTATTATTTGGTAGAATATTTTTTAGTCAGACCTCCCACCCCCTGCACCATAAGACAGACACTCAGTGAAAATCCCACTATGCCCTCTAGGTGCAGGGGGGCGATGGAGGCAGTCTCAACCCTTTAACACGTCGCTTATGTCCAAGAAAACGACAGACTGGTCGCTCATCTCGTTTGCCAGTCTACTCCTATGCTTCTTCCTTTCCTCTCTGGGAGTTGCATTATGGGCTCTCGGTATTCTCATTCATTCCTCGTGGATGAATGTAGTGTCTTGCGTACTCCTCTGCCTTCAGAGTCCAGCCCTCTTCCTTTGGCTCTACAGCATTAGTAAGGATAACACTAGAACTCTCTAACGCCAAGACTTATGTCTTTCCTAACGATCGCAGGCCTTGTCCTGCTAGCCGTGTGGCTCTGCTTCCTGGCAGTCATTTTTTTTTCGAAGAGTAGCGACTTCTACTCCCAAGGATATCGGGAAGGCCGACGCCACGGGTGGGAATGGGGGTACCGCCGAGGTTGGGATGATGCCCAAGCCAACGCCCGCCCCTCCAGATACCAAAGGCCGTCCGACAGACCCAATAAGTAACGACAACAACATGGCTATACCCAAACCTAAGGAGGTCGATTACAAACAATATGTCGCAACCTTCATGGATAGCAGCGATGAGCCCCATCGCTGGGTTCTCATCATCTCCTATCCAGACACGGAGGACACGCACCATCATCCCCACCGCAAGGAGGTGAGGCTCGGTGTCCCACCTGTAATGCTGAACATAGAGCGAGAGAGTGCCCTAAGCCCAATTGCGGAGGGGCGGCTCTCGTTCAGCCTTCTTCAGGAGGAGCAGGCAGGTGCAGGCCTCCACTTTGACTACCGCCACTTGATGCAATCTCCCGAAGGGAGTGTGTCCGTGGCGCTCCTACGTCTCCCATCCTCTGTTCAGATCACGAGTACAGAGGATCTACTCCGGATCCCCGACGAGCTCGGACTCTATCTTAGCGATACATGGGAGCGAGGCTGGTGGCGGGGCACCCTAGACCCCGAGAGCTACCGAGAGCCTGCTAGTCAGCATTCAGGCTTCCTAGTAGCCTTCGAGGCTTGCGACTTCGGTAGGCTAAAGCGGATAGAGCTTAGGGCAGGAGATGAGCGGATCCAGGGCTTCCGTCCCCGAATGGAGCTCACTGAGTTCATCGCCTCACTAGTATCACTCGCTCTGTCCGATCCCGAATGGGCGTACATCTACAGTTCTGACTCCATTGCTCGGGAACATGGTAGGAGCTATGTCGCCAAAGGACTCATGGCATGGTGCGCTGACCACTTCACCGATTGGAAGAATGAGCTGTTCGTAGAAACGGCCCCATTCCTTTCGGATGAAGATAAGCCAATCACGGCCTTTGAGGCGCTAGATCGTGTGCTCAGAGCCTTCACGCTGTCTATAGAGCAGGCGGAGGGCAACTGGGTCATCACGGATCCCTCGACACTACAAAGTGCGGAGGAGGGGAAGTATAACTTCTCCACGCAGAATGAAGATGCCTATCTGGATCTAGTGCCTGAGGATCTAGTGCCCATGGGCGCTGATGGAGAACTGTCCGCTCTACCCGCCCGAGGATCACTGACGCTAACGACGGAGTCTCATCTGTCAGACGCCATACCCGCATTATCTTTCCCCAAGATGGAGGAACCAGGGAGGTGGCGGTTAGTCCCTCGAGCGGATGTTAAACTCACGCTCCCAGCATGGCGATATCGAGCGAATGGCATTGAAAATCTCGACTCAATAATGGGTGGGGCTGATCGGATAGAAACAGAGGCTCTTTCTCTAGGAGAAGACCGGGAGTTATACACCGTGGTATGGAACCCATGGAGCATTCATGGCCGTATAGATGCTCCTTTTATCCAAAATGGGCAGCATACGGTAGGAGAGTGGAGCATATTCAGAATAGACGAGGCTAGCTGGGAGTATGCTCCAGAGACGGGTGTGTATATGAATAGATCTCTGAGAGCTGTACATGAGAATGGGAATGTAGAGCTCTTGACCTTCCGCGACAGAGGAGACTTTCACTATGCCTGTGTAAACTCTTTTGCGATTACAACGATCATCCCAGAGGCAAAGCTATATGGATACATGGAATACGTGAAGCTTTTGCGGGACGAACTGAACTCTTCACTAGATGCAAATGGACGGTCTTTGACGGATAGAGCTTGGACATTCTCCGTTCCAAGAGTCGCCGACCCAGAGGGTATGGGGCTACGTCTAGATCTCCCGTTGATGGTCTCGATGGGTCAGGATCTCTACCAAGAGTATACGGAAAAGACTCATACTACTATCCCATTAACAAGTTCAGGTCCTTATGGTAGGGAATACGATCGCAACGCATACCTCACAGAAGCCAGGGATAATCTGGAGCATATCGGGAAGTTCACAGATGAGATCACGGGCTGTCGGATCTACTTCTCTTTAGTCGCTCGAGGTGATCGAGACTCCGACCCAGTTCAGTCTCTTGGAATCAGTGTGCGTAAAGAGGAGCTCTCTTGGGGAGATGGAGAGAATACGACACGTCTGCCATATCTCTCTTATGGCTCGAAGAGCAAGGAGGGCCGCCTAAAGTGGGGTACGAGCTGGAACCATCCGAATATCGGTCAGGATGAGTATCTAGGAGAGGGCCTGCACATACCGCTTCCTCCTAAGCCGTTCACTCGACTAGAGCTCAGGATCTATAGGTCTCCTAAGTTCTACAAACTGCAGGGCGAATCTGTTGCCACTCACTTCCAGGGGTGGCACTTATGGAGTGTTCCGAGCATCATAGCTCTGCAGGCCCCAGCTCTTTGGTTGGCGGACCCTCTTGGTCGTCGAGGTGCAGATCTTGCACCAGATCGTAAGGAGCGCTATCGCTTCACTCCTAATACAGATGAGG
>ERZ772827.538-NODE-538-length-20736-cov-10.809439_pt1 | contig 20736 bp, 31 predicted proteins | sample MGYA00580850_ERZ772827 | MGnify/ENA primary metagenome ERZ772827 (study PRJEB29015, sample SAMEA2737950) | human oral metagenome | biome: human oral; feature: human-associated habitat; material: dental | place: China | collected 2145 ...
AAAACTATGGAACAGAAGAAAATGTTAAAATAGATATAGATAAAAATGGTGATATAGTTGTAGTTGCAGAGAAAACAGTTGTTGAAAAAGTAGAAGATGATGTAAAGGAAATATCATTAGAAGATGCAAAAAAGAAAAAGAAAAGAGTAAAAGTAGGAGATGTTATAAGTATGGTTATAGTACCAAAAGATTTTGGTAGAATAGCAATACAAAAAGGTAAACAAATAATAGTACAAAGATTAAGAGAAAAGGAAAAAGAAGTAAGATATGCAGAATATCAAGAAAAAAAAGGTGAAATCATAACAGGGATAGTTCAAAAAGCAGTACCTGGGAAAACAGTAATACTTGATCTTCGGAAAATTAGAAGGAGTTATGCCATTAAAAGAACAAGTAGAAAAAGACAAGTATAAGGTTAACCAAAAGATAAGGGTATATGTAGAAGATGTTATTCAAAGAGAAAAAGGAGATGTACAAGTAGTTGTATCAAGAAGATCAAATGAGTTTTTAAAAAGACTTTTTGAATATGAAATACCAGAAATAGATGAAGGATTAATAGAAGTAAAATCAGCATCAAGAGAACCAGGAGTTAGAGCAAAAGTAGCTGTATATTCAGAAAATGAAAATATAGATCCTGTAGGATCATGTATAGGACCAAAAGGACTTAGAATTGAAAGTATAAAAAAAGAACTTCATCGGAGAAAAAATAGATGTTGTAGAATGGAGTGAAGATCCATCTAAATTGATAGCACAAGCACTGTTACCAGCAGAAATAATGGCAATAGATGTTAATGAAGAAACAAAATTTGCACAAGTTATAGTTTCTGATGAACAATTAACATTAGCAATAGGTAAAAAAGGACAAAATGTAAGACTTGCAGTAGAACTTACACATTGGTCAATAGATATTAAGGGAATAACACAATTTAAAGAAATGCTTGAAAATGGTGAAAAAGAAACTTTAATAGATATGGATAAAATTGAAGAAGAAATTGAAAATACAGAAAGTATTCAAGAAGTAGAAGAAAAATTTGAAGATACTGAAATAGAAGAAAAAGAAGAAGAAAAAGCAATTGAAGAAACTTTAGAAGATATTGCACATATGGAAGAAGAAAAAGAGAATGAGGAAAATTAAAAATACGAGAAAGTGTAAAGGATGTTTTCAAGGTATTTTAAAAACAAAAGAAAATATATTGGAAAATAAGTATATGCAGTTAGGTATTGATAATAATAAGAATATTATTATATCAGAAGATTTAAATATACAAGGAATGGGAAAAACATTATATTTATGTAGAAAAGAAGAATGTATTAATAATGCTTTTAAAAAGAGAACAATTGAAAGATATTTTAATATAATGCTAAAAGATGAGGAAAAAGAAGAATTAAAAAAATATGCAAAAAAGTAATGAAAAAGATATAAGAAAAAAAGAAATAAAAAAAAGAAAGAGTAAAGATATATTAAATAATAAGATATTGTATGTAACAAATATATCTAAAAAGAAATATTTAAACTTACTAGGATTTGCCTCAAAGTCAGGAAAGATAATGTTTGGAGATGATGATGTTATTTTAGGACTGGAGAGAAACAAGATTTCTTTGATTATAATATCTAAAGATATGTCTCAAAAAATAAAAGAAAAGTTTTTAAAAAGATTAGAAAATGTATTTGAAAATAGATATACAGATAATGGATATAATAAGAAAGGTATAAGCAAAGAAAGATTAGAAAAAGAGAATAAAAAGATTAAGGTTATTATAGTAGGAACAAAAGAAGAAAATAGCAGTGCTGTTGGGAAAGTAAATAAGCCTATAATAGGTATATGTGATAAAAACTTATCAAAAGGAATTATAAAAAGTATTTTGGAGGAAATAAATGGGGAATAAGAAGATATATGAATTAGCAAAAGAAATAAATAAGACTAATAAAGAGACTATAGAGATTGCGAATAGTTTAGGTATAGAGGTAAAAAGTCATTTAAATAATATAACAGAAGAAGAAGCAAATAAGATAATTTTAAGTTTAGAAAATAAAGAAAAGATAACTAAAATGGGTGATAGTATAAAAGATATGGAAAAAGTAGAAAAAAAAGAAGAACCGGTTATAATAAGAAGACAGGTTGTTGTTGATGAAAATAAGAAAGTAGTAAAAAATTTAGAAGAAGTAGGAAAGATTTCTAAAAATACACAAAAAGAATATAATATTGTTTCAAGAAAACAAAAAAAAGAAAATAAGCCTATGACTTTAAATGAATTATTAGGTTTGGGAAAAAAGAAAGAAGAGCAAGATACAAATATTAAAGAAGGCAAAGAAATAGATATGGATAAGGAAGATATGCAAGGCAAATCTAATGATAAAAACAATAAAGAAGAAAGAAAAAATCAAAATATGTCTACAATGAACTTAAATTCTAACTTAAATAATGGTAAAAATGCTAATAATCAAGAAAATAGAAATACTAAAAATAATTTCCAAAATACAAAAGAAAATAATAAGAATAATTATAATAACCAAGATAATAAAAGAAAAGATAAGAATAAAGAAAGAGAAAATATAAAAGATAGAAAAGGTAAGTTTGAAAATAAAAAAAGAGGAAGAGACGAAAATAACTCAGCTTCAAATAGAGGATATAATTCAGAAAAGTTAAATTATAATAGGAATGATAGAGAAAAAGAACAAGTAAGAGAAAATAAATTTAGAGGAAAAGAAAGTAAGATAGATTCTTTAAATATAGATAAATCTAATGATAATGGAAAAGAAAATGCAAGAATAACAACTAAACAGCAAAGAGATAGAGATAGAAGTAGAGAAAAAGATAGAGATAATAAGCAACAAGAAGAATCAAAGAAAAAACAAAGAATAAGTAGAGAAGAAGATTTTGATGTAGATAATTTAAAAGTGTTTAAAGGTACAGGGAATATTTCACGGAATGATAGAAAGTGGCGATATATTTGATATGTACTCATCAGGAAGATCAAAAAGAACAAAACCTAAGAAGAAAGAAAAAGAAAAGAAACAAGTAAAGGAACAAGCTAAACATACAGAAATAACAATAGGAGATACAATTGTTGTAAAAGATTTAGCACAAGAATTAAAAGTAACAGTAGCAGATGTTATGAAAACCCTTATAAAAATGGGGGTAATGGTATCTTTAAATACAGATTTAGATTTTGATACAGCATTTTTAATAGCATCAGAATATGGAATAAATGTTAATAGGAAAAAAGTTGTATCATATGAAGAAATATTATTTGATGATACAGAAGACAAGAAAGAAGAACTTGTAGAAAGACCACCTGTTGTTGTTGTAATGGGACATGTAGACCATGGTAAAACATCACTTTTAGATGCAATTAGAAAAACAAACAAGATTGCAGAAGAAGCAGGAGGAATTACACAATATATTGGTGCATATCAAGTAATTGTAAATAACAAACTTATGACATTCTTAGACACACCAGGACATGAAGCGTTTACATCAATGAGAGCAAGAGGAGCAAAAGCTACAGATATTGCTATACTTGTAGTTGCAGCAAATGATGGGGTAATGCCACAAACAATAGAAGCTATAAACCATGCTAAAGCGGCAGAAATACCAATTATAGTAGCTATAAACAAGATAGATCTTCCAGGAGCAAACTTAGACAAAATAAAACAAGAATTATCAACATATGGACTTGTTTCAGAAGAATGGGGAGGAGATACAATCCTTGTTCCAATTTCAGCAAAAGAAAACATAGGAATTGATACATTACTTGAAATGGTACAATTACAAGCAGACATATTAGAACTTAAAGCAAATCCTAAGAAACAAGCAAAAGGTACAGTATTAGAAGCAAGACTTGATAAGGCAAAAGGACCTGTTGTAAGCATGCTTGTAGATAGAGGTACATTAAATATTGGTGATACAATAATTGTAGGATCTGCAATAGGTAGAATAAGAAATATGATTAATTTCAAAGGTGAAAGAATAAGAGAAGCAGGGCCTTCAACACCAGTAGAAGTAACAGGATTAAATGTTGTACCAGAAGCAGGAGAAGTTTTTTATGAAGTATCTGATGAAAAAACAGCAAGAAAACTTGTAGAAAGAAGAGAAAGAGCTAAGAGAGAACAAAAGATTGGTACAACTTCAGCAGTTAAATTAGAAGACCTATATGCAAATATAGCAGAAGGTAAGATTAAGAAATTAAATATTGTTGTTAAGGCAGATGTTTTAGGAACAGCAGAAGCTATTAAGAAATCTTTAGAAAACTTATCTACAGATGAAGTAGCAATAAAAGTTATACACTCAAGTGTAGGTGGAGTATCAGAATCAGATGTTAACCTTGCAAAAGTTGCAGGAGCACTAATTATAGCATTTAATGTAAGACCAGAACCTATAGCTAAATTAGAAGCAGATAAAGATGGAATAGAAATAAAACAATATTCAATAATATATAATGCAATAGAAGATGTTAAATCAGCAATGATAGGAATGCTTGACCCAGAATATGAAGAAGTTATTATAGGAACAGCAGAAATAAGAGAAACATTTAAGATTTCTAAAGTTGGTGTAATAGCAGGGGCATATGTATTAACAGGTAAAGTAACAAGAAATGCAGGTGTTAGAATAATAAGAGATAATGTAGTATTATGTGATTCTAAACTTGCATCACTTAAGAGATTTAAAGATGATGTTAAAGAAGTTTCACATGGTTATGAATGTGGTATTCAAATTGAAGGATTCAATGATATCCAAGTTGGAGATACATTAGAAGTATATGAAATGCAAGAAATAAAGAGAAAAAGTTTAACTAAATAGGAGAAAATATGACAAATAGGATGGAAAGAGTAAACTCAAGTATAAAAAGAGAACTTTCAAATATAATATCAAGAGAACTTACTAATACAAATATAACAGGGCTTATCACTGTAAACAAGGTAGATACAGCACCAGATTTTAGTAATTCAAAAGTTTATGTAAGTATGATTGCAGTAAAGAATAAGAAGGAAGCAATGCTTGCACTTAAAAAAGCGGCAGGATTTATGAGAACAAGACTTGCACATATACTTCAATTTAGAAAAATGCCAAGCTTAATTTTCATATATGATGAATCTGTTGAATATGGTTCTAGAATAAATGAAATTATTCATGATCTTCATAAAGACTTAAAAGGTAAGAATGATAATAATCATAATACAGATATCAATGAAGAGGAAGAATAGTAGAAAGTAATGGAATAATAAAAAATATATAAATATTATATATAAAATATGACTAATTAAAATTATTTTAAAAGGTCATATTTTTTTATTTTAAAGTAATTATATATTGTAAAACAGATATTATTTAATTATAATGAGGGCAAGGAAATATAATATAGAAAGAGGTTAAAATGCAAGGTAAAATTAAAAAGATAATAATTATAATAACAGTTTTATTAATTATATTGTCTGTTGTTATATATGTGAAAACTAATAATAATAATAATTTAAATAAGAAAAATGAAAATAATACTATTAATAAGGAACAAGAGAAAAAAGAAAATATAATAGAAAAAGACACACAAAAAAAGGAAGAGTTATATAATAAAGAAGAATTATTAAATGAATTTAAAGAATTTTTTGCACAAAATAAAGAAATTAATGTAGAAGAAAATGTAAAGGCAGCATATGTTGAAAATGTGGAAGGAGGTAGTGTTAAGACATTTAATAAAATAATAAAAGTTACTAGTGGAAAAGATTTTAAATCAATACAATCTGATGTTGCTAGTGATTCTGAAAAAGAAATAAATATAAATGAGGCAAAAGAAAAAATAGAAGAATTTTGTAAAAAAATGGGATTTAATGAAATTGAAAAGTATAGAAAGAATAATGGAGAACAAGAAAATATTAATTCAGATGTAATTATGAGTATATTTGCTAAAAAAAATTTTTTAGGAAAGGATTATAGATTGCATGTAAGGGCAGTTTATCTTAAGAATAAGAAAAATAAAATGACAAATAAACTTCAATTTGCAGGTGTTTCTATATATGAAAGTATTAATGAAAAATTTGATTAAGTTATTACTTTGTTACTTTATATAACTATTTTTGGAATTAATCCAAGAATAAAAATGATTATTTAACAGATAAAATTCAACATGTAAAAATTTCAATATATAATAGTGTTAATGAAAGATTTGAAGTTTAAAGTTTAAAATTTAAAAATAAAAGAGAAAATAATTTTAAAGAACAAAATGCAATTCATTTGCAATTTGTTCTTTTTTGTGTTAGAATAGGATTATTGGAATATATGAATAGGAGAAAATTATGAGAATATCATTTGTAGGAAAAGGTGGAAGCCGGAAAGACAACAATATCAACAGCATTTGCATTATATGTAAAAAACTATGTAAAAAATGTAGTATTATTTGATGCAGATATAAATTCACATGTAGGTAAAAGTATCGGAATGGATAAAATAGAACTTGGAGATAGAATAGAAGAACTTCGGAAGATATTTTGAAGGAAATAGAAAGGTTAAGGAAAAAGAACCAATAATTATAGGGACAACACCTCCAGACTATACTTCTAAATTTATAATGCCAACACTTGAAGATGAGTTTTTTAAGAAATATGCAATAGTTAAAGATAATATAGCTTTAGTAACAACAGGAACATATACAGATGAAGAACAACTTCGGAAGTCAATGTTTCCATGGTAAACTTCAAGCTAATGAACTTATATATAACAGGCTTTTAGATGATGAAAATATGATGGTAATTACAGACCAAACAGCTGGTATTGACAGTGTTGGGACATCAATGTTTTGTGCATCTGAAATAAACTTATTTATTGTAGAACCAACAATGAAAAGTATTGGGATTATAAAAGATTTTGAAAATGTAACTAAAAACTATAATTTAAAAAATTATGTTGTTATAAACAAGGTATTAGATGAATCAGATGTAGAATTTGTTAAAAGAGAGCTTGGAGAAGAAAAAGTAATCGGGGTTATATCATATTCTAGTAATATAAGAAAATATGAACAAGGAGATAAAGAAAAATTCAATCTGTTTATAGAAGAAAACAAAGAAGTTTTTGAAAAAATATTAAATCTTGTAAAAAATACAAAGAAAGATTGGAAAGAATATAAGGAAAGACTTTATGATATATACAAGAAAAATTGTGAAACATGGTATTCAGAATATTATGGAGTTGACCTACTTCGGATATATAAACAATGAATTTGATTATGAAAAGGTTATAAAGGAGAATAATAAATAATGGAAAAATATATAGAATTTCCACCTATTATACATGAAAAGTGGATAAAATATTTAAATTATAATGATATGAATAGATTATTACAAGGATTTTCAAGCCCTTTAAATATAATGAATTTAGATATTTTAGAAGAAAATATTGAAAAATTTAAAAAGTTCTATGAAGAAAAAGGATTAACAGGAAAAATACAGTTTGCACAAAAATCAACAAAAAGTGAATCAGCTATAAGAAAAGCATTAAAAACAAGAATAAATATGGATGTTGCATCAGAAGGTGAACTTGTAATGGCACTTTCAAAAGGATTTTCAGGCGATAAGATAATTGGAACAGGACCTAAAAATGATAGGTTTATAGAACTTGGTGTAAGACATAATATACTTTTTCATGTTGACAATATGGAAGAATTAGATGAAATAATAAGAGTGAAAAAAGAAAATAATCTACCAAAGGTTAGTATATTATTAAGATTTAGTGGATTTAAATCAAAAAGTTCAAATATAATGGAAAAAAACACAAAGTTTGGGTTTAAATACAAAGATTATGAAAAAGTTTTAGAAAAGATTGCAACTAAAGAATATCAAGATAATATTAATTTTAAAGGATTTGCATTTCACTTAGATTCAAATAGTATTGCAGAAAAAACAGTAGCTATAAACAATACATTTTTAATGATAGAAAAATCTTATGAATTAGGATTAAACCCATATATCATGGATATTGGTGGGGGATATGGTATTAAATATATTGAAGATAAGGATAAATATGATAAAAGTATTTTAAATATCAAAAAAAGTATATTAGGACAAATACCGATGATTACATATAATAACAAGAGTTTTGGTGTTGTTATAGAAAAAGGTGCTATTAAGAAAAACTTAGTACATAAAGAATATGTTACACCTATTCCAGGAGTATATAATTTAGAAAAAGTATTAGATAGTAGTTTAGAAGATTTTGGAAATAGAAAAGTATTAGATATTATAAAAGAAAATTTAATAGAACTATATATAGAACCAGGAACAGCTATTTTAGATCAAACAGGTATTGTTGTTACAAAAGTTAATTTTGTAAAAGAACTTGAAACAGGTGATAAGATGATATATCTAGATATGAAAAGTCAGGATGTAATAATGGGAGGAGGAGAAATGTTCCTAGATCCTGTACATCTTATAAAAGAAAGTGAAAAAGATTTAAGAGCAGATGCTAAAGAAGGTGTATATGTAGCAGGTAATTTATGTATGGAAAATGACCTAATATATTCACATAAGATATATTTAGATAAAGAAGTTAAAAAAGGTGACATATTTGTGTTTGTAAACACTGGTGCATATCTTATGGATTTCTATAGAACAGATACAGCAAGACAAAAAATAGCAAATACAATTGCAATTGAAAAAGATAATATAATATTAGATAAAGAATATTTTTAGATATAATGATTAAGGTAAAGAAAGAGGAAATAAATGAAATATAATAATGTATTAGAACTTATAGGAAACACTCCTATAATCAAAATAGATGATGATATAACAAAATTAAAACATATAGAAATATGGGCAAAATGTGAACTTTTTAACCCATTTGGTTCTGTAAAAGATAGAACAGCACTTCGGAATTTTTGAAGGTGCTAAAAAAAGACTTAAAAATGGTGAAGATATTACAATAATAGAATCATCATCAGGAAATACAGCAAAAGCACTTAATGTGATTGCATCAATACATAATGTTCCTTTTGAAAATATAACAAATAGGATTGATATCCCAGAAGCAAGAGGAATACTTAAAATATTAGGTGGAGACCTTATAGAACTTCCAGGTACATCATCATGTCCAGATCCAACAGATCCATATGATCCAATAGTTCAAATTGAAGAAAAAGTTGCAAAAAATCCACATTATTATCATACAAGCCAATATACAAATTTAGAAAATCCTAAGATTCATCATGACACAACAGGAAAGGAAATTTCAGATGATTTAGGTAAAGTTGACTATTTCTTTGGAGCATTAGGTACAACAGGTTCTTCAAGAGGGATTATAGAATACTTACAAGAACAAAATCCAGAACTTAAAAAAATAGGGATAATTTCTAAAACAGGTGGAATGATACCAGGTATTAGAAATGAAGAAGAAATGATGGAAGTTCGGAATATTCCAAAAAGAATTATATGATGATATTGTAAAAGTAGCACCAAAAGATGCAGTAGATATGATGCTTGTATTAAACAGAAAGATGGGAATTCTTCGGAGGACCTACAAGTGGATGTGCGCTTTTAGGAAGTATTGAATATTTGAGAAAAGAAGATGAAAGATTAGAAAAAGAAGGATTTACTGGTAAAAAAATAGCAACATTCATAGTTTGTGATAGAATGGAAAGTTATGTATCATATATAAGAAAATATAGACCAGATATATTTGAAATAGTGAACAAAGATGAAAATGGAGAAGAAAAAGAAAGTATATATACATATGATGGTTTAAATGAAGAAGATGAAAAATTCTTAAAAACAATAGAGCCAGAAGAATTATATGCTAAAATAACAAATGGAGAAAATCCATATATCATAGACACAAGAGGAAGTATGGCATTTAAAAATAATAATATTAAAGGAAGTATAAACATTACAGATACATTCTTTGATGAAATTATAGAAAATGGATTACCTTTTAATAAAGAAACAGAAGTTATTATGGTATGTGTTGATGGTAAGAAAACTAATAAGTATTCAAAATTTTTAAATAAAAAAGGATTAAATGTAATATCCCTTAAAGGTGGAATAATGGCTTGGAGAGAAAAAGGACTACCAATAGCAAGAAATGTGATGAAACTTAGATAATATAAATAAGAAAGTAAAAAAATAAAATAGAAAAAAAGAAAAAAATAAAATAGAAAAAAACAAAAATAAAAGGAAAATGATATATTGGAAGATAATAAAATATTAGAAAAAGAATTTTTAAAAATAAGACAAGATTTTAAGTTTTTTGAAAATAATAAAGATATAATATATTTAGATAGTGCAGCAATGACACAAAAGCCAAACAGTGTATTAGAAGATGTATTAAACTACTATAATAATAGCAGTGCTAATGTAGGGAGAAGTTTAAATAGACTTGATATTCAAAATAGGCAGTATATTGAAAATTTAAGAAAAAATATTATATCATTTCTTAATTTAAAAGAATTAAATAGAGAATATATTGTAAAGTTTACACATAATACAACAAGAGCGGTTAAAATAGTGTCAAATAAAATATATAAAACTTTTAAAGATGGAGATAAAATTAATATATTATTTTCAGAAAATGAACATAAAGCTACAATAAGTCCTTGGAAAAAACTTAAAGAAAAATGTGAACAAGATAAAAGGAATATTAGCATTAAAATACACAATTTTTCACTGGATAGTGGAGGATATTATGATGAAGATAGGATTAAAGAAATAGTAAGAAATATTCCTAAAGATGAAAAAATAATACTATTATTAACATCTGTACATTCAATATCTGGAATGGACATGGATGTAACCCTTATCCTAAAAGAAAATAAGGAAATAAGAAAAGATATATTTGTAGTAATAGATGCAAGTCAGCAAATGAGAAATATGAGAATAGACTATAGGAAAGAAGAAGAACCAGATATTATTATTTTTAATAGTAGCAAGATGTATGGACTAGAAGGAGTTCGGGGTTATTGTAGCAGATAAAAATATTAAAACAATTAATAAATATAATGATTTAAAAGATGGTACTGTAAATATGGGAGGACTTGTATCACTTGGAAGTAGTATTAGATATTTAGAAAATATAGGGATGAATAAAATTAAAAGATATATATTAAATTTAAAGGATTACTTAATACAATCTTTAAAAGAATTAAACAAGGAATATAAGAGACCTATAATAAGAATGATAACAAGAGATATGTGTGCAGCGTGTTCTAATTTATCACTTGGTATTGTTTCATTTAATGTAGAAGGAATAGAAAGCTTAGAAATAGCACAAATTCTTTCAGATAATAATATATATGTAAGAGAAAATAATGACTGTATGAATATACAAAAACAATTTATACGAGTTTCTCTTGGTATATATAATACAAAACAAGATATAGATATATTTATACAAACATTGAAAAAAATAATAGACTACTATTTGTAAGGAAATGTAACAAAAATATTACGAAAAAACAAGAAAAAATTTACATAATTATTACTTGAGAATAATATTACAAAAGAATTACAATAATAATTTGTTGTTGAAAAAATAAAAATAGATGGTATATAATTTAAATATACAAAAGATAAATAAACAAATTATAGAAGGGGCTTATAATGAGCCTCTTTTTTATATATAAATAGATTATTTTAATAAATACTTGTTTTAATTATAGTTTGAATATGTTAAAATTACATAAGGATAGGAAATAGGAGAAAAAATATGTTTAAATTTAAATTTGAGAAAAAAACTAAAGAACAAAAAGAATTAGAAAAGCAAGGAAAGAAATTAGAAAAAGAGTATAAGAAGAAATTTGGACATAATATTATAACTAGGATTATTGCACTTATATTAATACTTGCGATGTTAATTCCAACAGTTATAGGTATACTTCCATATTTAATACGTTAATATAATAAAAGGAGAATAACATGGAAAATCAATGGATTGATTTAGTTCCTAGAAATACACTTTTAGAATATTATAAAATGATTTTAACAAGTAATAATGTGTTTTTAATATCTATGGCAGTTATAGATGTTATACTTGTAGTAGCACTTCGGTATACTTATATTAAAAACTATAAAAAATACTAGAGTATTACAACTTGTTAAAGGAATTGCATTGCTTTTGGCTATAAATATTATAAGTGATGTTATAAAATTACCAATAATACATAGATTATTATCATCAATATCAACATATGGTATATTAGTTTTAGTAATAATTTTTCAACCAGAACTTAGAAAAATGCTTGAACAAATTGCAACAAGTAAAATTATAAAATATTTAGGAATATCACAAAACGAAGATAAAAAACTAATGAAAGAAAATATATATAAGGTTGTAATGTCAGCAGTTTCGCTTGCGAAAGAAAAAACAGGTGCTTTAATAGTTTTTGAAAAAGATATTAAACTAAAGGAAATAATAGATAATGGAATAAAAATAAATGCAGATGTATCAATACAGCTTTTAAATAATATATTTGAAAAAGATACACCACTTCATGATGGGGCAGTGATTATAAGTGAAGGAAGAGTTATGTCAGCATGTTCAATATTACCACTTGCAGTTGATAATAATATAAATAAGGCGTTTGGTACAAGACATAGAGCAGCACTTGGTATCTCAAAAAATAGTGATGCAATAGCAGTTGTTGTATCTGAAGAGACAGGTAAGATTTCTGTTGCTAAAAATAATATATTAAAAGTTGATATAAAAGAAGAGGGACTTAAAAAATTATTATTAAAATATCTTCTAAATATAGAGATAGATAAAGATTCTAAACAAAATGATAATATTATACTTAGAAAAATGAAAAAAGTTAAAGAAAAGTTTAGAAAAAAAGAAATAAAGCAGGAAAAAATTCATAATAATAAAGAGGAAGAGATAAATGAAGGAAAAAAATGATAAAGCTAAAAATATAATAATATATTTAAGTATATTTGCATTTGTTGTAGCAATATCTATTAATTCTATAATTACTCAAGAAAGTAAAAAACAAGAGATAAAAATGCAAATAAGTCAATATGAAGATGAACTTGAAAAATTAAAATCAGAAAAAGAAGATCTTATAGAGCAAAAAGAAAAGATAAATACAGATAAATATATTGAAAATGTAGCAAGAAATAAGCTTGATATGTTTCTTCCAAATGAAAAGGTATATGTACATTCAAGATGGTAATAAATAATTAGGTGAAATGAGACTTAAAAATAGTATTATATTTTAAGTCTCATTTTAAATATTGATGTTATGTAATTAAACTTGAAAAAATGAGGTAAAACATATATGATATAAGTGTTAGAAGATGGAGGCAAAATGCAAAGATGGACAGATAGAGGTGCCGCGATAATAGCACAAGGTGATAATATAATACTAATGAGAAGAGAAAGAGGATTTCGGTAAGAATAAGCAGATATATTATACAATACCAGGTGGAGGGAGAGAAGACGGAGAAAAAATAGAAGAAACAGCTATAAGAGAAATAAAAGAAGAGCTTGGTATTGATATAAAAGTTAAAAAGTTAATGTATAAGCTTAACACATATATGAGAATGCAATATGTTTTTTTAGGTGAGTATGTATCTCGGAATACTTCGGAACTGGAGAAGGTGAAGAATATGAAGAAGAAAACTATAAAAAGTATGGTAAATATATACCACAAGTAGTAAGTTTTGAAAAATTAAAGAAGATTAAATTAGTTCCTGAAACTTTAAAAAAAGAGATTATAAGAGATTACTTATATATAATAGGAAAATCTAAAAAGAAATATACTCTTAAAATATTACAAGAAGAAAGTAAAAAGAAAGTACAAAATAGGAAGAATTTTAAAAAAGATAGTGAAAGAGAAAAATTAGAAAAAGATAGAAATACTAATATTAGTAATAGTAAAATTGATACAAAAAAACATAGTGTTAAAAATCAAAATCCATCAAAAAAGAAAAAAATACAAGATAGAGAAGCAACTAAAGAAGAAAAAGAAAGACTAAAAAAAATAATAAAAAAACAACAAGATAGAAATAATAGTAAAAAAGTAAATAATAAGGATATTAAAAAAGATAAAGAAATTAATTCAAAAAGAGTAGTAGTAAATAATTTTGAAAAAAATAATGATAATTTTAAAAAAAGATATCCAAAAAGAAAAAAGACTAAGAACTTTGTAAAGAAATAAAAAGTTGCTGAATTATATATAAAATGTTAAAAATATGTATAATTTATGTAATTTTGATTTAATTTTTGTAAAAAAAGTAGAAAATATATTGAATAATAGGTAAAAGGCATATAATATGTAGAAAACATATATATGATATATTGTTATGAGAATAATATCAGGAAAGTTTAAAGGCATAAGTTTAAGTAGTATAAAAAGTAATAATACAAGACCAACTTTAGATAGAATAAAAGAATCTATATTTAGTACAATAGAAAGCTTAATAGATATAAATCGGTAAAGTAGTATTAGATTTATATTCAGGAAGTCGGATCAATAGGTTTAGAGTTTATAAGCAGAGGTGCTAAAAAATGCATATTTGTAGATAAATCTAGAGATGCAATATTAAAAATAAAAGAAAATATATTAAAGATAAAAGAAATTGATAAAGAAAGTTGTATTATAATTCAGAAAACATCTAAAATACTACTAAATGAATTTACAAAAGAAAATATACTTAAAGGAAAAGAAAGATTTGATATCATATATTTAGATCCTCCATATGATAAGGATGAAACAGAGGAAATAGAGTATATAATAGAAAATAAAATTTTAAATGATAATTCTTTAATTGTATATGAGACAGATAATCAAAAATATATTGATAATGTTAGGAAATTAGAAGAAAAGGGAATAATAGAGATATTAAAGATAAAAAAATATGGAAGACCTAATATTATATATATAACAGGAAGGTGAGAATAATGGAGGTTTTAGGACTTTTAGAAACATTAGAAGATATAATAAGAGAGGCAAAAGAAGTACCACTTTTAAAAAAAGTAATAATTAATCAAGAAGAATTATTAGATATTGTAGAAGAAATAAAGTTAAAAATACCTGAAGATATAAAACAGGCAAAATGGATAACAGAAGAACGTGCAAGAATACTACAAGAAGCTAAAAAAGAAGCAGAAGATGTAGTAAAAGAAGCAGAAAAAAGAATAATTCAAATGGTTGATGAACATGAAATAACAAGACAAGCAGAAGAAAAGAGTTTCCAAATGATAGATGATGCAAAAATGCAAGCAAGAGAGATTAGTGAGGGAACTAAAGATTATGCAGATAGTAAGTTATCAGAAGCAGAAAAGTCTGTTTTAGATATATTAAGTAAAGTTCAAATGCAAGAAGAGATGCTTGTAAATATATTAGAAAAATTAAAAGATGATAGAAGAGGATTAAAAAGATAGGAGATAAAATGGCAAGAAAGAGAGCAAAAGGTACATCACAAAAGCAAAGTTCTCCATCAGGTTCAAAATCAAGTGTAAGTAAAATAGACCTAACACTTATGGTGTTAATATTATTTACATTAGTAATTTCAATAGTAATATATGGAAAAGGTGGAGATTTACACAAAATTTTAGATCCAATAATCTCAGGAATATTTGGCCCTATAAAATATATAATACCTATTGGTTCTTTTTTACTATGTGTATCAATATTTAAAGAAGATAAAAAAACACATTTTAAAAGTATATTAAAATATTCAGTACTTTTAGTATTAATATCATCACTGTTTTCTATGTATTACATAGGAAGAGGGGATATCCCACAAGGTGGAAATTTTGATAGTATTGTAGATATGGGATATAGGCTTCGGAGCAAGTGATAAAGGTGGAGGTATGATAGGAACAGTTGTGTCTTCATCACTTGTTTCACTTTTAGGTATTGTAGGTGCAACAATAATAATACTTGTACTTATACTATGGATGTTAGTAATAATATTAAAAATAAGTATAGTAGATTTCTTAAGTAATTTAATAAATGAATATAAGCTTGAAAAAGAAAAACATGCTCAAGATATGAAAAATATGAGAGAACAGAGAGAAAAAGAAAAACCTAAAATTCAAGAGCCACCTAAATATGTACAAAAAACATCACAACTTAAATATGCAGAAAATGGTGAAATAAGGGAAGAAAGATTATATAATAAAAAGTCAGGTGGATTTTTTGGATTATTTGCTCCTAAGAAAGATGTTCAAAGTGAAAAGGTTGTATATTCAAATGACGGATTAAATGTTATTGATTTTTCAGGAAAATCTGATGAAGATATAATAGAAAAAGAAAAGAATAAGAATATATCAAAAGTAAATACTGAGCCTGATAGATATGAGTATAAGGAAGAAGAAAATAAAGATAATGAAGAAAATGTTGAAAGAATAGGAAATGCTGTTTTTAGAGAAAAAGAAAAAGAAACACAGCCTAAAACAGAAGAAGTAATGGAACTTGATGCAGAAGATATAGTATATGAAGATTATGAATATACATATCCACCAATAGATCTTTTAAATCCAGGTAAAAAGACATCTGCAAAAGCTTCTAAACAAATGATAGAAGATACCGCAAATGCACTTCAAAAAACATTATATTCATTTGGAGTTTCTGCAAAAGTAATGGATGTTTCAGTAGGACCTGCAATAGCAAGATATGAACTAAAACCTGCACAAGGTGTTAAAGTAAGTAAGATTGCTAATTTAGCAGATGATATAGCACTTAATTTAGCAGCTGAAACTATAAGGATAGAAGCACCAATACCAGGAAAACAAGCAGTTGGTATAGAAGTACCAAATGAAAAAAGAGAAGCAGTAGCTTTAAGAGAAGTTATAGAATCAAGAGAGTTTGAAGAATCAAAATCAAAGATATCTTTTGCACTTCGGAAAAGGTATTGGGGGAAATGGTGTTATTGCAGATATATACAAGATGCCACACTTATTAGTAGCAGGAAGTACAGGATCACGGAAAATCAGTTTGTGTAAACTCAATAATCACAAGTATATTGTATAAGGCAGATCCAAATGAAGTTAAATTTTTAATGGTAGACCCTAAAGTTGTAGAGCTTTCAATATATAATCAAATACCACATCTTCTTATACCAGTTATAACAGAACCGATGAAAGCAGCAGCAGCACTTAAATGGGCAGTTGCAGAAATGATAAAAAGATATAATAAGTTTGCAAAAGAAAGAGTAAGAGATATAGAAGGATATAATAAGAAGCAGGAAAAAGAAAAGAGAATGCCTAAGATTGTAATTATTATAGACGAGCTTGCAGACCTTATGATGGTAGCAGCAAAAGAAGTTGAAGATTCTATTTGTAGATTAGCACAAATGGGTAGAGCAGCAGGTATGCATCTTGTTATTGCAACACAAAGACCTTCTGTTGATGTAATAACAGGTCTTATAAAAGCAAATATACCATCTAGAATTGCATTTGCAGTATCATCAGGTATTGATTCAAGGACAATACTAGATAGTGTAGGAGCAGAAAAGCTTTTAGGAAAAGGTGATATGTTATATTCTCCAATAGGTTCAACAAAGCCTATGAGAGTACAAGGAGCATTTATCTCAGATGAAGAAATTGCAAAAATAGTAGACTATATTAAGAGAAAAGATGTTTCAGAAACATCTGAAATAATAGAAAGAGAAATAGAAAGTTCATTAAACCACAATGAAGATAAAAAAGGTGGATATATTGAAGATGAAGAAGAAAGAGATCCAATATTAATTGAAGCTATAGAAAAATGTATAAATGATAAAACAGCCTCTATAAGCTATCTTAGAAGGAAATTTAAGATAGGAGATTCAAGAGCAGGTAGAATTATTGATCAGATGGAAAACATGGGAATAATATCTGCAGCTGTTGGAAATAAGGCAAGAGAGGTTCTAGTAACACCATATACATGGGAACAAATAAAAGATAAGTTTGTAAGTGGTGAAGCAAGTCATATTACAGAAAGTCGGAAATGTAATTGAAAATAATGATCTTAATGAAAGAAAAATAAATTCAGGGGTAGTTACAACAGTTGCAGGAGATAGAGAAAGTGATTCAGTATCATTAAATGAAAAAATGAGACAAGATAGATATATGAATACAGATGGAACTGTAAGTAGCTCTATGATAGAAAGAGAAAAACTAGAACAAATTAAAGAAGAAGAAAAGAAAAGCTTTGTTATTAACAAAGGAAGTTTAAATATTACAGAAAAATTTGTAGAAGATATAATGGATTATACAATTGATGAACCATATTTTATGGATACAATAGAAGACATGATTAAAGATGATGAAATATCTGTACGGATATATTATGAGAAAATATAATATATCTACAGAAAGAAGTGAAAAGATAATGGATATATTATCAAAATTAAATATTATATCAATGAAAGATTATTATTCAGCAATAGTTACAATAACTAAAGAAGAATGGGATAAAATTGAAGAAATTTTTGATAAAATAACAGAATAACATGTAAGGATATAATAAAATACTAAAGATAAAGGCAGGTAATAGATATGTTAGGAATATTTAAAAATATGATTAAAAATGATTATATATATGAAATAGAAAAAGTGTTAGAAAAGAAAAATGTAACTAATGAGATTAAAAGTTTAATAATGGATACATTATTTAAAATAGAAGAGACATATCCTAATTACAAGCGTGTAAAAGTAGATGTTTTAGAAAAAGGAGAATATATTTCACAAATAATATATGCCCTTAAAAAAATTGATAAAATTGAAATAATGAAAATGGAAGAAAAAGATATATTAAAATGTGTAACAAAAACAAGTATATCAATAAATGATAATAAATTTTATAATATAAAAATATATCAAAATAATTTATCATTATTATATGCTATACAAATGATTGTAAATAGGGAATATGGAATAAATTTAGTTCCATGTTCAGACACATTTAGTAGAATTTTAGAATTTCGGTGGAGTATATTCAGATATAGAAATATTAAAAGATTTTACGAGTTGGAATTGGAATAAAACAGAAATGAGCGGAGTAAATATATATTATGATATTATATATAAGAATTTGTTATGGCTTATAGGAATTGATAAACTTATAGAACTTAAAAAAACAAAACAATGTATATATTATATGAAAACATATTTACTTAAAAAGTATAGAAAAGAAAATGTAGAAAAACTGATAACTATTTTAAAAGAAATGATATTTGTATTTGGTACAGATGAAGAAAAAGAAAAAGAGATATTAGCAAATAAAAAAGCTTTAGATATGTATAATGCAATGAAAGATATACGAAAATTCATAGAAAAAGTAAATGAAGAAAAAAAGAAAAATAATAAGCTTATTGCAGAATATGATAAAATATTAAATAGTCAAAGAGTTTTGGAACGAGAGTTTGAAGAATATACAAAACAAACTAAAGAAGAAAAAAAAGAAAAGAAAAAAGAAGATGATGGTAAATCAATAGCAATATCAGAACTAGAGCAAATAATAGATATACTTAATATGGATGAAGAAAATAATCAAAATTTAAAACAGCAAGATATGACAAAAAATATAGAAGTATTTTCAATCGATATTTTTGAAAAAAGAAAAAAACTTTATGAAAAAAATATAGAACTTGCAAAAATAGGAAATCCAGAAAATTATGTTGAACATAAAAGACTATTAGAAGATAGTATTAAACATATATTAAGATATCAAGAAGTAAAAGATGATGAAAAAGCAAAAGAAAAGTTAATAGAAGAATTAATACTAGAATATCAACAAGTTGTATATGATATGTTAGAAGATAGGATAGATGTATTATATACAAATGATGAAGTTATAGATGAAATATATAGACAAAGATATATAAGATATCAAAATGTAGGGAAGAATAAATATATATATCAAGTAACAGAACTATATCAAAAAATGGATAATGTATTACATTTAATAGTAGAAAAAGCATTAAAATTTGATATACTAGAAAGACTAAGTGAAGAAGATAATACAAATTATGCTGCAATTTCACCTGCACTTAAAACAGCGATTTTATCATTAGAAGATATAAGAGTGGCATTATATACCGGGAAAATAACATTGCTTTGTATATATGATGGTAATGTACTTATAAAAGAAATAGAACTTTTTGATGTAGATCCAAAACTTGTATCTATTCCTACTAAGAAGAAAATAAAATTATTTAAAGGGAAAAAGTAAATAGTAAAATATAGAATATGATAAGTATAAAAATGTTAATAAACAAGTAAATGATAAAATTTGCTTGTTTATTTTTAATATTTTTTATATAATAAACAAGGACAGAAAATAATACAAAAATAAAAATAAAATTTAAATTAGCAAGTATAATAACTTGCTAAAAGGAGGAAAAAGTTATGGAAAATAATAACTTTAAAATACAAATGTTAAAAGAAATTTATCAAGGGAAAGAATTTACACTGCCCTATAGGCAGTATGTCATAAATTATCATGACGAAGAGTATTCTCTTAATGTAGATGACAAAATCTATGGGAATTATGGGGGAGAATACAGTGTAGATATTTTCTTTATTAGTAGTAATATTGATAGAGAAAAAAAGAAGATCTACCATTATGATTACAATAAAAATCAAGCAAATGAATTTTGTAATGAAAATTATAATGATATTATTCAATATTTATTTGATAATGGAATTATAAAGAAAATAACTCCGTCAAAAGCTTTGGTATAATACGGAGTTTAAAAAAGTTATTAGGGTATGACCAATACTCTTATAACTTTTTTTGCTTTGTTACATAAATATTAGGAAAATTAAGGAT
>ERZ772827.539-NODE-539-length-20696-cov-3.301584_pt1 | contig 20696 bp, 16 predicted proteins | sample MGYA00580850_ERZ772827 | MGnify/ENA primary metagenome ERZ772827 (study PRJEB29015, sample SAMEA2737950) | human oral metagenome | biome: human oral; feature: human-associated habitat; material: dental | place: China | collected 2145 ...
AAACTTCAATAAATTTTTCTCTCTTACGAAGAGAAAAGCCACCATTACCTACATTATTATAGAGCAAAGATTTATCTTTTTGCCATTTACCATTATTTCTATAATTCACAGTTTTTTTTATGAAATAAACAGCTTTATCAAAAATCTTTTTAACAAGAGGAATATTCTCCCTACTCCTAAGCCAAGGCGCACCTATATAATCATAGTTTTTAGCGCACCAGTAAGAGAGTTCATCACTGAAAACAAGCGCATCTGTCTGATAAATCAACAAGTATTTCCTACAAAAAGTTTTATAAAATTTTAGATTGAGCATCAATTGATTATAGCCCTGTATTCCTTTAAAAAAATAATCATCAAAGTCTATAAAATCAGATTTTCCAAAGGATTTATAATGCTCAATATTCATAGTTTTTGGGTAAATGAAACTTACAGGATACTTACCACCAAGCGTATTAAAAAGTTGACGAAGGGAAATTATATCTTCTTCATCGGGAGTTTCTTTATAAACAGGAATTACAATATCTACCATTAAAATGTCTATATTTTAATGACACAAAGGTAATTATTTACCATAAAAAATAATATAATGCCATTATAACTATAGCAAGTTCTAAGGTAAATAAGTTTTATTCCTCAATTTTTACTACTTTTGACCTTATTTCAAAAAATAAAGATGCAAAATATGAAGCTGAAATCCATTCTAGATAATGATTTCTATAAGATAACGATGCAAAATGCTGTGGTAAAGCTCTTCCCATCTTCCATCGTGAGGTATCAGTTTATAAACCGAGGACAGCACATCTTTCCAGAAGGGTTTGGAGATGCTCTGAGGGAATTGGTCAATGCTATGGCAGAGCTCAAACTCAGCAAAGAAGAAAAGAAATTCCTTCAAAAAACCTGTCCTTACCTTGACCTTCCTTACCTTGATTTTTTAGAAGGCTACAGGTATGACCCTTCCGAAGTACACATCAGCCAAAATGGAAATGATTTGGAAGTAAGTGTAGAAGGGCTATGGTATAGAACCATCCTTTGGGAAGTACCACTGCTTTCCCTGATTTCTGAACTTCATTATGAGATGAACCATTTGGAGAGAGACAGTAATGAAATCATTATTCAAAAAACATTAGATAAAGCTGAACAACTGAATAAACTCGAGGTGGTATATGCTGAATTTGGCACAAGGAGGAGACACTCCTACCGAGTACACGACATCGTAGTAAATGCCCTGAATAAAATAGAGAATACCTTCTTCATCGGCTCGTCTAATATACATTTTGCTATGAAGTACAACATAAAACCTATCGGTACTCACGCCCACGAATGGTTTATGTTCCACGGTGCGGAATACGGCTTCAAAATGGCAAATCCTATCGCATTAGAGCACTGGGTAGATGTATATAGAGGAGACCTCGGAGTAGCGCTTTCAGATACCTATACTACAGATGTATTCTTTCATCAGTTTGATAAAAAATTCTCAAAACTATTTGACGGCGTAAGGCACGACAGCGGAGATCCATTGGAATTTGCCGATAAAACCATCAAACATTACGAAGAAAACGGAATCAATCCCCTCTACAAATACATCATCTTCTCCGATGGGCTCAATCTCGAAAAAGTAGAAGAAATCACCAAATACTGTACTGGGAAAATAGGTATTGCCTTCGGTATAGGCACCAATCTTACCAATGATGTAGGCCTCAAACCAATGAATATCGTAATGAAACTAATAAGCATACAAACGCTAAATAAAGAATGGGTAGATACGGTAAAACTCTCCGATGAGAAAAACAAATACACTGGAGATCCGAAAATGATAGAGCTTGCAAAAGAATTCCTCAGAATAAAATAAACGATGTATACTATAATAGATATTGAGAGCAATGGTGCAGGCTACGGTGAGGAGAAAATCATAGATATCGCTATATTGAGATACGACGGCCACCGCATCATAGATCAGTTTATGTCTCTGGTGAATCCACAGAGCACCATTACGCCTTATGTTCAGAAGCTCACAAGCATCCGCCCGAAGATGGTAAAAACCGCTCCCAAGTTTCACGAAATCGCTAAACGAATTATAGAAATTACCGAAGGAAGTACACTCGTCGGGCATAATATCGACTTTGATTACCGTATGCTTCGTCAATCTTTTAGAAAACTCGGCTACGATTTTAAGATAAATACATTAGACACCATCCCTCTCGCGAAGAAATTACTCCCCAACCAAGAAAGTTATTCATTGGGTAAGCTAGCAAAAGCCATCGGAATAGGGATTACCGACCAGCACAGAGCCTCTGGAGATGCCAGAGCTACCCTCGAACTCTTCAAAATCCTTATCGATAAAGACACCGATAACCAAATCATCCAAAAACAATTCGAAGAAACCAACGCAAAAACCTATACCAACAGGGTAAAAACCCTTACCCAAGACCTCCCTCACGAGAGGGGTATCATCTATTTCCAGAACAAGGAAGGAGAAATCCTCCACACCGATTTCGTATGGGATATCAGCAAAGCTGCAAAGAAGGTCTTCAATGCCAAATCAAAGCGCTGGGAAAAGGTTCAGAACACCTACGAGCAGATACATTATGAGCTCTCTGGGCATCCGATTATCGCCAGGCTCCAAATGAAAGTAAAAGGAATCCAGAAGAGACAGAGCTTTCCCTACGGGCTTTACCCCCACAATGAGCACCTCAGTGTAGAAAAAACTGCACTTAACAAAGGAATCCAGCCCCTTATCAAATTCTCCTCCTTCACGCAAGGCAGAAAGGCTCTGAGCTTTATCCAAGAAAATAAAACGCAGTACAGCGCAGAGCAGCTCAGAGCAGAATTTGACCTCAGCCGAAGGACTGAAATCTGGACAATAAAGGGACGAAACCGCAGCGAGAAGGCATTCATCATCCTCGAGCAGGGGAAAATCACCGCCTTTGGGTTTTATGAATATTTCAACCAAATACAATCGCTCGAGAAGCTCAACCAGCTAAAAATCCCTGTAAGTATCAGCCGCAGGGAGACAGACAACCTCCTCAAGCTCTCGATTCTCCAGCGGGACTTTAAACCGAGCTCAATCCCTTTGTAAGGGGAGTCTCAAAGAAATTTTTTTAGGAATATTTAAGCTATTTTCAATAAATTTATAACAACATTCACAACTATAGAAATTAAAAATTATCAACCTTATTAATTAATATTGTGAATATTAGAATACTACTGTAGCTTACTAAATATAAAATGGACTGATACCTCCTAAACAATATTAACAGAATGTGAAAAACGATAGAGAAAACCCAATTTCGGATGTGAATAAGTCCTAAAAACTTTTCCTTGCCAGTCCAAAAAAAATGAATTAATAAGAAAAATTTTGTCTCGGTTTTCCGAAATATATTAATGATTTACCACAGATTTTTCCATACTGAAGTAGCCCACATTTTGGGAAAAATTTAGTTTTCCATAAAGGTGGATAATCCATAATTAAATATGATAAACAGGTATTTATTCTGTGGATAACCTATGGAAAGAATAGGGGAGAGGTGTGGCAAAAAAGAGGAGAAATATTTATCCACAATTTCCACATCACTCAACAGTATACGGCGATTATTCACTTAAAAATTTTAAAATAAAAAAGAAATATTGCTATTGTTGTAGCCCAATCGGTGGAAAATTTTCTGAGGCTAAATGGCAGAGATTTCAGCCCAAAATCTTAGATTTGTGTATCAAAAAAATTAACTAAAAAAAGTACTGATGAAAACAGTAAGAGACTTCAATTTTGCGGGCAAAAAGGCCCTCGTCCGCGTAGATTTTAATGTACCGCAAGACGAAAACCTAAGCGTAACGGATAATACGAGAATCCTCGCAGCAAAGCCTACGCTGGATAAAATCCTCTCCGATGGTGGCTCCATTATCCTAATGACACACTTGGGGAGACCGAAAGGTAAGGTAAGCGATGAGCTCTCCCTAAAACACATCCTCCCAGAGATTGAAAAAGTCCTCGGCAGAAAGGTGCAGTTCGCTCCTGATTGCATAGGTGAGGAAGCACAAAGGCTCTCTTCCCATCTCCAGCAGGGGGAAATTCTCCTCCTTGAAAACCTTAGATTCTACACTGAGGAAGAGAAAGGCGATAGAGCTTTCGCGGAAAAGCTCTCCAAACTTGGAGATGCCTATGTGAATGATGCTTTTGGTACGGCACATCGCGCACACGCATCTACGGCTGTGATTGCTGATTTCTTCCCATCAGCTAAATTCTTCGGGCTGCTAATGGCAAGGGAGCTTGAGGCGATTGATAAAGTATTGAATAAGTCCGTAAGACCTGTAACGGCAATACTTGGAGGCTCGAAAGTGTCTTCTAAAATCACGATTATAGAAAACATCCTCCCGAAGGTGGATAATCTCATTATCGGTGGAGGTATGGCATTTACATTTATCAAAGCCCAAGGTGGAAAAATAGGAAATTCAATAGTGGAGGATGATAAAATGCCGCTCGCTCTTGAAATTTTAGAAAAAGCGAAAGAGCAGCAGGTAAAGATTTATTTGCCCGTAGATGCGGTGATTGCAGATTCATTCAGTAATGATGCAAATCGAGATGAGGTGGATATAAATGAGATTCCAGAAGGTTGGCAAGGTCTTGATGTGGGCAAGCGTTCGGAGGAAATTTTTAATGATGTGGTGATGAATTCTAAAACCATTCTTTGGAACGGTCCTGTTGGGGTTTTTGAGTTATCAAATTTCGCTGGAGGTACTAAAGCCCTTGGAGATAGCATTGCTGAGGCAACTCGGTTGGGTGCATTCTCACTTGTAGGGGGTGGAGATTCGGTGGCATTCGTTAAACAGCACGGGTATGCAGATAAAGTTTCCTATGTTTCTACGGGTGGCGGTGCAATGCTTGAAAGCCTCGAAGGTTTGGAATTGCCAGGCGTAGCGGCTATTAATAAATAAGAATTAAAAATAGGATAGATTGAGTGTAATTTCAATAAACTTTTTAGAAGTTAAGTAGGAAAGGGTAGGTTCATTTTGAGCCTGCTCTTTTTTAATTGGTGGCTCTAAATTTTATTTTTTTAATGAAGATGAGTGAAAATCGACTTTCAGAAATGTATTAAAAATCGACTTTCTAAGATTTTCCGATGATATATACCAAACTGGAAAATTCACCGTTTTTTACCGCCTTATAATTAGAAATTGCTCCTACGATGAATCCTTTTAGCCAAAAAAGCGGGTTTTTCTTATACTTTTCACTGAGCATTGAGATATAATATGCATCGAGCAAAAGGGGTTTAATTTTTTTTATTTTCCATTGGCTTGTGCTGATGAGCCTTTGCATTCCCTTTCGTGAGTAGTGCCATATATGTCTTGGCACATCGTAGGCAGCCCAAAATTCTTTATATTTTTGTCCATCGTATGAGGTGTAGTTGGGAACTGCAATGATGAGCACTCCTTCTGATTTTAGTTTTTTATAAAACAAGTTGAGGTAGAAATCCCTATCTTCTATATGCTCGAATACATGCCATAGGGTGATGATATCCAAGCTTCCATCTTCTATTTCTGAGAGATCTGGTTTTGTAAGAAAGGTAGTTTTATTGGATTTTTTCTGAGCAAAATTTCTGGCGTGTTCATTAGGTTCAAATCCGAATGTGGTGTATTCGTTTTCTATAAATTTTACAAACTCCCCAGCTCCACAGCCATAATCTAACACCTTAAGATGAATGCCTGCCTCTGCAGCGAGTATATTTCTTTTATAATTGAGATTAAATCTCTGTAGAAATTTATAAATTTTTTCTTTTATACTTCCAGAATCCTGATGATGAGAGATATAATCTCTGCTTTCGTAGTATTTAGTCAGATTTTGGGGTAGGGGAGAGGTCTTGAAGATTCCCTCAATATCGGTTTCTATAATACTAAATTCTTTCTTGCTTAGAAAATGGTCTTTTATCTTCATCTTTGTGCTATGATGATTATTTAAGTGAGAATACTTTATAAATTTTATCAGATTTTGATATGCCGTTAGGGTTGCAGCCTAATTTTCCTTCTGGGACTTCTGTGTTTTTAGACTGGTAAAATTCTATCCAATACTCATCTGTTGTTTTTGTATTGGGGTTAATGAAAGTCATAGGTTTTAGCTCAAAAATATGGCAATCTCTGTAAGCCCGCTCTACAAAATCTGAACAGTAATAAGCGTTTTCATTTAATATATACAGCCAGTTATATGGTTTTCCCAGCATTGTATTGGCTTTTTGTATGGCTTTATCTGTACAGTTTTTATAGGTATCTTTTAGCCTGTACAGGTCAATTCTTCTTTTTTCTTTTCTATTCTTTTTTATAAAAGTTTTAAGACTTATCCTTTCGGAACCGTTTTCTCCAGATGAATGGAGAATATTTTTTTCCTTTCCTCTTACTTCTATGAGTGCTGTGTGGTCATAGGAAGTTGTATTTTCATTTGTTTTCGTAACTCTGCTAATAGCTCCAGAGAGGTTTTCTTTTTTTGCTTCTACAAAGACTATATCTCCATTTTGAGCTTTCTTATAAAAGTTTTGAGTATTGCAATTCCATAGAAATACAAGATTAAATGCAACTAATATTATATTATTTTTCTTCATCACTTAAGCTAATTTTAGGTTTAATTATAATAAAAGTTTCACGTGGAACATAAACGAATTTTTCATAGATTACTTTCCTAAATAAATCAGCAAAACATTGATATCCGCTGGAGATACTCCTGATATTCTCGATGCCTGTGCGATGCTTTTTGGGCGGATATTATTCATTTTTTGTAAAGCTTCGGAGGATAGGGAAGGTACTTTATTAAAGTCAAAATCCACTGGTATTTTAATGTTTTCCATCCGCCTTAGTTTGGCTACATTTTCCTTTTCTTTATCTATATAACCTTTGTATTTTATATTGATTTCTACCTGTTCCTGTACTTCTTCAGTATATTCTTTTGCTTTATTTCCTATGGTTTCTATCTGTGAGAGCTTTTTTAAATTAATGTTAGGTCGGGTAAGGATTTGTGCGGCTCTGTATGCCTGATCTACGGGATTACTACCATTCTCCTCAAGTATAGGATTAATAATTCCAGGCTTTAAAGACAGTTCTTTGAGAAAATCTTCTAATTCTCCAGATTTTTTGATTTTTTCTTCTACTTTTCTCAATCTTTCTTCAGAGGCGAGACCTATATTATGCGACTTTTCTGTAAGGCGGATATCTGCATTATCCTGCCTCAAAAGGAGTCTATATTCCGCGCGGGAAGTAAACATACGATACGGCTCTTCTGTACCTTTTGTAATCAAATCATCTATTAAAACTCCTATATAGGCTTCGTCTCTACTCAGGGTAAATTCATCTTTTCCGTGTACTTTATTGTGTGCATTGATACCTGCAATTAATCCCTGTCCAGCAGCTTCTTCGTAGCCTGTAGTTCCATTGATTTGTCCTGCGAAGAATAGATTTTCTACCAGCTTTGTTTCCAATGTATGCTTTAGCTGAGTAGGGGGGAAGTAGTCATATTCAATTGCATAGCCAGGGCGGAAAACTTTTGCTTTTTCAAAGCCAGGTATTTGATGTAGAGCCTTTATTTGTATATCTTCTGGTAGTGAGGAGCTGAAACCATTTACATAGATTTCTACGGTTTTCCAGCCTTCGGGCTCTACAAAAAGCTGGTGTCTGTTTCTCTCTGCAAATCGGTTGATTTTATCCTCAATGCTCGGGCAATATCTTGGACCAATACTCTGGATAGTTCCATTAAACATCGGGCTGCGGTCAAAACCCTCGTGGAGTATTTCATGTACTTTTTCGTTGGTATAAGTAATGTAGCAACTTCTCTGCTCTTTGAGTTTTGGAGTATCTAAATAGGAGAATTTTTGTGGATTTTCGTCTCCTTTTTGTTCCTCCATTTTGGAATAATCAAGGCTTCTGCCATCTACCCGTACGGGCGTACCTGTTTTCATTCTCCCTGCCTCGAAGCCCAGCTCTACCAATTGTTCGGTTATTCCAAATGCTTTGGGCTCACCCATCCTTCCACCTCCGAATTGTTTTTCACCGATGTGGATAAGTCCGTTCAGGAAGGTTCCATTGGTCAGTACTACTGCTTTTGCTCGGATTTCTACACCGATAGCCGTTCGTACGCCTACTACTTTTCCGTATTCTACGATGATATTTCTCACCATATCTTGGAAGAAGTCCAGATTTTTTGTTTGTTCTAATGCTAGCCTCCATTCCTCTGCAAACAGCATTCGGTCATTTTGAGTTCGTGGCGACCACATTGCAGGGCCTTTGGATAGGTTTAGCATTTTAAACTGGATAGCAGATTTATCGGCTATAATACCCGAATAACCCCCAAGGGCATCTATTTCTCTTACGATTTGTCCTTTCGCTATCCCGCCCATAGCGGGATTACAGCTCATCTGGCCAATCGTCTGCATATTCATTGTTACCAGTATTGTTTTAGAACCAAGATTTGCTGCCGCCGCTGCCGCTTCACAACCCGCGTGCCCTCCGCCTACTACTATTACATCGTATATTTCGTTTATCATAATATCTGCTTATTCTTTAATGTTTCACGGGAAACATTTGTATATTTTCTTTTTTTTTATTTTATGATATATCTATTGAAAAATAATGAATTAATAAATTTATTTATTATATAACTTTAAGTAAGTATAAAATGATGTTTCATTTTATTAATTAATGATATATCCCCTATTTGAGGAAGCAAAAGTAGGTGTTTTGCCATTAATTTTACAATATATACAAATCAATTCTTCCGATAATGGTTTTAGTATAACTATCGTATCAAAGAGGAAGTAGGGAATAATCCCATAGAAATTTTTTATTATGAGTAGTCATAATAATACCAATTACCCTCAGGTATCGTTAATGTAGCTGCTCTGGTATTCTAAAAGAACAAGTGCTGTGTAAAAGCCTTTACTGAACATCAATAATCAGATTATTGATATCTTTTATTGGGATTTTTACTTCTATATCTCCTGCAGCATAGCTACTGATTTCGTAGGGCATATAGCGAGCAACTAAATATTCTCCTTCAAAACCAAAGACAATAGAAGGTTCATAGACTTTCTCGGGGTAGGTCTCTGGGTCTGCTCCTGCTCTTAATTTTTTTTCGATTAAGGCATTTAGTTTTTTAGGATTTTTTATGAGCTCTTCTTTGTATAAGAAGTGCCGTATGGCTTAAAATTGATGTAACTATAACTATGGATACCGTGAATACCGCCATAATGCGCTTCGTAATAAGTGCGCAGAGAGATGATTTTATTCGAGCGGTAGCTGATGCTATCTACCGTTATGTCGTATAAATCTGCTATATCAGGAAGCTCTGCTCGCTCCTCTGGGGTGAGTGGTTTTTTATCGGCTTTTTTTAATTCTTTAAGTATATCTTCTATTTTTAGATTCTTGTTATTGATCTCAAAAGTTTGGAGTATCCTAACCCGAGCAGAATCATTGAAAGCTTGGGCAAATTTACCTTTGCTGGTGCACCAAGCATAGGTAGCCGAGACACTTTTTCTTCGTTTTTTAGATTTAAAAGATATTTTTCGTATTTCAAATTTTAAATCGTTGAGTGCGGGGCTTTCGTTGGTTGATGTTGGGTGTATAGCTTTAGCCGAATGGGTTTGCCTACGCTGCGCACTGCACAATGCCACCGATAGGATGAATAAGAACAATATATTTCTCATAGTTTTAAAATTTATATATTGATAAAATTGATTGATTTTTTACTGAATGTCAATCATCATATTCTTGACTTCTTTTATTGGGATTTTTACCTCTACCTCATCGAAAATATTGCTATTGATTTCATAGGGTTTGTAGCGAACTACTAAATCTTTCCCCTCAAAACCAATCGTGGTAGAGAGCTCATATTTCTCTTTGGGATTAGTCTCTAAGTCTTTCCTTGCTTTTAGTTTTTTATCTACGAAGGCTTCTAATTTTTTATCAGCTCTTTATTGGTATAGGAAGTTCCATTCGGTTTAAAGTTGGTATAATCATAGGCCCTCATACCAAAAATTCCTTCATAATAAGTCCGCAGAGAGATGATTTTATTTGATCGGTAGCTAATGCTATCGGTGCTTGACAGGTATATCTCCATATCGGGGAGCGATTCTCGTTCTTTTGCGGTGAGTTTTCTCTTCTCGGCTTTTTTTAATTCTTTAATTGCATCAGCTATACTTAGCTTTAAGTTATCTATCTCAAAAGTTTTGAGCACTCTGATTCGAGCAGAATCATTAAAGGCTTGGGCAAATTTACCTTTGCTGGTGCACCAAACATAAGTTGCCGATAAGTTTTTTTTCAACTTTCGTGATGTGAAGGATACTTCTCGGGTTTCAAATTTTAAATCGTTGAGGGCATCGCTTTCATTAGTTGATGCTGAGTGTATGGCTTTAGTCGAATGGGTTTGTCTATGCTGTGCACTGCACAAAGCCACTGATAGGATGAATAAGAAGAATGTATTTCTCATAGTTTTAAAATTTATATGTTAATAATTAATTGATTTTTTAATTGTATGACCCCGCTTTATAGCCTTTCCAGCCGTATTTATAGTACTTAGGGTTGGGTATAAATTCGCCATCGCCTATATCCAAGTCTCCACTGCAAGGGACGAGATATCTGCTCCATCTCGAGGTTTGGCTTTTGCCTGTTTGCTTGCTTGTCCATTTCCCCAGATAGACTGCATTGATGATTACATCAGCCTCATCATAAGAGTCATTATAACGAAGTTTTCCTTTCTTATCAATAAGCCAAGTAATGCCCATCTGCCCTGTAAAAACACCTGTAGCTGGGAGTTTTTCGTATTCATCAAAGCTGAAATCTCCTATGAGCACGCCTTGTGCTTTTTCGGAGTCGTCATTCATACGAGGGTCGGCTTCCATTAGCTTAGTTATGCTTATTGTTCCACGAAATTTGCGAAGGTTTTTCCCTACTTTAGTGCTACCTTCTATATGATAGACTTCGGGTTTGTTTTTATCTTTCTTTGCCGAGCTAAACTCTACGAACAACCTTTTGTGGTTTTCTCCTATACTGCCCAAGTAGAGCTTAGGATTTTCCATCAGAACTGCAGAGAAATCATTTTTCTTCGTGCTTACAGACTTTGCGGGTAGTAGTTTGTTGATTCCTTTTTCAGGGCTGAGGAACCACTGGCAGAGTGCTTCCTCCATATCATTAAAACTGCATTTTCCTGTGCCCAGAAGGTATTTGTACTCACAAATAAAAGGGCTGAAATCAAGATTTTTTTCATACGATATTTAAAATATATTTTTTAAGACTTTTTGATTTTATATCATCTTGTCTACTACAAATTTCAGAAAAAATTTTCTAAAATGATAAGTTCTGCTGAGTTAATAATAGTCTAATAGGTAAAAATCATATTTTTTAATTAAAATGGATGTAAATCATTGATAAATAATAAAAATCACTAAATTTGTAAGAGAAACTCAAAACTTTATCAATATTTAAATAATTACTATTATGATTAGATTTTATGTTCTTAATTACACATTTATTTTTGCTTTACTTGCAGGCTGTGGTAAGACCTCTAAAACTGCGCAAAATGAAACCCTCCCCCTTGCTGAGACCAGTACAGAAGCGATAACCGATGATACCTCAGCAGAAGAAATAGAAGAGGAAATAGCAGCCGACGAAGCTACAGCCGATAAGAATGAAGAAACTTATGATGAGCCTTCGGTGAAGGGTGCTCCTTTTAAACTCAATCTCAAAACGAATAAACCGAGTATTATTGACCTTTTCAGTGCCATCATCCCTCGTTATGAGGACTACAAATGGTTTTATGACGATTTTATGAGCAGTGGAGCGAGAAATAGCAAGTATAACACTTATGATGTAAAGAATGGATACATCCGCTATGAGACGCCCTCTGTACCTGGGGCGGTGATAGAGTTCTGCTATTGGAATTATAATGATAAGCGCCGTATACTTTTGGGTATTAATCATTCTAATGAACAGTCGGAAGAGGCTGCCTACCTCAGTTCGGAGCTCATTTTTATAGTCTATAATAAAGATACGGATATGGTGCAGGAGCTCGACCCTGCCAGTGTAGCCCCAGCACTCCAAAAGGTAATAAACCCAAAACAGCCTGTGGATTACCGAGTAGATTTCCCAAGAAGCGGCAAGGATATCAAGTTTGAGCTATTCAAAAACCCATATCATAAGAAAGGAAAATCAGTCCTTAAGTGGGATGGTAACGGTAGATTTAAATAAATTAATTATTAACCGATAAATCTCAATAGGATGTATTCTAAAATCATCATAATGTTGTTCTCTGCCATCCTATTATTCAGTGGAGGGGCTCATCTAAAAGCACAGAACAAAGCAGATTTGCAAAAAAATACTTTCCCAATCAAAGGAAAGTGGATGTATTATGATTACGAGAAAAAGCTTTTGCTGGTATTGAAGATAGGTGCCGTTCAGTCTATTTCCATAGAAGAGCAAGATTTTGTAAATGTTAATTCCAAGTATTCGGGTACTTACACTTATTCTGATCAGAAACTAAAATACCATCTCACCAATCGTGAGACAAAAGCCTCGCGAAGCGGTACATTTACTATTTCCTTCACCGATGAAGGTCAGATGAAGGTGAAGTTTAATGAGAACTTTAAATTCAAAATCGCTACGAATAAGTCTCTCATTTTCCGCCAAGAGAAAACACCTATTCCTTTTAGAGAAGACAAACCCACAGCGGGGAGTTTCTATAAGGCATTGTATCCTTACATTTTTGAGCCGGAAGTCTCTTATACTTATCCCTGCGTTATTTCTGGGAAGTGTGCAAAGGGCACAAAAGTAAATTATTCTCCTGACCAAAGGCAGTTAGAGTATGTTTCCTTTGATGAAAGTAATAATATCGAGTATGGGATTATCCAAAGTCTGACGACAAGCTTATCGGCTTTGCTATTTTTTATGACGGCTATAATTATTTTCCCCGTTCTAAGGACATTTACTTCTATCGCTATGATGCACAAAAGAAGCTCTTATTCCCATTAGATAAAGAAGCCATACTCCCACTTCTCAAAAAGAAACCTCAGGATGAAAATAGCATTAGGGATTACCTCATAAGCCTCCCTTCACTCGGCGCTGCTCAATCTTCCTCTAATATCATAGACCTCTATTTCTATGAGGATATAATGAACCGAAACAAGCCTACCCAACACTACAAACTCAAGTGGAACGGGAAAATCTTTACTAAATAATAATAAAAAATCATTCAATTTATTTATCACTAAAATTTCAATATTATGTATTCTAAAATTATCTTATATATCCTCTCCGCCAATCTATTGATGAGCTGTGGAGGCAATAAAAAATCACAAGAAGTTGCTAACGAACCTCAGCAGGAGGAAACCCTCTCTCAAAACGAGCAGCACGAGCAAGAACCCAAATACAATTTCCCCATCACAGGTAAATGGATTCACTATAATTGCGAGCTGCAAGACGCTATTATATTAGATATTGGGGCTGATAAGTCCTTCACCATACGAGAGGGCAGCTTCTACGAAATCCACTCTCAATACTCTGGCACCTACACCTATTCCGATGGCAAAGGAAAATATAAACTCACCAATGCTTTAGAGGATAATGATGTACGAAACAATTCTTTTAGCATTTCATTTACTCCCGAAGGACTGATGAAGATTAAATTCAATGAAAATTTTAAAGAATTTAATATTGCTACGAATAATACCCTTGCCTTCCATCAAGAGAAAATGCCCATCGCCTTTAAAGAAAAAAATCTTACTGCACTCAATTTCTACAAAGCAATTTACCCGTACATTTTTGAGGTTGGATTCTGCGAGTCTTATAACTTCATCGTCTCTGGAGAGCGCTCTTCTGGGGCAAAACTAACCTACTCCTCCGATAAAAAACATCTCTGCTATGAGGCTTTTGATGATGAAGAAAATTATACAGCTAAATTTGACCTGAAAATCTGGAGCTATCCCAAATCTGAAGACCTTCTCGTAGGAATTAATCTACCTTATATATTAGACAATGTCATCCGCTCTGGGCTCATCCGTTTCTACCGCTACGATGCAAAAAAACACCTCCTCTTCCCATTAGATGAGAAAGCCATCGTGCCCCATCTCAAAAAAGTATATATAGATGAAAATTTCAAAAGAGACTATCTCTTAGATTTCCCTTTACGCTCCTCAGAATCTGTTTCCAAGGACAAAATAGAGCTCTACATCCACGAAGAAACTGAAGTCGGAGAGGTAGTTGCCCCAGTGAAGAACTACTACAAACTTAAGTGGAATGGTAAAACCTTCTCAGAAGAATAAACATCTTTAATCCACCACCAAAACTTTAATACAATGTATACTAAAATCATTTTCTTTGCCTTCTTCACGGCTTTATTTTCCCTCTGCAGAGCCTCCGAAAACCAGATTTTTAATCCTCTCTAAAACAAAAACAAGATGAAATACATTGCTATCATATCCCTGTTCTCCACATTTCTATTGCTCAGCTGTGGAGACAATAAACCTTAAAATTCTACCCAAAACAAAGCCGAGCAATCCAACCCAAACGAGCAGAAAAATCCTTACACCCGCAATCTGAGAGACCCATCTTCCATCCTCGGAGAATGGTTCCACTATGATTGCGAAGGGCAGCAGGCGCTCTCAATAAAGTTTAACGATGACGGCATAATGTATTTCCAAGAATATACTTTCATCGACCTCCCCAACGAGTATTCTGGCTCCTACGAATATTCCAACGGCAAAGGAAGCTACCTCCTCGCCAATCTCGAGATGTACGATGAGGCATCGGGGAACTTTCAGCTTTCCTTTACCAAAGAAGGGCAGATGCAGATTAAATTTGATAAAAAAATTATTTACTTAGGCTTCGATGAGAATAAACCGCTTACCTTCCACCAAAAGAATACCCCCATCCCTTTTAATGACCCTCAGCCTACGCTCATTAGCATCTATAAAGCGATTTATCCCCGCATTTTTGAGAGAGAAGTCTGCGATGCGTATAACAATATCGTCGCCGAAAAGCCAAATCCACCAGCCAACATAAAATATTCTGCCGACAAAAAACAGCTCACCTACACCAGCAGAAACGAAGAAAATTTTATCATAAAATTTGACCTCCGAATTTGGGATTACCCAAAATCTAACGACAAGCTCATCTGCATCAGTAACCCTAGTATTTGGATAGATCCAGATATCTTCCGCACATATACCATCTATTTTTACCGCTACGATGCACAGAAAAACCTCCTCATCCATTTAGATGAAGAAACTGTAATGCCTGTCCTCAAAAAAAGACATCTCAGTAAAGATGAAGAAATACCAATCTTCTTGAGATTTCCTAAAATGGACAGCAATTCCTCTCCAAACGATGGGCTCGAGCTCTTATTCTACGGAAAAGAAAAAAATGAAAACCGAGTTACAAAGCACTACAAACTCAAATGGAATGGAGCAACTTTTAAATAATATAACGATGAATACAAGATTTTTAATCCTATCCGCAATGGGCTTGCTCTTGGCAGCCAGCCCTTCCACCTTTGCACAGAAGAAAACTCAGGCGAAGAAAACCGCACAGACCCAGAAGAAGCTGATCCCTCTTCCTACTCCATTTATAGGCAAATGGTACCATTACGACCAAAAAGACGAGATGGAAATAACCGTTGAGTTCCGAAAGAATGCGCAAGCAAAATTAGAAACCAATAGCTTCGCAGAGGGAAACCTCTCCGTCTATACGGGATTTTGCACCCCTGGGAACAAAGACGGCGAAATCCGATATGGAATATACCAAATCTTTGATGAAGGCAAAATAGACTACGAGGGAACATTCTCAGCCAATATCGATAATGATGGCAAGCTCGGTTTAAAACCCTCCGCCGACTTGCCTAGTCTGATGGATCGCGGAAAGCTCTATACCTTCTTCCGCAAAGATAAACCCCTAAAATTCTATTATCCAGTAAGGAAAATCAATATAAAGGAGTTCATCCTACAGCTCTCTCTCCCTTTGCAGACAATTCAGATGTTAAGGATATGTTTCGCCTTCTGAAGTGGGGCAGGCACCCCTCTTCCGCCAGATCAATGGGTAGAGCGCATTACAACCGACCAAAAAAACCTCTACATCAGTTATAAAGCAAAGGAGGGGGCTAACAAAAACCCTCCGCTTGATTACAAACGTAGTGGCGAGCCTTTTACCACCGATGTAGAATGCAAAATCTGGAAGTACAAGAATTCTCCTGATTATTTGGTTGGTATCACCAGCGTTACTTTGTCTGATATGGTGAATACCAGCAGCCTCACCTTCTTCCGATACAATCCTACCGAGCATACCCTCGAGTTCCCTCTCCCAGAGGATATCCTCCCTGGTATGCCGAAGATTTCATCCTCCCCTTACGAAAACTCAAACTATGCCGTGAGGTTTGGAGCAAAGAATGATGAGATAGAGATCATCTCTCTGAGTACTGAGAACAAAGACAAGAAAAGCCCTCGCTACCGCTGGAATGGTGAGAAATTTGTGAAGAAATAATCTACATTTTTTCTGAATAGAAACCCTTGTAAATAAAAGAAACTCCCAAATTTGGGAGTTTCTTTTATTTGTTATAATAAGTTTTGATATAGAAATCTTCTTTAGAGCGCATTGTTTTTTGGTCTTCATCAGACTTGTCTTTGTAGCCGCAGAGGTGGAGTATGCCGTGTGCTAAAACACGAATAAGTTCATGCTCAAAAGGAGTAGAGAGCCCAGCGGCGTTATCAGAAACCCGCTCTAATGAGATGAAAATATCACCGCTTACCGTATTCCCTTTTACATAATCAAATGTAATAATATCGGTATAATAATTGTGATTTAGATAGTCTTGATTTACTTTCAGGAGGTAGGTATCATCACAGAAAATATAGCTGATTTCGCCCAATTTCTTTCCTTCCTGGGAAATAAGGACTTCTATCCACTCAGAGAGGCGAGCAGGTAGGGTGATGGGTGCAGTATTTTCAAAGAAAAAGTTGATCATTTTAGGGAAAATTTTTGCGAAGATAAAGCATTAAAACCAATGCCCAAGTATGACACTGAAAACTCCCTTACTGCGATCAGCTGCTTTACTGAAATTAAGCTTCACCTGCCCGAAAGGAGATTTATAGCCCAGTGTAATACCTCCAGAGACATCTCCAAATTTGAAAACCGACTTTGCATTGTGTTCATTAAAGGTATTGAGAATATTAAAATGCCCAGTGATAAAGTAATTCTTTTTGATTTTAAACTGAAAATCATTACGAGCAATTACGAGATTATTTGCACTGAAACTCCCAAACTGATAACCTGGGAAACTCACGAAATTCGCTAAGTTCTGCTCAAAAATTCCGCCTGGGTAAAATTGATAGTAAGGCGTGAGTGGCTCACCAAAGCTAAAACCTGCAAATAGGTGGAGCCTGTAAGTAAATCGGTTGCTAAAAGCAAAATTGGTTTCAAGATCTCCTTTAATCTGAAAGATTTGGTTCTCAATTTTCTTATCAAACAAGTCCAAGAGTTTTCCCCTTGCATCAAGGGAAAAGCCTTTGGTGGGGAAATCCTTATCGTCTCGAGTATCGGTCTTTATAAAAACATAGGGATTGATAAAGTTTCGCTCGTTGTCATATCTTGCCACTCCTGATTTGGACTCGAAATAATCGTGACTAATGCCCCCACCGATGGCATATTTATCTCTCCAGATGGATTGTATATATGCCTCGTTTCGGAACCATTTCCATTTTCCGATGAGGTTTCTATGGCTGTCGCGAAGTTCAAGACTCATTCCTGAGGCATAGATTCCAAGACCAGGAATATATCCGTTATCTACAAAGTAATTAAAATAGTAGCGCGGGTGGGTTCCTCCTACGATAACATCTGCAGAGAGCACAGAGTTTCTTAGTAGTAGGCGTTTTATGGTAAGGTTCATTAGCAGACCTGTTTTAAAAACCTCATCGTAGTGTAGTCCAAACTTTAAAAAGTATCTTGATTCTATCTCATCTACCTCGAGTTTCAGTACATTTTTATTACCAAGGAGCAGGAGTTCGTAGTTGATGAGGTTATAATTATTGGTTGCATAGAGCTTGTCAATCATTTTATTAATTCCCTTATAGGTTTGCAGAGAAGGGGTTTTAAGTGCCATTTTTCCCTGTATATAATCTCTGTTGAAGATGCGGTTGTTCTCCACAGCAAGGCTATCTACTTTGTAGATATTGGAGTAAATAGGGTTAATGGGTGCTCGGCTGATGCGGTGCTCTCTTTTAGGGAGTTGGTTGAGAACTTCGGTAAATTGCTTAGCAGTTTTGTAGCCTATGTTGAGGATTTTTTCTTTCTCGTCAAAACTTGTGGTAGAGTAGCCACTCAGATTTGGATTGATGAGAATATCTGCATATTTTTCTTGAGAGATATTTTCTCTTTTGGTATTGAAATCAATGACTTGGTTGAGGATTTTTACAGCGGAGTTTAATTCTTCCCTGTCAGCAAGAGGCTGGCTGAGATTCACACCAATGATAATATCCATTCCTTTATCTTTAAGCGGCTTGGCAGGGAAGTTTACTGTCATAGCACCATCTACATAGAGGCTGTCGCCTACCTTTACGGGGTCCATTAATGATGGATATGCTGAGCTTGCCATAATCGAGCTTACGATATCGCCTTTTTCAAAGATTTCCATTTTGCCACTTTCGAGGTTTGTAGCTACACAGAGAAATGGTATTTGGAGTTCGGAGAAGTTGTTGATATTAGAAACATTGCTCAAGAGTTCTTTAAGCAAGTAGAGGTTCTTTTGTCCTGTGGATATTGCCTTCGGTAGTACATTGATTTTCCCTTTGTGTATGGGTACTGTGATGAGGTATTTGTCATTCGTCTTTGAGAAGAAAGGAGTTTCTTGTCGGGGTTTTTCATTGGCGAGTAGGGTATAGAAATCGGTTTCTTTCATTATTTTTTCTATATCCTTTGCCTCATATCCTGCAGCATAGAGCCCACCGACGATTGCTCCCATACTGGTTCCTGAGATATAATCTATTTTTATTCCGAGTGAATCTATTACCTTTAAAACTCCAATATGTGCAAAGCCTTTGGCTCCTCCGCCAGATAGAGCGAGCCCTATTTTGGGCGGCTTTTGTGCTACAGGTGATTTTTTTACCTGTGATTCGTACAGCCCAAAGCTCAAAAGTATGAATATAAGCAGGATTTTGTTTTTCATCTTGTTGTTTTTTAAAGAAACGAGAAGGAATTCCTTTTCTTTTGATGCAAAAATAAAGATTTGTATTCTAAAAATATTTTAAGGTATAGGAGAAGGGGGAAAAGTTTGGCGAAGGGAAATCAGAGAAGTATAAAAAGGGATTAAAGTGGGAAGATTTTCTAGGATATCAGGTTTGTTGGGTAAAAAAGGAGAGAAGGGAAAAGAGCAAAAAGCATAGCCCTATTTTATGAAAGTCGTCTTATCTTTGCTACGATTTAAGATTTTGTAAATGACTTATACCACAAGACAACTCGCCGAAATTACCCAATCTGAACTCATAGGAAACCCAAACTTGCCAGTAAAAAATATAGCTTTTGATAGCAGAAATATATTTTCGAGCAAGGAGATGGCGTTTATCGCCATCCGTACGCAGAAAAATTCGGGGGAGAAGTATATAAAATCTGCCATAGAAAAAGGTGTAGAAGTAGTGATTTGCCAGAAAAAACCTGAGGAAACACTTGGCGCAACTTATATTATAACCGAAAATTCAATAGCGTTTTTACAAAAGCTGGCGAGATATCATCTCTCGCAGTTTGGAGGTTTAAAGACAATAGGAATTACGGGAAGCAACGGCAAAACTATGGTGAAAGAATGGCTCTACCAATGCCTGAACGATGAATTTAATATAGTGAAAAGCCCGAAGAGTTTTAATTCGCAAATAGGTCTTCCGATTTCATTGTTGCAGATTGATGATAGACATAATTTAGGCATCTTTGAAGTAGGAATTTCTCAACCCGAAGAAATGAAAGTCTTGGAAGAGGTGTTCTCACCTAAAATAGCGATTCTGACGAATATAGGTACAGCACATTTGATTAACTTCAGAGATGAAAACCATTTAATAGATGAGAAAATAGCTCTATTTAAAAACTCGGAGATTATCTTATTTAATGGGGATAATGAGCGGGTATTGGCGAAGATAAAAGCGCTCTATTCAGATAAAAAACTTATCTCTTACGGATTAAAAAGCACCAATGATGTAAAAATTATAAGCGATTGGAAAAATAGAAATAAGGAGGTGGAGATGAGCTATTTTGGTGAGCATATAAATCTGCCCGTGCACCAAAGAGATGAAGCTACACTTAGCAATGTACTCTGCGTAGTAGCCCTAATGAAAGAATTGGGAATAGAAAATTCTAAAATCTTGAAAAAAGTGGAGAACCTCAAAAGTGTGGAAATGCGGTTGGAGAGCGTAGAGGGGCTTAGAAATAATTTGATTATAAATGATTCCTATAATCTTGACCTTGATTCTTTGAATATTGCTTATCAGTTTATTAATGAGTATAACAAGGCACATAAGGTTCTTATCTTGACCAGCTTTGCCGAGACAAAAAATGATGACAAATTCTATGAACAAGTGGCTAGGCTAACGAATGAACAGAAGTTTGATAAAATATTTCTTATCGGGAAGGAAATTTCAAATTATAAACATCTGTTTTCTGCTGAAACGCTTAGTTTTGATAATACAGAGCAGATTGTTAGTAATCAAATA
>ERZ772827.542-NODE-542-length-20666-cov-3.803454_pt1 | contig 20666 bp, 17 predicted proteins | sample MGYA00580850_ERZ772827 | MGnify/ENA primary metagenome ERZ772827 (study PRJEB29015, sample SAMEA2737950) | human oral metagenome | biome: human oral; feature: human-associated habitat; material: dental | place: China | collected 2145 ...
AGGAGGGCGGCAGTGATTGCACTATCGAGTTCACGCGGAGTTCGGCTCATCTTGGTGGGACGACGCCTTTGAGCGTGTCCGTGAGCTACGACGTGTCATGGACCGCTTCAGATGGGAGTAGCGGGACCCTGGATCCGATCACCACGAACTCGTCTGTTGACATTCCGGTGGCTGAGGTTCAGACCGTCAACCGCAAACCAGATCGGAATTGAGAACGTATCGGGAATGCTGATGTGACGCCGGGCTATCGATCTCAGGGGAGAAAGGGCTGGCGCGGGTGTGGTTGGGGGTGTTGGTGGGTGTGTTAGTTGTCTCGGGGTGAGTCATCGGTTGAGTCGTTGGTTGGGTCGTCGTCGGGGTAGATGGTGTGTAGGTGTACGGGTTCGCCGGCGATAGGCGGGATCTTGTCAATGACGGCCAGGGCGAGGTCCTGGAGGGCCTGAAGATTATTGTCGGGGGCGGGAGCTTCCGGCTTGTAGCCCATGGAGACGACCAGGTAGTAGCCGTTGGGGTATTGCCAGGCCAGAAGGGATCTGTCATCGACGTCTGGGGAATCTCCGATGATCCATCCCTGCCCATCGTGGTCCGGCAGAGTGATCGAGTCGGCGTTGCGCTTCTCGTTTTCAGGTGCGGATTCCGCCAAGGGCGACCAGACCTCGCCGACAGCAGCATACCAGTGGTTGTTAATAGTGTATTTAATCTCGATCATCTGCTTAATATCCGGGGACATCAGGGTGCACTCCCAGCCGTCAGAATAGTCTTCGTTGCCACCGTAGTGTGAGTAAATCATATGTCCGGTGCGGAAGTTGAGTGAGTCGTTGAGGACGTCGGCCGGCACAATGTCGCACAAGTACTCGTCTGGCAGAGGCGTGGGTGTAGGACTCTGGGTCTGGGGCGCCCAGGGCAAGGATGAGCACGAGCACAGCGCCAAGCAGGCAACCACCCCGGTGACACGGGCCCACCAGCGCAGGCCGAGGACCGAGGAGATCCGGCGACGGACATGGGTGAAGGATAAAGCGTTCATTTGATAATATCTTCCTCCTGAGCCTGTTTGCTTCCCGTGTTCCATCCACTCTGAATAACTCCCTCCAGGTCGCTCATGACCGGTTCCGAGTGCTCGCTGTTAACGACCGCGGTTTGCCAGTCGATGAAGCTTTGTGCCGCGTCCGGGGTCATTGGGTCCGGAGAACTGATGGTTGGTTTCCCGTCAACTTCGGAGTAGAAAGAAAAAGGCGAGTTATCTTTCTTCTCGGGGTTGTGAGCTGCAACATCGAAGCTGGTGTCATGCAGCTGTCCGTAGTGAGCGGCGTCGACATAGGATTGGGCGCGCAGGACGTTCTGGATGTCGGCTTCGTCAACGGTGTCGGGGATTTTCCAGTCCTTGGTGATATCGTCGGCTATGAGCGGTTGAGCGACGGTGGATCCCGCGTTATACATCAGCGGCCCAGCCACAGCCAGGCCGGTGCCTCCAGTCGCGGCGCTCACTCCCGCGCCCAGAACTGTGGAGAAGACGCTCAGCGCAGTACTCACATTCTTTTTGGCCTTGTCCTGGGATGTCTTATCATCTCCCGCACGCAGGGTAGCCATCGCGTCGATATACCCCATTGCTCTTGCTGCGGACTGGTAACGCTCTTTGAGCTCACTTGTTGGATCATCGGCTCCGGGAACTGTTCTCTCGATCTCATTGTGGTGCTGTTGCCCTATACTGGCGGCCACCGTAGTGGCGGCGTCCTTATTGTCGATAATCCGATACAGAAGGGTCTCGAACTCCCGATCCGTGACAGAATCCTTAAGACCGAGATCGCGCTCCCCTTTATTGATGGATCCACCGGCCGCCAACTCGTTGAATTCTTCGGGACTGTTGCCTATGACAAGTGCGAGGTTCTGCTTCATCTTATCCGTCAGATCCTTCTCCTCGACATTATTGACGAAGTAGGGGATGGTCTGGCCTGCCACCCATGTTGCCCGTGCGTCGGCATTCGGAACAGGGACATTCGGGGCGGTCACGCCGCGGTAGGATGAAGCTGCTCCCAAAGCTGCGGTGAACCCATCGAGACCCACCTTGGAATCCCAGTCCCGTTCCGTCAGCAGCTTCCATCGTTTATTCGTCTTATCTCCGGGCGCCCATTCGCCACCGTCATTCATTTCCCCATCGGGAGTAAGGTACTGCTGAGCCGCATCAGAATTATTACCCATGGCCATGGTCACCCCGTAGAGGGGGTCCATGGAGGAGCCCTCATAAGCTCCTCCATACTTAACGTCTACTTTAGCTTTTTTGGAGGTCACGCTGGTATCGTACGAGTTATCTTCAAGCCTACCGGCAAGATCGACAAGAAAATCTGTTCCATATACGGTTCCTGACGTCTCCAGAAGACCGTTGAGGGCTGACATCCTTCCCGTATGGCCCTTCTCCTCCACTGCGGCTTCAGACTCGGCAGCCATATCGAGTGCATTGCCATCACTGTCATAGATTGTGACGCCGTCCTGCGAGGCCGCAGCGAAGATGTGACCAAGAACTCCCACATCCTCAGCAGCACCCTCACTATCGAATCCCCCGCTTGCCGTATTCGCCGGAACTTGACCCTTAGGGGAAGAATAATGCGCGTTGCGTGCTCCGAGATTCTCGACCAAATCCAAGTACTTGCCCACACCCAAGGACGAGACATAAGCAGCAGCATAGGTCGGTACGTCCTGATGCTTAGCGGTCTCGGCTAGAATCTCATCATACGTGCGCCCCTTCGAGGACTTCCCATCCCTAGTGTTGAGTGCTTCGGCGATTTCCGCGGACTCGGCCTTGGCATTGGCCACGGACTGAGAGTTATAGGTCCTAACATTGGCAGCGGTGTCGGTGTTGTTCCAGTATTCTTCTGTGTCTACTGTTCCTTCGGGTGGGTCGGGCAGGTAGTAAGACACCATTCCATTCGAGTCCGCGGGAGTGATGCCTGAGGAGTTCATGTCGATGGCCTCCTGGCGGCGGGTGCGCAACTCTTCAGCCAGACTGTACAGAGCCTGGGAACAGGCGCTGAGAGTTCCCGATCCCGAGCTCGGGTCCACAAAGCTGGGGTAGGAGGTGGGACTAGTGGCCAAGTCCACAGAAGGCACTGGATCGTGGTTATCTCTGCTGGAGTCGTTGATTTTTTTCGCTCTGTCGCGATTCCTTCGGCACGCTCGTCCAGGTTGTTGATAACCGTGAGCATTCCCTCAGGATTGATTTTGATAAAAGCCACAACAACTCCTCGATCTTAAATCTAAATAAGGGGTGAATTGGTGGGACTCTATTTGTTGGGCCACTTGCCCTCTTCGGAATCCCGATCCACGTACTCCATGCCGTCGTTAATAATCGCATTCTCAGCGCTGGTCAGATCCGAGGTTATCGACGTCAACGCCGCGTCAGTATCGGACACTGCGGTACTGATCTTGGTGCGATAATCATCAGCCACCGGAGAGGTCCACACATCCTCGGTCAGCCCATCATCAATCGTCGTCGCATCAGTCGACGCAGACGACGTAGGCGACCAATACTTCAAATTACTCTGCGATGTGTCCACCTGAGACTGGATATTCCTGATCGCCACCAGTTTTGGATTATCGATCTTATCGGCCATATCACACACCCTTTACCTATCTGTTTTGAAGTGGTGCTGGTTTTGATGTTTAGTTGTTGTTGATGGTTTGGATTTCGGCGACGGGGATGCTGGTGGTGGCCGTGGTGGTCACGGCGCCCAGGTCTCCGGTGGCGCCGTCGGTGGCGGTATACGACACTGAGTACCCCACTGAGACATCCAGGGGCGTGGTTCCGCCCAGGTGGGCTGAGGAGCGGGTGAACTCGATCGTGCAGTCAGAGGATCCTTCGGCCGCGCCCTCAGTCCAGGCGGTTCCGAAACCATGGCAGTCGGGGGCGGAGTCAGGGGCGGAGAGTCTGAGGCCATCCGATACCGCGGTCACCGTCGCGGTCACCGGACCCGCCGTGGCAGTGGCCGTGACTTTCGCGGGAGTCTGGTCGGTGGCCCACACCCACGTATCCATGCCCACCAGGGTCGCTCCGGAATCCCCCAGCTTCGGGTTCGTCTCCACACCCGGCTGCGGAATCGTCACCGCATCCCACGCCGCCCGCGCCAAAGTCCCACCATCAATATAAGGCGCCGGCGGCTCGCCACCAGCCGGCACAAACACCGCTGTATGATCCCTGAAAAACTCATCGGCTACCTGCCCTATGTCCTCTCCAGGTTGAAGCCTTGAGCTGTCGCAGGTTGGCACGTACCAACGGCCTTCTTCGTCATCGGCATGGTTCTCCCAACCCGAATATGAAGTATCGAGAGTCCTTCCATAATTGTCCTCGAAAAGGCTTTTATCTAAACGACGGGCATCCTCAGCGAACTCTTTACCTGACTGCATAGTCAGGTAATAGCACTTCGGTAAGACGGTCGCCGTCACAGTCTGGCTCGAGGTGGCAACCCCGTCTCCCCCGCCTGAGCCCGAGGCCGCCGACTCATAAGACACCGACACCGAAATCTGCGCGCTGCCATCCGAACCCTGACCAGAACCAGCCTTGGCACTATCGCTGTAAGCCGGCGGCGCAACCACGATAGACAATGCGGTTGCAGCCAGAACCAGCGTCAGATCAACTGTGCGGGTCATGCCATATCGCCTTATTGACACCCTCATCGCCCTGACGCTCTCACCGTCTTAGCTTTCTTCAGCACTGGTCAGCCTCTCCATGCGAGCTGTTGGCCACCTTCCAGCCCGATCCCTCCCGCATCAAGATGTATGACATGGGGAAGCGGTGCGGCACATCCTCGGGTGTCTGGTCCTCACCAGAGGCCGACACCAGCTTCGCCCTTGTCAGGTCATTGCAGACCCCCACCGAGGCCGTGAGGTTATCCGGCATCAGATCCACTGCTAAGACCTCAGCACTGGACGAGCCCTCGACATGCTGCCCCGTGGCCTCCTGATCCTTATATTCCTTCGTGAAATCAGCCAACTTCTGACCGGTCGCGGTGGCCTCCACCTCGCCGGTGCCGTCCATATCCCGCACGGCCTTCCAACTGGCCCGGTCATAAGCAACAAAAGCCGACAGCACCTCGCTCTGCCCAGCATCCAGCCCCTCAGGAATCGACACCACCGCATACTCACTCCCCGGATCCGACAACGAATCCGCCGTCAGACCCGTCGCCACCGCACTGGCACCATCGGACGCACCCGCCGACGCCTCACCAGCCTCACCAGAAGCCTCCACACCAGCCGAGGCCGACTCAGAAGCACCCTCCAACGCCGGCACCGACGAACCCCCGGACGTCTCCCGGCCGGCACTGCAGCCCGACACGCTCGAGGCCACCATCACCAACACCGTCAGACCCACCACCACACGCCGACCAGAACTAGAAAAACGAGCAGGATATGACACTTGAGCCTCCCAGAACCAGGAACAATATAGGGAATCGTGCCGAGACTAACCCGCCCATTAACACCCCTCAACCCTCCACCTCGAATTCGCCGTCTCCTCAGAGGTCAAAGGATTCAGATAATTTAAAGGATTCAAAAGGCTCAGAGGTTGGAAATTTATTGCGGAGGCGGGGAAATGCTGAGGTCAAAAATGCTCCGCCAACTCCGACAGCTCCGACAGCTCCGACAGCACTGACAACACCGACAACAGCAGTCAGCCCGGTGGAGCAACCAGCAGGTTCTGGTTGCTCCACCGGGCTGAAGATGTACTGACGCAGCCGGCGAACGCGCCGGCGGTACGCCGTCAACCATTCAGCGCTGCATCAGGCGCTGGGCTGAACCGGACTAAGGTGCTCGTCGTCCTCGCCGTTGGCGATGACGAGGTTGTTGTGGTTGGTCGCCACATCCGTGGCGGCGGCCGCGAGCGCCTGCTCGACCTTGATGAGGTTCGGCTTGTGGGTGTCCGACCATGCGCTGCGGAACTCGTCAGCGTTCTTGCTCTCCCAGACCGTGCTCGCCAGGGAGCTGTCGGTGGAGGTCCGGATGTTGGCGCACGACTCGGTGTTGCCCTTGAGGGTGTTGTACAGCGAACGCAGTGTGTCTAGGTCTGCCTGGACCGAGGCCATGAGGGCTCCTTCAGTTAGTTCAATGGGGACGAACGACTGGCACCAGCCGATCCTCAGGGATGATTCACAGGGATCTGTGGAGTTGACGCCGGCGGTGATCGAGCGCCGTGTCGTGCCCCACTCTGACACGGTGCGCCGAGGTCGGCAAGGGGGCTAAGGGGCTGGAAGCGGGGGGAGATGTCCCCATCCCGGAACCTCTGAGGTCGACCTGCCATGCGCGCGGAGGATGGGATACGGTTTCTAACGCCCCGTCCCTCTCGACCGTGAGGCTCTTGTCAATGCCACTGCGTCAAGCCGAAAACTCTCGAGGCCGTACAGAGCGCCCCTCCCGTGCGTCCGCCGCCAAGGGAGCGGACGCGACGAGGCTGCCCTCCGCTCCGCGCGAAAGGCGTCCCCTGCTGGCGGCCCTGGCCGTTCTACTCATCGTCGGAGGAGCCCTCCTGGCCGGCCTGCTCGCCACCCGGATGGACCATCGAGTCGAGATGCTCGCGGCATCGGACACCGTGAAGGCCGGACAGGTCATCACCAAGGACGACCTGGCCTCCGTCCGGGTCTCCGCGGACGTGTCCGGCCTCATTCCGGTGACCAACATCGATCAGGTCATCGGTCGGACCGCTCGAGTGGAGATCTCCAAGGGACAGCTGGTCGATACCTCCCAGATCGCCACCGAGAACCTGCCCGGCTCCGACCAGCAGGTCGTCGGCGTCTCGCTCGAGGCGGGAAGGTTCCCCGCGAGCGGCCTGACGGCCGGCGACGTCGTCGACATCGTCGATGTCACCAGCCAGAAGGTGACCGTCTCCAACGCCCAGGTCCTGGACGCCACGCCGACCTCCGAGAACAACTCCAATTCCGGCAAGGGCTGGGGCTCGGGGGCGATCGTCTCCGTCCTCGTCAAGGACAATGACGCCACGAAGGTGGCCTCGGCGTCCGCGGCCGGCAATATCGCGCTGGTGGTGACATCCGTCGGCCAGCCGATCGGAGACCATTGATGCTGGTCTCACTCGCCTCCGCCAAGGGATCTCCGGGAGTATCCACGAGCGCCCATGTGCTTGCCGCCACCTGGCCCCGGCAGGCCCTCCTGGCCGAGCTCGATGCCGCCGGGTCGGATCTCGTCTACCGCTTGCGCACGCAGGACGGGCGCCCGCTCGACGGCGATCGCGGGGTGGTCTCCCTGGCCGCCGCGGTGCGTCGCGAGCCCAACGTGCCCCTGGAGGATCACGTCACCGTCATCGACGGGGGTCTGTCCGTGCTCGTAGGACTATCCCGCCCCGACCAGGCCATCGCCATCGGCTCCGGCTGGGCGCAACTGGCCTCCACCCTGCAGCGGCGCGGAGATGTGATCGCCGACGTCGGGCGCCTCGCGCCCGGGGCGCCGAGCCTGGGCGTGGCGCTGGCCTCCGATCTGACCATCATGGTCACTCGCCCGGGAGTCGAGAACTACGGCCACCTGCGCGAACGGCTCACGTGGCTCCAGGAGAACTCGCGCCACTCCGAGCCGATCCGCCTGGCCGTCCTCCTCATCGCCCCGTGGAAATCGCGGCACGAGGGCAAGGACCTGGACCGGCTGCTGCGCTCGAGCGGACTCGACGTGCCCATCGTCGGCCTCCTGCCGGAGGACACCGCCGCCGCCGACGCCCTGGCCGGTCGGCGCCCGCGTGCGCTGCGGCGCACGCTCCTGGTGCGATCGGCGCGGACGGTCGCCGCCACCATCGTCGCCGGGGAGAGGAGGGTGGCGCCATGAGTGTGGACCAGAACATCGTTCGCGACATGCGCGAGCAGGTCGCCGACCTCCTCGTGCAGCAGCGGCGCGACGACGCCTCCTCCGGCATCCCACCCATGAGCCCCGAGGACGAGCGCCAGTTCGCCCGCGCGCTCATCGGGCGCGTCCTGGAGCAGCACGCCCGCTCGGAGATCGCCGCCGGTCGCAGCCCGCTGACGGCCGTCGAGGAGGAGGAGGTCTCCCAGGGGATCCATGCGGCCCTCTTCGGCGTGGGGCGCCTTCAGCCCCTGCTGGAGGACACCGATATCGAGAACATCGACATCAACGGCTACGACAACGTCTTCATCCAGTACGCCGACGGGCGCGAAGAACGGGGCGCGCCCGTCGCCGACTCCGACGACGAGCTCATCGAGCTGGTCCAGGTGCTGGGCTCCTACTCGGGGCTCGCCTCGCGCCCCTTCGACTCCGCCAACCCGCAGCTCGACCTCCGCCTGCCCGACGGCTCGCGCCTGTCCGCGGTCATGGACGTCTGCGCGCGTCCGGCGGTCTCGGTGCGGCGCGCCCGCCTGGACCGCGTCGGGCTCGACGAACTGGTCGGCCTGGGGTCGCTCACACCCCGTCTGGCCGCATTCTGCTCGGCCGCCGTCCGCGCCCGGAAGAACATCATGATCGCGGGGGCCACGAACGCGGGCAAGACCACCTTCCTGCGCGCTCTGGCCAACGAGATCCCGCCGGCCGAGCGGCTCATCACCGTCGAACGGGCCCTGGAGCTGGGACTCGGCGAGTTCGCCGACCTGCACCCCAACGTCGTCGCCTTCGAGGAGAGGCTGGCCAACTCCGAGGGCATGGGAGCCGTCTCGATGGCGGACCTGGTGCGGCGCTCCCTGCGCATGAACCCCTCCCGCGTCATCGTCGGAGAGGTGCTCGGCGATGAGATCGTCACGATGCTCAACGCCATGAGCCAGGGCAACGACGGCTCGCTGTCAACGATCCACGCGAACTCCTCCGCCGAGGTCTTCAACAGGATCGCCACCTACGCCATCCAGTCCGCCGAGCACCTGCCCCAGGACGCCACGAACCTGCTCATCGCCGGCGCCGTCGACTTCGTCATCTTCCTGACCCGTGAGAACCGCTTCTCGGCGGGTGGCGGGCTGCGCCGGTACGTCGCCTCGGTGCGCGAGGTCAACGGCGTCGATGAACGGGTCCTGTCCAGCGAGATCTTCGCCGACGACGGCTCCGGGACGGCTCAACCCGCCGCTCCGATCTCCTGCATCTCCGAACTCATGGAGGCGGGATTCGATCCGGCCGGCTCCTACTCCAGGAGGCCGTCATGATCGATGCCACCGCGAATCTGGCGATCCTCTCCGGAGCGCTGATCGGCGGCGGAATCTTCCTCTTCATCGGTTTTCTGCTCGGCGTCGACATCGCTCCCGAGGGCGGGGCCGACGCGGCCGCGGCCGTGCGCGGCGCCTCCCGGCGCATCCTGATCGGCGCCGTCGTCGGGGTGCTGCTGCTCCTGCTCACGCGATGGATCGTGCTGGCCGTCGCCGGCGGGTGCCTGGTCTTCCTGTGGCCGATGCTGTTCGGCGGCACCCGCCAGGAGAAGCTGGCGGCCGCCAAGATCGAGGCCCTGGCCGCCTGGGCCGAATCGCTCAGGGACACCATCGCGGGCGCCGTCGGCCTGGAGCAGGCCATTCCCTCCACCGTCTACGCCGCCAGCCCGGCCATCCGCCACACGCTCATCCTCCTGGCCGACCGCATGCGCATGCGGGTTCCGCTGGGGGTAGCGCTGCGCCAGTTCGCCGATGAGCTCGACGACCCGACCGCCGATCTCATCGTCTCGGCGCTCATCATGAACGCCCGGCTGCGCGGCCCCGGACTGCGCCACCTCCTGGGGGCACTGGCCGACACGGCGCGCGCCGAACTGGACATGCGGCAGCGCATCGCGGCGTCCCGTGCGGGCACGCGGCGCTCGGCGCAGATCGTCGTCATCTTCTCCATCCTGGTGATGCTGGGGCTGGCCCTGTTCAACCGGAGCTTCGTGGCGCCTTACCAGAGCGTCCAGGGCCAGCTCGTCCTCCTGGTCGTCGTCATCCTGTTCGCTCTCGGAATGATGTGGATGAGGCGGCTGTCCGGGGTACGGCTCCCCCGCCGCTTCCTGACGGTCACGGCGCCCGCTGGAGAGGAGGAGGCCGGATGATCACCTGGATCCTCATCGGCGGAGCGGTCAGCGGAGCCGGCGTGCTCTTCCTCGTCCTCTTCCTGGCGCCGCCCGCCGCCCAGCCGGCGGCGGCGCTCGCCGAGCTCGACGCGCGCCGCAATGAGGGCCGGATGCGCCAGGACGTGCGCCGGCTCAACCCCGACGGCGACGACGTCCCCGAGTGGATGGACCTGCTCGGCATCCGCGTGGCCTCATTGGTACGCCGCACGGGCATCGACACCGGTTCCATCAGCTCCGACCTGGCGGTCGTGGGACGCTCCCTGGAACGGCACCTGGCCACCTCGGCTCTGGCGGGAGTGGGGGCTTTCCTGGCGCCCATTGTCGTCGTCGGGCTGATGCAGCTCACCGGCGCGCCCATGGGATGGTCGATTCCCCTGGGGGTCAGTGTGGTGGCCGGGCTCGTGGCGCTCGTCGTCCCCTCCCTCCGACTTCGCGGGCAGGCCGATGAGGCCCGCCGGGACTTCCGGCACGTCGTCGGCTCCTTCCTCGACCTGGTGTCGATGTCCCTGGCAGCCGGGCGGGGCGTGCCGGAGGCGCTGGACGCCGCCTCGGCGCTCTCGGAGGATCCGGCCATGGTGCGCATCCGCAACGCGATCGACATTGCGCGGCTGCGCGGTGAGACGCCGTGGTCGGCGCTCGGCCAGCTCGGCACTCAGCTCAGGATCAGCGAGTTGCGGGACCTCTCCTCCGCCCTGGCGCTCGTGGCCGAGGACGGCGCCAAGATCCGCTCCTCGCTCGCCGCCCGCGCCACGAGCATGCGTCGCAAGGACCTCTCGGATGCCGAGGGGAAGGCCGGGGAGAATTCAGAATCCATGCTCGTCGCGCAGCTCGTGATCGCGATGGGCTTCATCGTCTTCCTCGTCTACCCGGCACTGGCCGGAATCATGGGAGGTGCTTGATCGATACGTGAGCAGAATTATGCGGAGCAGTCTTCCAGAATCCTTCATAAACGACCGATACAGCAGTCCCGAAGTCCCGAGTCATTTCTGAACATGTGATAGTGAGAAAGTGAGGACACGATGCTCAAGCATGTTTGCTCGTTCCAGATCGCCGCGCAGCGCCTCCGCGAGCGTGTCGTCTCCCGCCTGGGCAGTCTGGGCAATGAGGAGGGTGCGTCCACGGTGGAGTGGGTCATCATCACCGGCTTCCTGATCGTGCTGGCCGCGATTGTCGGGCGCGCCATCTACGCGATGGTCGCCAGCGCATCGGACGGCCTGCAGGTGCCGGACATCAAGCAGGGCCCGTGACCGAGACGGTCCACTGCCGAGGGTGATGTCATGCCGATCCGTCGACGAGCGCACACCGGCGACGAGACGGGCGCCTCGACCATCGAGTTGCTCGTCTTCTTCCCGCTGCTCCTCCTCATCGTGCTCCTGACCGTTCAGCTGGCGCTGAGCTGGTACGGCAACGAGGTGGCGATGTCCACCGCACGGGAGGTGGCCCGCTCCGTGCGAAGCGGCGGTGACGCCGGCGAAGCGCAAGCGGACGGCGTCGCCTATGCGCACAAGGTCGGCGCCCAGGCCCTGACCGATGTCGACGTCAACGTCTCCGTCGCCGGGGACGAGGCCACGGTGACGGTCTCGGGCAAGTCGATGGACATCATCGCGGGCTTCGCCCCGCGCGTGAACGCCTCCGTCACCTCCGAGCTCGAGACGTTCAGAGAGGACACATGATCGCAGAACGCATGATCAAGGGTGCTTCCGGGCGCCGTCGTCACTCGGAGCAGGGCACGATGTCGGTCGAAATGGTCATCCTCGCCCCGGTCCTGCTGCTGGTGGTCATGCTCGCCGTCGCGGGAGGAAGGCTGGTCTCGGCCGAGGGCCGAGTGCAGGCGGCCTCGCGCGATGCCGCCCGAGCCGCATCGATGGAGCGCTCGACGGGAGCCGCCAACGCCGCGGCCAACGATTCCCTGGGCGCGGCCGACTCGACGGCGCACGGCTGCTCGGCCTCGATCGACTCCGGCGATTTCGGACGCGGGGGAACGGTGACCGTGAGTGTGGACTGTCAGGTCGAGCTGTCCGACCTGGGCCTGGTCTTCCTGCCGGGTACGACGACCGTCTCCGCAACATCGACGGCGCCGGTGGACAAGTGGAGGGGAACACGATGAGCGCGCTCATTCGCCGTTTTCGCAGGCTTCGCGGGCTTCACGGGCTTCACAGGGGGGAGCACGGCTCCGCCTCATCCTTCGCGGTCATCGTCGTGGCAGTCCTCATGCTCGTCGCCGGTCTGTGCATCGAGGGGGGACGCGTTCTCAACGCCCGCGCCACGATGGCCGACCAGGCCGAGCAGGCGGCGCGCGCCGGCGCCCAGGAGCTCGCCCTCGAGGGCGTGCGCAGCGGCAACGCCGTCGCCCTGAACGAGTCGACGGCGGCGACGGCGGCGCGTTCGTACCTGGCCGCCGTCGATGCGTCCGACGGATCGAGCGTGGACGTGAACGATCAGACGGTCGCCGTCACCGTGCAGCGCGATGTCCCCACCTCGCTGCTGCACCTGGTGGGGGTTCCCTCAGTGCATGTGGAGGTCACGGGCGAGGCTCGTACGGCCGTCGGAATCTACAAAGATGGAGACCTGTGAGCATGACAGCCCAGTACGCCGCCGGACCGGAGCGCTTCCTCGCCTCCACAGCCGGCCCCAAGCCATCGGTGTGGAGGTCCCTGCTCTCCGGATTCCTGCTCCTGCTCCTCATCGTCGGCGTGCCCGCACTGCTCGTCATGACGGTGGGGCTGCCGCCCCTGCCCCATGATCTGGACGTCTCCGTATTGACGCGCGCGATCTCACTGGAGACGCTCCTGGCGCTCCTGGTGTGGGTGGTGTGGCTCGCCTGGCTGCAGTTCGCCGTATGCACGGCCGTCGAGACCGTCTCCGCCCTGCGGGGCCGGGGCATGCCGGTGCACGTGCCGCTGTCCGGCGGGATCCAGGGGCTCGCCCGTCGACTGGTCATCACGACCCTGCTGGTGGGCGCGATCGGTGCGCCCGTAGCGGCAGCGGCCCCAGTGGCGGAGGCGCCCTCGCAGGCGGCGTCCATCTCCCAGCAGGTGGATGCGACCGGCGCCCAGGAATCCGCCCCCGATGCCGGGGCGGCCGGGGCGGCCGGAGCGGGCTCCGGCACATCCGACGGCAGTACGCAGGGCCAGGAGAACGTGCGCTACATGCTCGGCGATACCGAGCTCGACCAGGAGACCGGTGCGCAACTGGTCGGCCAGAGGGTCTACGTCGTCCAGCCGCCGGAGGGCAGGTACCACGACAACCTCTGGGACATCGCCGAGCGCAACCTCGGGGACGGCCGGGCGTACTCCCAGATCTACGATCTCAATGTCGGCAGGGTCCAGTACGACGGGCGCTCGCTGGAGCTGGCCCGCCTCATCCAGCCCGGCTGGCTCCTGGCCATGCCGGAGTCCGCCACGAACGTCGACCGGGTCGTCGCCGTACCGGACGTGAATCCTGCGCCGGCGCCCCCCGTGGATCAGACGACGGACCAGTCGGGGGGCAGCATGGTCGATGACACGGCCGGCCGTCAGGAGATCCTGCCCGCAGAGGCGCCGGCCGTCGGCTCGCTGCTGGCGGCCTCGCTCCTGGCGCTGCTGGCGCGCCGTCGTCGGCAGTGGGCGGGTGCGCGGCCGGGCGATGACGCCGCGGAGTTCGAGCGCCTTCTGCGGGTGGGCGCCGACGAGCACCGGACCAGGCGGCTCGACGCCATCCTGCGGTCGCTGCCCGGACTGCCCGAGGTTCCCATGGCCTACGCCGTGGCAATCGACGACGACGCCTGCTACCTGCGACTGGCCCGCCCCCTCCACACGGCGCCCGCCCCGTGGCACGTGCAGGAGGAGGGGATGACCTGGAGGATCGACGCCGGCGCCGAGCCGGAACTCGGCCTCGGGCCCGCGCTCCTGCCCGGCCTGGTGACGATCGGGCGGAACGACCACGGCGCGGACGTCCTCATCGACCTCGGCTTCGCCGCCGGCGACATCGCCGTGACGGGAGACCCCACGATGGCCGCAGAGCTGGTCGCGGCGATCGCCCTGGAGCTGTGCACGAACCCCTGGTCCGCCGACGCCACGGTGGCGGGGACCGGGCTGTCCCCCGCCCTCCAGGAGGTCGTGGGCGAGCGGATCCAGCATCCCGACGCCATTGCGACACCGGCGCCGACGCCTCACGCCGGCGGTGTGCTCACCGGCCGTCATCCCGGGGCGGTGACGACCTTCGTGCTCGCCGCCGACGGGCAGGTCCCCGCAGTGATGAGGACTCGTCCGCCCGTCGGTTTCGTACGGGTCGGCGCCGTCGAGGGCGCGCGCTGGTCGGTCTCGGTGGACGCCTCGGGCACGGCGCACATCGCTCCCCTGGGGATCTCCGTCACCGCCACTCGGGCGACCGAGCGGGAGCTGATGAGCCTGGTCGGGCTGCTGGGTCCGAGTTCGGTCCGCGATGGGGACGACAACGGCCGCCCGCCGGTGCCGGATCCTCCGCAGCCGCCGATCATGCTGGCGGCCCTGCGCGCCGCACCGGTGCGGATTCAGGTGCTCGGACAGACAGTGGTCGATGCCCCGGGAGCTCTGGAGCGCTCGCGCCGCACCGTCCTGACCGAGGCGGCCGCCTGCATCGCGCTGCATCCGCAGGGGATCCGCCCGGCCGTCCTGGGGGCGATGCTCTGGCCGCTGGGGGTCACCTCCGACGTCGTCGAGGAGACCATCACGCGTCTGCGCCAGTGGCTGGGGCAGGACGCCCAGGGCGTCCCCCACCTGCGCGAGGACGCCGACGGACGTCTGCGCCTGGGTCCGGGAGCCGTCCTGGACTGGGATGTGCTGCGGTCGCTGCTGGCGGCCTCGCGGGCGGCGCCGCCCCAGCGGGAGGTCGAGCTCCTCATGGAGGCGCTGCGGCTCGTTCGTGGCCCCGTCGGCCAGGATGCGCCCGAGGGCAGGTACAGCTGGCTGGCCCGGGTCAGGACCGACAGGCAGGCATCCTCGCTGGTCGTCGATGCCGCCCACCGGCTCGTCGAGCTGCTCGGGGACACCGACCCCGATGGGGCGGCAACGGCCGTCAATGCGGGCCTGCGAGTGGTGGACCTGAACCAGACGCTGTGGCGGGATCGTCTGCGCCTCGCCGCCCGCCGCGGCGCGGGTGAGCTCGAGCGCGACGTCGCGGCGCTCCTGGACGCCTCGGGCGCCGACGACCTCAGTCAGGTCGACCCGGCGACGGCCGCGCTCGTCGAGCACATGGCACCGGGGACCTCGGTGCGCCGCCGCCCGGCCTGAAAGGAATCACGTGCAGTTCTTCGTCAGCGTCCTGCGCCCGCATGAGGAGCAGTCGGACGCCAGGGACCTCATCGTCGTGGCCGAGCCGGAATCGACCATCGGCGACCTCGTGACCGTCCTGGATCGAGCCATGCCCGGCACCGATCGGGCGATGCCCGACCCCACTGCGGGGCAGCCCCTGCGCCTGGTCGTGGGCGCGTCGGGGGGCGCGCAGAATCCGGCCGGCCCGGCGGCGCCCGCATCGTCCCTGTGGCACGGCGCCACTCGCCTCGATCCGACCATGCCGCTGGCGGGCGGGCCCGTGCGGGACGGGATGCTCCTGAGCCTGGGCGCCCCGATCCTCGACGACGTCGAGCCCGTCGGCGTCGTGGAGCTGCGGGTCGTCTCGGGCGAGGGCGCGGGCGCTGTCCACCGGCTCACTCTGGGCAACTACACGATGGGGGGCGCGGGCTGCGACATCGTGCTCGAGGGCTTCGAGGACGGCGTTGTGGCCGATGTGGTCGTCAAGGTGGGCGCGAAGGTCGTGCTGCGCCCGGCCGAGGGCGTCGCGGAGCGGAAGGCGCCGACGGTGATGCCCCGGCGCCGCCCCCTGCCCGGGCCACTGGTCCTGGCCTCGGACAAGGACGAGGACGACGAGGACAAGGGCAAGAAGAAGCGCAAGCGGCGCAAGAACAAGAAGAAGAAACGGCGTCAGCGGCGCAAGGAGGGCGAGGAGGCGGTCCTGCAGGGCAGGGAGACTCTCGACCCGGAGGCGCCCCGGCACCTGGTCGAGCTGGACCGTCGCCCCCTGGACAAGGAGAACGTCTGGGATGAGGGCGTGGTGCTGTCGGTGGGCGGGATCATGCTCACGGTCGGGCCGGTGCCCGCGGCCGACGCCGTGACGACGCCCACCCCGGGGGGCACCACCGTCGATTTCAACAGGCCGCCCCGCCTGGCGCGCCCGGAGCGGAAGACGGAGTTCGTGCTCCCGCGCAAGCCCGAGCGTCCGCGCAAGCAGGCCTTCCCCTTCGCCATGATGCTGTCCCCGCTCGTCATGGGGCTGGGGATGTATCTCATGACGCATCGCATTTATTCGCTGATGTTCATGATCTTCTCGCCGATCATGATGATCGCCAACCGGGTCCAGGGGCGCTCCAACAACAAGAAGACCTACCGCGAGAACATCGAGCGCTACGAGAAGGAGCGCGAGGCCACCGAGGAGGCCGCCTTCAAGGCCCTGACCGAGGAGCGCGGCCTGCGGCGCCTGGACTCCCCCGATCCCGCCGAGGCGCTCTTGCGCGCCACGGGCCCTCGCGCCGAGCTGTGGGAGAGAAGGCCCTCGGATCGCGACTGGCTCGAGCTGCGGGTGGGGACGGCGGACCTGCCCAGTGGCGTGGTGGTGGCCGAGCCCATGCGGGCCCGCCACGAGGAGCCGATGCGCTGGACCGCGCCGGACGTGCCGGTCACCGTGCCCCTGGCCGAACTGGGCGCCATCGGGGTCTCCGGCGAGAAGCGCCACCGGGTGGTCGGCTGGCTGGCCGCCCAGTGCGCCGTTCTGCACTCGCCGGCCGAGCTCGAGATGGTGCTCATCACGGATCCCGATCAGGGGGCGCAGGCGCAGGATCGGTGGACCTGGGCGCGGTGGCTCCCGCATCTGCGCAACGCCGAGGGCATGGGGGCGCGCAGCAAGGTGGGTGTTGATGAGGAGTCGGTGAACCGCCGCATCAATGAGCTGCTCGAGATCATCGAGGTCCGCTCGCAGGACAACAATGGTGGCAGGGGCCTTCCGGAGAGCACCACTCAGGTGCTGGTGGTGCTCGACGGCGCCTATGCGCTGCGCCTGCGCCCGGGCATGGTCCGGGTCCTGCGCGAGGGGCCGAGAGTGGGCATCCGCTTCATCTGCGTCGACGCCGATCGCACCGCGCTGCCCGAGGAGTGCCGCGCCGTCGTGGCGACAGGCCCCGGCCTGCCCTCGGTCTCCCAGACCGACGTCGACGAGGTCGAGCACGTCCTTCTGGACCTCGTCCCGGACGGGTGGTGCGAACGGGTGGCCCGCGGCCTGGCCCCGGTCCACGACATCTCGACCGAGGATGCGGACAGCACCATTCCGACCGCATCGCGCCTCCTGGACGTGCTGCGCATGCCCGAGCCCGACGCCTCCATCGTCCTGCAGGCGTGGAAGCGGATCAGCCGCACCACGAGCGCCGTCATCGGCGAGGACGCCGAGGGCGTCTTCGGGCTGGACGTGCGCGCCGACGGCCCGCACGCCCTGGTGGCCGGCACGACCGGTTCGGGTAAGTCCGAGCTGCTCCAGACCCTCATCGCCTCCCTGTGCGTGGGCAATACGCCCGAGGCGATGACCTTCGTGCTCGTGGACTACAAGGGCGGTGCCGCCTTCAAGGACTGCGCGCGCCTCCCGCACACGGTCGGCATGGTCACCGACCTCGACGGGCACCTGACGTCCAGGGCGCTGGAGTCGCTGGGCGCCGAGCTGCGGCGCCGTGAGCATCAGCTCAAGGACGCCGACGCCAAGGACATTGAGGACTACGTCGCCGCCATGAAGCCGGGCGACGAGCCCATGCCGCGGCTGATGATCATCATCGACGAGTTCGCCGCCCTGGTCTCCGAGCTCCCGGACTTCGTGACCGGACTGGTGGACATCGCCCGTCGAGGCAGGTCGCTGGGGGTACATCTGGTGCTGGCCACGCAGCGTCCGGCGGGTGTGATCACGGCGGAGATCCGCTCGAACACCAACCTCCGGATCGCCCTGCGCGTGACCGACGAGGCGGATTCCCAGGACGTCATCGAGGCCTCCGCCTCAGCTCATATTCCGGCATCGATCCCGGGGCGCGCCTTCGCCCGCCTCGGGCACGCGAGTCTACGGCAGTTCCAGGCCTCCCGCGTGGGCGGCAGGCCCACCGGCTCGGGTCCGCGCGCCGAGCTGCGCACCTCGACGCTGACCCTCAGCGAGCTCTCCCGGCCGGAGCTCGCTCCACCGGTGCGGGAGGAGGACGCGACCATCCCCACCGACCTGGCCAACCTGGTCGGGGCGATCGGCGAGGCGTTCTCCTCGCTCGGAAGGCCGATGCCGCACAGCCCGTGGCTGCCGCCGCTGCCCGAGATCATCACCCTGGACGAGGTCGACAGGCGCGTGAGCGAGGAGCTGCAGCGTCCGGGCGGCCGGGACGACGCGGCCGGGTCGGGCTCGGGCGGCCGGGATGCGGCGGCCGACGCCGGGCACGAGGGCGATGGCCCCGCCGTCAGCAGCGCCGGCGGCAGCGCGGGCGCCGACTCGCGGGCGGAGGGCTTCCTGCCGCCGCTGCCCCTGGGCATCGAGGACCTGCCGGCGCTCCAGGCCCAGCGGCCGATGACCTGGGACTACACGCGGGCCGGGCACCTCGGGATCGCGGGGGCCGCGCGCTCCGGGCGATCGAGTGTTCTGCGCGGCATCGCCGTCGCCGTGGCGCAGTCGGCCTCGGCCGCGGAGGTCCACATGTACGGCATCGACGCGGGCAACGGAGCCCTGCTCCCCTGCGTATCCCTGCCGCATATGGGCGCGGTTGTCACCCGTGACCAGCTCGACCGGGTGCGGCGCCTGCTCGCACTGCTGGGCCGGGAGGTGGCGCGGCGTCAGCAGTTCCTCGCCGTTCACGGGTTCGCCTCCCTGTCCGAGCAGCGCGCCGCCACGGCGCCCGATGAGAGGCTGCCCTACCTGCTCCTGCTCATCGACCGCTGGGACTCCTTCGTGGCGAGCTTCGAGAGCGTGGACGGCGGGGCGCTGCTCGAGAACGTGGAGACTCTGCTGCGCGAGGGCGCCGCCGTGGGGCTGCGTGTGGTCGTCGCCGGGGATCGTACGGTCTTCCGGGGGAGGTTCGGGATGATGCTGGAGGATCGTCTCCTGCTGCGCATGCCCTCGCCAGACGATTTCGACCTGGTGGGCATGCGGGCCCGGGATGTGCCCCTGTCGATGCCCGTGGGGCGTGCCTTCCGCAGCGGCGTCACCCCCCGGGAGGTGCAGCTGGCGCTGCTGACGGCGAATACCGCGGGCACGGCCCAGGTCGCGGCCATTCACGAGGCCGGGCGCGTGTCCACTGAGCGCTGGGGCGAGCCGTCGCGGTCCCGGCGCCCCGGGCGAGTGGACGACCTGCCCGTCACGATCACCGCCGACGAGGCGCTGGCCCTCGGTCCCGAGGTCAAGCCGGGGAGTATCGCACTGGCCATCGGCGGCGACGATCTCGGCCTGATCCCGGTGGCGATGGACGAGGTCGGCAATGGTGTGCTCGTGACCGGGCCGCGGCGCTCTGGGCGCTCGACCGCCCTGGCATTCGGAGCGAGCACCGCCCTGGCGGGCGGCGCGCGCCTGGTGCTGATGCTGCCACGGCGCTCTGCGCTCGCCGCCCTGGCCGACCGGGAGGGGGTCGCGGCCGTCCTCGGGCCGGACACCAAGCCGGATGAGCTCCGGAAGGTCCTCAAGGAGCAGACCACCGAGACGCTTCTCGTGGTCGATGACTTTGACGTGCTCGGGAACGATCACCCGCTCGGACCGGTCTTCGAGGAGCATCTCAAGGCCTGCCGGGATGCGGCGGGAGGCGTGCTCATCGCCTGCGGCATCGATGAGGTCGGGGGCATGTACCGCGGTATTGTCGCCCAGGTCCGCAAGAACCGGACCGGCCTCATCCTGGCGCCCCGTGGGGCGGACGACGGCTCGCACCTGTCGGTCAGGCTGCCCCGCTCGATCGGCGGGCCTGTGCCCAAGGGCCGCGGCGTATTCGTCACGACGGGCGGGTGGTCCTGGGTTCAGGTGCCGCGCCCCGGGGATGAGGGCTGACGCCGGCGCATCCGAGTGCTCGGCACGGCATCCCGTACCCAGTACATCCCGTCGCCCGGCAACCGGCATCCGATACCCGGCAACCGGCACATCCCGTCTCCACTGGTCGCGCACTCCGCGTGCTTCCCGGATGAGGTGTGCAGAGTGCCCGTCATCCAGAATGCCCGGCGGCTTCACCATCACCAGTTTGTGTCGCTGTGACGGCCACTGTCGCAGGTGACGCAGGCTGCATGTGCTGCATGTTGCTGCGCTGGGGCGGGGGTTGTGACTGTGCTGCGGTTTGGCGTGTGTTTCTGTGTGGTTTTGTGTGGTGTGGCGGGTGTTGGGGTCTGGTGGTGGGTGGGTCGGGGTGGTAGCGTGCCCGGTGTTTCTTCCCGTCCCTGGTTGGGAGCTATAATGAAAAGTTTCATTCACGCCACCGCCGGCATCGCGGCAATGGTGATGGCATTCAGTGCAGTAGCGGGATGCTCATCGCATAGCGATCAGAACAGGCCGGACGCGGCCCCGTCGGTGCCGGCCTACACCGAGCAGGCCGAGGATCAAGCGTCCGGACCGGTCGGGTCTGCGGGGCCGAGCGCGGCGCTGACCTGGGCGCCGGAGG
>ERZ772827.544-NODE-544-length-20603-cov-4.298764_pt1 | contig 20603 bp, 16 predicted proteins | sample MGYA00580850_ERZ772827 | MGnify/ENA primary metagenome ERZ772827 (study PRJEB29015, sample SAMEA2737950) | human oral metagenome | biome: human oral; feature: human-associated habitat; material: dental | place: China | collected 2145 ...
AAGTTAGAGGGCCTTGTGCTCACCAAGATGTACAAAACGGTGAAGTACCTAGACCCCGCCGACACGGCATTAAAGGTGGCAACGATGCTAAAAAAGAAGATGAAGTGCGACGTGGTGATTTGCATTTCGCACCTGGGTTGGGGCATTGGGGGCGACGACGACCAGAAGATGATAGAAGGTTCGCGCCATATCGACTTGGTTTTGGGTGGCCACTCGCACACGTTCTTCGAGAAACTACGCTATGCCAACGACCTCGACGGCAAGCCCGTACCCGTCGACCAGAATGGTAAAAACGCCGTATATGTGGGCAAAATTGTGCTGACGGTGGGAAAGAAGTAAGTGCGCAACAGGGCGCAAAGTAAAAAATCCACACAATAACCACCCACCTTTTGCGTTTACCTATAACGTATGAAGCAACTTATATACCTTATTATATATATGTGCTTGTTGCCCATCGCATCGATGGCACAGCAACGGCGCGTGGAGAACAGGCCCTATACCGACCTGCGCCCATTTCATTTTGGCGTGGTGGTGGGTGTTCACATGCAGGATGTGGAGTTGTTTAACGCTGGTCCACAGACACTCACGTTAGACGGCGGACAGGTTGTTGAGACCAACATCGCCGCCGAACAAGACCGCTATGACCCAGGTTTCGTGGTGGGCGTAACGGGCGAATTGCGCCTTAACCGACACTTCCAGCTGCGCGCCGTGCCTGCAATGTACTTCGGAAACAGGCATCTGGTGTTTAAAAATCAAGGGCAAACGGATGCCGACGGCCAACCCATCATACACCGGCAAGACATGAAAACGGCCTATATCTCTACGGCTTTCAACCTTATTTTTGCAGCACCGCGGTTCAACAACCACCGTCCGTACCTTGTGGCAGGCATCAATCCCATGCTCAATCTCAGCGGAAGTGATACCGACATATTGCGATTTAAACGCCACGATGTGTTTGCTGAGGTGGGTATTGGTTGCGATTTCTACCTGCCTTACTTCAAACTTCGCCCCGAATTGAAGTTTATGTTCAGTCTTATCGACTGCTTGGATGCTAAGCATGTCGACCGACTTCGCGACAAGAACCTTGTGCCTTACGCCCGTTCCACATCGCGCGCAACCAGTAAAATGATTGCACTATCGTTTTATTTTGAATGATGTTAAGGGATTAAGCCAAATGTATAGGGGGCGTTAGGCTGATAGGACAAGTCGGACAAGTCGGACAAGTCTGGCTGGTCCGAAAGCTAGAATGAGCTAGAAATCTAGAACCCGCTAGACAACTTTAAAGGGCGTTAGCCATTTTTTCACCTTTTCACCTTTTCACCTTTTCACCTTTCCCCCTTTCACCTTTTCACCTTTAAAATCTGCCTTCCACTTGTTCTTAATCAACAAAATTTAGGTATCGAGCAAAAAAACGCTCACTATTTGTAGGTATATAACAAAACATTTACTAACTTTGCATCATCAAAAGTTAGTACGGCGCACTACGAAAAGCGCAACTACAAGAAAAACGTTTGCTAGGGCAAAGGGAGAAAAAGCAAGTTTGCTTGTACCTTTCCGCAACCAGATAACGCAACTTTTGAGCAACAAGAAAAGAACATATTATACAAAAACATTTTAAACAGAACATTATTATGGCTTACGTTATTAGTGACGATTGTATCGCTTGCGGCACCTGTTTGCCCGAATGCCCCGTTGAAGCAATCTCTGAGGGCGATATTTATAAGATTGACGCAGACGCTTGCACCGAGTGTGGCACATGCGCTAGTGTATGTCCCAGCGAGGCTATCAGCCTGCCGTAAGGAACAAACAAATTAACGAAGAGGCCAGTTAACAAGGTTTGGATGGACAAACGGCTTGCGCATTTTGGCGCAATAGCCCAACCATCAACAAGCGAACCTTGCTCACTGGCCTCTTTTTTATGCCCTTTCGTGAACTTGTTAACAAAAGGGTGGCAGTAATGTTCAACCCCACAACCTAGCCACCACCCTACTTCCACCGGCCAAATTCGCTTCACCCACTGGCTCGGCACGCCTTCTCCTCTTGCGTAACGCATCGCATCTACTAACCCACCAACACACCTTAGCCGGCGTAGCCACTTGCATTATATAAACGCGTGCAGGGTTTCCCCCGTCGCACGCCCCCAATTAATTAGCCATTGTCCCTACAAATTACCTATTAATAAGTATTGTGAAAAATCTCCAATCTCTCTAATTTTGCAGCCAAAACAGAGATAACAACCAACAAACAACGATATGATACATTTCTCGTATTGCAAGCATCTACTGCTTGCATCAATGATTGTCTGTACAATGCCAACAGCATACGCGCAAACAGACGTCGTCGATGCCAACGGCACAAAGGTAAAACAATTAATAGAACTTAGCGGACACGTAACGGGTAAAAGAGGTGAGCCGTTGATTGGTGCAGTAGTACAGGTGAAAGGAACCAACATCCGAACAATAACTGACGAGCAGGGTATGTACGCGCTTAACGTGAATGGAGGAAACATTACGCTTACATTCCACTACATCGGATGCAAACCCGCCGAACGAGAAATCAACCTTACGCAAGACAAAAGGCAAGATGTTCAGTTGAGTGAAGCAGCCGAAATGCTACAAGGCGTAGAGGTGGTGGGGCGCAACGAGCGGTCGTATAAAAACACACTGTCGTTTGTAGGAACCAAAACGGCCACACCCGTTAAAGACGTTCCACAATCCATTGGCTACGTTACCAAGGAGCTTGTGCTAGACCAAGGTGCGATAACGGTTAACGATGTGGTGAAGAACATCAGCGGAGTGAACCAATACAGTTTCTATAACGACTTTTCCATACGCGGTTTCCGCACCACTGGCAACCGCAACTCGGGCAACCTCATCAACGGCATGCGTGCGCAAACAAGCTTATGGAAACAACAATCGCTAGCCAACATCGAGCGTGTTGAGGTGATAAAAGGCCCAGCCTCGGCCCTCTTTGGCAACGCATCGCCAGGCGGAGTAATCAATAGGGTTACGAAAAAGCCGCTCTCCGAAAACCGCAGACAGGTAAGCACCACAGTGGGAAGCTACTCCACATTTAACGTTTATAGCGATTTTACCGGGCCACTCAATCGCAAAGGCACGCTATTGTATCGACTAAACCTAGGCTATGAAAACACCGATTCGTATCGCGACTTGCAAGGAGGGCAGAACTTTATCGCCGCACCATCCTTTTCGTACGTGCCAAACAATCGCACACAGCTTAACGTAGACATCTTTTTCCAACAATACTACGGCAAAATAGACCGGGGACAAAGCATCTTTGGCGACGGAGACCTCTACTCGGTGCCCATATCGCGCTCACTGTCGGCCGCCAACGACTACCTGAAAGAACGACTGGTGAACATTACGCTGGGCCTTTCTCATAAGCTTACCGACCACATTTCGTTCAACAGCACCTACCTCAACTCATCGTACGACGAGGACATGCAAGAGCACAACCAAGCCAATGCCTACGTGCTGAACGCCGACAGCACGCAGAACAACAGCCGTATTCTGATGCAGGCCATGATAAGGAAACGCCATTTTCGCAACAACAGCTTTAATAACTACCTGAACTTCAACTTCAATACGGGGCGCGCACGGCATACCTTGCTCGTGGGATGGGACTATTTCCAAACCGACTTGCTGCCAGGAACTTCATCAATGACTGCTAAGGGATACCTTTTGAAAAACGGAAAGACAACAACACGCTTTGACAAGCGCAAAATAAACAACTATGTTCTCGATGCCGACGGCAATCCCAAAACCAACGTTCCATACTTCGACCTCAACTCAACAACGGGCAATGGGATGAAAGACATTAGCAAATATGTCTTCACCACCGACCCCATCAACCCCTATCGACAATACTCGCACGGCATTTACGTGCAAGAACAGCTTAAATACGGCAGGCTCCAGCTGCTGTTGGGCCTAAGGCAAGAGTTCTTTACCGACATCCTTAACAGGCGATTGGCCAACGAAAGCCGCTCCACCCAACACGCACTCATACCGCGCGTTGGCGCAGTTGTGGCCCTCAACAAGGCCATTAACGTGTACGGAACATGGGTTAAGGGTTTCGAACCGCAGGCTGCCAGCATCCAAAGCGACCCGAATACGGGCGGTCCGTTCTCGCCAGAGCAGTCGCAGCTGCTCGAGATGGGCATCAAGAGCGATTGGTTCGACCGCAGGCTTAGCCTCACAGCGGCACTCTTTCACCTCACCAAGAACAACACCTTATATAATGCCGGCGATGCTGGCAACCCCAACTTGCTGATGCAAGTGGGCGAAGAAGTGGCCAAGGGCGTGGAAGTTGATGTTGCAGGCGAGATATTGCCGAACTGGAGTATGGTGGCAAACTACGCTTATACAGATGCAAAGATAACCAAAACGGCAACGGATAAGGAGCGCGACTTTGGCACCCAGCGGCCCAACACGCCGCGACACGCCGCCAACGTATGGACAAAATACATCCTTCGGCATGGTGCATTGCGCAATCTTGGTTTCGGCATCGGCGTAAATACCAATAGCGAACGTTACGGACAAGTGGGCAAACGCGCCAACACCATCGTTTATCCAGGCTATGCCATACTGAACGCAGCCTTGTATTATAGGGTGAGAAGTATGCAACTACAACTAAATGCCGACAACTTGCTGAACAAGACTTATTGGGTTGGCGGTTACGATAAGCTACGTTCGTTCCCTGGTGCTCCTTTGTTTATAAAGGCAACAGCCACTTACAGGTTTTAAAGAGCTTGGTGCAATTAACGAATTTGGCCAACAACATCGGTTTAACCGACGTTGTTGGCCAAATTCGTTTCTGTGCTTGAAGCTCATAAAACATGGGCTAAGAGAGGCCATGCCAGTCCAACCACATGTATTACGACCGCTTTTGTTAAGCCTGTTTCGGCAGACCGGCAAGGCCTACACAACAGACGTAACTTATATTACGACCGTTTCTTCAAACCTTATTTCAGCAGTTCGCTAAGGCGGCCCAGCAGTTCGTCGCCGCGCAAGTCCCTGCCAACAATCTCGCCTTTTTGGTTGATAAGCACACATGCAGGTATGCCTTGCACCTGATAAAGACGTGCGGCAGCACACTCCCAACCTTTCAGATCGCTAGCTTGAATCCATCCCAAGCCCATATCTTTCACGGCGTTTTCCCAGTCTTCCTTCTTCTCGTCGAGCGAAACGCCCACTATTTCAAGACCCTTTCCGCGAAACTTAGAATAAGCCTGTACCACATGGGGCATCTCCATGCGACATGGTCCGCACCACGAAGCCCAAAAGTCTACCATCGTTATCTTGTTCTTAGCCACCACATTCGACAGTTTCACCTGCTTACCATCAAGCGTGGGCAACGTAAAATCGGCATATTGTCCCCCTTCGGCAGGGGCTGTTTGGGCACCATCACCAGCATTAGCCGTATCAGCAGTCTGCTCGGTTGTCTGCGCTGCGGCAGAGTCTTGGTTGTTGCAGTCTTGTTTTTTGCAAGTACACGAGGCAAAGGTAAAGGCTATCGCCAATACCCATGCAGAAAGGATTGTTTTCTTCATATAGTTGTTTTGTTTTAAAAAAGCTTGTGCGCGTTTGCCGCAAAGTTTTAGACACAAAGCCAAACATTGGACAAATGCGCACAATATCGTGTTAGTTGTTTTTGCCGACCACAAGCTTGTTAAGCCGTTTTCGGCAGGTTTACGCGCAAAGCTTGCTGCCTGGCATCACTTCACGCTTTCAGTCTTTACGCTCTCAATTGCGCCCGTTACAGGACTAAACACAATCTGCGTAAGCTGTTTCTTGCCGAAAAGTTCGCCGCTAAGCGGTTCGGTTTTGCCAAACTGAGCCATGTAAAGTTCGATAACGGCACGCATGTTGTTCTCTTGTGCCACAGAGATTTTCACCTTACCAGGTAGATTTACATACACGCCTGCATTGTCTTTCACCTTTCCTCGGTCGATAGATGCCTGCATAGTGGGTATCGAATGCAGGTCTTCTACACTTATATAATAAGGTTTTCCGCCCAAATCGTCCTTATCGGCCATACCATAATGCCGCGAAAAGCGGAACAGGATTTCGCGTTCTACGGGTTTCGTAGGCACGAAGTTGATGATGGTTTCGGTGGTATCTTTAACCGTTGTTCCGACAAACACTTGCAGCAGTGCACGTTCTTGCAGGTCTAGGTTGTTAAGCATCAGCCGCAATTGTTCGCCATCTTTGGGCATGGCGTCTGCTTGTCCGCGCGAAAGTTGGTTTCGACTTTCGCGTATGTCATATATCTCCTTGGCAATTAGTTCGGCCATCTTAGCCGACGAGCCAGCCGAAAGAATTTCTTGATTCATGAAATCCTTGGGGTTAAGCTGGCGTTTAGCCCGTGCTGGCACAAAGTTTTTGGGCTGTTTGGGTTCAGGCGGCGTGGTGTTGATAGCCAGCAACAAGCCATTATCGGCCAACTTTACGTCGCTAATGCTGTGTTTCTTGTCCATAGCCGCCACGTAATGCTTGGTAGAGTCGGGCGTGCCAAAGTCGGTAATGTTGATGCCTACCACGCGATACTCTGTGGATTTCTCCATAGATGTGTTGAAAAGCTTCATGTACTTTTCGCCATACTTGGCCAGTTCGCCTGGCGTATAGGTGGTTCTCTCCACCATAACGGCGAGCCTTATTCCTGTTTTGGGCAAGAAATAAGGGATGCCCTCTGCTTGTGAATTGCCTTGTGCAAAGCCAGGAAGGGCGGCAAATGCCAAGGCTGCAATGGTAACGAATAGCTGTTTCATATCTATTGTTGATTTTATTATATAATAAAAAGCCTCACCACCACCCCCTCTCCAAAGGGCGAGTGGAATGAGATACTTTATTGTGGTATCGTAGTTGACCTGTTGACACGTTTATTAGCTTATCAGGAACGCTGCCTAGGCCAATTAACCCTTGGTTTAAACCTTGTCCACACCCACAAACCTACGCCTTAAATGCGTTAAAAGTTCACAAGCATTTGGCTTTATTCCTTTATTTCTTCTACATCCTTACTGTTCGTCTATTAACGACTTACTACTTAAAAGTTTGCCGCTTACTACTTATTATTGCTTAATATCGAGCACTTACTACTTTACTTCTTACTACTTAGTACTTACTACTTACTACTTAGAGACTTTAAAACTAAGCCAGAAATTCAAACGCTTGCGGCAGGTAATTCACGATGTCTCCTGCCATCAGGCTTTCTTTTCCCAGTTGTTTTGCCGCTAAGTCGCCAGCCAGTCCGTGCAGATACATACCCACGATGCAAGCATCTTCGCGGTTATACCCCCGCGCCAACAGTCCTGTTATGATGCCCGTCAGCACATCGCCGCTGCCAGCAGTGGCCATCCCGGCGTTGCCCGTGGGGTTGAAAAACACCTTTCCTGCGGGCAAGCAAAGCGCAGAATAGTGTCCTTTAAGCAAGATGTAGGCTTGCAAATGCTGTGCCAAGTCGAGTGCTTTCGACAGTCGGTCGTAGTCGCCTTCGCTCCCTCCGTTGCCCAATCTGTCGAACTCGCCAACATGTGGCGTTAGTATTAAGTTCTGTGGCAGCTGTTGCATCCACGCCTTATGCGAGGCCAGTATGTTCAACGCATCGGCATCAATCACCATCGGACATTGCGTCCGTCGTATCTGCGAGATAAGCGCAATGGCCGTATCTTCGTGTTGTCCCAGTCCTGGCCCCATCCCCACGGCATCATAATGTTCGGTGTCGAGGGGTTCGGTGAAGAAATAATCTTCTTTACCAGCGCTTAAAATGGCCTCGGGCAGAGATATTTGCATCACGTCGTAGTTACGTCGAGGGGTGCAGATGGTTAGTTTCCCCACCCCCGAACGCATGCAAGCACGCCCGGCCAGCACCGCTGCTCCGGCCATGCCGTAGCTACCGGCCACAACAAGCGCATGCCCCATCAGGCCCTTATTAACGAAATCGCCGCGTTTAAGTATTCGGCTGCGCACATCGGCCTCCTCCAACACCTTGTATTTGGCATCTGTGCGTGCGATGTACTCTGGGCTAAGCCTAATGTCCAGCACGCGCAAGCAACCTATAAACTGCTGGTTGTCTTCAAAAAGCATGGCCAACTTCTTCTGTTGCAACGTCAGTGTGAGGTTCGCCTTCACGATGTGCGACTTCACATTGTGCGTATTGTCCTCGGTCATCAGTCCCGAAGGCAGGTCGATGCTCACCACCTTGGCAGGCGATTGGTTGATGTATTTCACCAAAGAGGCAAAGCCGCCGGTAAGTGTCTTGTTCAGTCCGGCACCGAAAAGTCCGTCAATCACCACCGTTTCGGCCGTCAGTTCAGGCGGGTCGAAGTCCACCACAACCTCCGTAAAGGCCTTGATGCGCTTACAATCCATCACCCTTTGCTTGTTCGTGGCGCAGTCGTCAGACAGTTTACCGTTAACGTTGAAGAGAAACACCGCCACCTTATAGCCAGCCTCGGCCATCAAACGGGCCACAGCCAGCGCATCGCCGCCGTTGTTTCCTGGGCCAGCAAACACCACGAACGGCGTTCTGTTGTCCCATTCTTCCCGCAATACGCGCACAATGGCCTTGGCCGCACGTTCCATCAGGTCGATGCTTGCCACGGGCTCGTTTTCAATCGTAAACTTGTCTAGCTCCATTATCTGAGTGCCAGTGAATATCTTCATAATGTGCAAAAATACAAATTAAATTACTTTTCACTAGCAAAAGCACCTAACATTTACATATTATTATGTTCTTTGTGCCGAAATGCTAACAAAATGCACCATAAAGATGCTTTATGGCAGGTACGGCGACAGGCTTTGCCGCCCCTCAATCAGCCCTCTTACAACAGCCCTAAACCTTTTTCTGATGAACGATTTAGGCCAAACGCATTGTTAATGTTTTACAAATCCGCCATCATTCAGCACAAAGCGGTCTTGCCTATTAAGATGCCCATAGAGAGGGAGGGGCTTGTTGCTTTGTGATGCAAAACCAAGAAAAGCACCCCTCGTTAATGCACGAAACACCTGGACTAAGATACGTTTAAGCCTGAAATCTCGCTCCATTCGGCTGTGTCAAAACATGGTTGTGCATCAAAAGGCCACCTGGCGGAAGGCATTCCAAACATGCACTATAAGTCGTAAACTGCCTATCGATGGCAGATTACTGCTGCATTTGCACGACGCCGCCTGCGTTGGCCGTGCTCTGCATGCCCTGCAACCGCTTGCGCCGAGGGGTAGCAAGCACACTTGTTCCCTGTTCTGTTGCTCATGCGCGCTTACATTGCACAGCTACCTTTGTCCAGTTTACGGCAAGAAATTTAACACAAAAAGTGCCCTTTCCGTCAACCAACAGCCCACCTTGTCGCAAAAAATCGATTCTCGCGGAGGTTTGTCTTGATGCGAAAAGGGGTTGGTTGTACATGTAGCCAAAATGTATTTTTATTTAAGGAGACCGCCATTTGCACCAGAATTTGGGCCATTTGTTGCTAAATGTACTGCGTTTTGGTGCTAAATGCAGTGCGTTTTGGTGCTAAACGCAGTGTGTTTTGATGCTAAATGCAGTGCGTTTTGATGCTAAACGCAAGGTAAAATGGTGCAAAATGCGGCCCAATATGGTGCTAAATGCAAAGCGGAAAGCATATAAATACACCACTATTGTATAAACATAACCTCTCCGAGACATGAAACACATGCCTGGAAAGGGCAAAACAGCCATTAAAAAGTGGGGTTTTAGGGGTTAAAAGGGCGAAATTGGGCTTGGGAAATTACGAGACGGCAACCAAACTAGAAAGGCTAAATGGTGCAAAATGCAGGTTCTTTTCTTAAATATAGACAAGACGGAAGGAGCAAAAAGCCAAAAACAGTAGTTATTTACCTACTTTTCGACCTACATTTTCGCTAGAACGGAGTAAAACCCAGAGTGCATTTGTAAAATAATATATAAGAATTTAAGATTTTGAGTTGGTGGGTTGATGAGCTGATGAGTTGGTAAGTTGATGAGTTGGTGAGTTGAGGAGTTTTTGAGCTGATGAGTTGTTAAGTTGGTGAGTTGGTTAGTTTGTGAGCTGGTGAGTTAAGGAGTTGGTGAGTTGAGGAGTTTTTGAGTTGATGAGTTGTTAAGTTGATGAGTTGTTAAGTTGGTGAGTTGGTTAGTTTGTGAGCTGGTGAGTTGGTAAGCTGATAAATTGTTAAGTTGACGAGTTGATGCGTTGGTAAGCTGATGAGTTGATGAGTTGTTGAGTTGAGGAGTTGAGGAGTTAGTGAGTTGGTGAGTTAGTGAGTTGATGAGTTGGTGAGTTGATGAGTTGATGAGTTGGCAAGCTGATGAATTTGATGAGTTGATAAGTTTGTGGGCGCAGCCATTTTTTCACCCTTTCACTTTTTCACCTTTTCACCTTTAAACGTCATCTTTTCACTTTTCCACCCTTTCACCCCTTCACCTTTAAAAAGGGCGCAGCCATTTTTTCACCTTTTTCACCCTTTCACCCTTCAATCTTTCCACCCTTTCACCCTTTCACCTTTAAACGCCGTCATCAGCCCCATAAAAACCTAAATAACGTTAGTTAAGTCCCCGTGTTCCACTTTTTTTTCGTATTTTTGCAGCTTAATAGCAAAAAGATTATATGGCTCGAATTAAATTGATAGATAAGGTTTTCGAGACTTCCATCACGGAAACCCAAATACAAGAACACGTTAAAGCCGTTGCAGACAGGATAAACAAAGACATGGCCGATAAGAACCCGCTGCTTTTGGCCGTACTAAATGGCTCGTTTATGTTTGCCGCCGACCTCATGCGCATGCTCACTATACCCTGCGAAATATCGTTCGTTAAGCTGGCATCGTACCAAGGCACAACATCAACGGGAACAATCAAAGAGGTAATTGGCATCAACGAAGACCTTGCCGGACGAACGGTTATCATCGTTGAAGACATCGTTGAGTCGGGATTGACAATCAAACGCATGATTGAATCGCTGGGAACGCGCTCGCCCAAGTCGATACACATCTGCACATTGCTGGTTAAACCCGACCGCCTTACCGTTCCGCTCAACGTGGAATACGCCGCCTTCGAAATACCAAACGACTTTATCGTGGGCTATGGCTTAGACTATAACCAGCAAGGGCGCAACCTAAGAGACATTTATACCGTGGTGGAAGAGTAAGGACTCAACGCTTTTTCACATGCAATGGTAAAAAACCACATAATAATTTTTTCACAATAAACACAACGAAATGAAGAATATCGTTATCTTCGGTGCACCCGGTTCGGGCAAAGGCACACAAAGCGACAAGATGATCGCCAAGTATGGTTTAGAACATATCTCAACGGGCGACGTTCTGCGCAACGAGATAAAGAACGGCACGCCATTGGGCAAAACGGCCAAGGAATATATCGACAACGGGCAACTGATACCCGACGAACTGATGATTGACATCCTAGCCAGCGTGTACGACAGCTTTGGAAAAGAGCACAAAGGCGTTATCTTCGACGGTTTTCCACGCACCATTGCCCAAGCCGAGGCACTTAAAAAAATGCTCGACAAACGCGGGCATAAGGTGGCTGCCATGATTGAACTAGACGTTCCCGAAGACGAACTGATGAAACGACTGGTGTTGCGCGGACAACAAAGCGGACGCACAGACGACAACGAAGAAACAATAAAAAAACGACTGGGCGTGTATCACAGCCAAACGGCACCGCTCATCGAATGGTATAAAACAGAAAACATCCACAACCACATCGACGGATTGGGCGAACTGGAACGCATCTTTGCCGACGTGTGCGCTGTGATTGACAACATCTAAACTGCTCATGCCCGAATCAAACTTCGTAGACTACGTAAAGATTTACTGCCGCTCTGGTAAGGGCGGAAGGGGTTCTATGCACCTCCGACACGTGAAATACAACCCTAACGGCGGTCCCGATGGGGGCGACGGCGGGCGCGGCGGCAACATCTACCTGCGCGGAAACCACAATTATTGGACGCTGTTGCACCTTAAATTCCAACGGCACGTGTTCGCCGAGCATGGCGGAAACGGCGGAAGAGACAAATGCCACGGCACAGACGGCAAGGACGTTTATATTGATGTGCCTTGCGGAACGGTGGTGTACAACGCCGAAACAGGCAAGTATGTCTGCGATGTTATGCACGACGGGCAGGTGGTGATGCTGCTAAAAGGTGGCCGGGGCGGACTGGGCAACTTCCAATTCCGCACGGCCACCAACCAAACGCCACGCTATGCGCAGCCTGGCGAGCCGATGGAGGAGATGACCATCATACTCGAATTGAAGCTTTTGGCCGACGTCGGACTGGTGGGTTTCCCCAATGCAGGCAAGTCAACGCTGCTCTCGTCGCTCTCTTCGGCACGTCCTAAGATTGCCAACTACCCTTTCACCACCCTCGAACCATCGCTGGGCATCGTGGCTTATCACGACCATAAGTCGTTTGTGATGGCCGACATCCCCGGCATCATCGAAGGAGCAAGCGAAGGAAAAGGCTTGGGGCTGCGCTTTCTTCGGCATATCGAGCGCAACTCGCTTTTGCTCTTCATGGTGCCTGGCGATACCAACGACATCAAGAAAGAGTACGAGGTGCTGCTCAACGAGCTGAACAACTTCAACCCCGAACTGAACGACAAGCATCGCGTATTGGCCATAACCAAATGCGACTTGCTGGACGACGAACTGATTGAGATGTTGCGCGAAACGCTGCCCACCGACCTACCCGTGGTGTTTATCTCGGCTGTTACGGGACAAGGACTGCCTGAGCTAAAAGACATCCTTTGGCGCGAACTGAACAGCGAGAGCAATAAACTGCAAAGCATCATGGCCGAAGACACCCTCGTTCATCGCGACAAAGACATCAGGAACTTTGCGCAAGAACTGGCCGACGAGGGCGAAGATATCGACGTGGAGTACATCGACGCCGACATCGAAGACCTTGACGACTTTGAATATGAAGACGAAGATGAGCCCTAAATTGCTGGAATACGCGCTTGGCCACCGCATTCACGCTTTCAGTACCATGCGTACTGCAGGCGCAAGCCAAGGCGCTTACGCCCAATTTAACATCAATCCCTATTGTGGCGATGCCCCCGAACACGTGGCGCAAAACCTCCATAGCCTGTGCCGCGTGCTGGGCATCGCCCCTTCTAACCTCGTTATGCCCCACCAAACGCACGAAACAACCGTGCGACAGGTGGGCAGCGAGTTGCTTTCGATGCCGCAGAACGTGCGCCAAATGGTTCTGGAAGGCGTTGATGCACTCATTACCAACGTGCCTGGCGTTTGCATTGGCGTGTCTACGGCCGACTGCATCCCCATCCTTCTCTACGATGCCGAACATCGCGCCACGGCTGCCATACATGCAGGATGGCGCGGAACGGTAAAACGCATCGCACAAAACGCCATCGCACAGATGCGCGCAGCATTCAACACCAACCCACGTACACTACGCGCCGTTATTGCGCCCGGCATCTCGCTACAACACTTTGAAGTGGGCAACGAAGTGTACGAGGCCTTTGCCAAAGCCGCTTTCCCAATGAACGATATTGCGCAACGGCACAACAAATGGCACATCAATCTACCCCTTTGCAACCAATTGCAACTGCAAGAGTTAGGCGTTAAAGCCGAAAACATATACGCAACGGACATCTGCACCTACAACCGCTGCAACGATTTCTTTTCAGCCCGAAGGCTAGGCATTAACTCTGGCCGCATTTTTACGGGCGTTACCATCCGCTGAACATGGCCAAATGGCTGGTTGCCACGCTACGTGGCGGCATCGGCTTGTGCCTGTCAGCACATCTATGTTACACGTATGAAACAGCTTATTGCATTACTCCTCGTTCTGTTCTTCAGTTCGGGCAAGCCCGCTGAGGACCATTTCACGCCTGCCGAGACCCAACAAATTAGCATTGCCACGCCTGGCTTGTTCGATAAAGGCAACGTCTTCTTTATCGATCTCAATGCCATTGCGCACAAAAACTATGCCTTCCCGCTGCCTGTGGGCAAGGCTAAGGTGGCTAAAAACAACGCATTGGAGATTACAACCAAGCGTGGCGATGTGGTTAAGGCCATGATGCCCGGAAGAGTTAGATTGGCAAGAAAGAACAAACAGTGGGGAAACGTGGTGGTGATACGCCACGACAACGGTCTGGAAACCGTGTATGCGCACAACGCACAGAACTTAGTGAAGCCCAACCAGACGGTAGAGGCCGGCCAATCTATTGCCGTCGTAGGCAAGAAAGACGGCAAGGGGCGTTGCCTTTTCCTAACGATGGTGAACGGCGGACGCATCAACCCGCAAACCATCGTCGACCCCAAAAGTCATAAACTGAACAAGGGGGTGATGCGATTTGAGAAAAACGGACAACGCGTAACCGTTAGGCAGGCCACAGAAAAAGACCTAGAAGAAAAGCTTTTAGCCGACAAAAAGGGGAAAGCCGATGCCAAAAAGGCTGCCAAAGAGGAAGAGAAGGCTAAACGCGAAGAGGCCAAACGGCTGAAAGAAGAACAAAAACTGCTGGCCGAAGAGCAGAAAGCCGCCAACAAAACGCTGCTTAAGCCGCAGAAAGACGTGAGGGGCAGTGTAAGCAACAAGCTTTTCTTGTCGCAGTTTTCGCCCAACGAATGGGCCTACCCACTGCCTGGCAGCCATGTAATTAGTCCCTACGGAGGGCGCAGAAGGCACTCGGGCGTAGACATCAAGACCCGCCCTAACGATAAGATATTGGCCGCATTCAGTGGCATTGTGGTTCGTTCGGGGCCATATTTTGGTTATGGCAACTGCATCGTCATACGTCACGACAACGGCCTAGAAACGCTTTACAGCCACCAATCGCGCAACTTCGTGAGGGTGGGACAGGCTGTTAAGGCCGGCGACGTTATCGGACTGACGGGCCGTACGGGTCATGCCACCACCGAGCACCTGCACTTCGAGGTGTCGTTTAAAGGCAAGCGCATAGACCCCGCATTGGTTTTCAACCACGCGGCTAAGACGCTACACCAGCATACGTTGGTGCATGCAAGCGGTGTTGTGCGCATTGACAAGTCGGCTAGGTTGCCCATAGCACAAGCAAACGGCAAACAAGAAACAACAAACGTACAATAAATACGATGAACATAGAACAACTTCTGGACCGTTACCTACAATTGTCGGAGGTTAAACGCCCTGGATATATCGAGAGCCTTGGGCTTCCCTTGCCCGATTCAACCCAGCAATTGGAACGTGCGGCAGGTACGCCGCTAGCTCCTTTGCTTGTGTGTATATATAATAAGGTGTCGGGCACGCCTCGGCAGTGCAAGCGCGAAGGTCTCATCGACTTTCTTCCTGGTTTCCGTCTGCCCCACTTGCGCGAGTGGCCCGCCGCCTACGAGGCCTTCAAATTGGTGCATGGCGAACAGTGGCTACCGCTTTTGTTCGATGGCGACAAAGGCCATTATGCCGTCAACAGAACCACAGACGAAGTGGCAATAAGCTTTCTTGACGAGTTCGCATTCATCGATACGGTTAGCCTTAACGCCTTCAACTTCTTGCAAACGCTCGTGGCTAACTACGAACGTAAGGTGTATTCGGTAGACCGTTACGGTCTACTAGACTACGACGAGCGCAGAGAAGGCGAAGTGGCACGCGAGATAAACCCCGACGTAGACTATTGGATGGAGGAATGAAAGGCTGCTAAATGATGTGCATAACCTTTCTTTCGGGCTTGGTTTTCTTATTATCCTAGGCATGCAAGACATCCAAGAACAACAAGAAGCCATCAAAAAAAAGCCTAGTCACCCCCTATTAAGCCCACAGCAAAGAACATCAAGTTTTGCCATCAATGCCTTTACTTGCCGAAGAAAAAGATGCTTGTACTGGGGCTACAAGGGTGCTTGTACCATCGCTACAAGGTGCTTGTACTGGCACTACAAGATGCTTGTACTAGCACTACAAGGGGCTTGTACTACGACTACAAAGGGGCTTGTACTAGGGCTACAAGATGCTTGTAGTGCAACTGAAAACAACATTACGCCGATACATGACAGGCTACACGAAGCCAGATAAGCTTCTAAAACCATTTCCTTTTTTACCATAGGCAGGCTCTAAAAAACACAAAGAACAACCATTGAACCTTTGCGGGGATTTTTTAGAACATGCCTATTATAACCCTCACACTTATGAAAACAACCTCCCTAAAAACTGCATATCTTGCCGAAAGTTCATTGCTGGCGGCTCTTCTCGTTCGTTTAAAGCGCCGCAATCTCTACTTCGTGGCCGGCGAAATAACCTCGTTCGTTGCCATGTTAGGCTTAGTTGTCTTGGCCACTACCCTCCACAATGCCACGTGGACACTGTGGCTGGCCGCCGTTTGCCTAGCCTTATACGTTGTTATCAGGCACTTTGACGTGCAAAACGAGGCCAAAACAGCTGCTGTCGACCAGCTAAGGCAAGCCTATGAAGACGAGGCGCGCTACCTAGAAGGCGACTTTACCCCCTTCGGCGATGGTGCATGCCACGCAGACACACACCATCCTTTCGCCCTCGACCTTGATTTATTCGGTCCGTCGTCGCTTTTTCATCGGCTCAACCGCACAGTTTCAACAGGCGGAAGCAGGTCGTTGGCCGCCGCACTCACCCAATTGCCCGGCCATACGCCACAGGCTAAGGCCGAAGTGGAACGAAAACGCGAGGCCATAGACGAGTTGGCCGCCAAACAAACGTGGCGAATGAAGTTTATTGCCCAAGGAAAAGGCAGGGCAGGCTGCATAGACAGCACACGCCTTACACAAACAATGCAAGCCGCCGCAAAGGTTTCCATCCCCCGTTTTGCCGCCGCCCGCCTACCCCTCGCCATAGCCTGCGCCTCCGTTGTGGGCTTTTTCGCCACCTTGTTTCTTGCCGTCTTTACGCCGCTTAGTGCCAATTTGCCCGTTTGGTGGGGCATCATCAACTTCTTTGTGGTGATGTTGATATGCACCAAGCCGCTGCGCATGGTGAGCAAAACGGCCAACCTGTTGCACGCCGAGCTAACGGCCTGCGTGCAATTGCTAAGTCTTATCACCACCGAAGAGATGCAAGCCGCATTGAACAAGCAACTGAAAACCGAACTGGAAGGTGCATTGCTCGCCTTCAAACAACTACAACAAACGGTGGCTAGCCTAGACCGCCGCAGCAATGTTTTGGGTTTAATGTTCGCCAACGCCCTTTTTCTAAGCGATTTCTTTCTTGTACGCAAGTTTTTAAAATGGCAAGACAGTCACCTCAAACACTTCGAGCAGTGGGTAGAGTGCCTTAGCAAAGCGGATGCACTTGTATCGCTGGCCACTTTCAGATATAATCATCCTGAAACCGTTCAGCCACAAATAGAAGATGCACCAAACATCGTTTATCAAGCCACAAACCTTCGCCACCCATTCTTAGGAATAAAGGCCGTTGGCAACGACTTGCACATCGAACAAGGTCAATACCACATTGTTACGGGTGCAAACATGGCAGGCAAAAGCACGTTTCTCAGGTGTGTGGGCGTGAACTACGTGCTGGCTATGGCCGGATTGCCGGTGTTTGCCGGCGAGATGAGGGTGTCGTGCTTTTGGCTTTTCAGCAGCATGCGCACCACCGACGACCTTACGCACGGCATATCGTACTTCAATGCCGAACTACTTCGGCTCGAACAACTCATCGGCTACTGCCACAATCACCCCAACACCTTCATCATTCTCGACGAAATATTGAAGGGAACGAACTCGTTAGACAAGCTCAACGGTTCGCGCCTGTTTCTACAAACCATGTCGCAGCTGCCTGCTAGCGGCATTGTGGCCACCCACGACCTTGAACTTTCTAAGCTAGAAGACGAAAACCCAAGTCGTTTTGCCAACTATTGTTTTGAGATTGAACTCGGAAACGACGTTACTTACTCGTATCGCATTACGCGTGGCGTGGCTCAAAACCAAAATGCAACCTTCTTATTAAAGAAGATATTGAAAGCCTAAGTCCCCCACTCCTCCCTTTGGGGAGGGGGCGAACACCATGCGCATCAGGCGCAAAAGCACTGAGAAAGCACAGAGAAAACGCTGAGAAAGCACGGATAAAGCACTGAAATTCGCCCCTAAACGCATACGCCTAAGAGCAAAACCGCACCGCAAAACCACGCAACATCCTTGCCAAAAGCGAAAGGGCTCAAATCTTTAATTTGTATTAAAGCCCTTGGCCGTTAACATAACAAACCCTAAAAAGGGGCATAAATCTAGGAAAACGTTTGCAAAGTAAATAATAAAGAATTAACTTTGTAATGTGTTTTTCATAGTATTAGATTTAAGGTTAACAAAAGGTTGGGGCTCAGCGGAGCCCTTTTTTCATGCCCAGAATTGAAGGATAAACGCTGTTTTTCATCCCTTTATCGTGCCGATTAGTTCGTTTTTCGCCTTTTCTAATGCCCAACAGCTATACCTAGAAGGCTTTATCGGAGGGTATTTGCTGGGGTGTCGCGATTTTTTATTAACTTTGCAGCAGTGGTTTAATCGTTTCGCCTTGTGCTAAAAGAGAAATGTGGAATACCAGAAAAGGCCTTGTACAGGCGCGTAAACGCTATAATGCAGTGCATAAGAGGGCTTTTCGGCATCCGAACGTTAAACGCCGTCGGCTTCTTAAAGAAACAAAAATATGCTGATGTATTGTGTAATGAAGTCGACAAGTATCGCAGCGAATATCTTGTAGTGCGCATTCATCGTGCACAGGTTCGTGCAAAGATGGCAAAAAGGCAACACGCGAGGCAACAGTATGCGCGAAAACAGACACGCAGTGCTACCAAATAACATTCGAGGCGAACCATAAACGTCTATCCTTATCATCAATATAATGAACAAAAAACAAGCATCACTAACGGAGCGGAGATACCTTCTGCCCTTTGTACTTATTACCACTCTCTTCTTTTTATGGGGCTTTGCCCGAGCCATTCTCGATGTGCTGAACAAGCATTTTCAGAACGAACTGCATATATCCATTTCGCAGTCGGCCCTCATTCAGGTAACAACCTATCTGGGTTACTTTATCATGGCCATTCCCGCAGGATTGTTTATCAATCGCTTTGGCTATCGTCGTGGGGTGGTTTTTGGGCTTGCGCTCTTCGCCTTAGGGGCCTTTCTCTTCGTGCCAGGGGCCAATATCGGCACGTTCGAGGTGTTTTTGGGTGCGCTGTTTGTCATCGGTTGCGGACTCACCTTTCTTGAAACGGCTGCCAACCCCTACGTAACCGAGTTGGGTTCGCCCCAAACGGCCACCAGTAGGCTAAACCTCTCGCAGTCGTTTAACGGCATGGGCAGCATTTTCGCTACGTTTAGCGTGGGTCTGTTTCTCTTCCGCAACGACAGCGAAGGAGGCAATGTGGCCATCCCCTACGTGGTTTTGGGCGTTGTGGTGCTGCTTATTGCGCTAGTATTTTCGCGTGTGCAACTGCCCGAAATACAATCCACCACCGAAGACGAAACGAGCGGAGGCGGACTGAAAAACCTTGCTGAACTATTTAAACAGCCAATGTTCGTGATGGGTTTGGCCGCACTTTTAGCTTACGAAGTGGCCGAAATATCCATCAACAGCTACTTTATCAACTTTGTTACAGGCCAAGGATGGATGTCGGATAAGTCTGCTTCGATTGTACTTACTGCTGCTTTGGCCTTCTTTATGATAGGTAGGTTTGGCGGAAGTTGGGTGATGCGACGCGTTCGTGCACAGCGTGTGCTGTTCGTTTGCGCAGTTGGCTGCGTGTGCAGTATGTGCTTGGTGTTGCTCAATATGGGCGTGTTGTCGTTGATAGGCTTGCTAGCCAACTACTTTTTTGAGGCCATCATGTTCCCCACCATCTTCTCTTTGGCCCTCACAGGCTTAGGTAGGCTCACCAAAAGTGCATCGTCTATCTTGATGATGACACCTGTTGGCGGTTGCGGTTTCTTGCTCATGGGTATGATAGCCGATAATAGCAACCCCGTTTTGCCTTTTGTTTTGCCCCTCGCAGGCTTCGCGGTGGTACTGGCATACGCCTGGAAAGAACTTAGAAGAGGTTAATTTTGGGGTGGGCCAATGCAAATTTGTTAGGCGACAGGAATGCATTGGGTTTCTCGAAATGATGGCTATCCTTGTGAACCAGGGCTATTGGGAACGCCTAGATGAATGGCGAAAGCAAGTTGTCCCACACCCTCTTCCAACCTATAAAAGAACATAATATAATCCCGATTAGGCCTTCTAATCGGGATTTTCTTTGTATCTTTACATCCCTATTCACCAACAACGCTGGCTGAAGAGAGTTCTTTACAGTGGCTGGTAAAACACAAAAAAGCAATCGTTCAAAACATGATCATTACATCATCGGCCGCCTTCGTTCGGATGTTGTGGCGGTATGTGCCATGGCTGCCCTCTTGATATTTGGTGTTCTTACTCCTGCCGAAGCGCTTGCAGGTTTCTCTTCCACCGTGGTTATCATGATGGTGGGCCTATTCGTAGTTGGCGGAGCCATATTCCAAACAGGTTTGGCCAAGGCCACCAGCCAACGCATTATGAAGCTGGCGGGCGGCAACGACACGTTTATGTTCCTGCTGGTGATGTTTACCACGGCCGTTATCGGCGG
>ERZ772827.545-NODE-545-length-20601-cov-5.820062_pt1 | contig 20601 bp, 16 predicted proteins | sample MGYA00580850_ERZ772827 | MGnify/ENA primary metagenome ERZ772827 (study PRJEB29015, sample SAMEA2737950) | human oral metagenome | biome: human oral; feature: human-associated habitat; material: dental | place: China | collected 2145 ...
TAATGCGTATGAAGCGTCCTCGTCAGGTATCCCAGACAGAGAAGATCATCTTCCCGATTGCGGGGCTACTCCTTACAACGATGCTTGTGCCACCAGCACTACCTCTGCTCGGGATGCTCTTCTTTGGGAACCTACTGCGTGAGAGTGGTGTGACGAAGCGACTAGCCGATACGGCGAAGGGTCCACTGATTGATACGGTGACCATCCTACTTGGTGTGACGGTCGGTGCCTCTACGCAGGCGACGGAGTTCCTCACGGGTAACTCTGTGTTGATCTTCGGCCTCGGTGCCTTCTCCTTCGTCATCGCTACTTGTAGTGGGGTACTCTTCGTGAAGTTCTTTAACCTCTTCCTCAAGCCAGAGAATAAGCTCAATCCGCTTATCGGTAACGCTGGTGTATCTGCTGTCCCTGACTCTGCTCGTATCTCGCAGACCCTTGGTCTCGAGTATGACCCTACGAACTACCTCCTCATGCATGCCATGGGGCCAAATGTCGCAGGGGTGATCGGGTCGGCTGTTGCAGCAGGTATCCTGCTTAGCTTCCTCGCTTAGGGCGTTTCAGTCACTTTGGAAAGTAAATCGGCGTACTGCACATCATGTGCAGTACGCCGATTTACTTTGTGCTAGGGGAGCTTTTGTACTCGTATGCTTATCGCTGGTAGATGCCTGATGAAAGAGGTCGTGGGGTTAGAATGTACAGGCTTCAAAAAACTTGCCTAGAGGTGCGGTTTATTTCTCTTATTCTATGCTACGATAGTACCCATCGTACAAGGAGAAAGACCAAAAGCCAAGGCTGAAGCTGAGAATGGCAAGCGGAAGTACAAGACAAAGAAAGACAAGGTATGGCTCTGTGCCGATGATGTACTTACTCCCAAGAAGCTGGAGGAGTACCAAACGACATACGCTGAGTAGATGAAGTCTTTCGGATTGGAGAGAGGAGTATATGGTTCGGAAGCCAAGCATCGCTCCAATATGGACTATTACAAGGAAGTGCTCAAAGAGACGAAACAGAAACAAGTCGAAGAAGCAGAACTAATCAAAAAAGTCAAGGAGTTGGAGAAACAGGCAGCTAAACTGCGAGTAAAGGGAACGCTCTACTCGCTCTTTGGGAACTCCGAACTTGACAAAGCAGAGCAGCATATTACCGAATTAGAGAAAGAGGCAGAACAACAACGATACCTTACAGAGAAGGAGAAGAGCGAAATCCGTAAGGAGGTGATCCTCTTGCAGGATACCATTAAGAGGAAAGACAAAACGATCTCCGATCAGCAACGAGCAATCAAGGTCTATGAAGAGGAGCGGAGTTTTATCAAACGATTCTTTCATAGCTTCTACCTCTTGCTTAATATTCGTTTGATGCTCCGCAAGATGGGCTTTGATGATGATACCGTAGTGAAGATGTATCAAAAGCAGGTGGCAGTACGTGGTACGGCTACGGCATATTCAGGAATGTACAAACGCAACTTCACGGAAGAGAATGCGGAGCTACGCATCACGACCAACGAGAAGCGTCAGCCAATCCTTACCATCAACGGACTATCCGTTTCCGATTGGTGCGAACAGAAGTGGCAACAGCTCATTCATCGCAACCGCTCACAACGACTATGATCGCTTTTTTCTTTCACTAACAAGAAGAAAAACAAGAAAAAACGCTCACTTCTGCTCGCAAAGGGTTATCTTTGCAAGTGAAGAAATGCAAATTAAATGCTTTTCCAAAAAACAATTTTGTATTATTGATTATGGCAATACGAGTAAGTCTTAAGAATTTAATCACAAGTTCAATTACTATTAAGTATCATCTACCTTATGATACTGAAGATAGGAAGCACATTTCGCGCTCATGTATTTCAACAAAAGAAGACCAGTGTTTACATCAGAGCGGAACCAATATTGATATAGCAAACATAATCTATAATGGAATAGTTGAGTATGCTTACGATGATAATGAAATAGACTTAACTCAGCTTGATCAGCTCCAAAGAAGAGCATTATTAAGTAAACTTAAATTTAACGAAGATGCTTCAGAAAGTACTCAGCTAGCTTATGGATTCCAGGGCGAAGTTATGCTCCATCTTCTCCTTAGTCATTTTTTTTATGCAGAAAAGGCACTTGCTAGAGGGTATTTATACTCTGCTTTAGAAAATGCTGAAACTAAAGGTTATGATTCATATTTGATGGTAGAAGACAAGGAAACAATATTTCTATATTTTGGAGAAGCGAAATTTTACGTGGATGGATATAAAAAGTCATTAAACTCTATATTTAGTAATATTGATAAAGCTCTTTCTGATTCTTATTTCAACCGGAATTTTATTGCGATGGAAAACCACTATGAACATATTGAGCAGAAGAGCAGAATTCGACAGATTATTGATCAATGGCGAGCTAATCCATTGATAAATATGGCAGAAGAAGCCAGTCAACACAAAATGCACCTTGTATATCCGATACTAGTTATCTTTGATGATAAAATGACTGGATATGATGATCTCATAATGGATATAATATCATATATTCAAACCAAATATAGTGCTGTGAAACCCACACTAACAATTCCACATACAATCTTTTTCTTGTTTTTTCATGTGGATAATAGTCGTATTATTAAGACACAAGTTTTGCAATGGATAAATCAAAAGCAGCAGCTGATGCCGTAAAGCTTATTAACCAAGCTAAGGAAGATTCAAATTTGCAGCCCTTAATGATTGAGGCTGTTTGTTCTTTTTTTGATATTATGAAAGGAGAAGAGTTATCTCAGGCGGATAGACTCTTCTTGCATTATCTTGCTAACCAAGCAGGTCTCCCCCAGTATTATTATCCGATGCTGAATGTTGGAGAATACGTTGATGAAGAGGTTACCTTACAGACCTTTTCAAATTATATCAATGAAAGCAGCTTGATAGTTGGCGAAGGTGTCATGTTACATCGCTACCAGAAAGAACTCTTGGAAAGATTCAAGAGAGGGCAGAGAAATCGTATTTTCTTGAGTGCTTCAACATCTTTCGGAAAAACATTCTTGATATACGAGATTGTAAGGAAGATGGAATATACTAATGTTGCATTTATTTTTCCCACCCTTTCTCTCCTTTCTGAGAACTTATTTAAGATTCATTTATCGCCTGAATATAAGTGGGTAAAGGATAACTATGTGATTCACACACTCAGTGATAAAGAAGAAATAAGCGGACGGAACCTTTTTATTTTTACTCCAGAACGATTCTTGTCTTTTTTGGATAAAAACAAAGAAATTCAATTAGATTTTGTGTTTGTTGATGAGATATATAAGCTTGATAATGGATTTATCATAGACGAGGACGAGGTGCCTCAAGAGAATGAGCGAGATGTAGCATACAGAATAGCTTTGCACGAATTGCTAAAACACCCGCATGTTGATTCTTTACTTGCTGGTCCATATATAGCACTTCCAACCGAAGACAACCAATCTTCATTTAAGACTTTCCTTGACCATTATGGTTTTGTTGTTATCAACTACAATCACTACGAAATAGTGAATAAGGTGGAGGTGAAAGTCTTTGGCAAAAGAAAAAGACCTATTGAGATTAATAACACCTTTCACTTGACATTTACAAGTGATAGTAAGAGTGATCGTCTTATCCAACTAGTGACACATCTTTTGGATCGAGGAGAAAATGCCATAGTCTATTGCGCCAAAAAAGCTTCCACGGAAGAATATGCTAAAGATTTAATCGCTAAAGATAATTATATCAAAGACATTGATTCTGAAGAAGTATTTAGACTTACAAATCACATAGATAGTTTATTCGAGAATGGGAAGGGGGCACAATGGATTGTTTCAAAAGCATTAAAAAAAGGAATTGGTATACACCACGGTTCAGTTCCAAAGTATATACAGCAGGAAATTATCTCACTGTTTAATAAGAATATTTTAAAGATCCTAATATGTACTACGACTATCACTGAGGGAGTAAATACCACAGCTAAAAACGTGATAGCGCTTTCTGGAAAAAAAGGAACGAAAGACTTAAAAAAGTTTGATGCACAGAATATAGAAGGGCGAGCTGGTAGATTTATGCAGCATTATCAAGGGCGGGTTTTTATTCTAGATAAAAAATTTGCGGATCGAATGAACGAACAGGACGAATTGTTGCAACATAAACTCTTTGACAAGAGTATTGATAAAAAAGATGTGGACATTGTTCTCTCAGATTCCAATTATCTCACAGCAGAGCAAGAAAACAGGAGAAGGGAGTTAGAGAGACTCAAAGAAAGTGGGATAATGCCTAAAGCATGTTTTGAGGAGTTTAGGACAATATCATATAATGACAAGATTAAATTGTACAAGACGATTACTCGCTTTTCAACGAGCGACCATCAAAAAATAGCAGAGTTAATAAGACAGTACATTGGCCAACGGAAATCCTACCTCCCTGGTCTCGAACTTATATGTCAAACAATTAGTCCAATAATCAAAAATAACAATTTGCTTCGTCTTGTGGAGAACAGGAAAAATCAGTCTAGTAACTGTTATCTAGTTGGTATGATTTCTGCATTTATTTCTAAAGGATTTTCAGGCTCGGTAAATTATTATATTGGAAAAGAAGGGGATGTGGACAAGGGAGTTAGAACGGCTGCTGATTTTGTTTTTAATATGCTTCGTTACCAAGTAGTAAAATATTTCGGTTTATTTAATTTGCTCTACAAACAATTTGAATCAACTCGCAAGGGTGTAAATGTTGATGAAGTTAATGGCATTGAAGCGTTATTACTCAGGCTTGAATATAGTGCAGATACAAGATTAGGAAGACGGGTTAGTGACATTGGTGCATCTTTTAATGTGGTGAAATACTATGATGAAAAAGAGAATAATCCAGATAATATTGGAACATATTATGATCAGCTGGATGATTATGAGAAATACAATGTCACAAGAATAGATCAGATATTATAATATTTGATATGAGGTTTGAAGATACATGATTGTATGGTGGATATAATCTCAACATTAGAAAGTTCAATAAGAATAGGAATCGATTAATAGTTCAGATCGTATATAAAAGAGAGTACTTAATGCCAAAATATCGAGCCCATAATATATAATGAATCAAAAGTGCACTCTTTTTGGGGCGAAATTTGGTATATTTACAACGAAAATAGTGAGCGTTCTTTGGCTATTCAAAATATTGTGTGTTAGTGCACTTTACTCATTTCTAATTCGTTACCTATACGATCTGCATTTTATCGCAGAGCCTTGTAATTTAGGCACTTAGTCCGAAATCATATTTTTTTAGCGGACAAACAGTTTTCTCTTATAGGATAAATGTTTTTCTCCTATAGGCAAAAAGAAATTCTCCTATAGGACAAATGAGATTACCCTATAGGAGAAAGAAGGTTATCGGCACCGATGCCGAGATTTAGTGCTTTGGATTAGCTCTACTTTAGCTATGGTAGGAGGTGTTGTAATTGCAGACCTTACCTCCAATGCTTACGCTCGCAAAGGCATAAGGAAATAGGATCAATCATGAGACAAGCCTACTTCCTTGGAGAGGCTCCCATGACAATGAGGAGCTTACCTCCGGGGCGCAGATCACTATGTGAGAAGCTGAGCTTCTGGGTAATATCTCGTCCGTTGATGGAGGCCGACTGCACGTACTTATTCGTTTTGCTGTTGCCCTGCACCTCGATGATGAATTTCCCCCCTGGGAGGTTAAGCGTAGCACGATCTACCAGTGGACGGCCAAGGGTATATTCAGCCTTCCCGGGGCATATCTGATAGAAGCCTAGGGCACTGAGGATGTACCAAGCTGACATCTGCCCGCAGTCTTCGTTGCCAATGATTCCTCCTGGCGTGGGCTGATAGAAGTGACGTAGTACGGTGTCCAGTATAGCCTGTCCCTTGTGAGGGGCGGAGGTATAGTTGTAGAGATAGGCGATATGATGGCTGGGTTCGTTACCATGGGCATACTGCCCAATGAGTCCAGTTATATCGCCAGACTGCTCTGCCCCATCGATGCGTGATGAAGTGGTGAAGAGGGTATCAAGGTTGGCCTCTAGTACGTGCTTCCCTCCCATGGTGGCGAGGAAGCCCTGCATGTCGTGTGGCGCATAGAAGCTCCACTGATAGGCATTACCCTCGGTGTAGTCGCTCTTACCATGAGCAGAATATCTGGGGTTAAATGGTGTACGGAATCGTCCATTCCCGAGTACGGGTCTCATCAAGTTCGTTTCCTTATCCCAGTAACGTCTGTAGTAGAGACCACGCTTGTCGTATTCTTTCGCTACTGAGTCGAGGCCTGCAGCCTCTGCGATACGAGCGATGCACCAGTCATCGTAGGCCATCTCTACACCCCAGCTCACACTCTCGGGTACGGAGTCGGCTGGGACAAAGCCATACTTCTCCTTGTAGTACGGATGACGTGTGATGAGGTCTAGCTCTCGGGATCCAGCGAATTTCTGTGCGAGGTCTTCTCGGTAGATTGAGCTACGCTGTGCTGCCTCTGTCCAATGGCGTAAGTCTTCGTCCTTGGCAATGCCCTTAGCCACAAGGTCTGCTAGCACGCTCACCGAGTGATAGGCAGGCATACAGCCAGTATAGTTGGATGCCAAAGGCCAACGAGGCAGGATTGTCCCCTCATCGTAGTCGCTGACCAAGCTACGTCCATAGCGTAGGGCGCGGTCGGGGTCAATAATAGTCAGCAGGGGATGCAGCGCACGGTATGTATCCCAGAGGGAGAAGACGGTATAGTGTCCGTCTTGGGGATTTGCATTCTTATGCACCTGCTTATCCATCCCACGGAAGGAGCCATCGACATCCTGATAGTTATATGGAGCTATATGGGCATGGTAGAGCGCCGTATAGAAGTTACGTAGGACGGTTGTATCCTGAGTCTCGATTTGGATCTTATTCAAGACCTCGGCCCAGGCTTGACGGCTCTCGTGGCGAACACGCTCATAGTCCCAATGTGGAAGTTCTGCCTCTAGGTTTTTCATCGCACCCTCGGGGGAGACTGCGGATAGACCGGCTTTCACTAGGATAGGCTCCGTGCCACTCGGCAGGTAGATATGGAGCTTGAGGTCCGAGGTGTCCTTCACCAAGGTAGAGCCAGAGGATAGGCGCACCCGCTCTTTCGCATCACGGATGAGTACCAGACTGTCGGCGGGCGAACTAAGACGTATCACATAGCTCAACTGATGATGCTCTGCCCAGCCTTTTGTATAGAAGGTACCCTGGAGCGTGGAGTCATTGAGAAGCTGCAAGTCATTGCCAACCACAGCGTGTCCCCAATTTGGCTGAAGGATATGGCTTAGGTCAAGGAGCAGGCGACGCTCCGTGCTGTCGCTATAGGTCGCTCGCATCAGTCCTACCCGCTCCGTGGAGGTTAGCTCTACTTGTACCCCAAAGTTGGATAAGAGTACAGTGTAGTTACCCAGCGTAGCTTGCTCATTGGCCTTATCAAAGGTAGCTATGGGGCGGAGGCTATCCAGACCGCTATAGGGTAGCAGGGCAACATCCCCGAGATCCCCTACGCCCGTTCCAGAGAGGTGTGTGAGGCTAAAGGCGTGGATCACACTGTCCGAGGCGTGGTAACCACTGCTAGCATCCCAGCCCAAAAGATGGGTATCTGGGCTGAACTGCACCATCGCATTCGGACGGGTAGCCCCGGGGAAGGTATGCCCATGCTCACCCGTCCCGATGAAGGGATCTACATAGGAGAGTAATCGCTCGTCTAGAGGGGCTTCGGAGGTGCGAGGAGAGCACGAACTAAGGACTGAAGCTCCGAGGAGAAGGGCTGCGCCTGCGGTGAAGAGCTTGGATACGAACATAAGTAAAGGATGAAATGAATGGGACTAAGCCTGACCTGCGAAGGCTGCGGCAAAGAGGCGCATCTGACGGAGCATCGAGACGAGACCGTTGGAGCGTGTCGGGGAGAGGTGCTCGGAGAGACCTATCTCCTTGATGAAGTAGAGATCTGAGGCTAGGATGTCCTCTGGAGTTTGCCCATCCAGTACTCGAAGTAGGAGACTGACAATCCCTTTGACAATGATGGCGTCACTCTCCCCACGGAAGTGTACCTTACCATCGGAGTAGCTAGCGGTAATCCATACACGACTCTGACATCCCTCTATGATGTTCGTCGGTGTCTTGTCGCTCTCTGGCAGTGGCTCGAGCGTATTCCCTAGATCAATGATGAGCGCATAGCGATCCATCCAGTCATCTAGAGCAGAGAACTCTTCTATGATCTCATCTTGTAGTTCGTTTATAGTAGGCATATATTTCGTTTACTTGTCATAAATCAGTGCGAGGGGCTGTAGGGGATTGAGAGGTATGCCAGAGAGAGGTGCGGATGGGGAATGAGCGAAGCTCAAGATAGGTACCTCCGTAATCTCACTAGAGGTATCCTCGGTACCTGCCGACAGGTTGCGGGGATACCTCTGGTGAGGTTCCCTCAGTACCTCTAGCCCCCTTTTGAGAAAGAACTTTTAGATGAAGAAAGTTCACCTCCCTAAAGCTCTTCATGCAGAGCCGTACGGACGGTCTCGCCTACGGCTTGGAGGGTTTCCTTGAGGATTATATTCATGTTATCCCCCATCGTATGCCAATGAGCTCCAAAGCCCGTAGGGCGGTTCGGGTCGAAGTTGATGATGTCCACTACGGGTATGCCGAGATGACGAACAACAGGGACATGGTCATCCGTCATCGCACTGCCGTCGGCTTGCACGAAGTAGCTTCCCCAGCCCAGCTGGGAGGCTACCCCCCAGAGGGTAGATAGGGTAGGGCGGGCAACATCCTTGGAGAGTGTCTCCCAATAGAAGCGCGCACCTTGTGCCCCGACCATATCGAGGAGGATACCATAGCGAGCTTTGTAGCTCGGGGTATGTGGGTGGGTTGCCCAGTAGGTGGAGCCGAGGCACCAGGTCTCATCGCTCTGACTATGCCCACCATCCTCTAAATCGAAGAACACGAAGTCAATTGCCTTGTCTTTTGGGGTAAGGCTCTCCTGACGAGCAATCTCGAGCAGTACGCCCACTCCACTTGCCCCATCATCAGCTCCGAGGATCGCTTTGCCTTGGGCAGATGTGTCAGGATCATGGTCAGCCACGGGGCGAGTGTCCCAATGGGCCATGAGGAGGATGCGTTCGCCCGTCCCCTCTGAATGTCGGGTTGCGATGATGTTTGTCCCTTGGACTTCGTTCCCGAAGTAATCCTTGTCCTTAAAGGTTTGTAGTGTCACCACGTAGCCCCAACTTTTGAGCTTGGCCTCGATCCATGAGGCACAGGAGGTGTGCGCTACGCTCCCTGGTACTCGAGGGCCGAAGGCTACTTGGCTGGCCACATAGCTATAGGCAGAGTCAGCATCAAAGGGCTGAGGAGCTCGTCTAGGCTCTTCGGTGGTCTCTGTATGCTCCCTTTGAGCCTTACTACCCCCACAGCTCGAGAGAGGCAGGGCAAGAGAGGCCAGAAGAAAAGAGGCGAGGAGGAGGGACTTGGTCTGCATAGGGTTTACCTTAGAATATAGAGGGTTTGTTCGGCTCTACGATAATCTCCTCTAGGGGACGCTTGGGGACGTGATGCTTGCCCTCGGCGTCTCGCCAGTACTTGACGTCCTCTGGGTTTCTTGCCTCCTCTAGGATAATTGTCTCCATGGGGCGTCCGAGTGCGATGACGGCGTTGATCGAGAGATGTGTCGGTAGATCATACATACGGGCTATATCACCCTTCCCATAACCATGGAAGATACACATCCCGTAGCCTGCCTCGCTAGCTAGTAGACCGAGTGCCTCTAACTGTAGTCCTTCATCAAAGCGTGCCGCAGGGGCAAGGTCGGTGTCAAGTAGCTGGATGAGGTAGGCAGTAGGTCGCTCCCCTTCCTCGGGTCCATCCCAGTCGGGGAGCATAGCAGCCCAGCGTTGTAGGGCGGTAATCTCGTTGCACTCTGCTGGGTCTGTCACGATGATGTACTTGAGGGGTTGTACGTTGCGCATAGAGGCAGTGTAGCGGATAGCATTCAGCCAACGCTTAATCTGGAGAGGCTCGATACGTACTGTCTCGTCAAAGCGTCGACAGGTACGGTTCTTGCGGATTAAGGACTCTAAGATGTGCTGCATAAGTAGATAATCTTTTATCGTGTAGGGAGGCGGAAGAGCCGACGTGCGTTCTGGCTCGTTGCCTCGGTTAGTTCGTCATAGCTACACCCGTAGAGTGAGGCGAGGAATTGGGCAGTGTGGGGGAGAAAACTCGGTTCATTTCGTTTCCCTCTATTCGGGGTAGGGGCAAGGTAAGGTGCGTCAGTCTCCAGGAGAAGTCTGCCTAGAGGTACCCTCGTGATATAGTCCTTCAACGAACTATTCTTAAAGGTCACCACGCCATTGATGCCGATAGCAAACCGCTCGAAGCTTAGTGCTTCCTCCAGCTCCTCACTACTGCCTGTGAAGCTATGGAAGACCCCATGAAGCTCGGGGAGATTCACCGCTCTGAGTATCTCGAAAGCCTTACTAAAAGCCTCACGGATGTGTAGGATCACGGGGAGATCTAAGCGGGCTGCCCACTGTAATTGCTCTTGGAAGGCTGCTACCTGCTCTGCCTCATACGTCCGATCCCAATAGAAGTCTAACCCAATCTCCCCTATGGCAGTGGGGCGATGGAGCTCTAGTTGCTCCCTCATGTAGGTTAGCTCCGATTGGTAATCCTCCTTGACAATGGTGGGATGAAGCCCGATGCAGGGGAAAAGGCGGTGGGGATGAGCTACGACAAGGGGGAGCATACGCTCGTAGCTCTCTCGGTCGACGCAGGGTAAGACCATCTGCCCTACACCTGCTTCGTCTGCTCGCTGGAGCATGGCCTCTCGATCGAGGTCAAACTCCTCCCCGTAGATATGTGTATGGCTATCGATGAGTGAGGTAGCCATTAGCTCTTCCTTCCAGCTAAAGTGTCGAAGAGGGTGAGGAGGAGTTCCTTCCCTTCGCTCCTCAGAGGGAGTGTCTCTGTGAGGGCATAGGCACGGGCGGTGTATTGCTTGACTACCTGCTCTGCGTAGGTTCGTACGCCAGCCACTTCGTAGAGACTACGTACATGGGCAATTTGATTACGGCGATCCTCCGAGGTAAGGGCAAGGATTTCCTTCAGTTCCTCGAGCTCGTGTCCCTTCAGTTGCTCTAGGGCATAGAGCAGGAGGAGAGTCTTCTTAGCGTTGATGATGTCTCCCCCGATGGGTTTGCCGAAGGTCGCCTCATCCCCATAGACATCGAGCAGGTCATCTTGGATCTGGAAGGCTAGCCCAAGGGCAACGCCTGACTCATAGAGCTGACTTGCTACCTTGGGGGAAGCCCCACCAATGATTGACCCGATCTGGAGCGATGCTCCCAGTAGGACCGAGGTCTTCAGACGTATCATCTCCATGTACTCGCTGACGGTGACATCCTGACGCTCTTCGTACTCCATGTCCAGCTGTTGTCCCACGCATACTTCTAGAGCCATCTTAGAGAAGATGCTGAGGAGGCAAGGGAGCTTCTTTGACTCCGTTACCTCGCCGAGGGCTGCATAGGCCTCGATGCTCATGGCATCACCAGAGAGGATAGCTGTGTTGTCCCCCCAACGACGGTAAACGGTTGCCTGCCCACGGCGTAGTGGGGAGCGGTCCATGAGGTCATCGTGCAGTAGGGTGAAGTTGTGAAACACCTCTAGAGCTACAGCTGCGGGGAGTGACTTCTGCCAATCTTCGGTGAAGCAGTAGGAGGCTACACATGAGAGGAGAGGGCGAAGACGCTTACCTCCGAGACTGAGGGTATAGTGAATGGGGGAGAAGAGTCCACTGGGGGGACGATGCTCTGGGAAGCGGAGGGAAAGAGCCTCTTCGATGGCTTGGTGCATCCCCGTGAGCTGATCCTTGGGTGAGGGCATGACGTAATCTATAGCTTTACTTGCTCGAAAGCTGATGTTGTACTTGTGATGATGCAGGGGAAGGCCTCTTGTTGAAAAGTCCTTGTCCCCACGAGCTAAGCAAAGATACAATTTCTCAGCCGACCCAGCTAGCCTCACTCGCTCTGTTTAGTTCTCTTCATTTCCCTTTTGCAGGCTATGAAGCGACCCCTATCTAGTTTTCCTCAGAGGGTGAGAAATCACCTATGATAGGTGGTCGTTGTCACCTATGATAGGTGAACATATCCACCTATGATAGGTGATTGTAGAGATTACGGGGGTACCTACACGAAGGGGAAGAGAGAGGATAGCTAGATAGGGAGGAGAAGCCTGAAGGGGTGAGATAGTCAATCATATTCTTGGTATCTTTGCCTCTCGGTGCGTGGGAGGCTTCGATATCCTCGTGCTATTACCTATTATTCCGCTTTATGCATACACGTAGCGTTGTCATAATACCTACCTATAATGAGCGAGAGAACATCGCTCAGATGATAGATACTGTCCTTGCCCTTCCAGAGGCATTCCATATCCTGATTGTTGATGATGGTTCTCCCGACGGCACAGCCGAGATCGTTGAGGAGAAAATGGAGCAGTACCCTGGGCAAGTACACTTGAAGAGGCGAGCTGGCAAGCTGGGGCTTGGTACAGCTTACCTCGAGGGGTTTCGTTGGGCTCTGGATGCTGGCTATGAGTTCATCTTCGAGATGGATTGTGATTTCAGCCATCCCCCGATGAAACTGATTGAGCTGTATGAGGCTTGTGCCAAGGGTGGGGCAGATGTTGCGATAGGCTCACGATATATCAAGGGTGGGAAGGTCGAGAATTGGCCCTTCGACCGCATTGCCATGAGCTACGGCGCTTCGCTCTATGTACGCCTCGTCACGGGGATGCCGATCAAGGATACCACGGCAGGCTTTGTGTGCTATCGTCGAGAGGTGCTAGAGGCAATGTATCTAGAGGATGTACACTTCAAGGGCTACGCATTCCAAATAGAAATGAAGTACACGGCCTACTGCCTTGGCTTCCGACTTGTGGAGGTACCTATTACCTTTACTGACCGTATCCTCGGGACCTCTAAGATGAATACCTCGATCTTCAAAGAGGCGTTCACGGGCGTGGTGAAACTTCGCTACTGGCATAGCTGTAAGGGGTTCCCTCGTCGTAACAATTCCCCGGTCTCTCATCAATAACCTCACTATAAGCATGCTACGCACAGCCCTCTTTTCGCTCCTTGCTCTAGGGGCTTGCTCTTCCTCTGCCTTCGCCCAAGAGTTACGTGGGGACGAATTGAAGAGGCTCATCGAGATGCCCCTAAAGAATATCTACGTTGAGTATCCCAACAAGACAGGGCATACCTTCATAGATAGTACTGATCTTCGCCTCTCTCCTCGGGATCTTCATCCTGCCTTCTACGGATGCTTTGATTGGCATAGTGCTGTGCATAGTCATTGGATGCTCTGCGAGGTACTACGTACCAACCCACAGCTGGCAGAGCGGGAAGCTATCCTAGAGGCCTTCGACAAACATTTCACAGAGCGCAATATGCTCGCCGAGGCAGCTTACTTTGATCGTAAGCTGGCTGGTAGCTATGAACGGACCTATGGATGGGCGTGGCTCCTAAAGCTCTCTGAGGAGCTACATCGTCTGGCTAGCGAGGAGAACGATGCTGAGTTACAGGGTAAGGCAAAGGCTTGGTCACGCCATGTTGACCTCCTGGCAGACAAGATTGTCCAGAAGTGGAAACAGTACCTCCCCAAGGTTAATTATCCCAATAGGATTGGGACGCATTCGAACTCAGCCTTTGCCCTTGCCTTTGCTATCGACTATGCACGCTCGAGGGGAGATCAAGAGTTTGAGCAGGCACTCCTTCAGAAAGCTCGTGAGCTACACGCCTCTGACAGACACGTGCCAGCTGAGTGGGAGCCTAACGCAACAGACTTCTTCTCTCCCTCGCTCATGGTCGCAGACCTTATGACGCGTGTGCTACCACAGAGGGAGTATGTCCGCTGGCTCAGTAGCTACTTTACTCCAGCAGGGATAGAGCGTCTCTGTCAGAGACCACAGGTAAGTGACCTCACGGACTATACCATCGTACACCTCGTGGGGCTTGCCTTCACACGTGCCTGGACGATGGCTCGTATCGCACAGTACCTCCCGAAGGGACATGCTCTCAAGGCTCGCTTCACACGTGCCTCCAGAGATCTATATCGTCATGGCATGAGCCAAATCTTCAACTCCAACTACGGTGGCGATCATTGGCTGGCGACGTTCGCCCGCTACGCTGATGAGGTCATGCGCTCCAATCAATAGTAGGCTATGCGTGTAAGTAGGCTAGGGGAGCAGTGGCTACAAGGGGGAGGTCTGTGGCTCAATAGACACAGCTCAATACGTATCGCCCTCATCGTTTTCTCCGTACTCTTTGCTGTGCTTTCACTTGTGATCTCGGATCGCCTCGTATCGAGAATTGCGGTGGAGGAGCACGAGAAACTTGAGATGTGGGCTAACGCTACCCGAGCAGCCAATGCCTATGATCAGCAAATGATCATGACCTACCTCTACCGCATCCTAGACGCCAATACCGCTATACCGACCATCCTGACTGATCAGGACGGGAAGGTGCTGAGCTACTACAATATTGACGTGCCAGAGAAGAATGCAGATGCCTTCCTAGAGCGAGAGCTTGAGCGGTATAAGCGTGGCTACCCTCCCATTGTAATTGATGACCTGAGTAGCCCACAATATATCTACTATTCTGATAGCTACGGACTGAGGTATCTGGTTATCTTCCCCTATATCCAGCTTGGGGTGTTCTTGCTCTTCCTCGGGGTTGCTATCGTGGCTGTTGTGAGCCTCAAACGCTCCGACCAAAACCGTATCTGGGAGGGGCTCTCTCGTGAGACTGCCCATCAGCTAGGCACCCCTATCTCCTCGTTGATTGCTTGGAAGGAATACCTTGCTAGTATGGGGACTGAACCCATGGTAACCGATGAGATGGAGAAGGATATCCAACGGTTAGGCATCATCGCAGACCGCTTCCAGAAGATTGGGTCCTCCCCCAATCTTAGACCCAGCGATCTACATGAGGTCATCCTACGCACCATCGCCTACATGCAACCACGTATCTCGAAGCAAGTGGAGCTGATTGCTCCTAAGGCTCCAGAGGAAAGCATCATTGTTCGGCTGAGTGAGCCTCTTCTAGCGTGGGTCTTTGAGAACCTAATCAAGAATGCCGTTGACGCCATGCACGGAGAGGGGAAGATCTCGATAAGCTACATAGCGAAGGAGCGGGAGGTCTACATCGATATTACCGATACAGGTAAAGGTATACCGAAGGGAAGGCAAAAGACGATCTTCTGCCCAGGCATCACCACACGTCAGCGAGGCTGGGGGCTGGGGCTATCTCTGGCTCGGCGCATCGTAGAGGAATACCATGGTGGGCGTATCTATGTACACCACTCCACGCTCGGCGTGGGGACTACCTTCCGCATAGAGCTAGATCGTGAGACTGAATAGCTATGAGCATACCCCCTTCGCTCCTCATTACCTCGACCTTAGCCTCAGGGGAGGCACCACAGCCTTTCACTTGGCATCTCCCTCCCTCTAAGAGCCTTTTGGCTCGGCAGCTTGTCCTTGTGAGCCTTGAAGGGAGACCCTTACCAACTGATTTAGATAGTAGGGAGGATTTGCCTCAGGATGTCCATGTCCTCCTGTCTGCTCTACGAAGCGAAGCCGAGGGAGCAAGCGTTATCTCCGTAGGGGAGTCAGGCACAGCGATGCGCTTCATGACTGCCTATCTCTCAGCAAAGGCTACGAGGTCACTTCGTCTAGAGGGAACGGCACGGCAATATGAGCGACCTATTGCTCCCCTTGTAGAGGCTATGAGACAGCTGGGAGCGAAGATTGATTACTTAGAGCGAGAGGGTTACCCTCCTCTGTCGATTGAGCCTGCTGTACTCCATGGTGGTCGCGTAACGCTAGATGCCTCTCACAGCTCTCAGTACCTAAGTGCCTTACTTCTGCTTGCTCCTATCCTGCAGGAGCAAGTGGAGATTTCCCTTACACATCCACTTGTCTCGGCTCCCTATGCCCTCATGACTCAGGCTGTGCTTCAGGGGGCAGGCTATCCTTGGGTTACTCGAGAGGATGGGGCGTTTACCTATGATCCTGTAGATCGGATAGAGGCAAAGCAACTACCCCAGCTTCCTCTTGTCGAGGAGGCGGACTGGAGTGCTGCCTCCTATGCTTATGCCCTCATATCACTACTGCCTATTGGCACGGAGTGTCGCTTGCCTCGCCTCATACTCCCATCAGCACAAGGCGATAGCCTTTACTTGCCATCGCTCTTTGAGGCCTTAGGTGTCACAACGGAGGTGGGGGATGGATTTGTGCGTCTTCGTAAGGTCTGTCTACCCCAGCAAAAGACTTTTCGAGCTCATCTATCCTCTTGCCCAGACCTAGTGCCAGCACTAGTTACCGCTCTGGTGGGTAATGACGTAGCTTTTCGGATAGAGGGTATTGGGCATCTGCGGATCAAGGAATCGGATCGCCTAGGAGCCCTTGCCTCGGAGTTCCTAAAACTTCATATCCCCCTTTGTGTAGAGTCTGATGCTCTCTCGTGGAATCGTCAATTGCTCACCTCATCCAATACTAGCTCTACATCCTTTTCATCACCTACGCAAACTCCACTAATCAACCCGCATCAGGATCATCGAATAGCGATGGCACTGGCTCTAATGGCAGTCCGAGTCAAGCAGCTCTGTATTACCAGTCCTGATTGTGTCAAAAAGAGCTTCCCCAGTTACTGGGAGCAACTCGGGGAGATTCTTTGCCTCCAGATGCAATAGAGTGTGGTATCCTATGCCTAGGGCTAGGTGCTAGCAGTGTAGGGGAGAGAGAAATCCTAGAGACCTTGCAGGGCTGGAAAGTTCTTGCTACCTTTGCGCCAAGAAAACCCGAAGAGGGGAGTCTAAGACTTGCGGTAGTAGCTCAGTTGGTAGAGCATCAGCTTCCCAAGCTGAGGGTCACGAGTTCGAGCCTCGCCTACCGCTCGTGTAGTGGGGATGCCTTTCGTTACAGAGGGGTATCCCCTTCATCTTTGTTCATAGATAACTACTATATAAACCCATTGCAATGACCTCCACATTACTTGGCTTCGAGATGAGTAGCTTATTTAGCTCCTTCACTCAGGAATTTTCGGCATTCAGCCTAGAGCAGATTTACAAGTCTTTCCTTACGCTCTTCGTCACCATTGATATTATAGGAGCGATTCCTATTATCTTGTCCCTCAAATCTAAGGGGCAGGAGTACCACGCTACTCAGGTCGGCGTGTACTCTGGGATTATCCTCATTGCCTTCCTCTTTGCTGGTGAGCCTCTGCTGGGATCTTTTGGTGCAGATATATCTACGTTTGGTGTGGCTGGTGGGATAGTCCTCTTTGTCATGGCTGTAGAGATGATCTTTGGGATCGAGATATTCAAGTCTGAGGGATCCAATGGAAATTCAACCTTTGTACCCCTTGTCTTCCCTCTCTTTGCTGGGGCAGCCTCGTTTACGACGCTACTTACTCTGCGAGCTGATGGTATGGCGATGATTAACCTAGCCATAAGTATTGTCCTTAATATGGTACTTGTCTACCTCGTATTGCGCTATGTGTCGATACTGGATCGTCTCTTGGGGGCTAACGGGGTGTACATCCTACGTAAGTTCTTTGGTGTGGTGCTACTAGCTATCTCGGTGAAGTTCATCACGAAGAACTTGATTGATGTAATCGCTATGGTAGAGCGTGGAGTAGCGAACCATGGAGGCTAATAGAGGTTAAGCTCCATATTACGATTAGACTATTTATAAGAGAGATATATGAAACATGGCTTTGTCAAGGTAGCAGCTGCTGTCCCCTTTGTGCGTGTAGCAGACTGTATATATAATGTGGAGCGTATCGAAGCCCAGGTGCTCGAGGCTCAGGAGAAAGGTGTGGAGATCATCACATTCCCAGAGCTCTGTATCACGGGATACACGTGTGGGGACCTATTCCTCAAACCCTTCCTTATCAACCAAGCTCAAAAGGCTCTCCTTCAGCTTGCAGAGCGCACGGCGCACACCTCAGTACTCATTATTGTAGGGATGCCTATACAAATTGGATCACAGCTCTTCAATGCTGCTGTTGCTCTACAATCGGGTAAGATATTAGGAGCAATCCCTAAGACCTATCTACCAAACTATCGAGAGTTTCAGGAGGCTCGCTGGTTTGCACCTGCTCGGGATCTACAGCTAGCCACGGCGCAGATTGGTGGGTTTGATGTGCCGATAGGGCATAATGTCCTCTTCCGCTCTGGTGGCGTAGCTGTGGGTATTGAGATATGTGAGGATATGTGGACGCCCTACACTCCTGGGACACGCCTTGCTCTCTATGGGGCACAGATCATCTTTAACCTCTCGGCTAGTAACGAACTGGTAGGAAAGAACACCTATCTGCGATCACTCATTAGTGGCCTCTCGTCTCAGAACCTCTGTGGCTATGTCTATGCCTCCGTGGGCTATGGAGAGAGCACGACCGATACCGTTTTCACAGGGAAGGCATTCATAGCAGAGGTGGGAAAGATACTGGAGGAGATGCCTCGCTTTGTCCATGAGGAACGTATGATTATCAGTGATATTGATATCAGCCGTATCGACTATGACCGTATGAGTACGAATAGCTTCAACGAGTCAGTTTCAGACCATACAGAGCGAGGGAAGCTGATGGAGATACCCTTTAAGCTAAGAAGTCAGGAGCAATCCTATGACATAGACCGAAAGATAGAGCGTAATCCATTCTTCCCATGCAATGGTACGGAGGATGAGCGAGCTGAAGAGATGTTTGATATTCAGGTATGCGCATTGGCTCAACGTTTGCAGTTTATCGGAGCTCGCCATGCTGTGCTCGGTATCTCTGGTGGGCTAGATTCTACGCTAGCGTTACTTGTCACAGTTGCTACCTTCGACTTCCTAGGTCTACCTCGTGAGGGGATAATAGCGGTCACAATGCCTGGTCTTGGGACAAGTAATAGGACGAAGAGCAATGCCGTTCGACTGATGGAGTTACTTGGGGTTACGACACGGACTATTGACATTACGGAGGCATGCCTACAGCACTTCGCTGTTATTGGACACGATCCCAAGGTGCAGGATGTCGTCTATGAGAATACACAAGCTCGTGAGCGGACACAAATCTTGATGGACTTAGCTAATAGGTATAATGCTCCAGTTGTTGGTACAGGAGACCTCTCCGAGCTCGCTCTCGGCTGGTGTACCTACAATGGTGACCATATGTCAATGTATTCCGTCAATGCTGGTGTACCAAAGACTGCGGTGCAGATTGTTGTTCATTACCTAGCTAAGACAAGACGCTTTGGTGATGTACTCTCTGAAGTCCTTCATTCAATCGTTGAAACACCGATTTCTCCAGAACTAAAGCCTGCGAGTGATGCGGGGGAAATCACTCAAGAGACCGAGGCTCTTGTAGGGCCGTATGAGCTACATGATTTCTTCCTCTATAACTTCCTTGGCTATGGTTATGAGCCAAGCAAGATCTTCTATCTGGCTCGCATGGCCTTTGAAGGGAAGTATGAGCCTGAGATGATTCGTCGTTGGATGAAGGTCTTCTATAGCCGTTTCTTCTCTCAGCAATACAAGCGAAATTGTATGCCTGATGGACCGAAGGTTAGCCGTGTGAGCCTCTCTCCTAGAGGGGATTGGCGTATGCCGAGTGATGTTTCTGCACGTGCTTGGCTCACTGAAATTGACCAGCTACAAGCAGATTGCTAGGCTTGCATCATAGAGCTTATTTCATAAAAGCTTGGGCAAGGTGATGATACAAAAGATATTTTTTGTACGTTTGCATCTGGATTTGTTACTGGTGCGTTCTACTGGTAGTATGTCCTAGTGGACAAATTCAGTTAAACAAAGAAAGATTATGAAGAAAGTATTTGTTTCTTTCGCCGTAATGGCACTCGCCCTCGCTTCTTGTCAGGGCAAGACCGACGCTTCCTCTACAGACAGCGCCGCAGTGGACAGTATGACCGTCGTTGAGCAGCCAATGGCAGCCCAGACGAACGAGGCTATCCTTGGTACCTACGAAGGTGTGCTTCCCGGTGCAGATGGTTCGGTTACTACCAAGATCACGCTCAATGCGGATGGTACCTACAGCAAGCACGAAGAGTTCTCAAAGGCAGGTGCTGAGCCTATCGATGAGAATGGTACGTACAAGCTCGATGCAGCAACTGGGCTTGTAACGCTCGTCACACCATCTTCAAACATGGAGACGTACTACAAGGTAGCTGGAGGGACGCTAACTCTCCTCGACCAGACGACTAAGGAGCTTCCTACAGGCGAGCTCGCAGCTCAGTACGTCCTTAACAAGAAGTAAGTCAAACCCGATCTAACTCAGCTTAGCAGCTGAGATATTCAGTCGAGGGGTCTATCTGCATCGAGCAGGTAGACCCCTCAACTCTTGTGGCTACTCGGCGTAGGAGGGTTGGTTTAGAGGTCGAGGTGCATATCCTAGTGCAGAGGATTCAGCTGTACTGGTCTCTTAGTCTCTCCCACGCTTCATACACCTAACCGAGACCATTGCGCAAGCCCCTCTCTTCACAGTTTGCACTTTCCTCCACCGAACTTCGGAGTCTTTAGGCTGAGAAGTGGGATGCCTGTCTCTCCCCCTTGCCCCCT
>ERZ772827.546-NODE-546-length-20575-cov-5.370370_pt1 | contig 20575 bp, 15 predicted proteins | sample MGYA00580850_ERZ772827 | MGnify/ENA primary metagenome ERZ772827 (study PRJEB29015, sample SAMEA2737950) | human oral metagenome | biome: human oral; feature: human-associated habitat; material: dental | place: China | collected 2145 ...
CAAACAGAACCAAAACCTGTTGTGCTACCATTACACCACGAGACAAGCCCTTCCACTCTGTGACCCTATGGAGGGCGCATCCCTCCGAGCCACAAAATGCGGTGCAAAGATAGTGCTTTTTCGCAAATGCACAAGCTAGATACCCCTGTGTCTCAGCTACGACACGTGATCTCTTTTGTTCGCTCTAGCCTTTGGCTCTTTGGAGGATTTCCTATTTCAGGGGAGCTTGGCTGTGTCCCTAGGGAGTCTTGGCCGTATCCCTATGTCCCTAGCCGTTAGCTCCGAGAAATAGCCCTAGGAGCGAGCTCTACAGAGGACATACCGAGGGCGAGGGTGTGTACACGTGTGTATACTGTTGTGTACACGTGGGTATACTAGTGTGTACACGCGTGTACACTTATCCCTCCTAGGTAGCAGGTATACGCTCGGTGTGTCTACACCTAGTATACGGGTACGTGTAGCTGATGAGGGTATGGGGTGTAAGGGCAGCAGGGGGGGCTTTGGATACCTTGTGAGGACTGTCTCTATTGGGGAGTGAGATGCTCCTTGTAGGACTAGTTTATAGGTCTACCTACAATTATGTATTTTTCTCCGTGATAGATGCTGTGTAAAGGAGGGTATCTCGCCGTGGGTGGTCTGCAAGGCATTATGATCCAGCTTGTTCCTGTCTATATACCGACAAATGTGTACCCCAGTAGTTACTCGTTCTAATCCTCCGAATGGCTCTATCTTTACGTCCGTTTTTAGGGTGCTATCACCCTACTATCTACTGGTCAATAGTATAACAATTCGAACTACAAACGTGATGAAACTTCACAGATTGGCGACCCTAGGCTACATAGCTGTGGCTGGGATGTTGCTCGTCTCCTGCAGCAAGGAGACCCCTCGACAAGAGAAGAAACCTAATGAGACGACGAAGCCTGTCGTGCCCGAGACCCCTAAGATCCCCGGCGAGGCTCATGTAGCAGTCGCTACTCCTGGGGGGCTAGAGGCTGCGCTCAAGGGCGAAGACCTAGCCAAGCTTACCAAGCTCGTCGTCCGCTCGGGCACGCTGAACCAGGCTGACCTAGACTATGTGATGAAGAGCCTCAAGATCCAGGAGATCGATCTCAGTGCTGCGACCCTGAGCCTTGGGGAGAAAGACAAAGGCTTTGACAGCAATAGTACGCTCAAGAAGATCACCGCTCCTGCCAATATAGAGAAGACGCAGAAGGCGTGGTTCTCCAACACCCTAGTGACCGAACTCGTCTTCCCCGGCGATAAGCTCAAGAGCTTCGGTGGAGCCGTCTACAACGAGAAGCTGAAGAGCATCGTCCTGCCTAACTCCGTCGAGGAGCTCGGTGTCGCAGCCTTTGCCAATAGCAACTTCGAGACGATCACACTCTCCACGAGCTTAAAGAGCATCCCCGCCGAAGCCTTCAAGGGCTGTCGCCGACTGACCAAGCTCACGATCCCTGCCAGTGTGGCGGAGATCAAGGACAATGTCTTCGCTGCTTGTGCCAAGCTCAAGGAGATTGTCTTCCTGTGCCCTGCACCGAAGTTCACCGCCAACGAGCTAGATGAAAACGCCTTCGAGGGCTACGACTTCACTTCTCTTGAGCCTAAGATCACCGTACCTAAGGGGATGAAGGCTGACTACCTCAAGGCGCTGGGCTGGGGGCCTAAGGCTCGGAGCGCACAGTGGTTCGTCGAGGCCGAATAAGAGACGAGCATTACCTATCCACGACCCTCACACAGCCCTCCGCTCTAGCCTCCATGATAGCAGAGGGGCTGTGTGGTCATCATCTATTCTCACTCAGATATACCACTATGAACTACAAGAAGCTAATCACCCTCTGTAGCATGGCTATCCTAGTTGGCTCGACGATCGTTGCCTGTACCAGGACTGAGCCAAAGGCCAAGAAGGAAGAGAATACTAATGGTCATTCGGGAGCCACGAAGAAGCCTAATAATCCAGCTAACCCCACCAACCCTAACCCCAATGATCCTCTGCCTGCCCTACGTGAGGGTGAGGTACGGGTCGCTGTCCCTCAGGCTGGGGGGCTAGAGGCTGCACTCAAGGGGAAGGATCTCACTAAGGTTCGCTTCCTACTCCTGACCTCTGGAGCTATCAATCAGGACGACTGTGACTTCATCCGTTACAGCCTTCAGAAGCTCGAAGAGGTAGACCTAAGCCGTGTCGCCCTCGGGATAACCGATGATGAGTATGGGCTGAAGGACAACAAGAGCCTCAAGAAGATCATCGCACCAGCTACGCTGAGACGTATCCCCACGGGGTGGTTCAGCTACACCCGTGCCGAGGAGATCGTCTTCCCTGGGGACAAGCTCCGCATCTTCGGTGGGGCGCTCTTCAACGAGCGGGTTAAGAAGATCACCCTACCCGAGTCGGTGGAGGAGATCCTGCCTGAGGCCTTCTGGAACAACAATAAGATGGAGACGATCAACCTCCCCAGCAAGATCAAGATCATCCCTGCCCGTTGCTTCTACTTCTGCAAGAGCCTCAAGTCCATCGAGATCCCCGCTGGGGTGACGGAGCTACAGGCTCAGGCCTTCGCCGAATGTATACAGCTGGAGCGCATTACCTTCCTCGGGGACGCACCTGCCCTACAAAAGGGGGCGAATGGCCAGCTCCTCAATCCCTTTGGATCGGTTGTGTGGGAAGAGGCGGGCAAGCGCAAGTGCGTGATCCGTGTCTCCAAGGGCAAGACACAGAGCTTCCTAGACAAGTGGCAGTGGTCTGCGGACAAGGCTAGCCGCTTCGAGGAAATCTAACGAGAAGCCCAGCCCATGCACATACCGACATATATAGGCAGGTGTCGAGCTCGTCTGTCGGCTCTAGCCCTATCGGTCATAGCGCTTGGCCTTCTCGGCGGATGCTCGCAGACCCGACCAGACCGTGGGGATGAGGCCTCCATCGTGAGCGATGATGTGCTCGTGCACTATCTACGACAGCAGATAGATACGGATGCTGCACAGGATGCTCCCGATGCCAGCTATGCCGACTACATCGCCCCACAAGACTATCCCGCACAGCAGGAGCGTATGTGGGAGCTGTGGCGCAGGGCCAATGCCGAGCGACTCGCTACCCAAGCCTGGGCGATAGGTTCGCTCAATGCACTGGTCTGGAAGATTCCTCAGGGTGAAGAGATGCAGCTGCGTCTCCTCGCCCAAGGGGCTAAGCCAGAGGGGGGCTATCCCTTCTTCATCAACCTCCATGGCGGAGGACGATACCCCAATGAGCCAGGCCCCTGGACCTCGGAGATCAACGAGCAGGAGTGGTATACCCTCATGTCCTTCACGGAGCGTTACCCCAATCGCCCTGCTCTGTACTTCGTCCCTCGTATGGCTGATGATCGTAAGGGGAGGTGGCACTATGCTCCGCAGCGTGTCGCCTTCCGCCGAGCCTATCAGATAGCGGTACTTAGGGGCGATGCAGACCCTGATAGAGTCTATCTCACGGGTATATCCGAGGGGGGATATGGAGCCTTTCGCCTAGCTCTCTATATGCCCGACTACTTCGCTGCCATTGGCCCCTTGGCTGCGGCTATTGAACACCTTGACCTAGCAGAGAACCTGCGCAATGTAGCCCTGCGCTTCGACGTCGGTGCACGTGACTACGAGTACGATCGTAGCCTCAACGCTAGGGACTGGCGGGACAAGCTCGATGAGCTAGCGAAGGCGAACCCCGGAGACTTCATCCACGAGAGTAATATCATCCCCGACCACGGGCACACCATCCCTTACCTGACGATGACTCCGTGGCTAGCCCAGCACAAGCGGCGCACCTACCCCAAGCACATCAGCTATACCTACTACAATATAGATGATGGCTTCTCCGATGGTGTCTATTATCTGGGCTTCGGTAAGGTGAAGCACAGTAGGGATGCCCGTCTACACCTAGATGTGCAGCATGAGGGCAATACCTTCGAGGTCAAGAGCAAGCTCCTCAAGGGGACTGCTGAGGGCTCGCTGACGCTCTATATCGACGAGGTGGACTTCACGAAGCCCATAGTAGTACGGCACAACGGGCGGGAGGTATTCTCGGGTATCTTGAAGCCCAGCAAGGGGGTGATGGTGGAGGCCATAGCCCGCTTCGGTGACCCCAAGAGAGTCTTTCCCGCCAAGGTCAATATCCCACTCTAAGGCGAGGTCACTACAATCCCGCTCTCGCACACAAGTAGCCCCGATGGCATCCCAAGGACGCCATCGGGGCTACTTGTATGAGCTCCAGCGTGTATAAGTCTTCGCTGGCAACTCTTGCGCCCTAGTGAGATTAGTGGCCCGAGTCGGAGGCGGTGAAGCGGCAGCGTGGGTAGTTGCTACAGCCCAGGAAGGAGCTATATGGCCCTTGGCGAACGAGCAATTGCCCTCCACACCTCGGACAAATACGGCTCTCGATCAGTCGCTGTCGCTCCTGCACTCTTGCCCGAACGTATAGGATATGCCGTTTTGCTGCTTTCGACCCTCGGACATCACTGGTGTGGATAAGATCCCTAAATGAGGCCACTTCTTCGGTCGTTAGTCTTTCCGTTGAGTGGCTCAAGATGAATTCCCGTAGCTGGCTCAGATACACCACACGCTCATCCATATACCCCTTTAGCTCAGCCCTATCGAGGAAGACCACGATCTGCACGAACCGATTGAGAGGTATCCCCAGTAGCTCCTGTAGTGCTCTGGTATGGGCATAGTTCTGTCTGACTGGGTTGCGGAGGGGAAACTTCGTCCCGTATATATTTTGTGTCCAGTACTCAGCACGCCTTCTCCCATAGATCCAGCCCTTATAGTTCTTTGTCTCGATGACGAAGATGCCGTAGGGAGACACGACGACGTGGTCGATCTGTGTGGATCTGCCACTATCCCGGAGGAGTACGTTATCAAACGGAAAGTAGCCCTCAGGGAGGGTAGATAGGACAGAGGAGACACGCTTCTCGCCGATCCGCCCCTTGATCTTTGCTTCATTCCATTTAATGAAAAGCGATAGTAGGAGTAGGACGAGAGTAAGAGGTAGAAATAGCGACATCATCTGCGTTCGTATGCTATTTGTTCGTAGGGGAGGATGGGGGGCTCACCGTTAAGTAGGGGCGGGAGACTGAGGGCTGATACCTCCTTGGGGTATTGCTTGTGCTTATATTCTGTTCGTTATTGGCTTTACAGAGAGCGGTGTCCGAGCCCCATTCTTATCAATTCGCTCTTTGGTGAGGCCTACGAGGGTACGCTTTGTATAGCGAGGGGAGACTTGGGACTGTGTCTGTAGGTGGCTGGGGATGGGAGGAGTCAGCATCATAGAGTCGGGATATTGTACACAAATGTACGACTGATCACCGAGGTATAAAAGACCAAGGGAAAGGGATGCCGTGTGACAGCTTCAGTCAAGGAACGAACTCCCTACGGCGTCCTCTCTGAATGCCGTAGGGACTTCCCGTTTTAGCACAACATCCGCACAAGCACTTGTGTCTACTACGTCCTAGCCTACGAGGTCGGAGGTAGTGGGCTAATAGGGAGCTCAGTCTTCCCCCTGCTAGTGTGGGGTAATATAACAAGTAGGGGAGCAGTGAGCCCCCAAGTGGGGGGGCTATCATAGGGCTGACGCATGATCTCGCTTGCACACTCCAGCCTTTGGATCTTCGGGGATATTGTTTATATCCCAGGGTGTCTTAGCCCATTCCTAGAGATCCTACGTATTATCGCCAAGAAACAGACATATAAGCGAACCCTACAGAGGATATACTTAGAGCGAGGTAGTGTACACGCGTGTATACAGTTGTGTACACGCGTGTATACAGTTGTGTACACGTGGGTATATAGTTGTGTACACACGTGTACACTCATCCCTCCTAGGTAGGAGGTATTCGCTTGGCATATCTAGCCTAGGATATAGATACTTCTATCTTCGGCTTATGCTCCTTGACGACCTTGCCCTCGCACTATAGTGATTTCATGCGTCAGCCCTAGGGGCTATCACCACCCTGAAGGGGGTGTGCAGTGCGATCCCACGAGGTAGAGGAATTCCCCGTCCTCATCGAAGTTCCTCTATATCATGCTGGGCGATGGGGGATTAGCGTGCATGCCGAGAGGGCTTTGGTGTACATACCGAGAACGGGTCTGCGTGCATACCGAGAGGACATCAGCGCTCATACCGAGAGCGTGAGTGCGCTCTCGGTATGAGTGTCTCCGTCACCTTACATAGGTGATTGGGACGAAGATTATGTGGCCTCTTCGGGGTGTATTATGTGTGGGGAGTAAGGGGTGCGGAGAGAGGGGGCTTAGTTAGGACTGCTCACCTCTGCTTTGTGCGGCGTGTGGGCTGTGTCCGCTCTGGTCATTAGATGGGTTGTGCTATCTCCGCAGAGATAGAGTGCCTAGCTACTTGTGCTGGCGGGGCTCGCCTTTAGAGCGAGAAAAAGCTAGCCCCTCGGTGAAGGGGCTAACTAGATAGAGATGAAGGGGAGCTGTCTCCCCCTTAGCGGATGCCAAACCAAAAGGCACCCCTCGAGGCATCTTGACGCTGCGAATAGAGATGTACAGAGTCCGTGCTGAGACTGTCGGAACGAGAATATGCGGGCATACGTTCCTCTGTCGTGGGGAGGGGGGAGTTACTCTGCATGCGGAGGACTTCTCCAGGCTGCATAGTGGTGGCAAGGTAGCCCACACGGATGATGAGGGCGATGAGTAGCAAGACCGTCAGGTTGAAGAGTACTCGTTTCATTGTGAGTGTGTATTTGTGTGGCGAGGGTATTATTCTCTTTTGCAAAGGTACTACTTTTACCTCATCTATACCACCCCCTACGAAGAAGTCCTAGGTGGCTGGTCTTGAGGCTAGTAGTTGTTGGCTTTGGGGACGTGACATGTCGCTAAAGCAAGGGGTGGAAAGAGGGGCAGGAGAAGGCTCGGCTATGTTACTTGGTGCGGAGCATATATACTAGCTTGGGGAGGGGGGATAATGAGCGAAGGCTATATCCGCAGGATGCGGATATAGCCTTCGCTTGTCTGACCTAGCCTCGGAGGACTAGGTCGGGAGTGGGCGCCGTTGTTCGGGCTAGGAGGTGATTACTTCTTGCCCGTAGTAGCCTTAGGAGCGGCAGTGGTAGCTGCACCAGCCTTGATACCTAGGGCATCCTTGACGGCCTGGGTGAGGTCGAGGGCAGAGCTACCGGTGGCGAGCAATGCGCTGGACTCGAGGATATAGGCACATCCCTGAGCTTCGCAGACCTTGCTGATGGCCGTGGTGACCTTGGTGCGGATAGGAGCCATGAGCTTCTCGTGCTCCTTCTGTACCTCTTCCTGCATCATCTGGTAGCTATTCTGTATGCGAGCCTCCATCTCCTGTAGCTCCTGCTGGCGACGCTTCTTGATGACCTCGGTCATGGTCGCTTCTTCCTTCTGATAGGCCTCAAGCTTGGTCTTGAGCTCGTCCTGCATACGCTTGATCTCAGCATCGTACTGCTTAGCGAGATCCTGGATCTTCGTAGTAGCAGTCTTGACATCGGGGAGGGCCTCCATGATGGCAGTGGTATTAACGATACCGATCTTCTGCTGAGCCTGTGCGGGGAGGATGAGCGGAAGCATGAGGAGCAGTGAAATCAGAAACTTCTTCATTTGTCTGTCTTGTTGTTACGTTTTATTTTGAGATTATTATGAGCGTGGATTAGCGTGCTAGGCCGAGCTTGGCTACGAGGGTCTCGCTGACGTCTAGTGCGGGGTCGGCGTAGACGATCTTGGAGGAGGTACGGTCGATGATGAGCTGATAGCCCTGTGCTCGGGCTAGTTCCTTCATCGCAGCCCATACGCGGTCTTGGATGGGCTTCATGAGGGCTTCTCGCTTCTTGAACAGCTCGCCCTCGGGGCCGAAGTACTTGCGCTTGAGCTCGTAGGCCTGCTTCTCGATGGCGACGATCGCTTCCTCGCGAGCCGCCTTCTGCTCGGCCGATAGGAAGGCGACCTCGCCTTGATAGCTCTTATAGGCAGCCTGTGCTTTGTTCTCTAGGGTGGTCACCTCGCTCTGCCACTTCTTGGATAGGTCCTCGAGCTGGCGGTTCATCACCTCATAGGATGGGTCTTTCTTTAGGATGTACTCCATGTCCACGAGAGCGAACTTCTGTGCCTCGGCTGCTCCCCAAGAGAGGAGGATGAGGGCGAAGAGAAAAAGGATCTTCTTCATAACTTGCATACGCTTATTGGGGTGAAACACTGGGTTTGTCGGGATACTGCGCGCTCGGTGCGGACTAGAGGTCACGGCCGAGGACGAAGTGGATGTTGCTACCGCCACGCTCCTGATAGCCGTTGGGGCGGTCGAAGCCATAGCCCCAGTCGAGACCAAGCAGACCGATCATAGGCATCATCACACGGACACCGAGGCCGGCGGAGCGCTTGAGGTCAAAGGGATTGTAGCGGCTGATGTCCTGCCAAGCATTACCTGCCTCAGCGAAGGCGAGCACCCATACCGTAGTCGATTGCTCGAAGATCAGCGGGTAGCGTAGCTCGAGGCTAGCACGCATGTAGGAGTAGGCGTAGTCGTAGTTAGCACCTGCGATAGAGCCGTTCTTGTAGCCACGTAGCCCGATGGTCTCGTTCATGTAGCTCATAGAGCCCGACATCATATCACCCCCCATGTAGTAGGTACCGAAGGGGGAGCGCTTGTACTTGTTGTAGCTATTGATGATACCCCCTTCTACACGAGCCATCAGTACGGGCGTACGCTTGACCGTCATAGGGTTCATCAGAGGGAGGTAGATCTTCCCTGAGTACTTCCACTTGTGGTACTCGATGAAGCGATAGCGGTCGGAAGAGGGTAGGTTGGGGTTCGAGTAGTCCTTCTTGTCGAAGAGGGAGTAGGGAGGGGTTAGACTCACCGAGAGGGAGAACTCAGATCCACGACGAGTGTAGACGGGGTTGTCGATGGAGTTACGGTCGATACGTAGCTCTACGTTGATGTCGTTGGCACTACCGTGGTGGAAGTTCTCGAAGGTGTTGTATACCCAGTTGTTCAGTCTGTAGTGGGTGTAGTTGAGCGACGCAGTGAGCTGGAACCAGTTGTCAGGCCAGTTCAGTCGTCGTCCGTTAGCTATGGAGAGCCCGAACATACTGAGTGACTTGTCCGAGTCGTACGAGTTCTCATAGAGGGTGGAGGCACCTTCGTTGTAGTTGTTGTAGCCATTGTTGTAGCCGTAGCCTCCGTAGCCATAGCCCCCATAGCCGTAACCACCGTATCCATAGCCTGGGTAGTAACCCATGTTACGTACCTGTCCTGAGTAGTAGCGCTGGTCGATAGCGGTAGTACGGGAGTAGAAGGCACTTACGGATAGGAGGTTGGGGCGTTTCTTGCCGAACCAAGGGTCACTGAAGGAGATGCTCAGCTGGTTGTAGTAGCGGGCATTCGTCTGTCCCGAGATCGAGAGCTTCTGTCCGTCCCCCTGAGGGATGATCCCCTTGTACATGCTGGGGCGGAAGAGGTTCTGTATCGAGAAGTTGGTGAAGGTAAAGCCTATCGACCCGATAATCCCTGTCTGGCTCCACCCGATTGAGAGGTTGAGCTGGTCGTTGCTCTTAGGGGTGAGGTCATACTCGATGTCCACAGTCCCGTTCTGAGGATTAGGTACGGGCTTGGGGATGGACTTCTCAGCGTCGAAGTGTCCGAGCTGGTTGAGCATACGGAAGGAGTTCATCAGATCCTCCTTGCTGAAGAGCATACCTGGCTTGGTATAGAGCTCACGGCGGACGACATCTTCGTAGACGATATCGTTACCACGGATCTTGACCTTGTCGATGGTGGCCTGTGGCCCTTCGGTGATGCGGATGTCCAGAGAGACGGAGTCCCCCTCGATATTCGTCTCCACGGGGTCTACACCTGCGAAGATATAGCCGTTGTTGTAGTAGAGGTTGCTCACAGCATCCTCGTCGGTGGTGAGGCGACTCTCTAGTCGCTTCTGGTCATAGACGTCTCCTGGACGGACACCGAGTACCTGCTCGAGGACGGAGGCGGGGTACTTGGTGTTCCCGACGAAGCGTACGCCCTTGATGTAGTACTTCTTCCCTTCGTTGAGCTTGAGGTAGATGTCTACCTTGCGCTCACCTGGGACGGGCACGATGCTGTCGGAGATGAGCTCAGCGTCTCGGTAGCCGAAGGAGTGGTACTTCTTGATGAGGTTCTGTAGGTCTTCCTTGTAGTCGGCGTCTACGAACTTCTTTTGCTTGAAGATCTTGAGCAGGGAGGAGAGGGCACGACCACGGGAGAAGGAGAAGCCTTCGTTGGTCTTACCCATGGCCATACGTAGCTGATGGGGGGTAAGTGCCTCGTTGCCCTCGAAGTAGATGTTGCGCACCTTCGTCTTGCCACTGCGGTCGATGTCGATATCAAGGTCTACGTAGCCAGGCTGCCCTGAGGCTTGAGACTGCTTGATGGACATACGCATGTCACGGTAGCCCTTCTCGTCGTAGTACTTCTTGACGAGCTGACGTGTGCGGTCTAGGACGTTAGGTGAGACTTGGATTCCCTTTCTCAGCCCTGTGCGCTTCTCGAGGTCCTCACGGTCGCCCTTGGAGACACCGGTGAAGGTGACGGCATTGATACGTGGACGCTCGGTGAGGGCGATCTCGATGAAGACCTTATCCCCCTCGTAGCGACGTATGATTACCCGGGCGTTGGAGAAGTACCCCGACTGTAGGTAGCGGTTCACGGCCGAGGTCAGGACATTGCCTGGGATCTGGACGGCATCACCTACGTTGAGGCCCGAGAGGCTACTGAGGACGAAGTCGTCGTAGCTTGTGGAGCCCGTGATCTTGACCTCTGCGATGGTCTTAGTGACGGGGTGCTCGTAGTTCACAGCAGGGTACTGCACCACAGGCCCAGTGGCTGTGGTGGTCGAGTCGCTCACGGAGCGAACCGTAGTGTGGGGCTTAGCCTCTAGGACACCTACCGAGAGGAGGCAGGCCACGAAGAGGAGTGCGGGGAGTCTATTGCGCATAGAGTCTTTATATCGTCGAGGTGTGGAGGGGCTGTAGCCTAGGGCTAGTCCTCCAGTTGTATCTGTTCACTTGTCTTGCCGAAGCGTCGCTCACGGGAGGCGTATGCCTCTAGTGCGGCTTCGAGGGGAGCCTTGCCAAAGTCAGGCCAGTAGACTGGCGAGAAGAAGAGCTCGGAGTAGGCAGCCTGCCAGAGGAGATAGTTGCTGATGCGCTCCTCGCCCCCTGTACGTATGAGTAGGTCGGGGTCGGGGAGGTCGGCTGTGTCGAGGTAGCTTGTGATGAGCTCCTCGGTGATGTCGGTCTCCTGGAGCTCGCCTCGATGAATAGCCCCTGCTATACGGCGGGTGGCTCGGGTGAGCTCGTCTCGGGAGGAATAGCTGAGTGCTAGCACGAGGGTGATCTGCTTATTGTCCTTCGTCCTCTCGATGCACTCGTAGAGTGACTGGCGGGCACGCTCGGGTAGGCGACTGAGGTCACCGATAGCCCGTAGGCGTACACCCTGACTCATGAGTTCGGGGGTCTCGGAGTGGATCGCAGAGACGAGGAGCTCCATGAGCGCCTCTACCTCCTGCTGGGGGCGTGCCCAGTTCTCGGTACTGAAGGCATAGACCGTCAGATACTCGATACCTAGCTCAGCGGCTGCACGCAGAGTCGCACGTAGGGCATCCTGCCCTCGTATATGCCCCTCGGCACGTGGTAGTCCACGCTGCTGTGCCCAGCGTCCGTTGCCATCCATGATGATAGCCACGTGGCGGGGCACTCTGACCCTGGGCTGGGTCGTCTCCTGCTCCTCTTGTCCCTCTGTGGCAGACCTTGTCTTTGACACGCTTTCTTTGCTTTGTTTACTATCTAACGAGGTTTTACCCTCTACAAATATACTTATTATCTCTAGTAGCAGCCTTCGCCAGCTGTCCGACCAATTCGCCAACTGACTCCGAGGCTCCAGTAGCCGTAGCTATCGTGCCCCTTGATGCCTGCCTCCCCCCATCCATGTGGGTTCGCCATCCAGGCGGTGCCTGCTCCGGTGACCTCTAGGCGATCGGTACCACTTCGGTGGTGCGTCCAGCTGGCTGTGAGGTCGAGGCGATGAGTGAGGCGATACTTCACCCCGAGGGTGAGGTAGACGCTCGGTGCGATGAGGGTATGGGGATAGCCCTTGCCCAGAATAAGTCCTAGACCAGCCCCTAGGTAGGGTGTCCACGAGCGTGTCCCTAGGTAGCGCTGTCCATCGCTGTAGGCGAAGAAGTGATATTCGCCCCCGAGAGAGAGGTCTATGATCCCTCTGCTGAAGGCTCTATCCCCGATCGTGGGGAAGGCGTTGCTTGTAGGGGAGAGTGCTCCCCTTAGCCTGCGGTAGCCGAGCTGGCTGGCCAAGGCCCAGCGTAGTCCTAGGGGACGGCGAAGGGTGAGAGCGAGACTAGCTCCCTGCCTGCCGAAGGCTCCCCGATCGCCGAGCTCCCCCACATAGTAGGCTGAGCCTAGGGCGACTCCGATCTCATACTTGTACTCCTGGGCACAGAGGCTCTCGAAGCCTCCAGTGAGCCCTAGGGCTAGGAGCCAGCACCATCGTAGCCCATGGCGGATGCGCATAGTCCTAGTGCGAGGTGGGTAGGGGAGTCTTAGCCGTAGAGGCTAGTGGTGCTCCTCTCTGCGGATCGTCCCCTCGTAGAGTGTGGAGACGCCTGCCGAGGTGGTGCGGATGAGGTAGATCTTCTTCGTATCTGCCCCCTGGAAGGCAAAGATCGAAGAGGAGGCGAAGTCGCTAGGAGTGAGTCCTGCCAGAGCGACCGCTCGCCCTGTCTCCCAGTGTGCACCCTTGTCTGAGGAGAAGTAGACTACGAGCCCCGTGCTCGTAGTGGCGAAGCGGTAGAGACGGCTGGTGCCAGCCTCCTGTACGATGCTCTCCGAGATGAGTGTCTCGGTGAGCTTGATGTCGGTGGCCTCCTGTCCCCAGTCCGTGCCGTTGGTCGTGATCCATTGGCTGGTGACGACCTTGTTGTCGGCGGTGCGTCCTCCGACGAGGTAGAGCCTAGAGCCCACGTAGTCGATTCCCCCTTCGGCGAAGCTATAACCGCCCGTAATGGGGAAGGTCGCTGGGACGTCATGCCCCATGCGAACCCCCTCTGCTGGGGTGTAGGTAGCGAAGGCATAGCCACTGCCCTTGGGGGTGAGGAGGGCTAGACGCTCTGCACGCTCCCCTCGGGGAAGTGTCCCGAGGATGCGGGTTGCCGATACACCTGAGACAGCTGTCCAGCTAGAGCCCGATAGGCTGTAGAGTTTGCCAGCTGAGGTTGTGGCGAAGAGTGTACCCGAGAGTGAAGCCACAGAAGATAGTTGCTCACCAGCAGGGATGCCCGATAGGCTTCCGACAGCCCAAGTCGTAGGGCTTCCTGAGAAGACTCGCACGTCGTTGGTACCGCTTGGGGTCACATAGTAGCAGAAGTGCTGTGTCCCGACGGTGATGAGTGTCGCAAGAGCCGAAGAGATGATGGGGAGCCCCGAAACACCAGAGAGGGCTTGCCAAGCGAAGGTCTGGGGGTCATTGGCATATTTCTCCAGGTGCACACGGTAGGTGTATTGGTTGCCATCACCTAGGCGGGGATTCGTCTCCTTGTTGCGTATGCGCACCATGAGGTCAGAGACCCCACTGCTGAGGTCATAGACCTTACCCTTCTTCCATTCCTCGAAGGTGCCATTCGTGCCGACAGCGACCTCCACGACCGTACCACTCGTGGCTACGGGGGTGATGCTCAGCGTTACCTTGTTGAGGGGCTGGGCATAGGGTAGGGGGTCAGGGTTGGTGATCAAGCCCGGCTCCTGATGGCGGATCGAGAAGACGATACGCTCGAGGGCGGCCTTGGCGTCCTTGTCCTCTGAGGAGAGGCTGAAGGAGCGGATCTGTCCGTTGAAGAGCTGGATGTCCTCCAGCTGTGCTTTCTTGCTCTTGCAGCCCACTAGGGCGAGCACGCCAAGGGCAAGTGTAGGGATGAGTCTCTGTGCGATACGTCTCATGCGTCTGCTCTATTATATAATATGTAGTCAGCGTCTATAATGGTGTAGCCAGTGTCTGCCCCTCTGAGGGGATGATGCTACCTAATGTACTAACGTTGATCGGGTGGCTCTCGTCTCCCTCCCACGTCCCGACCTACCTGATGGGAGGTGTTCGGGACGCTAGATCGGATCACAGCAAGCCTAATCTAACTAGGGCACAAAGGTATAAAGAAATTGCTTGACCAGCAGAGCCCTGTGCATATTCCACTTATAAGAGCGGTCGTGGGGGAAGCTCCTCATCAAGGGCAAGACCCACGAGGAGCGTCCGAAGTAAGAGTAGAGACAGAGGACTTAAAAGGCGCAGATCGACTCATACCGCAGATGACGAGAGGACAACATACCTCGCCTTATCTGCTCGCTGTATGCTAGGTGAGGAGCATCTCATCGAGATAGGTGCTTTTCGGGAGACAACGGATCTATGCTCTTTGGATAGCAAGAGCCAACGACTGCTGACGGATACCCGAGCGTAGTGTGTCATTAGGTCGGGTATACTACGTTGGGGCGATAGCCATATCGACACCTCTATCGAAGGCTGTATTCATAGAATAGTCCAGCGAGAGAATAGCCTTATTGTACGAAGGGGGGATTTTTCAATGTATACTAATACACCTTTTGAGGGTATGTCGAGAGCTGAGGTATGGCATCCCTTTATAGGCTTAGGGCTAGGTAGTCGAGGAGCATATACTCAGAGTGGAAGTGTCTGTATCCCAGGTGTTGGGTTGCCAGATATATACCTCCTACCTAGGAGGGAAAAGTATACACGTGTGTATACCTTTGTGTACCCACGTGTACACAACAGTGTACAAGCGTGTACACAACATCGCTCTCGGTATGTCCCCTGCAGGGCTCTCGTAAGAGCTCCTGATAGGAGGCTAACGTTCCTCTGCCCCAGAGAGATGGTTAGGGCTCCCGAGTGCAAGAAATAATATCGATGCTTTGAGCCCGAAAGTGTAGCCGTGGGGGAGTCCCCTCGGGGTGAGGACGAGACGTATCGTGGAGGGAGGGGGGCCAAGGATTGGGGGGGAGAGGTGTATAGGCTCATGTGGCAGAGCCCTAGGGAGTGGAGCGAGGGGAAGATACATTCACTTGTCTTCATGATGGTCTCTATTCTTTGCTTTATTCAGTAGTAGAGAGGAGGCGGAGTGATGTCTCTTACCCCCTCTCTCTGATGCGTCTCCTAGGGTATACTTCTTGTGTAGGGGGGGAGGCTCGGAGGCTCTTGGCGAGCGGATAAGGTTAAATAGCCCTAAGGCTCTACCCTGCACCGCCCCCTACTCAATGGGGGACAAGGCCTGCGAACCTCGTGGAGGGAGAGGGGCTGACCGTGGCTGGGACGAAGGGGCGTAGGGGGGACTTGTAGGGATCGTGGACTCGAGGTGAAGGGGGAGAAGGTGGGAACGAAAGATGGAGTCAGGAGGGTAACCCAAGGCAAGGAGCATACGAGGGGACTACCTATATATAGTGATTTTTGATGGGAGCGAGGCCTTGAGCTCGCAAATAACGTATTTTTGCATATTCCAAAGCCTCTCTGGGGGGATAGCCCTCTATCCCAGCCTATATGAGGTCAATAGGTATACTCAACAAGTAAGAATAAGAATGCATCGAAAGTTACTCCTTACCCTCACGCTCTGTAGTCAGAGCCTCGTTGCCCTGTCGCAGAGGCCTGATACTCTCCCGGCACGGGAAGCCGAGCATGAGCTCCAGGGTGTGGTGGTCGTCGGGGCACGTATGCCCGAGATCAAGCAGCGCTCTGCCGCCAGCATCACCATCATCCCGGCACGAGACATCCGTGAGATGAGCCAGATCCTGCCCGACATGCAGGCGATCGTCGGGTACTTCGTCCCAGGAGTCCCTCCTACGGGGAACAATGTAAACGAGCGGTACAACACCCTGCGCGGGCGTAGTATCCTCGTGCTCATCGATGGGATCCCCCAGTCTACCCCCCTTCGTGCTACGAGCCGAGACCTCAGGACGATAGACCCCGCAGCGGTGGAGCGTATCGAGGTCATCAAGGGGGCTACCGCCATCTTCGGTAACGGAGCCAATGGCGGGATCATCAATATCATCACCAAGCAGAGCCGTGAGCAGCGTCCTATCGGGGGGCAGACCTATCTCAGCTATACCGATCACGACTACTTCAGACGCTCGCAGAAGACCTCGGGCTACCGCCTCTCCCAGCAGTTCTACGGGCAGGTGGGGCGCCTGAGCTACCTCGTCGATGGGCTCTATCAGCAGACGGGCTCAGCGATAGGCGCGGATGGCGTCTATCTCTCTCCTCGCTATGGACTCGGAGACACCCGTTCGATCAATGCCCTCGTGAAGCTCGGCTACAGCCTCGGGGAGCGGACGCAGCTGGAGCTGATGTACAACTTCTTCCGCACCCAGCAGGAGAGCCCGCTCGTGGCCTCGGGGGGTAAGTACCTCGTCTCCCCTCGCATTGGTATCCCTGGGACACAGCCCAAGGAGGCTATCCCAGAGGGGCTCCCCTACAACCACAATGCCTACCTCAAGCTGACCTCTCGTGAGCTCTTCGCCCACACCGACCTAGAGGTATCGCTCTTCGGTCGGGGCATCAAGGCAGTGACCGACTACCGCAAGCACAACCCACGTACCCCCCGCTGGGAGGAGACCAGTGGACAGGCGATGATCATGGCGCTACAGGGGGGAGCACGGGCACAGCTCCTCTCCCGCCTCAGTCCCTCGAGCATCCTCAGCCTACACCTACTCTATGGGGCAGACCTACAGCTGGACGAGACGAGTCAGCCTCTGGTGGATGGACGCTATTGGGTGCCCAAGATGACCTCGGTGAGCTATGCCCCCTTCGTGCAGACCAAGGCAATCCTCTACGACCACCTTACCCTCAAGGCAGGTGCTCGCTATGACTGGATCGACGTCCACGTCCCCAACTATACCGTCCTGAGAAACAAGAAGACCGACCCCCTCGTACAAGTGGCCTCGGGGACGCTACGCTACCGTAACCTCTCGCTCAATGTCGGGGCGACCTACAATGCGCTGAGGGTCTTCCAGCCCTTCGTCTCCTATTCTCAGGGCTTCTCCATCTATGACCTAGGACGTACCCTCCGTGCTGCCAAGGCTGATGTACTCTCCAAGATAGAGACCGACCCCGTGCGGACGCACAACTACGAGGTGGGCTTCTACTCGCCCCTCGAGGAGCTATTTGGCTCGGGGACACGACTAGACCTACAGGGGGCAGTCTACTACACCTACGCAGCTCTAGGGAGCGACCTCAAGAGCCAGAATGGCTTTTGGGTTGTAGATCGCTCCCCACAGCGTGTCTATGGGGTAGAGCTGAGTGCCGAGGCTACCCTAAACTCCCGCCTCTCCCTCGGCGCCTCCTTCGCAGCCCTAGAGGGACGTAAGCAGCTTCCCGATGGCTCCTGGCGAGGCTATATGTCAGGGCAGTCTATCCCGCCCCTCAAAGTCACTGCCCATGTGAGCTACCGCCCCCTCAAGGACCTTGCCCTGCGCCTCTTCGCCCTGCACACGGGGAGCCGTGACCGCTTTGCCCCTACGACCAACCCAGCGACTGGGGTGAGCCAGTATGAGGAGGGCGAAGGCCCAGTGAAGCCCATCACCCTACTCTCGCTCCAGGGGAACTATCGCCTCGGTGCCTTCTCCCTTGGACTTGGGGTGGAGAACCTCCTGAACACCTCCTATTACCCCATCCAATCCCAGCTCGTAGCACGTGATGCGGAGTATACACAGGGTAATGGGCGGATGATCACCCTCTCGCTCGGCTACCGCTTCTAGGCTGTCCAGCACCCTCCCCTCCTAGGAGGATAAGGGGGCAGTCAGTGCGTCGGGACTTCTGACGCACTGACTGCCCCCTAGTTTTATATATAGGGGAGGTCTGCAGGGGCTTTCGTATCTTTGTTTAACTCTTTGTCCTCGACTACTTACTCGTGAGTTATGATTAGACAGATCATTATTGAGAACTATAAATCCATTCATAAGGCGACCATCGACCTCGCGCCGATCAATGTCCTGATCGGAGCCAATGGCGCTGGGAAGAGTAATCTCATTTCCTTCTTCGAGCTCCTATCGGCTCTCTATAATCAGCGACTACAACGCTATATACTAGAGCGTGGGGGGATCGGAAGGCTACTGCATAATGGGTTAAAGGGGTCAAATAAAATTAGGGGGGTGTTTAATTTTAGCAATAAGAATGCCCTCGGCTTTGTGCTTCTGCCCTCCGATACAGGAGGGGCTGTCATAGCGACGCAGGATTGCTTCAATAGCGGAGGCTCTCCTGATACAGACTATGAGGCATGGCACCGAGCTACTTGGGATAATGGTGTATCGGAGTCACAGATCCGAGATAATAAGACTTGGCGAGCAGGCTATCTTCAGGAGTTTCTCGAGAGCTTCACAGTCTATCACTTCCACGATACGAGCCGTACCTCAGCGATGAGGCAGGCCTGCGACGCAGAGGATAATCGGTATCTACGACATGATGCCTCGAACCTCCCAGCATTTCTCTATCGATTGCAACGGACGGAGCCTCGGGCATTTACCATGATCGAGCAAACGATCCAAAGTATAGCCCCATACTTCAAGCGTTTCAGCCTTGCCCCCAGCTCGCTAGCCCCTAATCAGATTAGCCTAGTCTGGGAAGAGCAGGATAGTGACATGTACCTAGACGCCCAGAGCCTGTCGGATGGTACGCTTCGCTTCATTGCACTCGCTACCCTTTTGCTCCAGCCTAATCCCCCCGAGACGATTGTTATCGATGAGCCAGAGCTGGGACTACATCCCGCTGCTATAGAGAAGCTGGCCGCTCTGGTGCGTGTGGCTTCACATAAAGCTCAGGTGATCATCGCTACCCAATCGTCCTCGTTCGTGAGTTGCTTCGAGCCCGAGGATATCGTTGTCGTGGAGCGTAAGGAGGGCAGCACGGCTTGCGTACGCCCCGACAAGGAGCGACTAGCCTCCTGGCTCGAAGATTATAGTCTCGGGGAGCTATGGGAAAAGAACCTAATCGGAGGAAAGCCATGAAGAGACTATATATAGTGGTCGAGGGGCAGACCGAGGAGGAGTTTGTTACGAAAGTCCTTGCTCCTCGCCTGCTCAAGCAGGGCATTCTCTGCGTCACACCGGTAGCTATCCACCTAAGGCGTGGAGGCCGAGGCGGTATGGTGAGCTATGAGCCCCTGAAGAATGATATTCTTCGCCTTCTTAGGGAGGGTGATGCTCCTATTGTCTCGACCCTCATCGATTTCTTTCGGTGTCCAGATACCCCAGGGAAGGAGGTCTGGAATAAAGCCACTAATCATCAGCGAGAAGTAGAGCTACGAGAGCAGGAGATCGGGCGAGATATTGGAAGTGGACGCTTCATTCCCTATATCCAGCTTCATGAGTTTGAGGCATTGCTCTTCTCCTCAGATGTTGCCTTCGAAAAACTTTTCTCCTCAAAGGAGGCCGATGAGCTAAGTAAGATAGTGAAGGATTATTCCAACCCTGAGGAGATTAATTCTAGCCCCGAGGGAGCTCCCTCTAAACGGATAATGGCTATTGTGCCAACCTATAATAAAGTCCTCCATGGAGAGTTGATAGCAGATGCTATCGGAATAGAGATAATCCTAGAGCGTTGTCCTCGCTTCCGAGCATGGGTGGAGCGTCTCATCTCTGCCTGCTGCTCCGAGTAATCCCCACAATAATATATTACCCATCCTATTCATGCCACAGCGACTATTCCTACTTGATGCTTACGCCCTGATCTATCGGGCATACTATGCCTTCATCAAGGCTCCTCGTATCGATAGCCAGGGACGAAATACCAGTGCTATCTTTGGCTTCGTGCTGATGCTGGAGGATCTGCTGGGCAAGGAACAGCCCGATGAGCTCGCCGTGGTCTTCGACCCTGCGGGCGGGACGTTTCGCCACAGAGAGTACCCCGACTACAAGGCGCAGCGAGAGGAGACCCCCGAGGGGATACGTATCGCCGTCCCCATCATCCGCCAGCTCCTAGAGGCCTACCGCATCCCCGCTGTGGAGGTGGCAGACTACGAAGCCGACGACGTCATCGGGACCCTAAGCCATAGGGCTGCGAGTGCAGGGCGAGAGGTCTATATGGTCACCCCCGACAAGGACTACGGCCAGCTCGTCACGGAGCACGTCCGGATGTATCGCCCGATGCAGGGTGGTGGCTACGAGGTGTGGGGCGAGAAGGAGATATTGGAAAAGTTCGGGCTCAGCTCTACCAAGCAGGTCATCGACTATCTAGCCCTCCTGGGGGACAAGGTGGACAATATCCCTGGGTGCAAAGGCATCGGGGAGAAGGGGGCGCAGAAGCTCCTAGCTGAATATGGCTCGGTGGAGAACCTCCTAGCACACGCTAGCGAGATCAAGGGGGCTACGGGTAAGAAGCTCCTAGAGGGAGAGGCCGATATTCGCCTATCGTACTACTTGGCTACCATCCGCACCGATGTGCCGCTGGACTACACCCCGGGAGACTACCGGAGGGAGGAGAAGGATGAGGAGGCCGTACGTCGCCTCTTCGAGGAGCTGGAGTTTCGCACGCTCCTGAGTCGGGTGCTTGGCA
>ERZ772827.550-NODE-550-length-20529-cov-17.979486_pt1 | contig 20529 bp, 19 predicted proteins | sample MGYA00580850_ERZ772827 | MGnify/ENA primary metagenome ERZ772827 (study PRJEB29015, sample SAMEA2737950) | human oral metagenome | biome: human oral; feature: human-associated habitat; material: dental | place: China | collected 2145 ...
GTGAATTATGGGAATGTGGTCTATACAGCACTAATAAAATGTGGCTTGATTGAGTCACTTTGCGGGTCAATTACTTCTTTGAGCGCCTGCTTTTTCTCGGTGATTTGGATGATTTGGCCGAGGCGCGGCCGCGGCGAGCGGGTTTTGCAGGTGCGGCCTTTAGGAGCTCCAGAGCCTGTTCGTGCGTGATGGTTTTTGGGTCGGTGTCCTTGGGAATTTTAGCGTTTTTAATGCCGTCGGTGATATATGGACCGAAGCGGCCGTTAAGGACTTTGACACCATCTGAGAATTCAGCGATATTCTTCTCGGCTTCGGCCTGGAGTTTGGCGGCGTAGAGTTCGCGGGCTTTCTCTAAGGTGATGGTATGCGGATCTTCGGGCTTGATGGAGACGAAGAGCTTGCCGACTTGGATGTACGGGCCAAAGCGACCGATGTTGGCTTTGATGTCTTGTCCGTCTTCGGTTTGACCGACGACGCGCGGTAGCTTAAACATTTCTAAGGCTTGCTCCAAGGTGACGGTCTCGATTTTCGCACCTTTTGGTAGTGGCGCAAAGCGCGGTTTGTCTTCGTCGTCAGTGGCACCTAGTTGCAACATTGGGCCAAAGCGGCCAAAGCGCGCCAGGATTGGCTTGCCGGATTTTGGATCAATGCCGACTTCTCGATTGGCGCCGACTTTGCTGCGGTCGATGCCACCTGACTGTTCGATTAATTTATGAAACGGCGTGTAAAATCCGTGCAGCATGGCGCTTTTAGCTAGGTCAGCGGCGGCGATTTTATCAAATTCAGTCTCGACATTGGCGGTGAAATCATAGTCAACGATTTGTGTGAAATGGTCGGTCAAAAAGTCGGCAATCAGTTCCCCGCTCGGTGTTGGGATGAGCTTGCCGCGGGTGGAGCCAGTTTTTTCCTGGACGATGTCGCGGCTGACTTCTTCGCCGTTGTAACTGAGGACGATGATGTCGCGCGGTTGGCCTTCGCTGTCGCCTTTTTCGACGTAGCCGCGGGTTTGCACGGTGTCGATGATGGTGGCATAGGTGCTTGGCCGGCCGATGCCGAGGTCTTCGAGCTTCTTGACCAGTGAGCCTTCGGTGTAGCGGGCTGGTGGTCGGGCGAAGGTTTGGCGGGCGGTGATGTCGTGAGTTTCAAGTGTGTCTCCAGTGTGGAGCTTTGGTAAGAGTTCGTCTTTGCCGCCACCATAGACACGCAAGAAGCCGTCAAAAGTGATGACTTCGCCTTTGGCCTCGAAATGGAAACGCTCGAAAGAGTTATCTGCTCCCTTCAAAACGGCTTCCGCACGCCGAGATTCTCTCTCCGATTCGTCTCGGGCAGCTGCGGAACTCGCTTCGCTCAGACAGTCCTCGCCGCGCCGCGTCTCATCGTCGTTCAATTCTCGGGTTTGTGTAGATGTTTTGTCGTGAGCAGATAATTCCCCACCCTCAATATCAATCGTCACTGTTGTTTTCTCTAATTTCGCTGTCGACATTTGTGATGCCAGGGTGCGGCGGCGGATCAGGTCGTAGAGTTTTTGGTCGTACTCGTTTGAGGTGACGGTTTCGCGGGTAATGTCGGTTGGGCGGATGGCCTCGTGGGCTTCCTGGGCGGAGGCAGATTTGGTTTTGAACTTGCGCACAGTTGAATAATTCGGGCCGTACAGCCGCTTGATAAAATCAGTGGCGCTAGCGATGGCCTGCCCGCTCAAATTGACCGAGTCAGTACGCATGTAGGTGATTTTACCGTCTTGGTAGAGCCGCTGTGCCGAGGCCATGGTGGCTTTGGAGCTAAAGCCAAGCTTGGCGTTGGCTTCCTGCTGCAGCGTTGAGGTCGTGAACGGTGCGGCTGGGTTGCGGGTGCCAGGCGTTTTCGAGATGTCGCTGACGGTGAATGTGGCTGGCTTGAGGCTAGTTAGGAATTCGTGCGCGGCTGATTCGGAATCAAATTTTTGGTTGAGCTCGGCTTTGAATTCTTGATTGTCGTGGATGAATATGGCGGTCACCTTGAACTGTGAGCTGCCCTCAAATTTCATAATTTCTCGTTCGCGCTCGACCAACAGTCGCACTGCCGGACTCTGGACGCGGCCAGCCGACTTGCCTCCCGGCACCTTTTGCCAAACCACGGGACTGAGCTCAAAGCCAACCAGCCGGTCGAGGATTTGCCGGGCTTGCTGGGCTTGCACTAGGTTCATATCAACAGTGCGCGGGTTCTTGATAGCATTGGTGATGGCGTCTTTGGTGATCTCGTGAAAGACGATGCGCTTGGTCGTCTCGATCGGCAAATCCAACACTTTACAAAGATGCCAGGCGATAGCCTCCCCTTCGCGGTCTTCATCGGTGGCCAGCCAGACGTTGTCTTTACCGACGGCCTTGACGTTTTTCTTCAGCTCGGTGATGACTTTCTTCTTCTCGGGATCAACTTCGTAGACGGCAAAAAAATCATTCGCTACATCAATTGGCGGCGTGCCGTCCTTGGTTTTTTTGACAATCGAGCGGATGTGTCCCACGCTTGACAGAACGTGAAAATCCTTGCCCAAATATTTCTCAATAGTTTTAGCTTTGGCTGGCGACTCGACGATGACGAGATTTTTCATAACTTTATATTATATCAAATCACCTCGCAACCACAACCGCCGAGGGTGTTTGGGCGCGAGAGTCTCTTATTGCTGTCGGCGTATTTCTTCCTTGACTTGCTTACTGAGTTTGGCGGCACGTATCATATATTGAGCGGCTGCTAGGCCGGCAACTGGTAAGTATATTTTAGATACTCCGTCACCGAGGCTACGGAGTACCTTTGCTGTTTTCTTGTGGCCAAACGACCTTGCTGAGCCGCTGAGTATGTATAATGATGTCGCGGTCGACACGAGGGCGCCACTGATGCGGCCAACCTGTGTTGGTCGGAGTGGTTCGGCTTGGTCGGGGAGCTGGCGGTGCTTGTGTTCTGCTATGAGCGTGGCGATTGCTTTGGTCGCCTCGAGGCTGGTCATAGATGCAACGATAGTCTTTGAGGCGAGGCCGTCTTCTACTATCTTTAGGAGTGCAGTGGCGGCGACCACTTTATCTCTGATGGGGTCAAGCTTGATGCCAAGTTTTGATTGCTGATGGAGGCGTCTCGCTAGTGCTCCATCAGCCTTGTCTGACAGTTCGCCAACGACCAAGGCGGCGATACCCTTAACGGTGTCAGCGTTTTGGATGCCGTATATGCTGCATAGTCCACCTACTGTAGTAACGATATTAGGTAGCGTGAGTATGTCGTCTGATACCTCTGGGTCGATAGGGGTGTCTGGATTATGGCGCGTTTCAATAGTCGTATTAGGCCTTGATATTTCTCTATTCATTGAGACTAGCATAGCATCGTGGTAGAAGCGCCACAAGCATAGACGCATTGTTGATACTAGTTAAGTGTCCAATTATTCGCCCCGAGCGGCTTGATCACGCCGTTGATCTCTAGCATGGTTAGCGCCGTGGCGAAGTCGGCTGGGTTGAGGTCGGATTGTTGCTGTAGTTGGTCGCCGTCTCTGAGGCCGCTCCGGAGTAAGTCAATGATAGTGTTTTCGGCCGGGGTTTCACCGATGGGAATGACGGCTTGGTCGGTAGCCGATCGAGCGGTTGACGGGGCGATGACGTTGAGAATGTCCGTGGCAGTGGTGGCGACGAGGGCGCCTTGTTTGAGCAGTGCGTTGCAGCCGGCAGAGAGCGGGCTGGTGATGTTGCCCGGCACAGCAAAGACGTCGCGGCCTTGAGATAAGGCGTGGGCGGCGGTGTTCAGCGTGCCACTGCGCTCGGCGGCTTCGGTGATAATGACGGCGTCAGCCAGGCCAGAAACCAAGCGGTTGCGCTCTAAAAAGCTCCAGCGATTGACGATTTTACCATCGCCCTTTTTCCATTCAGACAGAATAGCGCCGCCATTTTCGATGATGTTCATCGCTAGTTTGTAATTGGTTTGCGGCGAGATGTCAGGCAGTTCATTGGGAATGACACCGATGACTGTGCCGCCAGCCTCGAGGGCGGCCCTTTGGGCGATGCCGTCGATACCGAGCGCTAGGCCGCTGACGATGATGCAGCCGGCTGTTGCCAGGTCGCTCGCCAGCTGCTCAGTCACTTCCCGACCGTACGCCGAGGGTTTGCGCGAGCCGACGATGGCCACGACCGGCGCACTAGCAGTTGGCAAATTTCCCATGAAACACAAGCTTTTCGGCGGATTAGCAATACTTGCCAACCTCTGGGTAAAATTATGCTCATCTGGACGGATTCTATTGATTTCCATGACTTTTGTGATAAAAAGTATTGACATGTTGTCAAATGCTTGCTATAATCAGGAGCGATTGGTTAGTTAAAGCACTAATCAAAAGCACCTTATACCCCCTATTCTAACTATATGTTAGGTTGCGCGCAATGGCATTAAGTATTCTTACCCTCCACTTTTTGCGATTCAACGTTACGCGCATACTAACCCCTTTAACTGCCCTTTTTTGAAGGCGACCTCTGTTAAGGTGAGCACTGGATGGTGTTGATATTATAATCAGGCGCGGACTTTTGGAGTTTTAGTCACGACGCTTCACTGAGACGGGAGCTCGGGTGGGTTGAAGGGTAACAAAGCGCCAGGTGATGCCCACCCTTACCTGGCGCTTTTTTAGTTGGGTTTTTGATGTGATCTTGTACCGTGTAAGTGAAGGTTGGGCGTGAATTAGTGTGAGGTGACCTGCCAGAAAGCGAAACATTAGATGAATATGCGTGAGCATAATATTGACTTTTTGTCTCTAAAATAGTATAGTGAATACATATGACGCAGATAATTGAGCACGATACGTTAGTCAAGTTAAGCCAAGAGCGCCCGTTGGTGTTTCGAGCCCAAGCGGCTACCGTCTTGGCACGTGTGCCGCGACGATTTCGACGAGACGCGCGGGTGCTGAATCGTAGCAAGCGCACAATGCACGACATGTTGACGGCGTGGCGAGACGAATGGTTACCGAGGCTAGAGACGATCACCTCGGCGCATAATGCGACAATGTTGCAACAAGCCTTGCAGGAGGATTTGCTGGCTGAGGCGTCATCGCAGCAACGACTGATCGCCATGATGATACCAGTGCGGCTCGAGGAGGAGCGACTGGCCTTTGCGGGGTCGCAGTTTACGTCAAGGCGAGAGAAAAAGCCGTATCAGCGAACACTGGCATTTACCCGGCAGCCAATTGATGTTTGTCGACAGCAGGTCGAAGATTTTATGAGGTATGAACTGTACCGGGCAGTGCTCGGTGAGGTTGGCATGACTGTGGTGGATAAGCGGGCCCGGGGGCTGGTGCGGTGCTGGCAGCGGCTGCGGGCCGGCCGTCAGGTCAAGAAACTGCGGCGCGAGGTAACGAGGCGCTTGGCGGCGATTGAGCGAGAAATGGCGGCGATTGAGCAGGAGCGCGGCGGCTTGGCGGCGCGGCTGTTCGGACTGAATATTGATTATGTGACGGTATTGGCCGCGCGACAGGAATATGAAAAGGCGCTGGGTCGGCTGAGTAAAAAAGCGGCCGAGAGCCCGGCGAAGCGACTGGCGCTATACGAGAAAAAGACCGAAGCGATTCGCGAGGAGTACCTCGATACGGTGCCGGGCGTGGCGAATTTGTCAGAGGCACAGCGGGCGGTCAAGGAAATTGATTCGGTGCTGCTGGCGATTTTTGACCTAGACGCGACAGCGCGCAACGAGCTGATGGGTGCATTTAAGCGCTACCGGACGCTGACGCGCGAGCGGGATATGCTACGGGCGAAGCTTGAAGTATAGTTTTATAGAAATTTTTGGTCGCATGGTTTGTTGGTCTGGGCGGTCGCTACCTGGTTAGTTTTTTGGCAGTTGTTTCGGTTGGGTCGGGCTGCGTATCACCAGCTGCCATGCAGGCCTGGCACACTCCTTCGAGTTCAAAGTGGTGGCGCTCGACACGGAAGTGATGGCGCCGGCCGATCAAGGCAATGAGCCGTTCTAGCTCTGGTGTCTCCAGCGGTTCGGCGTTATGACAGCGCGTACAGTAGAGGTGGTGGTGATGCGTGATAAATGGCTCGGCGAGCTCATAACGGACTTTCCAGCCGATGTGGATGGTGTTAATGACGTGGAGCTCGTGAAAGGTTTCGAGGATGCGATAGATGCTGGTGCGGTTAGTGTTCGGGCAACGCTTGGCGATTTCGGCGATGGTCAGTGGTACGTCGATGGATTCGAGTGCCGTAAAGACTTCGCAGCGTGATTTGGTCAGGCGAAGGTCGGCTTGGCGAAAGATGTCGCGTAAGGTATCCATGTCGCAATTGTAGCACTTATTGCGACAAAATTGCAATAAGCGATACAATACGCCATACTAATGAGCTATGAATGAATGTATTGAACGAGTATTGAGCTTGCCGCAGCTCACACCTTCTGAGGAAGTGAATGCGGCATTTACCGAATTAGTTGATGCGGTGGTGGCGCACGGTGAAGAGCCACTGCTGTATGATGAGAATAGGCGCCATCAGGTGCAGCAGCGCTGCGCGGTAGCCGAAGGAGAGTTGGAGCGACACTGGTCGAGGCGTATCACGAAGGCGGATAACCCGTGGGCAGAGCTAGAAGCGTTTCCGTATCATGAAAATTATAAGGAGTTGACGCGGCGTGAGATTGGGCTGCTGGGACGGACCGGGCTGTGGCTGTGTGACTCCTCGGAGGTTGCGATGATCGGTAGCGGGCCGTTGCCGCTGACGGGCTGGTGGTTGCATCAATCAACGGAAGCGCAGATTACGCATATTGATGCGTCGAACGAGGCGATTAAGCTATCGCGCGGTCTTGCGTCGGCGCTTGATTGGCCGGGTAAATTTGTGACTGGTCTGGGTCAGTCGGTGGCGCTGGATGAGGGGCGGTATGATGTGATCTATGTGGCGGGGTTGGCCGGCGAGACGCTGGCGGAAAAGCAAGCAATTGTTGATCACGTGCTGCCAGCACTTACACCAGATGGGCGACTGCTCGCGCGCGGGGCGTATGGGGCGCGCACCCTGCTCTATCCAGGATTTGATGCTCACGCTTTTGAGGGTGTGCAGCTGATGGAGGAATACCATCCGACAGATGGGGTGATTAATTCGGTCTTTGTGTACAAGCAGGCCGCTTAGGCGTGAGAGCGTTGAAAACTAATTGAGACATTGTCGTAATAATGATACATAGCTAGACGCCGAGGAATTCGTATGGATTGGCTGGTTCGGTGGTTGGGGTGATGGTGGGGTTGGTGAGGACGTAGACAGCTCGGCCGCCGGATAGTTCACGTTTAACCTGGCCGCTTAGGCGTAGCCATTGGTTGTTGCGGTAACGCTCGGCGTCTGGGGATTTAACGAGGATGTTGATCGGGGTGCTGTCGACGGCGCAGCAACTGATAACGAAGCGTGAGAGTTCGAAGTAGCGGTTGTCGTAAAAGCCACTCGGGTCGCGCGCCACGAAGCCAGTGACGTCGATGGTTACGCCGTCAAAAAAGCTGTCGTTCGGGCAGTCGTCAAACGCGTTACGCCAGCGGTTCATGGAAACGGGCTTGCCATCAAGCGGCTCTGGTTTGTCACAGCGGCCGGTCGTACTGGTTGGCCCGGACGTGGCGCGGTTGGCAGCGCTGGACGAGGACAGTGGACGCGGCGGCAGGACGATGGCCAGAGCGAGGATACCGGCGGTGATGATTGCCAGTATAGGGATCTTGCGCCGCGGTTTTGCTGGACGCTCCGTGGTTGTCGCGCCAGTGGAGGCTCGTCGCTTCCCTGCTGGGTTATGGCGTAGCTGCAAGATGATATCGATGATTAGTAACATGCCGCCAGCCATGGTCGCTACGACAGCGAGCAGATGGTAGCGCGGATGAATGTAAAAGCCGAGCTGGCCGCGGACGGCGATGAGGATGATGTAGCCACAGGCGAGTAGCCCGCCGCCAGCGCGCAGTAGTGGGCCGAGTTTAGCGCGCATAGAGATTGACTCCGATCCCTGTCGCCAGCGACAGGCTGAAAATAATGAGCATAACCAGCAGGATAAATCGCGGACGGAAGGTGCTTCGCATGAGGAGAATCAGTTTGATGTCGATCATCGGGCCAGTCAGCAGAAAAGCGAGGACAGAGCCATCGGTGAAGATACGGGCGTAAGCCAGCGCAAAAAAGGCATCGACGCTGGAGCAGATAGAGACGACGAAGCCGAGGCCGATCATGGCGATGACCGACAGGATGATGTCGCCGCCGACGGCGTTGATGATGGAGCGCGGAACGAAGACTTGGGTGGCGGCAGCGATCATGGCGCCAAGGACCAGCATGGTGGTGAGCTGCCAGAATTCGTTGCGGGAATCAGCGAGGATGTGGCGAAAGGTCGTTGGATGACGGTCGGTGCAAGAAGCAGCGAATGACGGCTGGAGGACGTGCCTCGGGTGAATAAAGCTGACGATCAGAGCGGTCAGCTGGACGATTAGAAAGCCAAAGCCGATGCGCCACCAGACCATGCGCGGCTCGAAACTAAAGGCGGTCATGGTGGCGATGATAGTGATCGGATTGAGGATCGGCGCGGCGAGGAGAAAGCTGATGACGTCGGCGGGTTTGAGGCCATGCGCTAGGAGGCTGCGGGCGACTGGCACATTGCCGCACTCGCAGACTGGCAGCGCGATGCCGACGAGCGAGAGGAGAATGCGACGAATGAGCGTGTGCTTGGGGAGGATTTTAAGTAGTCGGTCTGGCGGTAGGAAGCGGCGAATGAGAGCAGAAACGATGATGCCGATGATGAGAAACGGCGTGGCCTCAACGATGACGCTGCAGGTTAGCGTTAGAAAATCTTGTGCCAGCGGCGCTAGTGTCCCGACCCACGTCTGCGGCGGATGCGCGATCAGCCAGAGGTCAATTTGTAAACCATACTGCATCACAACGATGCCAAACAAGCCGACGATAGTCCATCGGATCGCATCGCTATGGTTTTTGAGCCAGGCAGTCGTGTGCTGATACGCGGTATGGAATGATGACATAATCTCTATTATACTACTACCTGCCCAGCGTGGTATACTGAGACTTAGTATGAAACATTGGCTCCACTCACATCACCCATTTCGGATTTTTTGGTTTTCGGCGCTGTTGACGCTGGCGTTGGGCGGGTTGATTTTCGTTCATTTGGGTGCGAGCGGCTTGTGGTTGTTCGCGATTCTGGTGGTGCTGGAAGTGACTTTTAGCTTTGATAACGCGGTAATCAACAGCAAGGTGCTGGCCGGCATGAGCCAGGTTTGGCAAAAGGTATTCTTGACAGTTGGGATTTTCGTGGCGGTGTTTGTGGTGCGGTTCGTGCTGCCGATTATCATCGTGATGGTGGCGAGCGGTCATGGCTTTATGGAAGTGGTCGATTTGGCGCTAAATAAGCCGGCGGAATACGGCCATATTTTGCACGAGGCCTCGCCGATGATTGATGCCTTTGGCGGCGCGTTTCTTATTATGATTGGCCTCAGTTATTTCATTGATTATAACAAGCGCGTGCACTGGATGCGGCATGTCGAGCCGTGGCTGGCCAAGGCTGGGCGGTTTGAGAATTTCAAGGTGTGTCTGATGCTTAGCGTGGCGGCGGCGCTGTATTTCACGGTTGAGCCGCCGCATCGGGCGCTGGTGCTGATCTCGTCGGTATTAGGAATTATACTGCACATCGGGCTGGAACTATTTGGCTCATTCTTCCATGAGGACGACGCCAAGTCAGTCAAGGTTAAAGTCGGCTGGGCAGCCTTCGCTAGCCTGCTCTATCTGGAGGTGCTGGATGCCAGCTTTAGCTTCGACGGCGTCATCGGCGCCTTTGCCATCACCAGCAGCGTGCTACTGATCGTGGCGGGCCTGGGCGCTGGAGCGATTTGGGTGCGGTCGCTGACGGTGTATTTGCTGCGGACGGGCGTGCTTGGTAAATATAAATACCTAGAAAATGGCGCGCACTGGGCGATCATGGCGCTGGGTATGATGATGATCGCTAAGTTGTTTCATCTGGAGCTGCCGGAGTGGGCGACGGGCGGTTTGGGGTTGCTGTTTGTGAGCTTGGCAGTTGGTAGTAGTATACTGGAGGCGCGAGCGATTAATTTACAAGAAGCAGCCGCAGCGAAATTACATAGCGCTGAGCGGCGGCTGAAGCACGGCGCGGCGAAAATTGTGCCGCGGAAGCGACGGTAATTGATATTTGGAGGTTTTCGTTTCGAGTGGAAGCGTTTGCTATTGCGACATTGTTGCAATAAGCGTTTTTAATTTCGCAGGCGCAATGGTGTAGTGATGTGCCGGGGATTAGAGTTTGACGCTTATGGCTGAAATGTGATCGGATAAAAAGTCATGAATCATTGTTTGCGCCGTTGGGATGGCCCAATTTTTCAAAATAGTTAATTCATCGCTATTAAAATTCATCATAACAAAACGGTCGGTTGAGACTTGCCGCCGCAGTAAGTTGTCGGTGCCGATACGAATATGCCAAAAGTCAGAACCAATGTGAGCATGAAGCGATTTTAAGCCGTTGCTGCCAGCGTCGCGGCCGCCCTTGCGGACACGAATTTTACCAAAATCAAGGTCAGTGTCATCGTGAATAATCAGTACATCATCAAGCGTCAGCTTATAAAAATCCATGAGCGCTCGCGCGGCAATGCCAACCTCGTTATAGTAGGTGGTCGGCTTGACGAGGAGGATTTTTTCTCCAGACACGTTTAATTCGGCAATGTCGGAAAAGAATTTGGGCTTATTGCTAAATTGTGCATTCTGCTCTGTCGCCAACTGGTTAACCACCAAAAAGCCAGCATTATGCCGCGTGTGAACGTACTTTTCGCCAGGATTGCCGAGAGCTAGAATGACTTTCATAGCCTTAGTATAGCACCTTGGCTGCGATGACGTATAATAGATGCATGGCGAAACGCGATGATGATTTGGAATTTAGTGTTAATGCGGCGTTTGACGAAGCGCGGGCGGTTGTTGACAAAGTACCGCTGTATTTAGTGAACGGCTCGCTGGGTGCCGGTAAAACCAGCGTGCTGGAATTTTTATTGCAACAAAGCGACTATAAGGGTGCGCGGGTGATTGAAAATGAGTATGCTAACGAAAATGTCGACGGTTATCGGCTGGAGGGATTGGCGGAGATGGTGACGACGTTGGCTGGCGACTGCGTCTGCTGCTCGTCGAAACACGCGCTAACGCGGATGCTGCTGGACTTTTGTCGCAATTCTCCGGCGCCGGTGTTTATCGAGGCGACGGGCGTGGCGCGAACGATGAACTTGGTCGAGAAATTGATAAATGCACAAATCTTCAATAAGTATGAGTTGATGCAGAGTTTTTACGTGATAGACGCGCACGAAATTTTACGCGGAATCGAGCCGGCGCACGAGGTTGAACTGCAGGCAGCAGACGTGATTTTGGTGACTAAGGAAGATTTATTGAACGATAGCGAGCGAGCTGAATACGACATGAAACGCCGCGCCCTGCCCTACGCCAAGGTGCTCAGCGCGCCGCACGGTCGGTTTGACTTCAGTAAAATAACTACGCCGTCGGGGCTGCTTGCGTTTTTTGATACGTATGACGGCGAACTGGCGGTGCCGGATAATCCGACGTATGCAGTACTGGATGTGTCGGGCATGAAAACTACGGCGACGACGTTGGAGAAAATATGGCCGGAATTGTTCAGGGCGTATGGCCTACGGCGAATGAAGGGTTGTTTCATCAACGATAACGGTGTGCGCCAGCATGTGGAGGCGACCGAGCAGCAGATTCAGCTAACTAATGCCAGGCCTGAGGAGGCGGCAAAAATCGTATTCATCGGCGAACGGGCGGATGAGATTACCCGTGAAGCTTTGGCGGCGCAATTAGTGATGTTTGAATAAATCATTCCAATGAAAATAGCCCACCGAATGAGCTCAAACCAGAACTGGATATGTCTCAACCCAGGAAATGCAAGTAACGCATCTCAACCAGTTTGAGCCCAGTCGGCGAGCTATTTTCTAGTGGGCTTTTAGCCCTCCTCTCCGCTCCTCTCTTCCTTTCTGCTGCCAATTGCAGTAGAAAGGATCAGTGACGCAGCAATGATAGCTACGGCTATCATTGCTGTTCCAACTAGTATCACAAACGCAACATAGGAGATATCGTGGCACATTATGTGCCTCCTTTCGGGAGATTCGCTCAAAGCTAAAGGGCGACTTCCCGCTCTTTATCGAAAACTCTGAGCTGAAAGCTGATATATATATATCACTAATAGAATAAAATGTCAATGGATTTTGTCAAAAATGTGGTATAATATTTTCTCTTACCCCTGTTATGATCATAAACAACTTTTTATAGAAAAACGGTAGCCGGTGTTTTCCGTGAGTGGCTGCCCCATCCTCCCCGCGCTATGCCGGGTCGCTAATCATGACTCGCCCAGATCTTTCGCAGCGGTGATGGTCACCGTTACCTCTCTCAAAATCGTTCGCAAATTTGCAGTGGTGATGGCCTTCGCTAGCTCATGCTTTGTCAGCGGCGCGGCGGTTTTCTGGTAAAAATAAATTGGCGCGGGGTTATAGAACGGGTCAGTTTTGAAGGCTTTGGCGAGGTTGTTTAGGTGGTCGACATGCGGCGTGGGGTCAAATGTTCGTAAACAGCTTTGTGCTGCTTTGCCTGCATTTTGCCAATTGAAAGATTTTTTCACGGTGTAGGTTTGGCTAGCAGCATTGCCGTCGTAATAGGCGGTGAATTCGCTATGGCTGGACGGATAGACTGGCGCTCGGTCAAAGCAGGCGCTGCGTACCAAGTCGAGCAGTATCGGATACATACAGAAAAAGGCGGCGGTTGCCTGTTCACTGGCGTCGGGAGCCTCAATCGTCAGCGTGATGTCTATGAAATTATCCGGCTGATCATCAACCTCTAGCGGCGGGCTTGTGACTGGTTCGGTAATTTTGTCAGGTCTAGCGGAGCGGCGGCTGGCGAAAGCTTTTTGACAGCGCGCCAGTTGTTTGCGTAATTCTTTTTCATCCCAGATGACAACGCTTGACTTCATCTCCGCCTCGATATGGGCGACGGATTCGTGAATCATGGATAAATCAAACGGCTTTACGTCAGCGATGACTTTTTCAAATAGCGTAATTGATTCGCGAGTAAAGAACGCGACGTCAAAAAAGACGCTTGATTCGGATGTCGTGCCGTGTAATTCGCCGACGAACGCGCGCTCATTGCCAGATTTTTCTGCCGCTCGTAAGAACCGCCGAATAACCAAATGCTCAAACAAATGGCAGACATCATGGTCGGCTGGCAAGTTGTAAGCGGAATATAGTTTGTGGATCATGGGTTTATTGTAGCAGGGTGAGTACTCCGCCCCAACAGATTGCACTGCCAGGGCGGAGTCTTCTCGAACTCAGAAGCTCTTGAACGGAGCCTTGTCGTTCGAGGTTCCTGAGTCGCTACGGTTGGTCAGCGACCTAGGAGCGTCGGCCTTCGGGGTCGACGACTTGGGGGTGAGCACGCTGCTGATAGTGGTCTTCGGCAACGTGCTGGGAGAACCACCGAAGCCGAACCGCTGGCTACCGCTCTGGCTCAGGCTGTCGTGATGGTTCTTGTTGCTGTTCAATCCCTTTTGGAGACGTCCAGTTGCCATAGTAAACTCTTTTTGGAGTCGGGCGAGAATGGACCTTCTCGCAAACGGCACATTTGACACATGGCACGAGTCAAATGCGAACCCAGTGCGAAACTGCACGAAAGGCTGATATATATATCAATACGAGAACAAAATGTCAAGGGTTTTTGTCAAAAATGTGATAAGATTATGAAATTTTGTCAAGAACAACCAAGTGCTCAATATGCGGCGTACGCGGGAAAAAGTTGTAGCCACGGTGCCAAGCGATGCGGTAGTGTTGTTGGAGCAAGGCGACGTCGCGGGCTTGGGTGACGGGATTACAACTGAGATAAATGATACGTGACGGTAGTTTTTGCAACAATGTTGCAATAACGTCGGCATGCAAGCCGGCGCGCGGCGGGTCAACGATGACGATTTCCTTGCCTGTAATGTGATCGAGGGCTTGTTCGCTGGGGGCGAGGACGGCGCGGGCGTCGGTGCGGTCAAGTTCGGCGATGTTGCGCTGCATTTCGCGGACAGCGTCAGCGTTGATTTCCACCAGCGTGACGTTGCCGCCGCCAATAGTCAGACCAATGGTGCCGACGCCAGCGTAGAGATCGAGAGTTGATAATCTGATAGCTCGAATATCATCAGAAAATAATCCGGGACCCACGTGAAGTTGCCCAGATTTTTTCTGAGATATTGCTCGCTGTTGATTATCGGTGTAGCCATGTGTCGCCAACTGATCCAGCTGGCGCTCTTGGCGCGCCTTATTGTACGGTACCCATTCCCGCATATCGCGCAGTGCCTGCTCGTAAACTGGGAGGTTGACCTGGAAAAAGCCTTCGCAGGCATAGCGGAATGGCACGCCAAGAATGGTGTCGATCAAGGTAGTGTTGCCGAAACGCGCCAAGCGCTCGGTGATGCGGCTGGCTGGCGAGCGCGGATCGGAATAGATAATTTCTCCGCCCTGAGCCGGTAGCTGGGCGGCTTCATCAGCGGTAATAATCTCAGGCAGGCGATCCTTAAGGTATAGCTGCCATACGCAACTTCCGGACTGGTCGCAGCGGATGAGCAAGGTCTTGAGCTGGCGAGCCGCGACGCGTTTATGGCGCAGCAAATCACGGATCGCACGTGCCAGGTTGTTGATTTCTGGGCGCGCCAAACTTGTGCCATCGATGACAATCTTGCCTTTGCTGCCGCGGCGAAAAAATGCCAAGTCAAGCGTATCACCAGATGGACCATCGCGGTCACTATGCGTATTTACCCCTCGGGTATCATCAGAAAATAATCCGGGACCCGAGACAAGCCCAGATTTTTTCTGAGGTACCGCTCGGGATACTACTGATTCACTATACCAACTAAATTCAACTTTGTTGCGATAACCATATGCGACATTGTCGCAATAAACTTCAATTTCCCCCGGTAGCATTACGTCATGCAGGGTAAACGCATCATTGATCAATTGTGCCTTATATGTCTGCTCAACTTCGAGCGGCATAATCTGCCACGGGCTGGTCGACAGATAACTATCTGGGTCGCGCGGCTGGATGCGGTCGGGGCTTGGTGAAATTACCTCCTCGACAACTGCTTCGACAAGGTGCGATTTCTTTTTGGTAATGCGAACGGTGACGGTCTCGCCAGGCAGTCCGCCCCATACGAAACATTTACGCCCGTCAGCCAGCGTCCCTAGTGCTTGCCCGCCGCCAACAATTTTCTCTAGTGTCAGCGTCTCGAAACTCTGTCGCTTCATCAAGAGTTATTATAACAGATTAGAAGTTGCACTCTGGCACACCGCCAAACCAGCCGTTCTGCATATTGCGGCCAGTGCGGCAGGTGGTGCCATCCGAGAGCGGTACCTTTATGGCGTAGCGGGTCGGCACGACGCTGGAAGCGTGGGTCGTGTCAGTGGCTGCGAGATACCAATAATCGCGGCCTTCGTGGTCTTTCGGCAGCTGCTTGATGTAGCGTGGAATGAGAAGTGCGCCGAGCTCGCCGCCATTACAAATTTTCATATTAGCGGTGTTATAAATGGTGCAGGCGCTCGTCGGCCATGGATATTCGCCGTTGTCCGAACGATATTTCTCGATCGCCTCCTTGAGCATTGAAATATTTGACTTGGTTTCGTTGTCACGAGCGGTGTTGTAGGCATTGCGCCAGACGAGGCCGCCTAAGGTAGCGAGGATCGCGATGACCACGATGATAATGATAATTTCGACGATAGTAAAGCCATACTGCTTATGCATATGACGATTGTAGCGCGTTTTTGGCTTGGTCGCAAGGCTGGTAATTAGGTGATTATTATGCTACACTAATCCTTGGTATTGGGCCGTCGCCAAGTGGTAAGGCACCAGGTTTTGGTCCTGGCATTCGGGGGTTCGAATCCCTCCGGCCCAGCCATAGAATTACGCATCAACCGTCTAGTCCGGAGTGGCTGGGCGGTTTATTTGTAACATTAGCATTGTTACTAATATGCTCTAAGCCCTACAGACCTAAGTTACTTTAGTCGCCTCAATTTAGCTTTCTAATAATAAGATAAGCCTCAAGAATACAGGATTAGGATTACTCATTTATTTAATTCTTTCTCAATCAAGTATTGAACCCACGCGTCTGTGTATAAATAATCATTATGTGGTTTATCGTATACGCAATACTCTGATTTACAGCTGGATCTATTTTTTGTATCATTCGTAGGCCTTACCTTATACTTGTGCCACATATCAGTATGCCAACTCATTGTCTTAATGTAGCCTTCTTCTTTCAGTTTTTCTAAGACCATACTTGGCTTTAGAAAATTAATATTAGCTACGGGTACTTGTTTTTCTTTTATGGCAATGATTGCTTCATCGTATTTTTCCATTTCTTGTGGATTATCTGAGTCATATTTAACGAATTCTATAGCCAGATCTGAGGATGAGCGATGATTGCCAATTTTAGGAATTAAGTACGCCTTGAATGAATACTGTTGTGAATTTTCTACTTCTGCTTCAAGAAGCCCGCGATAATCTTTGACGAAGTTTATCACAGACGTCTCGTCCTTACTCACAGGGAGGGTTCGCTTTAGTGACCGTGAAAGCTGTATTGGCACGAAGAGTGTGTCAATTAGGGCATATTGTTCGCCAAATTTCTCTATTAACCAATCTTCAAAATTCAAAACCAGTGCCTGGCTTTCGCCTATTAGTTCTTTATCGAGAGCTGGTAAATTACGATGTTCAATTTTGTTACGTAGCTTGATAAAAAGTTCAATATTCTTGCGAATTGGATCGCCGGTATCAAAAATCTTTTTTACGGATCTAGACAATTCCCATGCCATTTTGTCACCGTCAATCCTCTTGTATCTACCATTATTTTCTTTGTAAAAATAATTTACTTTTTTGTGCTCCAAGTAGGCATGTGTTATTGCGGTCCAGGCAATAATCATTAGAACTGTAAAATTACCAGTCCTAAATGAACTCCTAGGATCATTGTATGTCGATATTGCCTGCGTGGCAGAGTCAATAGACTTATCTAATAATTCTTTAACGTTCCGTGGAAGTCTCCTGTTCATATTTTTATTATATCAAGCCTAGACCCTACTCTTTCTTGCAAAATACTTATACCAATCAGAGACGAGAATTGGTATGACGAACGAGGCGAGACCGATGAGTGAGCCGTGCCAGAAGTTGATCGACGTGATGTGGAGGATTGTGCCAAGCGGGCCGAAGAAGACGAGTAGCTGTAACATGACCGACAGGCTGATGCCAGCGTAAAAACTGGCGTTCATGACCCTGAGGCGGGTGAAGATCGATTCACTGTCGGAGCGGGCGTTGAAGGCATTGGCCCACTGGCTGACCACCAGCGAGATAAAGGCTAGCGTCTGCGCGTAGTCGTGGCCATAATGCTTCTCGAAAAAGATGTAGACGGCCAGCGCGATGACTGACATGGTGGCAGCGACGATGACCATCCGCCAGATCATTTGGCGGCTGAGAATCGGTGCGTCGGGGCGCTCCGGCGGGCGGTTCATGGCTTGCTTTTCGCCTGGTTCCAGGCCAAGCGGGATGACCATCGAGGTGTCGGTCACCAGATTAACCCAGAGGATTTGCACTGGCTCCAGCGGCGTCTTGATGCCGATGAGCAGCGCGCCGATCATGGTGATCAGCTCGCCGGTGTTGGTCGACAGTAGATAAAACAGCATGCGGCGAATGTTGGTAATGATGGTTCGCCCTTCGCGCATGGCGTCGATGATGGTCTTGAAATTATCGTTGAGCAGGATGATATCGCCAGCGTCTTTGGCGATGTGCGAGCCCGACCCCATGGCTACGCCGATGTGGGCGTTGGTCAGCGCTGGCACGTCATTGACGCCGTCGCCGGTCATGGCGGTGATGTGGTGCTTTTTGAGAATGGTCAGCAGGCGATATTTTTGCTCGGGGATGACGCGGGAGAAGACTTTGGTTTTGGTGACGATGGCGTCCAGCTGATCATCGGACAGCTTGGCCATGTTACGGCAGTCAAACACCTCCTCGCGGTTCTCGACCATGCCGAGTTCCCGGCCAATCTGATAGGCCGTCTCGAAATGATCGCCGGTGATCATCCGCACCGACACGCCCGCCTTTAGAGCGGCCCGGATGGCCCGCGGCGCCTCTGGTCGCAGTACGTCAGCCACGGCCACGAAGCCAGCGAACGTTAGCTTGCCGAGCTGATCAAAGCTATCAATTGCCTCGTCCAGCTCGCCCGTCGCCAGTCCAATCACCCGGTAGCCGCGGGCGGTCATCTCATCAAGCATCTGCTGGGCGCGCTTTTTAGTGCGGGCTGACACGCGGCACGCTGCCAGAATGGCTTCGGGCGCACCCTTAACGTACAAGCGAAACTGCTGGCCGTGATGCCAGATGGTGGCGGACATGGCGTGGGCCTGACTAAATGGCAGGTCACGAACTGGTACGTGGCGCGGGCTGGCGCTCTGCTTGCGGGCGTACTCATTGAGGGTGATGTCCAGCGGATCGTGACTCTTGGCGTGAGCGCGGTTAACCACCAGCCCGATGATGCGGTCGATGTCCTCTGTCGCCTCGTCCGGCGTCCACGTTTGCTGAACGGTCAGTTTGTTCTTGGTCAGGGTACCTGTCTTGTCGGTGGCGATGGTGGTGATGACGCCGATGGTCTCGATGGCGCGCATCTGATGTACCAGCGCCTTTTTGGCGGCCATCCGTCGCATCCCTAAGACCAGCACCACGGAAATTGCAATTGGCAAGCTTTCCGGCACGGCGCTCACCACTAGGGCCATAACAAAGCGCAGACTCTCTAGTACATCCATGCCGCGCAGCAAACTCAGCCCAAAGGCAACGAGGGCGATAGCCGAGACAGCGGCGATGACTCTGGTGATGAGGGTGTCGATTTTTCGCTGGACTGGGCTTTGGGTGGATTCGCGCTTTGAGAGCATGGCGAGATTGCCAAACTCGGTCTGATTGCCGGTGGCGACGACCACGCCGGTGCCGGTGCCGCTGACGACGAATGAGCCTTGAAACAGCATGTTGGTTTGCTCGTACATTTCTTTATTGCCAGTGAGCGCGTCGGTTTGTTTGGAGATTGGCAGTGATTCGCCGGTCAGTTGCGCCTCGTCCACCCGCAAGTTGGCGCTGCGGAGGAGGCGGATGTCGGCAGGGACTTTCTCGCCCTCGGCTAGTGAAACGACGTCGCCCGGAACCAGCTGGCTGGCGTCGATGCGCGTGGTACGATTGACACGATGAACGTCGACCTTTTGGGCATCGTGGCGGGACAGGCTGCGCAGCACGCGGTCGGTCGAGAAGCGCTGAATGTAGAAAATAACGGCCGAGATGGCAGCGATGATGAAGATAATGATGGCGTCAATTGCTTCGCCATGCCAGAGGCTGATGATGGCGGCGATGAGCAGGACGAGCATAAAAATATCGAGAAATGGCTCGAGGATGATGCGCCAGAGCGGTTCAGATTGGACTTTGATGATGTTGAGGCCGTAGCGTTTTTGGCGGCGCTGGACTTCGGCCGCGCTCAGGCCGCTACTCGAGGAACCCAGTCGCCGCAGTACCTCGTCGCTTGATGATTGATAAAAATGCATATGGTTATTATAGCGTGAAGTGCTGTTTGGGGAAAATGGCAGCAGCTGAGGTTATCATTCTGGCAACAGCCAATTCCCGCTCACAATGAACGTCACCGTGTCGGCACATAACATTACCCCACACACAATGATGATGCCGGTGATGATATGGCGCAGGGCCACGCCGTGTCGTTGGCGCGTCCGCTCAAACCATGTGATAAGTGGCGCATGTGTGTTGCGCGCGACCGCTAGGGTCAGGATAAAGAATAACCCTTGACTCACTAGCAGCCAAATGATTTGTGTCATGATAATGATCGGCAGAGAGTGGCCGCGACTAGTGAAAGCGATGAGTGCCAGTAGTGATGGATCAGTGAAGGAGCTGAGGGCATACAGTACTCCGCCGAGGATGATGCTGCGCTTTAGCCACTTGATGATGCGGCTATCTTCGGGTTTACGTTCCGGTGGTGGCTGGGCATAGATGCGTGCTATTGCCCAGCCAACTAACAGTGCACCTGCCACAATTTCCACGACGACCCAGACGACTGATGGTAATTGTTTCAGTGTTTGGGCGATCAGCTCAGTGCTGTCACCGAGCAGGAGCGTCGCGATTGTCCCCGCCGTGACCATGCTGATAAACACGGTCGTGGCAAACAGGACGATTTCGCGCCGCGATACCTTGTTCGCTAGTAGCAGAAGCACCAGGATAACGCCAAATACGTCAAACCCCGCTAGCCCGAGACCAAATGCGAATAGTAGCGTGTCCATCGTTTAATTATAGCTTGACCGAACTACTATATTCAATCCCGCCAGGCCAGAGAGCGCCTACGCCCGTAGCTTTTTGTCCTTTAATTTCAACACCACATCCGCTTGTTTGGCCAGCTGTTTGCTGTGGGTAACGACGATGACACACTTGTCGTTGTCGTGGGCGGCCCGGCGCAGGATGTCGATGATGTCGGCGGCGGTGGTTTCGTCCA